>ERZ869936.2055-NODE-2055-length-12564-cov-4.732672_pt1 | contig 12564 bp, 12 predicted proteins | sample MGYA00520876_ERZ869936 | MGnify/ENA primary metagenome ERZ869936 (study PRJEB32218, sample SAMN09650985) | biofilter metagenome | isolation source: enrty point of leading RO module | place: Saudi Arabia: Thuwal, RO plant located on Red Sea | collected 2016-02-17 ...
CTGTGGCGCACCTTGTCAACTTCCCCAGCGCGCGGTTGTAACAGTCGGATGAAAGTCCTCTTAGGTCACTTGGAGTGTATTGTGGAAGTTAGGCTAAATCTTAATACCTGCCTCGCATCGGGAGCAACGAGGGAACGATTCTTTCACATTATGTCGCGTCCAGCACCACGCGCCTGCCGGTTTCGTGCGAATGGTAGATCGCTTCGACGATCTCGACGTTGCGTAGGTACGCCGCGCCGTCGTTTTCCAGCGCCGCGCCTTGTGTCATGTGCGCGACCAGGTGTTGGTTGAGCCGGTACACGCAATCGCCGGCAAAGCCGGTGTCCGACCAATCGTAGTCGTGCGCGGTTTCCTCAAGGCGCCCGTGCGGCTTGAACCACAGGCGGCCCATGCCGTCCAGGCGCAGGACGCCGCGCGAGCCTTCCAAATGCATCTCGCCCATGGTGCGCCGGCAATTGTCGGCCATGTGATCGTTCAGCCGGTTGCCGTCGAAGACGCCGCCGGCGCCGTTCGCGAACTCGAAGATCACATAGCCGGCGTCCTCGCCCGCGATCGCCGGGTTCATGCGGCGCAGGCGCGCGGTCACCGCTGAGACTTCGCCCAAAAGGTAGCGGAACACATCGACGAAATGCACGCCGGTTTCGTGAATGAGAAAGCGCGGCATGGTCTGGAAGTAGGGCTGGCGCGCCAGATAGGCCTCCGGTCCCTCTCCGTCGCCGGGGCGCAGGCGAAAGGCGACGGCGTGCGGCGTGCCTAACTTGCCCGACTCCAGGATCGCTTTCGCCTCGCGGAACCAGGGCTGGAACCGGAAGTTCTCGTGCACCGCGAGCGGGCACTCGGCCTCGGCGGCCAGGCGCAGGATGGCGCGGGCCTCTTCCAGGCTCGGCGCCAGGGGCTTCTGGCAGACGACCAGACGCGCGCGCCGGCAGGCCGCGGCCACCAGGGCACGATGGGTTTGCGGCGGGGTGACGATGTCTAGGATGTCGGGCTCGACCTCTAGCAGCAGGGCGTCGAGAGATTCGAAAGTCTGCGGCACTTCGAAACGCGCGGCGGTCGCGCTTGCCGCGTCGGCGTTCGAATCGGCCAGCGCGGTCAGGTCCACGCCCGGCAGGCGCCGCCAGGCGTCGTAGTGGAACTGGCTGAAGTAACCGGCGCCGACGACCGCGACCTTCAAGTCGGTTTGCGTCGCCGCGGTCATTACTGTCCGGCCGGCTCGGCGCGCACCCAGGTCTCGACCTTCTTGCCGGCAACCCAGGCGCCGACCCGGGCGTCGAAGTCCTTGAAGTGGCCGCTCGCCAGGTGCGCCTTGAAGGCGGCTTCGTCACTGTAGATCTCGTACAGAAGCACCGTCGATCGGTCGCCCGCCGGGTGGCAGACGTCGAACTGGTGGCAATCCGGCTCGCGCGCCAGCGAATCCGCGGCCTGTTGGCGGACCCGGTCGAAGAACGCCTGTTCGTGGCCCGGCTTGATCGAGAATGTGGCGACGACCACGAACATAGGACCGGCTCCCTGGCGGCGTGGACCCGGCTTGGCGCCCCGGTCCGAATGGCGATTTCCTGGAAATAGCGTATACATTTTTATTGTAGCGTGTTGAACCGCCTTGCAGGGGCTGGCGGTGCCAAGGGAGAGGGGCCATTCGCGATGGATATCGGCTTCGTCGGCCTGGGGGCCATGGGCCGGCCCATGGCTGCCTTGTTGGGGCAGAGCGGCCACAGCGTTCACGGCTATGACGCCAGCCCGGCGGTCCGCGACCGGGCGGCCGGCCTGCAGGGCGTCAAGCTGAGCGAAACGCCCGCCGCGGCGGCCGCAAAGGCCGAGGTCCTGTTCACCTGCCTGCCCAACAATGCCGTGGTCCGCGACGTGTACCTCGGCCCGCAGGGTTTGGCCCCGGCGCTGAAGCCCGGCAGTATCTCGGTCGATTGCTCGACCGTCGGGCCCAGCGTGACCGAGGAGATCGCCGCCGCCCTGAAGCCGCGGCAGGTCCATCACATGGACGCTTCGATGCTGGGCTCGGTGCCGCAGGCCGAGACCGGCGAAATCGGCTTCGTCGTCGGCGGCGATCCAGGCGCCTATGACTGCATCGGCCCGCTACTCGACATCCTGGGCCGATTCAGGGTTCACGCCGGCCCGCCCGGCGCCGCCAACCGGATCAAGCTGATCCATCAAACCCTGGTTGCCATCAACGCGGCGGCGGTGGCGGAGGCGGTCGGGCTGTGCCTGGCGACCGGGACCGATCTCGATTGCTTCTACGGCGTGGTCAAGGACGGCGGCGGCATGGCCCAGTCGCGGTATTTCGAGCGCCGCGTGCCGCGCATGCGCGCGGGCGACTTTTCGCCGCTGTTCATGCTCGATTTCATGGCCAAGGACGCCGGACTTGCGCGTGACCTGGCGCGGGATTCCGGGTTCCCGACGCCGATTCTGGACCGGGCGCTGGAGATCTTCCGGGCCTGCCAGGCCGAAGGCTGGGGCGCGGAAGACTTTTCCGCCGTCGCCCACCACTACGAGGCGCTGCTGGGCCGCGGCTTCGCGGACGCGGATTCGTGAGGCCCGTCGCCCTCACGGACATTGACTTCGTAGGGCAGGGCCTGCACCGGCCCGAATGCGTCCTGGCCACGGCGAGCGGGCGCCTGTTCGCCTCCGACTGGGCGGGCGGCGTGGCGGCGGTCGCGGCGGACGGCCAGGTCACCCGATACCTGGCGCAAGCCGGCGCCGGACCCGAAGGCGGACTGAAGCCGAACGGCATCGCACTGCGCCGCGATGGCTCGTTCCTGATCGCCCATCTGGGCGCCGAGGCCGGCGGCGTGTTCAGCCTTCAACGCGACGGCACGCTGGCGCCCGTGATCGCGGAAGTCGAGGGCGCGATTCTGCCGCCGACGAACTTCGTCATGGAGGATACCGGCGGGCGCATCTGGGTCACGGTCAGCACGCGCCTGGTCCCGCGCGACCGCGGCTACCGGCTGGACAACGCCGACGGGTTCATTCTGGTGCACGACAAGGCGGGCACGCGCATCGTCGCCGATTCCTTGGGCTACACCAACGAGATCGCGGTCGATCCCAGCGGCGAGTGGCTCTACGTGAACGAAACTTTCGTGCGTCGGATGTCGCGCTTCCGCCTGCGCGCCGGCGGCGCTCTGGGTCCGCGCGAAACCGTCACAGAGTTCGGCTCAGGCACCTTTCCGGACGGCCTGGCCTTCGACGCCGAAGGTGCCGCCTGGATCGTCAGCATCGTCAGCAACCGCGTCGTGCGCGTCTTGCCCGGCGGCCGGCAGGAGGTGGTGCTCGAAGACAGCGACCCCGAACACCTGGCCTGGGTCGAAGCAGCCTACCGGAACGGCGGTTTGGGCCGCCCGCACTTGGATGGGATCAAGTCGAAGCGTTTGCGTAACGTTTCCAGCCTAGCCTTTGGCGGAGCGGACCTTAAAACGGTATACCTTGGGTGCCTGCTCGGCGCCGCCATCGCCAAATTTCGTTCGCCGGTCGCCGGCCATCCGCCCACACACTGGACCTACGACTCCTAACCCGACCATGCAGACCAAGGCCCAACGCCCTTCTCTTGTCGATCGCGCCTATGCCGAGATCAAGCGGCGCATCCTGGACAACACCTACACGCCCAACCTCCAGGTCTACGAGCAGGAACTGGCGCTGCAACTGGGCATGAGCCGCACGCCGGTCCGCGAGGCGCTGATCCGGCTGGAAAGAGAAGGCCTGGTGCAGATCGTGCCACGCCGTGGCATGCGCGTGGTGCCGGTCTCGCCCAGCGACATGCGCGACATCTACGAAGTCATCACCTGCCTGGAGGCGCAGGCAGCTGGGCGCCTGGCCGCGCGCAAGCCCTCGCGCGACGAGGTTCAGGTGCTGATCGACGACGTCGAGGCCATGGACCGCGCCCTGGCCAAAAAGGACCTGGAGGCCTGGGCCGCGGCCGACGCCGATTTCCACGCCCATTTGCTGGAGCTGTGCGGCAACCGGCGCTTGGCCCAGGTGGCCGGCGCGATCGCCGATCAGGCGCACCGGGCGCGCATGGTAACCCTGCATATGCGGCCCTTACCGCTGCGCTCCAACGAAGACCACCGGGCCGTGATCGAGGCGATCCTGGCCGGCGACGCGCGCCGGGCCCACGACGTGCACGAGCAGCACCGGCGCAACGCTATGGAACTGCTGACCGAAATCCTGCAGCGCTACAACCTGTCGCAGCTTTAGTTGGCGAGAACTACTCTTTGACCGCGCCGGTCATGGACGAGACGTAGTGCTCGACGAAGAACGAATACAGGATCGCGACCGGCAGGGAGCCGAGCATCGCGCCGGCCATGAGGCCGCCCCAGTTGTAGACATCGAAGGTAATCAGCTCCGTGACCGCGCCGACCGGCACCGTCTTGTTCTCCGCCGAAGAGATGAAGGTCAGCGCGTAGATGAATTCGTTCCACGACAAGGTGAAAGCGAAGATGCCCGCGGAAATCAGGCCAGGCACGGAAAGCGGCAAAACGATCTTGACCAGAATCTGCAGGCGGCTGGCGCCGTCGATCAGGGCGCATTCCTCCAGCTCGTAGGGAATCGAGCGGAAGTAGCCCATCAGCAGCCAGGTGCAGAACGGGATCAGGATCGTCGGGTAGGTCAGAACCAGCGCCCAGTTCGAATCGAAGATGCCAAGCTGGAAGACCATGATCGACAAGGGAATGAACAGGATGCTGGGCGGCACCAGAGAGGCCAGGAAGATCAGCATGCCCACGGAGCGCGAGCCCTTGTAGCGCAGGCGCTCGATGGCGTAGGCGGCGCAGACCGCGCAGAAGATCGACAAGAACGTCGCGGTAATCGTCACGAACATGGTGTTCCAAAGCCAACGGGGGTAATCGGTCTCGAACAGCAAGTGCCGGATGTGCTCAATAGTTGGCTCGTACACCCAAAGGGCCGCCAAGCCGCGGTAGGCGTGCAGTTCCTCGTTGGTTTTGAACGAGGTGATGCCCATCCAATAAAACGGGAACAGCAGCACGAAGACAATGATCGCCAGGGGAATGTAAACAGTGACCACGTTGCGGGGCAGGCTTTCGAGATAATCCATGCCCTCGCGGTGCGGATTGGTGGCCTTCCTGGGTGCCTTTACGGGGACCTTGGGCGCTGCGGTTTCAGTCATCGCGCCCGCCTTGCTGCCATTTACGGCGCTGCAATCCGAAATAGCTGAACAGGATCGCCGCCAGCAGGAACGGGATCATGGCGGTCGCGATCGCCGCGCCTTCGCCCAGCGAACCGCCGATGATCGCGCGCTGGTAAGACAAGGTTGCCATCAGGTGCGTCGCGTTGATCGGCCCGCCGCGGGTCATGACCCAGATGAGCTGGAAATCGGTGAAGGTGAAGAGGACGGAAAAGGTCATGACCACTGCGATGATCGGCGTCAGCAAGGGATAGGTGATGTGCCGGAACCGCTGCCATTCGCTTGCGCCGTCGATTGTCGCGGCCTCGTAAAGCGAAGGCGATATGGTTTGCAGACCGGCCAGCAGGGTGATCGCGACGAAGGGGATGCCGCGCCAGATGTTGGCGGCGATGACCGACGCACGGGCGTTATCCGGCTGACCCAGGAAATCGATGGTTTCCGTCAGCACGCCCATCTCGATCAGGATCCAGCTTATGACCGAATCCTGCGAATCGTAGATCCACCAGAACGCCAGCGCCGACAGCACGGTCGGCACGATGAACGGCATCAGCACGATCGCCCGCAGGAAGGCCTTGAACGGTAAGTGCCGGTTCAAGAGGACGGCGAGCCATAGGCCGATCGCGAATTTCACGATACTGGCCACCACCGTGTAGAGCATGGTGTTGTAGACCGAGAGCCAAAACACCTTATCGCGGAACAGCCAAATATAGTTTTCCAGGCCGACAAACATGCCGGGCCGGCCGACCTTGACGTCGGTCAGGCCGAGCCAGATGCCCAATCCCAGAGGGTAAGTAAGGAACACCAGCAGGACCGCGCCTGCCGGCACCATGAATACGAGGCCCAGGAAATTCCGGTTGCCCAGCAGACGCGTCTGCCAGGAAATCGAATGAGAGATTTGTGCGCTGGGAATCGAGGTCACGCTGCTTGTGCTCCAGCAAACTTGCTCGCTGGGGCGGCGCCGGCTTCGATGCCGAACGCCGCCCCCGATCGGGACTTGGGCCGAGACTTCGGCGAACTAGACTCGGTAGTAACGCTCCGCCCTGCGTGCGGCGTCTTCTGCCGCTTGCTTGGGCGTTTTCGATTTGGTCGCCGCTTCCGCGATCATGTTCACGACGACGAAGTCGGCGAATACGCTCGATGCCGCGTAGCCGAGGCTGCCTTCGTGCGCGAAGGAGCGCGAACGCAGCGCCGAATCGCGGAACACCAAGCGCTTGGGATCTTCGGTCCAAACCGGATGATCCTGATACGCCTTCAGCGAATGGCTCAGGTAACCGACCGAACCCTGCAAGAAGGCGTCGTACTGATCCTTCTCCATCAGCCACGCCACCAGCGCCTTGGCGGCGTTCGGGAACTTGGTGTGCTTGTATAGCATCATCGGGAAGCAGACATGGAACTCGGTCGGTTCCCCTGCCGGGCCGATCGGGAAGAAAGCATGGTCCATGTCGTTGGCGATGTCGGTCATACCTTCGCGCACCGCGGCGGCGTAGATCGAAATGCCGTTGTTGGTCACGCTGCAAGCGCCTTGCAGGAAGGCCTTGTTGTTGTGTCCGTCCAGCCAGGACGCCGCACCCGGAATGAAGGTCTCGCCCAGTTCCGCCGCATACTCCAACGCCGCGACCGTCTCGGGGCTATTGATGACAACGTTGTCGTCCTTGTCGACCATCTTGCCGCCGTGCGACCACAGCAGCCAATGGGTCCAGCAGTTGCCGTCGCCGCTGGCATTACCTAGGGCAAAGGCGCCCGGCGTGCCGTTCTTCTTCAGGTTCTGCATCATGGTCATGAAATCGCCGGTCGTTTCCGGGAACTTGTCGAACCCGGCAGCCTTGACCTGCGAAATGCGGTAGTTCAGGTAGTTGCCGCTAATGGTGAAGGGCACATTGATCCACTTGCCGCCGCGCTTACCGTAGTGCTCGGCAATCGGGTACCAGCCGCCATACTTGCTGCCCAGATGGTCGCAGATATCGCTGACGTCCATCATCGCATCCGGATAGAGATGGGCGTCGGCGTGGATGCCCCAGATGATATCCGGGCCGCTGCCGATGTTGGCCGCAACCGCAGCCTTGGGCCGCAGGTCTTCGAAACCCTCGCTGTCAATGCGTACCGAGACGCCGGTTGCCTTGGTAAAAGCGTCGACCGCGGCCAAAAAGGCCTCTTCTTCCGACTGGACGAAGCGCTTCCAGCGTAGCAGCCGCAACTCCGCGCCGGATTCCGGCTTCCACATCATATCGGCGGCCCAGGCGCGCGCCGCATCGACAAGGGCGGGCGATGCGATCGCGGCACCGACGGCAAGGCCGGCGGTGCCTTTAAGTACGTCACGTCTTGAAATGTATTTCATCGTTTCCTCCTGCTGTCATTTTTTGTGGTTCTTATTTGGTTGGGTCGTTGATTTTCACTGCTCCGCTAAAGGCGCCGTTCGCTCTCGGCGTCGAACAGGTGAATACCTTCCAGACTGGGCGCCAGATGGATTCTTTGGCCCGGCTTCAAGGGATGGCGCTCGTTGAACGAGGCCTGCAGTTCACCGCCCGCAAACCGGCATACGACCAGCGTATCGGCGCCGGTCGGCTCCACCACGGCGACATCGACTGGCACGCCTTCCGCATCGCTCGATAAGCGCCAATGTTCGGGCCGGATGCCGTAAAACACCTCGGCGCCATCTTGGGTGACTCTGCCGTTTGGCAGGGGCAAGGTAATCTCGCCATTGACCTTGACGGCAGCGGATCCGCCGTTATGGCGCACCGTGCCGCGAATCAGGTTCATGGCCGGCGAGCCGATGAACCCGGCGACGAAGATATTGGCCGGATGATCGTAAAGCTCCAGCGGTGCCCCGATCTGCTCGATCTCTCCACTGCGCATGACCACGATCTGATCGGCCATGGTCATGGCCTCGATCTGGTCGTGGGTCACATAGATCGACGTGCTGCTCAGCCGTTGGTGAAGTTCGCGGATTTCGGTGCGCATCTGGACCCGCAATTTGGCGTCCAGGTTCGAAAGCGGCTCGTCGAACAGGAAGACCTGCGGGTCGCGCACGATGGCCCGGCCCATGGCGACGCGCTGACGCTGCCCGCCGGAAAGCTGACGGGGATAGCGGTCCAGGTATTCGGTCAGATTGAGGATATCGGCGGCACGCTGAACCTGCGTCTCGATGGTCGCGGGATCGACCTTGGCCAGTTTCAGGCTGAAGGCCATGTTGTCGTAGACCTTCATGTGCGGATACAGCGCGTAGTTCTGGAACACCATCGCGATGTCGCGCTGTTTGGGCGGGATGTTGTTGACGACACGCCCGCCGATCGCGATTTCGCCGGCGGTGATTTCCTCAAGGCCGGCGATCATACGCAGCAGCGTGGACTTGCCGCAGCCGGAAGGTCCGACCAATACCGTGAAGGATTGGTCCGGCACCGTGATGTCGACACCGTGCAGAATCTCGACCGCGCCGAACGATTTCCGAACACCGCGGATCTCAACCGAAGCCATGCGCTCTCCCTGTGGCGTGTCGCCACTCGGCCCTGCGGTCGCGCGAACACGCCGCCTCAGTTCATTGGGCTCTTAACGTATACACTATGGCGGGATGCGGGGCGCGTCTACAGCCTTTCGACGAATTTCTCATGGCTGTTCCCGATTCGCCGGCACACCGGCGCCAGCGCGAATCTCGACTTAACGCGGGGGAAACGCGGGCTTGCGCTTCTCGAAGAAGGCCGCGATGCCTTCCGCGGCTTCGGCGCCGCCCAAGGCCTCGGCGATGGCATCGGCCTCGCGGTCGAGCTGTGAGTCGAGCGAGGCGTGCTCCGCTTCGGCGGCCAGGTCCTTGATCTTGGCCAGGGCCTGAGGCGGCCCCTCGGCGAGTTCCTTGGCCAGGGTCAAGGCGTCGTTCAAGGCCTGGCCGCTGTCCGACAGGCGGTTGATCAGGCCAAGCGCGTGCAGGCGCTCCACGCCGATCCGCCCGCCGGTCATGGCCATCTCATTGACCAACTGGCGAGGTAGGGCATGGCCCAGGAACGCGGTCGCGCCGCCGTCCGGGGTCAGGCCGATCTTCACATAGGCGATCGAGATGTAGGCATCGCGCGCCGCAACGATCATGTCGCAGGCCAGTGCCAGCGACGCACCGGCGCCCGCCGCCCCGCCTTCGACCGCGGCCAGAATCGGTTTGGGACAGGCGCGCAGGGCGCGAATCATCTTGTGCAACCGATTCACCCCGGCACGGCGCTCCGCAAGGTCCGCGTTGGCGCGCTCGCGCAGGCCCCTCACGTTGCCACCGGAGGAGAAAAAGCCACTGCCGCCGGTGACGACGATGGCCCTGACCGCCGCGTCGGCGCCGGCCAGCGCGATGATGTTGGCGAAGTCGCCGTAGAAATCCCAGCCCAGTGCGTTGCGGGTCGTGGGATCGTTGTTGACGATGACGAGGACCGGGCCCTCGCGGCGGGTTTCGATCTTGCCGGTCATGTCATGCGGCCTTCGAAAATGCGATAAAACGTTCAAGGTGATGATCGGCATCGCCCAGTTGATGGTCGATCATGATCAGGCGCTTGGCGAAATGCGGCAAGGCGTATTCCCAGGTCATGGCGATGCCGCCGTGCAATTGTATCGATTCCTCCGCGACCAGGCGACCGACCCGGCCGACCAGGTTCTTGGCCGCCGAGAGGCAGCGTTCGCGTTCGGCGCGCGGGGCATCCAGGCGGCCGGCCGCCAGCATGGTCGCCGAGCGCGCCTGCTCGATCTCCAGGCAGATATCGACCATGCGATGCTGCAGCGCCTGAAACTTGCCGAGCGGCACGCCGAACTGCTTGCGCGTGCGCAGGTATTCGAGCGTCATGTCCCGGCAGACCTCCATGACGCCCAGGGCTTCGGCGCACAGCGCCAGGATACCGCGTCCGGTCACGGTCTCGATGACCGGATAGGCCTTGCCGGCGGACCCTAGCAGCGCATCGGCGTTCAGGCGCACGCCGTCCAGTTCGATTTCGGCGGCCCGGCCGCCCTCGACCGTCGCGTAGCCGCGCCGCGAAACGCCTTGCGCGCCGGGGTCGACCAGGAACAGGGCCAAGCCGTCCTCGTCCGTATCGCCGCCTGCGACGCGGGCCGAGACGATCAGCGTATCCGCGCTGTCGCCGTTGAGTGCCACCGCCTTGCGGCCGCTCAGGGTCCAGCCATCGCCGGATTTTTCGGCCCGGGTCCGCACCTCGGACAGATCGTAGTGGCCCTCCGGCTCGCCATGGGCGAAGGCGAGCAGGTGAGTGCCGGCGATGACCGGCTCCAGCAGGGCCTTTTGCGCCTCCGATCCGGCCTCGGCGATCAGCCCGGCGCCGAGCACGGCGGTGGCCAGGAACGGCTCGACCGTCAGCGCGCGGCCAAGCTCCTCCATGACCACGGCGATATCGGGTCCGGTGCCGCCGAAGCCGCCGACCTCGGCCGGCAGCAGGGCGCCGATCAGGCCCAACTCGGCGAATTCGGCCCACATCTCGCGGCTGAACCCTTCGTCCGAGGCCGCGTGGGCATGGCGGGTTTGAATGGGATAACGGTCGCGCAGCAGCCGCGCCGCGGTGTCGCGCAGCATGCGCCGTTCCTCGGAAAGCGCGAAGTCCATCTAGAGCCCCAGGATCTGCTTGGCGACGATGTTGCGCTGGATCTCGTTCGACCCGCCATAGATCGAAAGCTTGCGCATGTTGAAGTACTGCCGGGCCAGCGGCATGGCGTAGTCCGGGCCGATCGGCGGCTCGTTATAGCCCTCGTCGAAGGCCTCCGGCACGAAGGGCAGGGCATAGGGGCCGAGCGCCCGGCGCAACAGCTCGGTGATCTCCTGGCGGATCACCGTGCCCTTGATCTTGAGCATGGAGCTTTCGGCGCCCGGCGCGCTACCCGCTGCCGCGGCGCTGAGCGTGCGCAGGTTGAAGGTCTCCATGGCCATCAAGTCGATCTCGACCTGGGCCATGCGCGCCGCGAACAGCGGGTCGTCGCCGAGGTGCCGGCCGGATTTCTTGCGGTCGCGCGCGACCTGCTTCAAGTGATCCAGGCCCTGCTTGGCGAAGGCGACGCCGGCAATGCCCGTGCGCTCGTGCGTCAGCAGGAATTTCGCGCAGGTCCAGCCCTTGTTCTCCTCGCCGACCAGGTTGGCGACCGGCACCTTGACGTCTTCCAGGAACACCTCGTTGACCTCGTGCTCGCCGTCCAGGGTGATGATCGGCCGCACGGTGATGCCCGGGCTCTTCATGTCGATCAGCAGGAACGAGATGCCTTCCTGCGGCTTGCCTTGCGTGTCGGTCTTGACCAGGCAGAACATCCAGTCGGCGTAGTGGCCGAGCGTGGTCCAGGTCTTCTGGCCGTTGACGATGTAATAGTCGCCGTCGCGCAGTGCGCGGGTCTTGAGCGAGGCGAGGTCGGAGCCGGCGCCGGGTTCGGAATAACCCTGGCACCACCAATCCTCGCTGTTCAGGATGCGCGGCAGGTAATGACGCTTCTGCGCCTCGGTGCCGAACTTGATCAGCACCGGGCCCAGCATGTTGAGGCCGAAGGGCACGATGCGCGGCGCGCAGGCGGCGATGCATTCCTCCTCGAAGATGTGCTTCTGCACGGGCGTCCAGCCGGTGCCTCCGTGCTCGACCGGCCAGCTCCAGGCCAGCCAGCCGCGTGCATTGAGCGCCTTGTGCCAGGTCAGGTAGTCGTTCTTGGTCAGGCGCTTGCCGGTGCGCACCTTGTCGCTCAGCCAGTCCGGCAGGTTGTCCGCGATGAAGGCGCGCGCCTCGTCGCGAAAGGCCTGTTCCTCGGCGCTGTAGTTCATGTCCATGGCCCGAACCTTTCCTTAAAGCGTGGCCGCGGTGCCCCAGATCGAGGTGACCTGCGAGGACAGCACGCCGCCGTTGCCGTGGGCCAGCGCAACCTCCGCATCCTTCACTTGCCGTTCTCCGGCCTCGCCGCGCAGCTGAGTCACGGCTTCGATCATGGTGTAGAGGCCGTACATGCCGGGATGCACGCAGGACAGGCCGCCGCCGGAAGTGTTGACCGGCAGCGCGCCGCCGGGAGCGATCCGCCCGCCGGAGACGAAGGGGCCGCCTTCGCCCTTCGCGCAGTAGCCGAGATCCTCCAGGAAGAGGATGGTGTTGATGGTGAAGGCGTCGTAGAGTTCCACCACGTCCACGTCCGCGGGCTTCAGCCCGGCCATGGCGAAGGCGCGCGGGCCGGATTCGCTGGCCGCGGTGACCGTCAGGTCGGGCATGCCGGAGATGTGCCGGTGCCAGTGCGCCATCGCCGCGCCGAGCACCGGAACCGACGGCCTGGCCAGGTCGCGCGCGCGGTCCGCCGCGACCACCACCATGGCCCCGCCGCCATGGGTGACCAGGCAGCAGTCGCGCACCGTGAACGGGTCGCTGACGGGGCGCGCGGCCAGGACGTCGTTCACGGGGAGGTGAGCGCGCTCGAACGCCTCAGGGTTG
>ERZ869936.2056-NODE-2056-length-12533-cov-19.300289_pt1 | contig 12533 bp, 14 predicted proteins | sample MGYA00520876_ERZ869936 | MGnify/ENA primary metagenome ERZ869936 (study PRJEB32218, sample SAMN09650985) | biofilter metagenome | isolation source: enrty point of leading RO module | place: Saudi Arabia: Thuwal, RO plant located on Red Sea | collected 2016-02-17...
TGCAACGCTGACCGGACTCGGAGCGTGATATGGGCGTGAGCGATCGTGAGGTCTACGAGCAGATCGCTCCCGACCTGATGAGATACGCAACTGCATTGGTGGGACCCGACCAGGCACAGGATGTCGTGTCGACCGTAGTGACCCGCGGCCTGAATCGACCTGGCGGGCTGGCCGGCCTCGACGACGCCAAGACGTACCTGATGAAAGCCGTGCTCAACGAGGCGACTGGCCTGAAGCGGCAACGTGCCCGCCGCCAGACCTACCCGATGGCCACCGTCCCCGACAACGTCGGCATCCCCGAGGTCGAGGTGGGGAACGTCGACGACCTGGTCATGGGGTTGCCACCTCGGCAACGCGCCGCTGCATATCTGGTCTTCTACCTGGAATACACGCCGTCCGAGGCCGCCAGGCTCATGGGCACGCGGCCAGGGACCGTCCGCCGATACCTCCACCTGGCCCGCAAGAAGCTCGAGGGCGAGCTCTATGAGTGAAGACCGCTTCAAAGAAGCCTTCGGCCGCATCGTCTCGGAGACCCCGGACGCTCCCCGGTTCTCCGACCTGGAGTCGCAGGACGTCGCATCGACCAAACCCTCGTGGCTCACTCCGTGGGTGGCGGCCGCGGGTGCCGCCGTGATAGTCCTGATAGTCGTTGGTGTTGTCGGGGCTCTGGGTGGCGGCGGGCCCGACCTCGCGCAACCAGACGACGGCCAGATCCGCTATCTGCGCATCGAGTATGAGGCGACGGTCGATCCGGTTTGCCGGAACGGTGAGATCGTCGACAACGGGAACTTCGAGGAGGCGACCATCGAACTCTGGGGGCCTAATTCGAGCGAGCTCACGTTGATGGTCGTCACCTTTCCCGACGGCTCCACCGAGAGGTCGATCGTCGAAGGCAACCCAATCGACCCCGATCGGGCGTGGGGCATGGATCCGGAGACCTTCTACGAATCGACCGGATTCCGCAACATCGCGTGTCGTACCGGGGCTGTGACTTCATCCTTCGCCGACACATTCCTGCTCAGGCCACCATATGAGGCGGGCTTCGTCCCATCGTTCTGGCTGGGACCACCCAGTGGCTTCGCCAGCTGGGAAGACGCCCTCGGCCCCAACTACGAAGTCACCAAGACCGAGTGGGCCGGCTATTCGGTGACCAAGCTCAGCCGCACCGACACTCTCACCGACGGGCACTACGACTTCGACTTCTACGTGGCGCCGGAGAATGCGAGTCAGCTGATCGGCTTCCGCCATGTCACGGAGTCCGACATGCTCGGTCAGGCGACGATCGAGGCCACGGTCGTAGAGACGGCGCTGGTTGCGGAGTCGGAAGTCGACTTCAGCACCGAAGGCCTCTTCTTCATCGCCAAGCCGGGCGCGATCGTGATCGACGAGCGGGATCGCTGCCCGGTGACGACACCGGGACAGGGCTTCACACCTCCCGATGGGTATCCGGCAACGCCAACCGAACCCGGCCACTTGTGGTTCGGCAAGGACGACCTGTGGACTCTGTTGCCGACGGACGGCAACTACCAACCCCGCAAGAGCGTGTGGTGGAGCGTCAACTTCCCGGGCGGCGGTGAGGAGCCCAACCCGCCCATCCTCGTCACGCACAGCCTGCTCAATGCGGGCCGGGACGTCACCCTCTTCTCCGACGCACCAACCAACGCCTACTCCGATCGGGACGGCTGGTTCATGCTCGCCACCATCGACCCCAACTCGGGCGGCTGCTGGCAGGTGACGGCGATATACAAAGGGGCGAGCCTCACCTACGTCTACTACTCAGAGGGCCCGGTCGATCCGGAGGAGTTCGGGGTCGTCCCCTCTGTGGTTGGGATCACGTTGGAACGGGCCATTGTCGAGCTAAGCGCGTCCGGATACCAGGCGATACCACTCGATTCGGACGACCCGTACACCGAGGTCTGCGCCCAGGAGCCGGGGGCGGGGGTGGAGCTCGACCCCGGCAGCGTCGTTTCGCTGCGAACCGCCGCAGCCATTTGGTGCGACGCACTGCTCGACCCGTCCATTTCTCCAAACACCAGATTCGACACCTATACCGACGACCTCGGAAGAACCTGGTACGCAACATCATGCCCAGATGCCGATGTCCTGCTCCGGGCCGGTGTAGATCATGCCGACGCTCTACCGAAGGAGGGAGCGACCGACTACGTCAGTGCCGCCGACTCGCAGGAGACCTTTGCCGTCACCGGCGCCGACTCTTGGGGTGTGACCTCGTCTGCGGTCGGAATACGACACGGAGATGTCTGGTACACCGACGAGGACGGTGAGGTGCGAGTCCGCTGGTTTAGGGACTATCTGATCGAGGCCTATATCGACGATCCAGCCAACTGCCCGTCGGTGCCTTATACCTGGAATGGGGTACCGGTGGCCTTCACCCTCGAGGACACGGAGTAATCCAGACCGGCATATCCTCGCAGTATGAGGATGACGGCTACCCGCGAAATCCAGCGGCCTGCCGACGAGGTATTCGCCTTCTTCTCAGACGCCTCCAACAACCCGAAGTGGCAGCTTGGCATGGTCTCCTGTGAGTGGACGACTCCGCCGCCCATTGGGGTCGGGTCCATCTACCAGCAGCACGCTCGGTTCATGGGGCGGGATGTCAGATCGGTGTTCGAGGTCACCGAGTACGAGCCCGGGCATGCGATCAAGATCGAGACGATCGAGTCGACATTCCCGATCACGGTTCATCGAATGGTCGAGCCCACCGGGCCAAGCACGTGCCGGGTGCATGCCGAGATCGGTGGTGGGCCCACCGGTCTGATCAGAATTCTTGCTCCCCTCATGCGGGGACGCGCCCAACGCTCGGTCGACCAGGACTACGACCGGCTCAAAGTGCTGCTCGAGTCCCGCTGAGCGACTACCAGTCGACCCGCGATAGGGTCAGAACCATGCCCTGGACGACCGAAGACATCCCCGATCTGAAGGGAAAGACCGCGGTTGTCACCGGGGCGAACGGCGGGCTTGGCCTCGAGGTTGCCAAAGGGCTGGCAGGCGCCGGCGCACACGTCGTGATGGCGGCCAGGAATCAGGAGAAGGCTGCAGAAGCCCGCGACGAGATCATCGCCGCACACCCGGACGCATCGCTCGAGATCGTCGAGCTCGACCTGGCATCACTCGACTCGGTTGAACAGGCCGCCGATCAAGTGCTCGACAAGCACCAGGCGATCGACATCCTGGTCAACAACGCCGGATTGATGGCGATGCCGGAGCGAAAGACCGAAGACGGCTTCGAGATGCAACTCGGCGTGAACCATCTCGGACACTGGGCACTCACCTCGAGACTGATGCCGGCGCTGCTCCGCTCGAAAGGAGCCCGGGTGATCTCGGTGACGAGCACGGCGCATCACTTCGGCACGGCGGTCGATCCGGACAATCCCCACATGGAGGGCGAGTATTCGCCGTGGGGCGCCTACGGGCAGTCGAAGCTGGCCAACTACCACTTCGCCATCGGTCTAGATCGGGAGTTCGAGAAGGCCGGTGCGTCAGCTAAGAGCCTGATCACCCACCCCGGTTTGACCAGGACCAATCTCCAGGTGCACACCGTGGCCGAAGGTGGGACCGGCTGGTCGGGGAAATTCTGGCGAGGCATGGCCAGATACACCGGCATGACCCCGGCTCGCGGTGCGCTGCCACTGCTCCGAGCGGCCACCGACCCCAGAGCCAAGGGCGGGGAGATGTACGCGCCGCGGTTCATGAACTTCGGGGCGGCGGTGCGTCGTCCCATCCTGAGAAGGATTGGGCTTGCCGACGCCATCGAGAGTCTCTGGGACGTCTCGGAGCGGGAGACCGGCCTGGCTATCGACCTCTCGTAGACTCTCGACATGGTGCCGCTTTGAATCGGGTAGAACTGGGACGGATGCAGAACCCGGTGCGGGGGTTCCTCCACGGAACCGCGGCGTTGGTCTCGGTCGCCGGCCTCGTCGGGTTGATATTGCGGTCAAACGGGGCGGGCATGACAGCAGCGGCCTCCGTCTACGGAGTCAGTCTCGTCGCGATGTTTGCCACGAGCGCGCTGTATCACTCGGTGCCCTGGCAACCGGTCTGGAAGTCCCGATTCCAGAGCCTCGACCACACGTTCATCTATGCGCTCGTGGCGGGAACGTTCACCCCCCTCATAGTCGGCGTCGGGGAGCCGGTGTGGATCATTCTCGGCCTTTCGGGAGTCTGGTCACTGGTCGCCCTCGGCGTGGCCAAGGAGGTCGTCCAGGGCCCGGTGCGACGCGTCTTGCTTCCCCTTCAGTTCGGCGCGGTAGCCGTGACTCTGGCGCCCCTGTGGGCGACAATCGTGGACCTGGACCCGGCGACCGTGGTTCTCACCATCGTTGGTGGGGTCATATATCTGCTCGGGGTCCTCTTCTTCGTCAATGACCGGCCGAAACTCGCCCCGGCGATCTTCTCCCACCACGAGTTCTTCCACGTTGTGGTCATTGTCGCCAGCGTGATCCACTTCGTCGCGGTTTGGCGAGTCGTATCGACGGTCGTGTAGGCGATTCGCTTGGCCGAGAGGCCGGGGCCGGCAGCCGCTAGCCGACGTCGATCTTCACGGCCTCCAAAGCGATCTCGACCATCTCGTTGAACGTCTGCTGACGCTCATCGGATGAGGTCTCCTCGCCCGTGCGTATGTGGTCGGACACGGTGCAGATGGTCAGCGCTCGCGCGCCCTTCTCTGCAGCAACGCCGTACAACCCGGCGGCCTCCATCTCTACAGCGAGAACACCCATGTTCTCCATTCTGTCGAAGGCCTCGGAGTCGGGGTTGTAGAAGAGGTCAGCAGAGTGAACATTTCCGACCTTCACCTCGATGCCCTTGGCGGCCGCCGCCTGTTCGGCTGCTTTGAGCAGCCAGTAGTCGGCCGTTGCTGCGAAGTCGTTGTCTCCGTAGCGGACACGATTGACCATCGAGTCGGTGCAGGCACCGATGGCGAGGATCACGTCCCTGATGGCGACTTTCTCCGTCACCGCACCACAAGAACCAACCCTGATCAGCCGCTCCACCCCATACTCGGTCACCAATTCCGTGGCGTAGATCGAAGCCGAAGGGATTCCCATTCCCGTGCCCATGACCGACACAGGCACACCCTGATAAGTCCCGGTGAAGCCGAGCATGTTGCGAACCGAATTCACCTGTTTGGCGTCGTCGAAGAAGTTCTCGGCGATGTGCTGGGCTCGCAACGGGTCCCCTGGAAGCAGGACGGAAGGTGCAAACTCGCCCTTCTCCGCGCTGATATGAGGTGTTGGCATGGGTGCCTTTCTCGAGTCTCTTGCTGTGTTGGAGGAGCCAACCTACACACCAATCGCCCCAAACCGAGCCAGCTCAGGTGTTCAGGACAGCCTTCCTCCAGCCACGGACCGCATTGGTGACCGCGATCTCATCGGCCTCACGAAGCTGTTCGAGGGTGATCGCCCGCTCCTCGACTTCCTGCTGGTCGATGAGCATCGCCCGGTAGACACCGGGGAGGCATCCGGCCTCGACCGGAGGAGTCACCCAGGTGCCACCAAAGCGAGCCATCACGTTCGAGATGTTGGTCTCGGTCACCTCTCCGTTGAGATTCACCAACAAAACCTCGCCTTCCTCGGTCTCGGGATAGCGGGAGCGCTCCAGCGTCTTGTGGAACCAATGCGGCTCCGATGGGTCGACTCTTTCCCGAGCCAGGTCTAGCGACACCGGCTCGTCGCTCTCACCTAGCTCTTCGGTCTCCACCTCCACCTCGCCATCACGGAAGAGGATCAATCTCACCTTGATCGGCTTGCTGCTCTCCACGGCCGACAAGGCTTCACCTACCGCGGCAGGTTCCAGGGGTATCTCCCAATAGCGCGCCGACGAAGACAGTCGCTCCAAGTGTCGCTGCAGCAGCGGGATTCCTTCACCGGGCTCATATCGCATGGTCTCCATGAGGTCGGGGCGCTCGTCGCTCGCAGTCACCACAAGTGCCTTCCAGAGACACTCCTCGTACTCGACCTCGGGATCGGAATCGACGGTTATCCCCCCTCCAACGTGATAGTTGAGCATCCCGTCGCGTATCACGCCGGTGCGTATGGCCACGGAGAACTCGAGTCGGTCGCCACCCGGCTCGATGTAGCCGATCGCCCCGCAGTAGACGCCGCGGGGCACCGACTCGAGTGCGGAGATGATCCGCATCGTCGACACCTTGGGGGCGCCGGTCACCGAGCCCGACGGGAATGTGGCAGCCAACAGGCCTGCTAGATCGACTTCGGTCGAGAGCTCCGCTTCGACCGTGGATGTCAGCTGCCAGACCGTGGGATGACGCTCAGCGACGAATAGCTCCGGCGTCCGGACCGATCCGGTCACGGCTACGCGTCCCAGATCGTTCCGGAGCATGTCGACGATCATCACGTTCCCGGAGCGCTCCTTCTCCGAGATCTCGAGGCCTCGCCGGTTCCGATGATCTTCGCTGGCCGATCTGCCTCGCGGCGCCGTCCCCTTCATCGGACGCATCATCACGTTGCTCCCGTTCCCCTTGAGGAACAACTCGGGTGAAATGGAAACGATCTCTCGATCACCCAGATCGATCAGCGCTCCGTAGCTCTTGGGTTGCGAAGCCACCATCGCCTCGAACAGGGCCCCAACGTCACCCTGAACGGGTGCCGACATCGCCATCGTCAGGTTGACCTGATAGGTGTCACCATTCCTTATGTGTTCCTTGATCGCTTCGACGTTTCGACTGTGCTCGGAGCGGCTCATCGAGGGCTCCCACGTCCCGATGACGGCAGGCGGCCCCTCGACCCGGCCCACCGGGCCTGAGTCCGGGTATGTGGCGAACCAGGCCAGTGGCTCATCAGACCGGCCGGGCGTGGCCAGATGGTGATCCAGGCCGGGAGCGGCGTCGTAGGAGAGGAAGCCAACGACCCAATTGCCCGATCGGGCTGCCGCCTCCGCTGAGCGAATCACCCCTACTACCTGGTCGGGTCGATCTGCGATCAGAATCTCGCGAGGCGATGTGAAGGAGGCCTCCCCGACACGCCATCGCGTCCCTCTGAGGATGACATCGCCGTTCACCTGCCGGACGATACCGCCCCAGCAGATCTTCTAACCGACCCCGTCCCGTGCGTCGCGACTGGCCGAGGGGGCCAGAGACTCCAACTCATCGACAGCCTGAACCTGCCCCGGACTGGAGCGCAGCGCTTCTCCGAGGGCGCGAGCCCGGCCAGGAGCATCTGAAGAAAGCACCTCGTGTGCCCGATCTGCGATGTCGCTGTACGAGGCGCGATTGGGGTCGAAGACGGCGCCGAGACCGGCTTCGGCGATGTCGGCCGCACCGTCGAATTGGTCGGTCGAGAGCGGTCCCACGAGAAGGGGGGTTCCTGCGGTTAGCGCTTCGGTGACCGTGTTGTTGCCACCGTGGGTCACCACCAGATCGCACAAGCCGAGAAGCGGTGGTTGGGGAAAATGCGGGGCAACGATCCAATCGCCCGGGATGTTCCCGAGCTCCGAAGGTGAGGTGACGCCCGTGGCGAGTATCACCTGGACGGGCTCGCTACGGAAGGCGCTGACCAGTTTGTTGAGTAGATCGGAACGTGCCGAGAAGAAGCTACCGAGCGATACATAAACGCTGGGCACGGCACGGGAGGCTACGGCAGCGGAGAGCTCTTCTGGCAGCTCCTCATCACGAACCGCAGATCCGATGAGCCGGGCGACGAGCGGTAGGTCGTATCCGGTTCCGAGTGCTGCCGGATAGTTGATGAGCGTCAACGAAGAAGGGGCGGTGAACGCGTCTTCGACGGGCTCGCCGGAGCCGAGTGACTCGATCACTCCGTTGTATCTGGCGGTGAACTCCTCCGCCACCGAGGAACAGAGACTCTCCAGCTCTTCGAGCAGCCCCACGTCGACGTCGAGGGCCGGAGGGAATCGCATCGGCACTCCATATGGTCGATCCGAGGAGATGGCCGCTGGGTGGCCGGGATGAAAAGTGGCGAAGCCCACTCCGAGCCCCCGCAAAGCCGCCGTTGCGCCATAGGCGAGATGATCGACGAGCACAATGTCGGGGTCGACTACCTGAACGATCTCATCGATTCTGGAGGCCACGCGTAGCGGCTCCCAAAGGAGATCATCGAGACGATGCCTCGCCTGGTGGGTGAGGGTCGCAATCGGACCCCGCCGACTGGCCTCGAAGAACGAGGCGAGCTGATTGCCCTCGGTCCCAGACTGGTCCTGGACGCGGATCAGGCCCGGGTTGTTGCCCGGCCCGAGGACCAGTGGCAACGTCTCAAACCCATCACTCCTCGCCCTGTGAAGGAGGCCCGGCCCCGTTGCCACCACAACCCGATGTCCCCTCGCTTTCAGCTCAGAGGCAACCGCACTGATCGGGTAGTAATGCGACGCGTAGTCGGGCGTGATTATGAGGGCCTTGCTCACACCGCCGTACCGGGTATCTCTGCGCCGTACATATCGACAAGGGCCTCTGCCATTGCGCCCAGGCTGTAGTGGTCTCTCACGATGCGACGGGCTGCCTCGCGCCGCACTTCGGAGGTGCGCACCGACGCTGCCCAGCGCATCCCTTCGACCAAATCTGAGAGATTGGAGGTGTCGACCAGCGCTCCGGTGAATCCGTCCTCGACGTAGGTCGACGGGCCCCCGACGATCGGGGCGACAACCGGTAGGCCGGCCCCCATCGCTTCGAGTATGGCCAAGCCAAACTCCTCTTTGTCGCTCCCGCATATGTAGATGCCATGGGGCCCAATCGTGTCGCCAACTCCGGCGATCGTTGCTGCGAGAACATCGGAAACAGCGTGATGCGGCTGATTGCCCATCAGGATCAACCCGATGTCCGCAAAGGGCCGACCGCCCGTCTCTTCGGCCATCGCGTCCATCACGGCCATCTCCTCGGGGCTCGGGTTTCTCAGCTCGCCACCGATGACTACGAGGTTGAAGCCATCTCGCAGGGTCGGGTCCCGCTGCCATCCGGCGACGACCCGATGCATCCCCTTGATCCGGTTGAGTCTTCCCACTGTCACCATCAGGGGCAGGCCGCGTCGCTGTTCCGGAAGCGCCTCGACCTCACGTACGAGATCTGTCACCCACTCGGCTGGCGGCGCGGCAGCCGAAGCCGCCTCGCGCGACCTGCTCGTGAGGGTGTAGTCGATGCCTTCGGGAATGACTCGAAATCGGTCCCCGTCTTCGTCGATGTCGATGTTGAGCAGGTCTTTGAACTGCTGTCGCTGATTCCGCCTCGGGAGCAGGGCGAGACGCTCGGCGTTTTCGAGCATCCACTCCAACATCCAGGCGCGGAACAGATAGTGGCTCTCGAGATCTGCCTCGGCGAAGCTCTGCCGGTCGAGCCGACCTTCCTTCTCGGCGGATGCGATCACCACATGAGGGTCGGGAGCAAGCGTGAAGTAGATCGGTATCCCAAGATCGGTTGCCGCTCGAGCGGCGGCGAACGTTCCGACGTCGGCGAAGCGGAGGTGGACGGCGTCGAACGGGCCTTCGGAGATGAGAAACCGTCTCAGTTCCCGCTCCAGTTCGGCCCGATGCGCCCACAACTCGGCGGTGGGCAGGTATCCCTCAGGCCCGAAGTCGAGCCGAACCAGCGTCCCATGCTCTCCGATCGCCTGCCGGGGCTCGGCGAATTTCCCCTCGCCCTTTATGCGCCGGGTGACCAGATAGGAGTCGGCCACTGCGTCACTATTGGCAAGCTGTTCGGCGAGGCCGACCTGAAGAGTCACGAGGCCCCCGCCATCCCCCGATCCGGCGCCGGTGAGGTCGGCGTCCACCCGGCCCTGCATGAGCACCTGCGCTATTCGCATTCCTGGACCGGCGAAGCGAGGCTTTGCAGGAAGCTCGTTCCTCTCATCGGCCCAGTTCTCCAGCGCCAGCTCGGCCATCATCCTCGAGAAGCCGCCTTCCCCCGCAACGGCTTGAAGGGGTGCCACGGCTTCGTGCGACGCGCCCCTGCGGCTCAACGCCCAGGCGGCGTGTCGACGCATACCCGGGCTCTCATGGCCGAGGTATCCGATCAGAGCCTCATCGACGCGCCATGAGTCGACGTCTGCCATCGCGTAGATAGCCAGGTACGTCGCAAGAGGGTCGCTGTCGTGGCGGTCTGCCAAGAGCGACAACGCGACGAAGGCGTCTTCAGGATCGGCGTGGCGTGCTGCGCGGGCCAGAGGGCCCATCTCGTTGATGGCCTCGAGCACTCCCGTGGAGCCGACGATTCGGTCGATGACCGGACTGAGAGTTGCCGTCCGGGCTCTGGTTGATGCTGGGGGGCTCATCAGCTCTGGTTCGGCGCAGGCCGTCGCTCCGGATGGGCGAATTACGGCGAGCCCCAATCATCTGGGCCCCGCCCCAGATCCGAACCTCCCTTGAACCCACCAAGGAGAGAATCTTGACCACCCCCACACTCGGCACCGGCCGCAGGCTCTCGGCGCTGCGCCCGTTTCACAGGGCGAAACTCGTCTTCCTGGTCGCTGCGTTCCTGTCGTTCCTGTTTTCGGTTTACCTGTGGTTCTTCGTCGATCGGGAGATCGGCCTGTTCGTCGGCCTTTGGGTCCCGGCCATCCACTCATTGGGAACCCTCGTGCTCGTCGGTGAAGACCGATGAGTGAGATATTGATCTTTGGAGTCGGCTCGGTGATGTTCATCGCCGTGACCTGGGCAGCAGTTGCTTTTGGTGTCCAGAGAATGCACGACCTCCAAGTGGCAGACCTAGAAGATGGTGATCAGACCGCGGTCACCCGTGACGACGGCCTGACCGAGCTGCACGTGCCTGAATCCGAAGGGCCCGATACGGCCTCTTTCTCGTCGGCTTCCCGTCAGGCTGGGAGCAACCGCCCAGGCAACGTCATCCGCTACCGCCCCCGTTCCGAATAGGAGGTGTGGCCCAACTGGGCACTTCCTCCGACCGTCTGGGCCTCTCACTGCCCCTGAGGGGCCCAGACCTAAACCGCGAGACAAAATGACCAACACTCAACAGCCAGCAACCGAGTCGGTCTGGGACTATCCCCGGCCGCCGAAGGTGGAGCCCGACGAGCGAAGGGTCATCGTCAAGGCGGCAGACCGGACTCTGGCCGACACGACACGAGCAGTTCGAGTCCTCGAGACGTCCCATCCTCCCGTCTTCTACCTCCCCGACACCGACGTCGACTTCACCCTCCTTGTCCCGAGCCCGCACACCACCTTCTGCGAGTACAAGGGCCGTGCCGTCTATTGGGATGTGCAAGCCGGTGCAGATCGCATCGCACAGGCGGGATGGAGTTATCCCGATCCATCGCCGGGGTTTGAGATGATCAAAGACTGGATCGCCTTCTACCCATCGCGAGTCCAATGCACCGTCGATGGTGAGACGGTCCGCCCCCAGGAAGGCGGGTTCTACGGGGGATGGATCACGGCCGAGATCGTCGGCCCGTTCAAAGGCGCCCCTGGCACCTCCGGTTGGTAGGCCTAGCCCTCCAAGACCTTCCTGGCGAGCCGGAGGTCCTCGGGGTCGTTGAGGTTGAACAGCGATCGCGTGTCATCGAACACCTCGAGTCGCGCGTCGCACAACATGGCAAGGGTGCGCAGTGGCAGATCGCTGCCGGGTGGCACTTGGGGGAAAGCCAGGTCGAGATCAATCGTGCGCCAGTAGCCAAATGCCGGATGCTCACCAAGCATGTCCGACCCGATCGCAGATCGGTCCTGTCGCGTCAGGCGCTCAACCAGATCTCTGGCCACAAAGGGACCGTCGACGGGGGCCGTCACGAATCCGTCGGATCCTGGCTCATTCGCAGCAAGCCAACGTCGCACCGCAAGCACCCCGGCGACCGGCCCCCGCGGCGTGTCGGGCTCGTCGGGGACGACGGTCAGACCGGTCTCGAAGTCGCTTGGCCCCGAGATCACGACCCGGGATGCCTGGGGCAGGAGTCGATCGACAACGATGTCGATGAGGCGGCGGCCGGCGATCTCGACCAGAGCCTTGTCGAGGCGGTTCATCCGGCGAGACTCTCCACCGGCCAGTATCGCGACGACGTGCCTGTCTTCGGGCATGAGCAAAGACCCTATCCCCACTTAGGCTGCAACTCATGTCTGAGATCTACAAGTTCATCCTCGACCTTCGCGCCATTCGCCAGTACGACGAGGAGCCCGTGTCCCGTGAGGATCTGGAGAAGATCCTCGAAGCCGCCCGATGGACGGGCAGCTCCAAGAACACCCAGAATTGGTCGTTCGTGGTGTTCACCGACCGGGACAAGCTCGACGAGTTAGCCAAGGCGGGGAGCTTCACCGACCCGCTCCGCAACGCAACCGCGGCGATTGTCCTGGTGATGGAGCCCGGGGGCTATGAGTTCGACATCGGCCGGGCCGCCCAGAACATCATGCTCGCCGCCAAGGCCATCGGCGTGGTCAGCTGTCCCATCACGCTCCACAAGCAGGACGTCGCCCACTCTGTGGTTGGGGCCGAGAAGGGTCAAACAGCCCGCTACGCAATTGCGCTCGGCTACCCGTCGGAAGAGTCCAAGCCGGCCCACTTCGGTGGTCGCAAAGACTCAAAGCGCCTGGTGAGGTGGATCTAGAAGGACCTCTTC
>ERZ869936.2057-NODE-2057-length-12531-cov-9.343299_pt1 | contig 12531 bp, 8 predicted proteins | sample MGYA00520876_ERZ869936 | MGnify/ENA primary metagenome ERZ869936 (study PRJEB32218, sample SAMN09650985) | biofilter metagenome | isolation source: enrty point of leading RO module | place: Saudi Arabia: Thuwal, RO plant located on Red Sea | collected 2016-02-17 ...
TGCTGTTGTCGACGTGGCCCATGATGGCGTTGACGGCCACCTGGTCGCGGGACTCGCCGGCGATCGTCTCGAAGGTGTGGCGTAGCGTGTAGAAGTTCAGGCGATGGCGGCCGTTGATGTGGAGTTTCTTGAGGACCGTTGAGAAGCGGGCGGCGATTGTGTTCGTCGTCACGAACGTCTGAGGGCTGTCGCTTCCCCGCTTCGGTTTCGTCTTCACGTAGCGATGCCCTTGCAGCGTGATGAAGCACAAGTCGCTATCCGCGTCGTCCTTGGGGGCCGGGCGAACGGCGATGGCTGCACGTAACGCAGCAACCGTCTCCGGCCACAATGGGATTCTGCGTTGGATTGCCGTCTTGGGACGTGGGAACTCAACCCACCCGGCATCGAAGTCAACAGCCGATTGTGGAAGGCTGGCAACATCGGTGTTTCCGAATCCGCAGTTCAGTCCGAGCAACACCATGGCGCGAAGAGCCGGATCTTCCTTCACGCGCACTGGCTTCTCTTCACCATCCACAGAGACAGGCTTGCCCTCCAGAAGTTTCAGGATCGCAACCAGTTCGTCTCTCTCAAACAGCTTCGCTCCCGACTCGTTCCGCGACTGGCGGAGCATCTTCGCGGATGGACGATTGAACGATTGGCCGAAGTTCACCGGCCGTTCAATAAGCCGCTGGTCGTGGGCATACTTGAAGACAACGCGGCAGCGATTGATCTCGTTCCGAAGGCTGACGACGCCAAGCTTTTCGGCGAGTTGAGACCGTAGCCCCTCGAAGTCGTCCGGCCGCAAGCCATCAACCCGGCGATCGCGGCCGAAGTACGTGACGAGCCGCTCTGCGGTCACGTAGTAGTCCCGAAACGTCCGCTCGGCGAGTTCGCCAGCCAGTAGCTTGTTGCGCTTGCTGGTCAGGAACGCATTGCAGAGATCACGAACCGAGCAGAAGTCGCTCGTGTCCGGCGGAGGCGGCGTACGACCTTCCGAGAGATACGGCCATTCACGGTTGAATCGTTCAAGCGCCGCTGCACCCTTCGGATCGTCAGTAGTCTTCCCGAAGTAGTGGAGCTTACCACGGATCTTCTTCGCCCAGCGATTCGTGGCGTGCGGGAATAGTGGGAAGCCGTCGTAGGGCTTTTCAATCCGCTTCGCCTTCGATTTGCGAGGCCGGGCCTTCTTGGTAGAATCCGCCATTGCATCACCTCGCTCTCACAGGTGTCAGGTGGTGTCAGGCACCCGGCGGGAACCAGCCGCGCGGGTGTCACTTTTGGCACCTCAGAGAATAGCGGGTGTCACAAAGGGTGTCAAAGAGAGAAGTGCGAGACCCTGAAAAATCACGTTTTACCGCTGTTTTCAAGGCAATCGGAGAGATGGCTGAGTGGCCGAAAGCGCCGGATTGCTAATCCGGTGAGTGGGGAATCCCTGCTCCGCGGGTTCGAATCCCGCTCTCTCCGCTTGAATTCGGATTGTCCTCGCATCTCTCTGTGGTGCAGGGAGATGCGAGGACAAATCTGATTGGCACAGTCGATTGTGTCAATGACTGTGCCAATCGCTAGAACCCGGGCGGATCGGGGGCGGACCCCTCATCGGCTGTGATCCATTGTCGCGGATCTGAGATTTCATCTCGTCTGCCTCGGCACCTCCTCGATTCACAAGAAACGAACCGTCATCCGGCGTCACTCGCACCGGTGTTCAGGAATTGAACTCGCTGCATTTGGCGCTGCGCCTCATCGTCATGTAGATGGTAGTAATGCCGCACCATCCGGCTGCTCTGCTGTCCAAGCCAACGCATGACAACCTGCTCTGGGACACCGGTATTGGCGCACACCGAGCAGAAGTAGTGACGAAAACTGTGAAGTCGTCCGTCTGCAAAGCCAATCTCTCCTGGCTCGGTCGGAAAGCGACCTGAGAGAGGTGTGATCACGTCACGAATGAGGATGTTGCGAACCGTGTCCGCCTTGAGGATGCCACCACGCGGCCCGCGGAAGACGCGACCATCGCGAGCGAGAGGGAGGTGATCCAGAATCTCGCACAAGGAAGAGTGCAGAGGAAAACTCCGACTGCGACGGTTCTTCGTCGTGCGGCGATGTCTCCGCATGCGCCTCTCTGCCCGCGTGCTCTCGTCCTTGATTGAAATCACATTTCGGTCCAAGTCGACGTCTCCCCAACGCAGACCGGCCAATTCGGAAATCCGCAAACCAGTGACGGCCAACGAAGTAATGATGTCTGCTAGCCATGCCAACTCTTTGTTGGATAGGCAGAATTCGACCATCGCCTGCACCTCCACCGGCCTCCAGCAGTAGGTGTCCGTTCCTTCTGGCTTCCGCAATGGCAACACGATCCGGCACACCCCGGCAAGATGCCCCTGGCCAATGAGCCATCCGTTGATCTGTTTGATTGTGTTCAACTCCAGATACTCTGTCGCGTACGCATACCCTCTGTCGTCGAGGTGCGCAGCATAAGACTCGAGTTCCGGTCGACCGACTTCGTTCCAGAAACGGATGCCGTGAGCCTCGGCGAACTGGAGAAATTTGTCGAAGACGGCACGATACCGCTTCGCCGTCGATGGCTTCGGTCCGCCTGCGACTGGTGGCCTCTTGACGTGCTCTTCGTACAGGCGACGGCCCTCTTCGAGTGAAAGCAGTTCGGCCGGCATGTCCTGCAACAGAGTCGCGTCGGCAAGACCGTGCCGCACGGCCATCGTGAGGTCCAACTCTTCCAGCGCTTGGAGAGCCTCATCCCGGTTACGGGTGCCGAGTGAGTGACGTCCCAACGACGGCGTGTTGGATCGTCCGTCCGCAGTGAAGACTCCGTTTCGGGTTCCGATCAGCCACGCAAAGTATCTGCCTTCGACGAGTTTCTTCTTTCTTGGTTTTGGCATATTGTTGAACCAGATTGTTTGGCTTACTGTGATTTCCATTTCGGGGTCGGACCCGGCAGGCGATCCGCGGCGCCCTGCTCGTCCGCAGTCTCCGGGGATTGGGCTGTTGTTCGAGCCGGTCGACTGGTAAGTTCGTGAAGCGCTGAGTGCGGAACGCTGACTCGTGTACCGGGGCCTCCGGGTTGAAACTTCGGTAGCGATCCGTCCTTGATCCGACGCCAGATCGTTTTCACCGAGAGTCCCGACAACCGGGCGAATTCCGGTACTGAGATGCAGCGACAATCGCAGCTGGACATCGATGTCGTTCCGTTGACTCGTTAAGGCGGTGACAGCGCTGATTGGATGCTGCCACGCCGTTGACGAAGACAACGACACCACACTTCTGAAGAGCGAAGAAGGGCAAGCGCGCGCAAGCGAATGCGCAGTTTGACAGCGCGCTTCCGTCACCCAGATCAGTCAGTCAGCGGGTCTGGACTGAGGTACCAATCCGGGCCAAGTCTTTGCTTGAAGCGAGCGAAATCTCGACGCACGGCGTCATCGCTGACTTCCAGAAACTCAGCCATTACGGCCCGGAATCGCATCAGCTTGCGATGCAGATCGTTTGCGTACCGCGAGTAGACAACGCGGGTGAAGTGTTGCAGTCGAAAAAGACGTGCATAGTGGTCAATCTCGTTCTTTGCCGGATTTGAGGCATCGACGATGTCGAACCACTCACCCAGATGTTCTGGGCGCGAGTTGCCGCGAACAACATCCTCCAGCATTTCGTTCAGTTCACCGCGTCCCGTTATCGGAAAGATATCGGGGAGCAGGACGGTAACGTAACCCTCGCAGGCGGGGAGGCCGTGAGCGTGCGGCAAGAGAGACGGAACTTGTGGTGCGATCGGTCTGGGGAGGTAAGTCGCGGCCAACGACTGCAGGCGCCAACGACGACAGAAGTCACGGTAGTCGCAGACCCATGCTTCATCAGCGGAGACGTTCTCTACGTTGCTCAATGAGTCGCCATCAACCATGACGGCAAGTACCGGCCGTGGGTGGCCATCTTCAGCGATCCGTGCGCGGTGCTTACGGAAGAATTCGTCGTGCTCCTGACGAAACTGCGGATTCGTCAGGAGCCAGCCGACGTATCCTCGCACCGGCGTGCCGAAACGACTCAGCCGCCGGTCGACGGTCTGCTGACGTGCTCTCATCGCGGCGGGACTGGCATCGAGTCCGACTCTTCGCGCATCCTCCGGGGTCAACTCGAACGGGCGCGGATCCTGAAGCAGGCTATAGGGCAGGAGTTGGCCGTTCGAGAGTCCAACATGGGAGTCGTGATCTCCCACGAACCTTGACAGTCGTTTCTCTACAGAAAAGAGGTCGTGCTCGAAGACGTTGCCAAAGTCGCGTTTGAGCAAATTGAGCAGCTTCGCCGGCAGTGTGAGGAACGTCCGGTTACGAACGAGCGGGTGAGCTGCCAGTTCCGGTGCGAGCTCGAGCTGACGAACATTTGACAGCGTGACCTGCGGCTGCATTGATACCCTCATTTCCTCAATCGACACCTGGGGCGCAACATGTGGGCACAGGTGCGTTCCGCATCGCGCACGAGTTCTTGGCGTCGAATTCACGCATAGGTCGGTCCGAGCCTTGATTCTACGTGAGAAAGAAGAACGGTCACATGACGGGCACTGGGTGGCTGCCGAGTCCTCAACGAGAACCTCTTGTGGGCTATTCCATCTCTCACTACTTATGACACAATTTGGCCAAGAATTTAGCTCAGTCGTCGACGCGTTTGCCGCCTCGGGCCCAATCCCTTCGTTGCGCATGTTCGACTCGACCGACGGCACCAAGGTGTCCTCCAATCCGAGAGCGATCACGCGATCAAGGGATTCCGCGCGCTCTCGGACGAGGACCGCCGCAATCCCTTGATCGGTTGGTCAATTCGTAAGTCACGACCTGGGCATGAGATGAAATGCACCCCGATGTTCGGTGAGTCGTGACGGCACCCCAGATTCCGTGCCGGGGCAATCTTCAGCGAGATCGAGCGATGCTACGTCTCTGGGAGGTGAGCGGTCGGTGATGGATGCCGCACCGCCTGCACGCTGCCATTTACAAGTTTGCCCTACTCACGTTCTGGCAGGCCGTGAGGCGTGGAGGCGCATCCCGGTAACCAGGCCAAAGCCTTCTTCGTAACGGTCCTTCCGATCGGCTCAGTGGAAGATACCTGGAGTCCGAGCGGCGACTCTGCCAGTTCAAAACGCCCTCGGCGACACACAGAAGTTCGGCGCAACTGCGTCCGGTGTGTTTCCCCGATGCAGTTTTCGCGCTGTCAAAAAGTACACCGGTCGCGATCACCGGGTGGAGTTGGCGATTTGCCTTCGAGTCGCCATGAGTGCGCGCCGGACCCGGCTTCCAGGGCTTCCGCCGAGCACAGAATCAGTTTGACTCGTCCCGTCGGAGCGGTTGAACCGACGGTGAATGAGACCGAATTAGTGGATTCGTCCGCAGCCGCGGATGCCCCTCCGTCATCGCATCCAGCACGTCGGCAAAGTCTTTGACGAAGTCGAAGATCATGGGTGAGGGTCTCCTTCAAGTTGCATCAGGTAGATGTTACCCAAGACCGAACTGGCCCAGCAGCGGCCATCGGGACCGCAGGCAATTCTGTCGAAGTCGAAATTGATGGGGAACCAAGCGGTCGATATGCCTTTCACGCTGGTTTCGATGACGGTTTCGACTCCATGGCCGATCGCTCGAAAGGGCAGGCCTGCTACGATCGTGCACACGTCACGTTGCCCGTGGATCACCTCAAGGCATTTTGTGCTCTCCGCGTCCCACACCCGTACGCTGGAGTCGCCAGAGGCGCTGACGATGCGCCGGCCATCAGGTGAGTACGCCACGTTGTTGAGCCACTTCTCGTGGCCGCGGAGCACGGCCAATTCCTCACCGCGCTCAGCATCCCACACCCGCACGGTCGAGTCCCATGACCCGCTACTGATCCTCCGACCGTCAGGTGACTACGCCACACTGTTGACCGACTTCTCGTGGCCGCGGAGAACTGTCAGCTCCTTGCCGCTCTCGGCATCCCACACCCGCACGGTCGAGTCCTCAGAGCCGTTGGCGATGCGCTGGCCATCGGGAGAGAACACTACGGCGTTGATATGGCCCTCATGGTCGGTGAGGATGGCAAGTGCCTTGCCGTTGCCGGGATTCCACACGCGAATGACTCTGTCTTTGGATGCTGTGACTATGCGCCGACCGTCGGGTGAGTACGCCACGCTGGCGACAGGTCTTCGCTTGCCGCGCAGAACTGCCAGTTCCTCACCGCTCTCAGCATCCCACACGCGCACGGTCCCGTCGTTTGATCGGCTGACGACACGCCGGCCATCAGGAGAAAACGCTACGTCGTTGACCCCCCCCTCATGTCCTCTGAGGACAGCCAACTCCTTGCCGCTTTCGCTGTCCCACACTCGCGCGATCTTGTCGTCACCCCCTGCTGTAACGATTCGCTGGCCATCGGGGGAGTAAATCACCCTGTCGATGGCCGAAACCTCATGCCCACGAAGAACGACCGGTTCCTCCCCGCTGCCAGCGTTCCATAATCGGACCGAACCGTCACAAGACCCGCTGATGATGTGCCGTCCGTCCGGTGAGTATGCGACACTGGTTAGCGGGCTTCCAGAGAACGTTGTCGCAGCAGGTCCAGTTCATACTCGTTCAAACTCCCTTTCAGCCCCAGCAGCAAACGATCATTGCTCAGCCGCGGCGCGTAAACGACGTCCTGATCGATCAGCAGCGTATCAACCAGTCGGCACACTTCGACCAGTTGCTGCCAGTCGCGGCTGTTGCGGGCGAATCGCGACACCTCCTGTGCAGCCACCGCTCCAATCTTGCCGAGGCACACGTCGGCCACCATCCGTTCGAATCCATCACGCTTCACCGCTCCGGCTGCCGATCGGCCGAGGTCCTCATCCACGACCTCGATCTCCTGCCAGCCCAACTCGCACAGCCGCTCGCGCATGGCGTATTGCAGGCGCCGACTCTCTTCGTTGTGCGTGACCTGATATGACGAAGACTGCCTGACATACAGGATGGCTTTCCGTTCAAGATGATGGTTTGTGATCTTCTCACTCATCGGACACCCCTCTCGTCCTGCGAGTGCGGGATGTCCGGCACGATGCTCCTTCAGCAGCCGCACCAGCAGTGGCAGAGCGGCCTGCCTCACTTCCGGCGGCAGTGTCTTCCAATGCGGCCTCGCGGGGCGACCTTGAAACAGCTTGAGTTGAACGGGACGACGATGACGGGGGATCGTTTGCATCAGCATCTCCTTTCGATCGCGACGACCGGGAACGGAAATGCTGACTGTCTTTGACACGCTCTGTGGAGACGAACTCGATCAGCTCACGCAACGACCTGAGTGTCTCACACGTCACCATCGGCTGCTCGGCCGAGACCATCGGCGCGCACGCGGCCTGATCGACCATCCATGCCGGAATCTCCCGCAACACCGACCGCTGTTCCTGGGCGCACGTGACGTGCAGCAAAGCCTGCTGCCGCTTTCTCAACGACCGCACCACGCGAACGGTCTGTCCACACCACGGATGCCAGACATAGCACACGACGACATCAGTACCATGGGCATTCTGTCGTGTGGTTGTACAACACGAAGCGTGGTCACTCGACGCGGGAGAATGTGCTGCCGGCGTGGGAGTCGCCGCCGGAAGAAGTGCAGACGATCAGGCCTTCGGAGGTCGTGTGCACGACGCGGCTGGGTGGGTTGCTGAAGCACTACTGGCGGCGCGCGGCGTGACGAAGCTGGTGCTTCTGGCTCTGGAATCTGTGGGACGGTGCGCCCAGGCTTTCCCCGTGGCGCGCGACCACCGGGTTGACAGGAATGTTCGAGTTCCTCCAATTCGCAATCGTCGACCCCCCGACGCTCGACTTCACTCTTCCTTCGCTGAGCGAAACAAGTCAATCATTTTTGTACGGGGCAGGGAATTGTACCCACTGAAAATCACCGGCTTTCACGACGCACAGTATTTTGACCCTACGGCCACCCGCCTCGGTCACAAGCACTTTAACAGGTCGGCATTCTTCCGAAACGCACGATCCGCTCGGGTGTTATCAGCCGTTAACGTTGTTACGAATCGGATACACGAGCCGCGAAAGCGGTGAGACGGCAATGTGCTCGGAATCGCGGATCGATTGCGGGTCCGCAGCCTACGTTTATGACTTGGAATATTGTTTGCAGTGCCCGTACCGAAGCTCCGCCCCCCTTGTATCAGACGATCATTCCCCGCGGGCCGCACTCATGACCACACCGACGACACGCTCAGATCTGAGCGTTGTTCTACCATGTCTCAATGAAGCGGAGACGCTACGCGCCTGCCTGACAAGGATCGAGGAGACGTGCACAAACGCGTCGATCGACGCGGAGATCGTCGTAGCCGACAACGCCAGTACGGATGGCTCGCGCGAGATTGCCATGTCAAGCTCGGCCCGACTGGTCGAGGTTTCACAGCGGGGGTACGGGAACGCGATTCGAGGCGGTATCGCTGCTTCGACTGGTCAGTACATCATCGTCGGCGACGCAGATTGCAGTTACGACTTTTCCGAGATCCCAAAGTACCTGGCCCGGCTGCGCAACGGCTACGATCTCGTGATGGGTTGCCGGCGACCCACCGGCGGCGGTCAGATTCTGCCCGGAGCCATGCCACTCACGCATCGCTGGATCGGCAATCCCCTGTTTACGAAGCTCTTGCGGGGCTGGTACGGCAGCCCTGTGAATGACGTGTTCTGCGGGCTGCGTGGCTTCTCGCGCGAATTCTACGACGGCATTCGCTGGGAGGAGTCGGGAATGACATTCGCCGTGGAGATGGTCATTCGGGCGGCCCAGACTGGAGCTGCCACGACCGAGATCCCGATTACGCTCTATCCTGACGAACGAACAGTCCACGGGCCGCACCTGAGCACACTACGCGACGGCTGGCGAACGCTCCGGTACATTCTCTCACAGTATCTGCTACGTGGTGGTGTCCCCGTGACGAGGCAGCCGTCGGCACGACGAGAAACCGCGTCGCCTATTCCCGTCGATACAGACCTCATGGTTTCCTGAATCGATGGAAACTGATCGCCGTGACATTTCCCGGAACGTCGCGATCGGTCTGCTGGTGCTGATCCTTCTGCTCGGTGCGGCGCTACGCTTGCCTGGTATTTCAGATCCCTTTGGCCGCAAGATTGAAGGATGGAGTGGTGCGTTCTATTCGACGATGGCCCGCAACTGTCTTGCGCTGTCGACCGCTGTGCCTTATCTGAATCCGGACGCGGCCGGCGAGCCGCTGCTACCGTACCTGAATCACCCTCCCGCGACGGTGTGGCTGGTCGCGGGTTCATTTGCGTTGCTTGGGGAGTCTGAATTCGCGGCGCGGCTGCCGTTTCTGATGGCATCGCTGTTGTCGATTGTCTTTATCTATCGGCTGGGAACGCGGTGTCGCGGTCGCATCGGAGGCGTGATCACTGCGATCTTTCTGGCGACAACGCCGGTGGCGGTGGTCTATGCAGCGCAGGTCGAAGTCCTGGGCGCGTTCTTTCTGCTGTGCACGCTGGGAGTTGTACTGGCACACATTGACTTCTATCGCCAGACTAATGTGAGTAACGTAATCCGGCTTGCGGTCTGGACGATACTGGCACTCCTTGCTGACTGGCCGTCCGTGCTGCTGATCGGCGTCCTCCAGGTGCATGTCCTGGTTCGCATGCGGCAACGCTGGCGACACGCACTCGCGTGGACCGGATTCAGCGGGCTGGTTTTCGCCGGGCTACTGACCTGGATGTTTGCAGCCAGCGACGTTGTTGGCGCCGATCATCTGTGGGAGAAGGTCTGGCAGCGATCGTTTTCGCTGGTGACCGATTCCACGGGGACTGACGAAGGACGGTCGTTCGGCGTCGGTCAATTGTTGTGGCGCTACCTGCGATTGCACTGGACTGTTTTTGGCTGGGTCCTGCTCCTGCCGGGGGCCGCGTGGCTGGTCTGCCCGATCGAAGACCGCTTTCGGAGTTCAGAGATTCCGATCGTTCTGTGCTCATTTGCTCTTGGCTTCTATCTCCTAGCACCCCAAGGACATCATCAGCACGACTTCTGGTCGCACGCGGCAGCGGCCGGATACGCGCTGGCGGCAGCTGCAGGCCTGCTGATGCTGCGTCTGAAGCGTCGAGACACACTCTGGATCGCGGCCCTCATCGCAATCGCGGGCATCAGCGCGACCAGTTCGTATCGGTCGCGCGTTATTCCCACGCGATCCGGGTCGGACATTGCTGATTCGCATTTCAAAGTCGAAGAGCTGATCGGGGAACTGCCGGCCGGCGCTATGATCGCCGTCGAGGACGATTCGCACTGGCCAACGCTTGCCTATTACCTGCAGCGGGAATTCGTGGCAGTCCAGTGGTCAAATGCCGGACCTGAATCGCCGGCCGGACCATCCTTTGAAGTTGTACCGTGGTGGCAGTACCTCGTGACTCATGCGATTGTGCCCAGGAATTCTGATTCGTACCGCCGGCTGGCGGAATTTCAGAGCCAGCCGCCCGTTTGGTTGGTGACGCGGCGAGACCTTGTCGATGCCTCGGGCGTAGAACAGGTCGCGTCGGAAGGCGGATGGACGCTTCATGAGCTAGGGGAGGTCACTCTGAATTCGAACCTGCTCTCTCCGATCGTTGATGGCGAGCGCAGCGATGTCGAGACGGTGCGGACGGCAGACGTGTCGTCCCTCCCCGCAACCGACGTAAGCGAGACGCATCCCACCCCGTTTTTGCTCAGCCGACTGTTCCAGCTTCTCGCGCTGGTCGGGTTGTTTCTGGTGACCGCGCTTTCGCTGCGCGTGAGCTGGAGACCCCAGTTGCTTCGCGTCACCGGGAACCTCGGGGATTGGCTGACCCGTCGTCGCTGGGTTCCGCCCATTGTCTGCGGGGTCACGGCTGTTGTGCTGGCCGGTACGATGTCGATGCTCTCCGGAGTGCGACAGCCGCTCGTGCATGACGAATTCGCTTACCTGCTGATGGCAGAGACGTTTCTAGATGCCCGCGTTGCGAATGAGCAGCATTCGCTGTGGGAACACTTCGAGAGCATGCACATCTTTCATGAACCAGTTTACGCGGCGAAGTATCCGCCCGCGCAGGGCCTCGCGCTGGCCGCCGGCACGCTGTTCGGCGGGCATCCGATCGTCGGTGTGTGGATCATTTTCGGACTCGCCTGCGGGGCGATGTGCTGGTGCTTGCAGGCGTGTCTGCCACGACGGTGGGCGCTGCTGGGCGGGCTTCTGTCAGCGTTCAATCCGGCTCTGCTCTCCCAATGGGGCAATTCCTATTGGGGCGGCGCCGTCGCTATGTTGGGCGGAGCGCTTGTCTATGGGGGACTGATTCGGACAGTGCAGCGCCCGAACGCTTGGAGTTCGATCGCTCTGGCTGCCGGGCTGGTGATTCTGGCAAACAGCCGACCCTTTGAGGGACTGGTTGTCTCACTTCCGGCTGTTGCCGTTCTGATCGGTTGCCTACTCCGGAAGCGGTCCGATGACGTGGGCGATGTGCTGCGCAAGATCGTTCTGCCGGCGGCGGTCGTCGGCGTCCCGGCCGTGGCGGCGATGCTGTATTACAACCTGCGGCTCACCGGAGACCCGTGGAAACTCCCGTACCTGCACCATGCGGAAGAATACTCGGTCGCCCCGAATTTTCTGTGGCAATCGCTGCGAACGGTTCCGGACTATCGGCACGAGCAGCTGCGCGAATTGCACCTCGAATGGGAACTCTCGAAGTATGAGTCCCAACGCGTATCGATCACCGCTTTCTTGCAGCATTCCCTGTGGAAGTCGCAGATTCTTGCAGGATTCTTCATCGGAGCGGCGCTTCTGGTGGCCTCGGTCTCGACTGCCACTGCGATGTCGAACCGATGGATCCGGTTGATGGCCGCGGGCTGCGCCTTGCTGTGTTTCGTGTTTTTGTTTCACACGTTTCTGCAACCGCATTACGCGGCGCCGGCAACGGTTCTGGCGGTGGGCGTCCTCGTGCAGTCGTTGCGCTGCCTGCGGACCTATCGCGTGCGCAATGTGAGAATCGGGCAATTTGTCGTCGCGGGGCTACTGGGTGTCGCGTTTCTGTCGGTCCCGATTGACATGACCGCCCGCTGGGAACTCGGGTCGCGGTTGAATCGACGCGCGTACCTCACTCACTGCCTGACGCCCGGGACGAGAGCAGAAGTGTATGAGTACCTTTCCGCGTCCGGCAGAATCCGACACGAGCTGGTCCGGGAACTCACCACTCGGGGCGGGAAGCACCTGGTCGTGGTGCAATATGGCAACGACCACAATGTGCTGTTCGAGTGGGTCTGGAATTCTGCCGACATCGACACGGCGCAGATCGTCTGGGCCCGGGATATGGGCCCGGAGGGAAACAGGGACCTGCTGGAGTATTACCGGAATCGACAGGTGTGGTATCTCGACGTCGACACCGGCTTTCCGGAGTTTGCCGCCGCCGGTGTGGACGGCCAGCGCGCGCCGGAAAGTTCTGTGGGAATCACCTCCTTTGTCGACCTGAATTGATGCCCCGACTCTCCCCGTGCACAACCCCGCCCCGTACAAAAATGATTGACACGTTGTGCTCGGCGAATGACGAGTGAAACCGTACGCGCGGGCGCGCCCCGTAC
>ERZ869936.2058-NODE-2058-length-12531-cov-7.183633_pt1 | contig 12531 bp, 8 predicted proteins | sample MGYA00520876_ERZ869936 | MGnify/ENA primary metagenome ERZ869936 (study PRJEB32218, sample SAMN09650985) | biofilter metagenome | isolation source: enrty point of leading RO module | place: Saudi Arabia: Thuwal, RO plant located on Red Sea | collected 2016-02-17 ...
ACGGCGCGACGGCCGGAAGGGAACCCGCACGCCGCGCGCCGCGATCACGGGACGACCGGCCGCCAGATCATCGGCATCGACCCTGAGCGCGCGCGGAATCCTCTCGGTGGATGTCACGGCGACCGGCTCGGCCACCGGGATCTCCGGCTCGGGCTCCTGGTCGTTGTCGTCGCCCTTCGCGATCGTGTCGTCGGGAAGCACGGTCCCCGATTTCCAATGGTGAAGCTCGTGATCCCTCGCACCGTTGTGCACCACCTTGCCACTCTTGTCGAAATGCGAGGGCGGCATGAGCCAGAGCATCGACAGCGTGCGGCGGTCGTCGGTCGACTTCTCGCTGTTGAACACCTCGGCGCCGTCGGCCTCGACGACCACCTGCTGCAGCCGCGCCCGGTCGGCCACCGTATCGAAGCGCTCTTCGTTGCCGACCATCCCGATCCCCACGTCCTTCAGGTCCGCACCGCTCAGCGGACTCAGCGCGAGATCGTCGCCCGAGATGACGAACTTCTGCGGCTCGGGATCATCCGACAAGGGATCGGCGGAAGAGGTGAGCAGGAACTTCTTCCCTCCCGCGGAGAGATACACCGGATTCCGCGTCCCCGGCCGCTCGCCGCCGCCGGTCACCAGCGTCACCTTCACCGAGCCGACCTTCGCGCCCTCGACCGGCGCCGGTTTGAACTTCTCGTCATCCTCCACATACCACGGGTGGAAGCCCGACGACCGGGCGAGCAGATCGCGGAACGGCCCGGCGATCTTCTCGAGCTGGGCCTCCTGCTGGTCGAGCAGCGCCTTGTCCGACGCCCCGGCCAGTCCGGTGGAAACGTAGGACTTCAGATCCTCCACGCTTCTCGCCAGTTCCTCGAACTCGGGCATCTTCTCGTCGAGTTCGGTGTCGATCTTCTCCAACTGGCCGGCGGGGCTTCCATCGACGGAATCATTCGCGGCGAAGAGCTGGCCGTTGACCTCGATGCGATAGCCTGCCAGCACCCAGTCGCCGTCGCCCCGCGACGCGAAACCGATCGACTGCAGGTCGCCTACGGTGAGCGCGGAGAGCAGCTCCGGCGTCGTGTTCAGGATGTCCTGACCGCGTTCGCCTCCGGTCGAGAACTCGAAGCTCGCGCTCGCGCCCGCGGGGATCCGGTTCTCGCCCCGGGCCAGGCTCGACTTCTGAGGAAAGGCCGCGAAGGCGGGGGACCGGGATTCCGTTCCCAAAGGATAAAGCCGCAACGGAAAGCCGGTGCCGAGGAACAGGTCCACCGGTTCGTCGAGATCGTTCCCGCCACCGACGCTGAGCGTCACGCGGATCCGCTCCACCGGTTCGGCGGGATCGAGCTGTCCCATCCGGAAGCCCACTCGCTCGTCGTCGGGCGAGGCTTCGCCCGCGTCGTCCGGCGCGGCGACACCCGCCACGGGCGGCTTGCCGTCCTCCGCCGCCCGGAACCTGTCGATCAAGCCCGGGCCGTAGAGCACTCCCGCTCCACCGATCACGCCCGAGAGCACCCCGACTCCCAGCACTGCCCAGATACCGCCTCCTCCGCCTTTTGCCGCACTCATCGATTCTTTCTGTTAGGTTGACGATTCAAGCCTCAAGTCTGCGTCGCGTGGACTCGGCATGGCAAGCATCAACCATGTTGTTCAGATGACCGGAAATATCACTCCGCCCGCATAATCAACTCGTGGCGCGGGTGCCGGAACCGCCCCGCAACGCCTCTCCGTTGTGAGGCACCCGGGATTCGACAAGGGACTGGCTTGCTGCTAAAGCCCCCGCCCCATGCTCAACGAAGCCGTTCAGGAAGTGCGCGTTTTCGCCCCCGCCACCGTCGCCAACGTGGCCTGCGGCTACGACGTGCTCGGGTTCGCCATCGACTCGCCCGGCGACGAGATCGTCGTCCGCCACCACGAGAAACCCGGCCTGCACATCACCTCGATCACCGGCGACGACGGCAAGCTGCCCAAGTCCGCCGAGAAGAACACCGCCGGCGTCGCGGCGCTCGACCTGCTGCGCCACCTCGGCATGACGGACCGCGGCGTCGAGATGGAGATCCACAAGAAGATGCCCTTCGGCTCCGGACTCGGCTCGTCGGCCGCCTCGGCCGTCGCCGGCGCCTACGCGGTCAACAAGCTCATCGGCGAGCCCCTCACCAAGCAGCAGCTCCTGCCCTTCGCCATGGCCGGCGAGGCCTCGGCCGACGGCGCCTGGCACGCCGACAACGTCGCCCCCTGCCTGTTCGGCGGCATCGTCTTCATCCGCAGCAACGAGGAACTCGACGTCGCCCAGCTCCCCGCCCCGGAAAACCTGTGGGCCGCCGTGGTCCACCCCGACATCGAGATCCTCACCAAGGTCGCCCGCGAGATCCTGCCCAAGGACATCCCGCTGGTGAACGCCACCCAGCAGATCGGCAACCTCGGCGGACTGCTGTGCGGCATCATCCAGAGCGACTACGGTCTCATCTCCCGCTCCATCCACGACGTCATCGCCGAGCCGCGCCGCCAGAAGCTCATCCCGGAGTTCTACAAGGCCAAGCGCGCCGCGATGGCCGCCGGCGCCCTCGGCTTCTCGATTTCCGGTGCCGGCCCCTCGGTCTTCGCCCTGTGCGAGGGCGAGGAAACCGCGCGCAAGGTCGGCGAAGCGGTCTCGAAGGTCTTCTTTGCCGTGCCGCTGGAAAACCAGATCCACGTCTCGAAGATCAACCCCCACGGCGTGCACGTGGTGGAGGAGAAGTCGGCGAACTAACAGATCTCCGCATTTCGAATGCGCTATCACTCGACCAACAACCCGGCCCACCGCGTCGATCTGAAGGAGGCGATCCTGCGCTCGCTGCCGCCGGACAACGGGCTCTACATGCCCGACACGCTGCCGGTGCTCGGCGATGACTTCTGGCGGATCTGGCGCGACCTTTCGTTCCAGGAGATCGGCTACGCGGTGGCCGAGGCCTTCTTCGGCGAGGACGTGCCGGAGGACGCGCTGGCCGGGATCGTCGACGGCACGCTCGAGTTCGACGCACCCGTCGTTTCGTTGGCGGAGCACGACCACATCCTCGAACTCTTCCATGGGCCCACGCTCGCCTTCAAGGACTTCGGGGCACGCTTCATGGCGCGGTTGATGGGTTGGCTGACCCGCGACGAGGACCGCGAGCTGACCGTGCTGGTCGCCACCTCGGGCGACACCGGCGGGGCCGTCGCCTCGGCCTTCCACCACGTCGAGGGCACCCGCGTCTTCATCCTCTATCCGAAGGGCAAGGTCTCCGGGCTGCAGGAGAAGCAGCTCACCACCCTCGGCGGCAACATCCACGCGCTGGAGGTGGACGGCTCCTTCGACGACTGCCAGCGGCTTGTGAAGTCGGCCTTCCTCGACCGCGATCTGTCGGAGCGGCTCAATCTGACCTCCGCCAACTCGATCAACCTCGCGCGGCTCGTTCCGCAGAGCTTCTACTACATCCATAGTTCCCGACAGGTGGAGGCAACACCCGCCTTCGTCGTGCCGAGCGGCAACTTCGGCAACCTCACCGCCGGGCTCATGGCCCACCGCCTCGGACTGCCGGTCGCCGGCTTCGTCGCCGCAACCAACATCAACGACGTCGTTCCCGAATACCTTGCCAGCGGCGACTACCGGCCGCGCCCGAGCGCCGCGACCATCTCCAACGCGATGGACGTCGGCTCGCCGTCGAACTTCGCCCGCATGCAGGCGATCTTCGGCAAGTCGTGGGAGGAGATGAAGGCGGTCATCGACGGCTTCGCCTTCGACGACGCCACCACCCGCAACGCGATCCGCGAGGTCTGGGAAACCCATCGCTACGCCATCGACCCCCACGGCGCGGTCGGCTGGCTCGCCGCGCGGCGATGGCGTGAATCGCATCCGGGCATCCCCACGATCACCCTCGAGACCGCCCACCCGGCGAAGTTTCTCGACGTCATGGAGGAGGAACTCGGCGCCAACACCGTCGCCATCCCCGAACGCCTCGCCATCCTCGCAGACCGGGAAAAGGTCGCCACGCCGATGGGTGCCGACGAGAGCGAGTTCAAGGCATGGCTCGAGTCACGCTGAGCTTTCGGAGCATCGACATTCCTGTCGATCAATCCATCCTCGATCCGCCGTCCATGAAAGTCCTCGCCTTCGCGATCCTCGGGTTCCTCATCCCCCCCGCCCTCACCGCCGCCGCGCCGAAGCGCCCGAACATCATCATCCTCTACATCGACGATCTCGCGCGCGGCGACGTCGGCGCTTTCGGCTGTCCCGACCCCGGCACCGGGAACATCGACCGCCTCGCCGACGAGGGCATGCGCCTGCTCAACGCCTACACCCACAACGCCCCGTGCAGCCCGAGCCGCACCGCGCTGATGATGGGGGCCTACACCCAGCGCTGGGGAAAGTATGGCCTGTCCCGCGGCGTGCCGATTCCCGACGACAAGCCGACGCTCGCCGAGACCCTCCGCGACGCCGGCTACCACACGGGATTCATCGGCTTCGAGAAGTGGGACATCGGCCGCTGGGACCAGGGCGCACTCGACCGCGGCTTCGTCGAGGCCGCCAGGCAGACTCCGCGCCGCAAGCCTGGGGAAGGCGCGGAGAGTGGCTCATGGTATGTCGGCATCGACGGTTCCTACCTCACCGAGACCGAAGGTGACTACGCCGTCGATTTCATCTCCCGGCACGGCAAGACCGAGCAGCCCTTCTTCCTCTACTATGTCCCGCTGGCGGTCCACACGCCGCTGCACGAGGTGCCGAAGAAGTACCTCGACCAGCTCTACCCCGGCCACGAGGGGAAATACAAACCACGCGAGTTCCTGCGCGCCTCCCTGCTCGCGCTCGACATCCAGATCGGACGCATCCTGGACCAGCTCGACGAGATGGGCATCGCCGAGGAAACCCTGGTCATCTTCGGCAGCGACAACGGCGGCGACCCCGGCGCGCAGGCCCGGCCGCTTCCCTACCGCGGCGGCAAGGGCGGCGTGAACCGCTCGAATCTCCAGTGGGAGGGCAACTACCGCATGCCGACCATCATCTCATGGCCCGGCACCATCCCGGCGGGCGAAAGCTACCCGGGCATGGCGAGCACCATCGACTTCTACGCCACCGCCGCCGCCGTCGCCGAAACCCCGCTGCCCGACCACTGCGAAGGAATCAACCTGCTGCCATTGCTGCTAAAAAAGCAGCAGCCCGACCCCGACCGCATCCTGTTCTGGAACACCCACGGCTCGGAGATCGCGCGCTGGAAGCAGTGGCGGATCGTCAATTTCCGCGACGAGGGCTGGCGGCTCTACGACATCGAGGCCGACCCCGGCGAGACCACCGACCTGGCAAAGGAGAAGCCTGAGGTGCTCGAGACGATGATCGTCCGCTACGACGCTTGGCTCGACGAGATGGCCGCCCCGGTGGAGCCGGTCCGCCCGCCGGACGAGGTCTATCCGCACAGCGCCTTCGGCCGCCACGCCCGGCGTCCCTTCGGCACCGGCTGGATCACCGTCGACGAGTGGGACGAGATCAAGGACGACCCGGAGCAGTGGGGTGAGGGTCCCGCCCGCGAGCGGATGCTGAAGGAGATGGGACGATAGCGTCCGGAGGATCGACATTCCCGGGGAATCGACATTCCTGTCGATCAAGCGATGTCCGGCACCGGCTGCGGCTGATCGACAGGAATGTCGATTCTCCTCAAGCCCAGCCCTTCGCCAGTTCCACCGCGCGGTTCCAGTTGCGCCACAGAGCCGCCGTCTCGCGCCCGCTCGGCTCAAAGCGCGATCCCGCCTCCCCGGCGATCTCGTCAATGCTCTCCCAGAAGCCGACGCCGAGTCCCGCCAGGAAGGCCGCACCCATGGCGGTCGTCTCGACATTCTCGGGCCGCACCACCGGCGCGCCCAACAGGTCGGCCTGGATCTGCATCAGCAGGTCGCTGCGTGTCGCGCCGCCATCGACCCGCAGCACGCTCATTGCCTGGCGGCTGTCCTTTTCCATGCAACGCACCAGCTCGGCGCTCTGAAAGGCGATGCTCTCCAGCGCCGCCCGGCAGAAATGCGCGCGGTTCGTGCCCCGCGTCATCCCGATCGCCAGTCCCCGCGCCTTCGGATCCCAATGTGGCGCCCCGAGTCCTGCAAAGGCCGGCACGATGACCAGTCCGCCGCTGTCCCCCACCTCGGCCGCGCGTTCGTCCACTTCCTCCGAACATGAGATGATCCCCATCTCGTCGCGCAGCCACTGCACCAGCGCGCCGGCGATGAAGATCGATCCCTCCAACGCGTAGCTCACCTCGCCGCCGATCCGCCAGGCCACGGTGGTGAGGAGATTGTTCTTCGACCTCACCGCCTCGCCGCCGGTCTGCATCAGGAGAAAACATCCGGTGCCGTAGGTGTTCTTCGCCATCCCCGGCTCGAAGCAGCGCTGGCCGAAAAGCGCCGCGTGCTGGTCGCCGGCGATGCCCGCGATCGGAATGCCCGACCCGGTTTCCGCGACCACACCGGAGGAATCGACCACCTCGGGCAGCACCGGCGCCGGAATGCCGAGCAGCCGCAGCAACTCCTCGTCCCAACACTGGCGATGGATGTCGAACATGAGCGTCCGCGAGGCATTCGAGGCGTCGGTGACGTGATGGCGCCCACCGGTGAGATGCCACACGAGCCACGAATCGATCGTGCCGAACGCCAGCTCGCCGGACTCCGCCCGTTCGCGGGCCCCCGGCACATGGTCGAGCAGCCATTTCAGCTTCGTCCCGGCGAAGTACGGGTCGAGCCGTAGTCCGGTGCGCTCGGTGAATCGTTTCGCGTGAGGTTCCAGCGACGCGCAGATCCAGTCGGTGCGCCGGTCCTGCCAGACGATGGCCGGATGCACCGCCTCGCCGGTCCTGCGGTCCCACAGCACCGTCGTTTCGCGCTGGTTGGTGATCCCGATGGCCCGGGCGCCGCCGGTCTGCGCCAGCACCTCGTCCATCACCGCGAACTGCGACTCGAGAATCTCCGCCGGATCGTGCTCGACCCAACCGGCCTGCGGATAGTGCTGACGGAACTCCCGCCGGGCGCTCGCCACCACCCGGCCGTCGCGGTCCACCGCCAGCGCGCGCGAGCTGGTGGTTCCCTGGTCAAGGGCGAGAACGATGTCACTCATCGCACGAGACTCACACAATTTCCTTCGCCGGGACAACCGGAAGTTAGAAGGGCCAGAAGCGGGGGATCAGCAGCACGGCGGTGCCCCACAAAAGGAGGTTGAGCGGCAGACCGACGCGCGGGAAGTCGCCGAAGCGGTAGCCGCCGGCGCCGTAGACGTAGGTGTTCGTCTGGTAGCCGATCGGAGTCAGGAAACTGGCGCTGGCACCGAACATCACGGCCACGATGAAGGGCCGGGCGTCCACGCCCAGCGAGCCCGCGATCGAGATGACCACCGGCGTCAGTAGGATCGCCACGGCGTTGTTCGTCACGACCTCGGTGAGTAGCGACGACAGGAGGTAGATCGCGGCAAGGATCGCGAGCGGTCCGAAGGCGTCCATCACGCCGACCACCGAGTGCGCGATCAGCTCGGCGCCGCCGGTGTTCTCCATCGCGCGGCCGATCCCGAGCATGCCGTAGATGAGAAAGAGGATGTTCCACTCGATGCTGCGGTAGGCGTCGCGCAGGTCGACGCAGCGCGTCGCGATGGCGAGCACCGCGCCGACGATCGCCGCGCTGGAGATGGCCATCAGCTCGAAGGCCGCCGACAACACGACGGCGGCGAGAATTCCGGTGGCGAGAAGCACTCTCGACTTCCGCGGTGCCCGCACGTCGCTCTCGTTGAGGCTGAGGAAATCGCCCTCCTGCCGAAGACGCACGAGGTTGTGGGTCGGCCCCTCGAGCAGCAGGGTGTCGCCGAAGGCGAGCGGCACGTCCTGATAGCCCTCGTTGAGGTTCTCGCCACGGCGGTGCACCGCGGCGATCACCACGCCGTAGCGGCGGCGGATCCGCGACTGCCGGATCGACTTGCCGATCAGGCCGCTGCGCGGGCCGATGATGGCCTCGACCGTCTTGATCTCGGTGCCGTGCTCGTCCGGCGCGCCGTCGTGCTCGTGGAGCATCCGCAGGCCCTTCGATCCACGGATCTCGGCCAGGTGTTTCGCCGTCGCGCGGAACCACAGCACGTCCCGCTCCTCGAGCAGCAGCGCGTCGAGCGGGATGTCCTCGACGCGGCGACCGTTGCGGCTGACCTCGTACACGAGCACCCGTTTCCGATCGGAGAAGAGCGGATGATCGACCAGCCGCTCGCCGGCCAGCGGCGAGTCGCCCACGATCTCCACCGCGCTGCAGAACTGCCGCGTGTCCTCGGCATCGACCAGGCTGCTCACGGTGCTGCGCGAGGGCAGCAGGTGCCGGCCGACGAAGTAGATGTAGAGAAATCCGACCAGCGAGTAGATCACCCCGAGTCCGGAGATTTCGAAGATCCCGAACGGACGCTGACCGTGATCCGCGGCCACGCCGGCGACCAGCAGGTTGGTCGAGGTGCCGATCAGCGTCATCGTCCCGCCGAGGATGCTGAGGAAGGAAAGCGGGATGAGCACCTTGCTTGCCTTGACGTTCGAGCGGCGGCAGAAGGCCATCAGCACCGGCAGGAACACCACCACCACCGGCGTGTTGTTGAGCAGCGCCGAGCAGGGCATCGCGATCAGGGCCAGCATCACCAGCACCCGGTTCAGCGAACCGCCGGCGCGCGAGGAAAAGCGGTCGGCGAGCCAGTCGATCGCGCCCGTCCGGGTCAGCGCGCTGCTGAGCACGAACATCGCCCCGATCGTCAGCGGCGCGGCATTGCTGAAGACCGCGGAGACATCGTTCTCGCGGAGGACGCCGAGCGCGATCAGCACGGCCATGCCCGCCAGCGCCGCCAGCTCGGGCGCGAGCCACTCCTTGATGAAACAGACGAAGACGACGGCGAGCACGCCGAAGGTCAGCCACATCTGAAGCACGTCCCAGGTCATACAACCACACTCTCTTTCGTCCGCGATGACTTACAAGCGGAAGCGCGGCGGCGGAGGGGCGTGAAACGATTCCGGCTGCCAGCGCTCCCCGGATTGGACGAGCGCTCCCGAATTGACCGACGGCAGACCCCGGCCCCACTCTCATGCATGCCTCTCTCGTGGAACGAGATCAAACACAACGCCATCCGGTTCTCCCGCGAGTGGAAGGCGTGATCCCGCCGATGTCCCGCATCACTATCCCGCTGCCGCCCAGGGTCTTCGAGGACCAACTTCCCCATCTCCTGCGCTCGCTCGCGGTTGGCGATGGCCATGAGGAGGTGAGCATCGACATCTCCGAGGTCAAGTTTCTCACACCCGCGGCGATCGTCGCCGTGCTCGCCCGCTGCCACGGTTGGATGGCTCGCGGCGGCCGGATCTTCCTCCGCGGCGCACACGAGTGCGAGAACCTTCGCTACCTGCAACGGATCGATTTCCTGCGCCACCTCGGCATCGACATGGAAGAAGACTTCCACCGGCACCCCACGGCGGACCGCTTCGTCCCGATCCAGGCTCTGACATTTGCGCGGGGAAACGTGGACGTGATCTCATCCGAGATCACCCGCTGCGTCCTCCCGAATTCGGAACCCTCTGACGATGTCTATGGGATGATGCAGTACGCCACCGGCGAATTGCTCTCGAATGCGAAGTACCACTCGGGTGGCAAGGCGTTCGTCTGCGCCCAAGTCTTCCCCCAGCGGAATCTCGTCCGTATCGCCGTGGCGGATGACGGCCAGGGGATCCGCGGAAGCTTTGTGAACACCACGCGAGAGGCGGATGCGGCCACGCCGGACGATGCGATCCGATTGGCCCTGCAACCCGGAGTTTCCAGTGCAAACCTACGCCCGGTGCCGCAACCCTACGGCGGCAGAAGCCATCGCGGCGTCGGCCTCACGATCACCCGCATCCTTGCGGCACAAGCCCTCGGGGAACTCACGATCTCCACGGAATCCGGCTGGTTCAGAGAGCGCCACGGGCAAGAACTTCCTCCCCAAAGCCCCGGAGTTTCGTTCCCGGGAACGCTCGTGGCTGTGTCCCTGCACCGGGACCACATCGCCGACTACGCCGCCATGCACGCGACGGCCATGGCCGAGATCGGCATGGGGCCACTTGACACCGGAGGTATCTTCGGTGATTGAAAACCCGGTGGCCGTGGCCATCACTCCCTCCCACTTAGCCATGAACCTCGAAATCTCCATGGCCCGCGAGTTCGGCGATTTCCTTGCCGACGGGCACGTCGGAAACCAGTTCCGCTCCCTCCGGATCGAGAGCGTTTGGAGCCGTGTCGATTCCGTGAAATTCGATTTCGAGGGCGTGACGAACATGACCGACTCCTTCGCCCACGCGTTTTTCGGCAACATGGCGGAGGAGCATGGTGAGGAGTTGCTCGCCAAGGTCCGTTTCATTGGCTGCTCGAAGGTCGTTCGTTCGTTTCTCTCGATCGCGGTGAGTGAAGGACTCCGCCGCCATCGCGAGATGCACCGCGGTGCTTGATGCGGCCCCTGGCAGGCCACAGGTCCGCCACCCGCTTCGCAAACCGTAGGTTCGCGCCACCTCACCCCTCCACCGCGTTCTGCTGGCGGGCGATGTCGTTGAGGGTCAGCCAGCCGAGCAGCTTCTTCGGGTCGGCCGCACTGACCACCGGCACCTGCTGGAAATCGCGGGCGATCATCCGGTTGGCCGCGTCGCGGATCGAGGTGTCGCCGGTCACGGTGAGCAGATGCTGGCCTTCCAACAGCTCGCCCACCGTGCGGTCGCCGGGGTGGTCGGTCAGCTCGTGCCGGGTGACCACTCCGGCCAGCCGCCCGTCCTCGTCGAAGACCGGGTAGGCGTGGAAGCGCTTGCCCTCGGTGCGGATCCGTTTCAGCGCCGACGCCAGCGTCTCGCCGGCCAGCAGCGCGAAGACATCGTGGCTCATGATCGACTGCACCGGCAGCTTGCGGTAGTCCTGCGCCCCGCGATACGCGGGCAGGCGGCGCAGGGTGATGCCGTCCTGGAGCAGCAGCGCGTTGTAGATGCTCACCGGCTGCAGGCCCTTCGCGATCCGCCAGGCGATCATGTTTCCGGCCATCAAGGGCAGGATCAGCGAGTAGTTGCCGGTCATCTCGAAGATGATGATCAGCGAGGTGAAGGGGCAGCGCACGACCGCGGCGAACATCGCGCCCATGCCGAGCAGCACACATCCGCCGATCACCTTGTCGTCGGTCGGAAACATCGGGATCCAGTTGCCGAGGTGATGGACGTTCGCCAGTCCGGCACCGACGATGCCGCCCAGCATCCCGCCGAGGAAGAGCGTCGGGGAAAACAGTCCGCCCGAGCCGCCGCTGGCGTAGTTGAGCACGACCGCCAGGAACTTCAGCCCCAGCAGCACCGCGAGGATCCGCACCGTCAGGGTGTTCTCGAAGGCCGCCTCCAGGCTGTCGTAGCCGATGCTGAAGACCGAGCTGCGCGCGTCGCCGAGCTGACCGGTGACGTACCACGCGGTGAGGCCGAGCACGCCGCAGGCGAGGCCGCCGGTCGCGGGCCGGAACCACGAGGGCAGCCAGCGCCGGTGCTGGAACCATCCGCGCAGCCCGAGCGTGCTGCGGACGAAGGCGTGGCCGATCAGGCCCGCCGCCACCCCGAGCGGCAGCGCGACCAGCATCCAGGCGGAGGTCTTGTAGTTCTCCGCCATGTGGGCGGTGATGACCGGGTCCTCGCCGAGCAGCGAGCGCGACACCGCGGCCGCGACCACCACCGCCACGACCATTCCGCCGAGCGCCTTCATCGAGAAATTGTCGAGCAGCTCCTCGAAGACGAAGGTCAGCGCCGAGAGCGGCGCGTTGAAGGCGGCGGCGATTCCGGCGGCCATGCCGACCGGCGCCATCGACTGCACCCGGGCCGGATCGCGGAAGGCCCAGCGCCCGATGCGCGAGGTGATCGCCGTGCTGATGTGCACGGTGGGCCCCTCGCGGCCGAGGCTGTTGCCGAAGCCGACGTAGAGCGCGCCGAGGAAGAACCGCCAGACGCCGCTGCGCAGCGAGATCTTGCCGCCCTTGTTGTAGTAGGCCGCCTTGGTCTGCGGGATGCCGCTGCCCGCCGCCTCCGGCGCGAAGAACCGGACCCCGATCCCGACCAGCAGCCCGGCAAGCGTCGGCGCCCCCAGCAGGATGGCCGCGAACTGCATCGGATCGCGGCTTTCCGCCTCGTGCCACAGCCAGTGGAAAAGGTGGTGGATCGAGAGATGGAAGGCGACCGCGGTGAGACCGCAAAGCAGCCCGGCGAAGATGCAGAGGACGGCGAAACGCTGCGTGTCGCTCCACCGGCTGCGCATCCAGTCCGGCAGGCTTCGACGTCTTCCCTCACTCATCCGCGGAAACCGCGCGTATCACGGGGAGTGGCGCTTTCCAAGCGCCATGGGATGAAGAGGCGGATTCCCATCCGCATCGAAAAGCCGGTAATCCCCTTCGCCCGCGACCGGCCACCCGCGGCAGGCCTCACCTCGCGACGAGGACGTCGCCCCGCCCCGCCATGGCGCTTGGAAAGCGCCACTCCTACCCCATCACCTCCCGCAGCTCGCGCTTGAGCTGCT
>ERZ869936.2059-NODE-2059-length-12527-cov-4.526058_pt1 | contig 12527 bp, 10 predicted proteins | sample MGYA00520876_ERZ869936 | MGnify/ENA primary metagenome ERZ869936 (study PRJEB32218, sample SAMN09650985) | biofilter metagenome | isolation source: enrty point of leading RO module | place: Saudi Arabia: Thuwal, RO plant located on Red Sea | collected 2016-02-17 ...
CCGGACGGCGCTCGAGTCGGGATTCCCTACGGATTTGATCGCCTGGCGGACAACATCGAGTCGTCCGCTCCGGGCTCGAGGCCCGGGGTCGAACGCTTCCTCGCGCTCGTGCGGCGCATCCACTCCGAGCAGCGTCTCCTGCCCAGCGATCTCCCACTGGGCGCTGTGGGCGCGTTGGCTCACGGGTGGCGTTTCCGGACGCTGCTTCGGTATCGGAACCGGACGCTCGCCGAGGCGTTCGACGAGTTCGGTCTGAGCCGTGAGGCGCGCGCGATCCTGAGCGCAAACGCGGGTGACTTCGGCGAGCCGCCGGCCACCCTCTCATTGATGGCCTACGCCGGTCTGATGGGCGGATACAATCGAGGCGCCTACTATCCGACACGGCACTTCGGGCACTACGTGGATACGCTGATCCGATTCATCACCGCCCACGACGGGTGTCACGCCTACTTCGAGACCGAGGTGTCGGGCATCGAAGTCGAAGGAAGACGGGTCGTCGCCGTGCGGGCCGGAACGAAGGTCTTCCGGGCCGAGCGCTACATCTGCAACGCGGATCCGCAGTGGGCGGCCAGAGAGCTGATCGGTTGGCGGCAGGTGCCGCGGCGTTGGCGGAGGTCGCTGTCCTACCCGTACTCCCCTTCGGGCATCGTCGTCTATCTGGGGCTCAGAGGGATCGATCTGCGGGAGTACGGCTTCGGCCGGCACAACACCTGGCACCTGTCCGACTGGAGCATGGACCGCGCCTGGCGCAGACAGGAGCACGGGGACTTCAGCGATCCGTGGGCGTTCGTCTCGACCGCGTCCCTTCAGACGCCGCACCGCGGAACGACCCCCCCGGGGGGGCAGATCATGGAGATCGCGACGAACGCGGACTTCGGCCGACTGCGAGGGCTGAAGGACGCGGACCGCCGGGCCTATCGGAGAGAGAAGCATCGGGTGGGCAACGCGATCATCGACCTCGTCGAGCGGCACTATGTGCCGGGCCTCCGCAAGCACATCGCGGTGAAGGTGGTGGGCTCGCCGACCACGAACGAGGACTACGTTCGTGCCCCCCGCGGCAATGCGTACGGCTCGTCGCTCACCCCCGCGAACGTCAACCTCGGTCGGCTGAGGCCCGAGACGCCCTGGGAGAATCTTTGGTGGTGCAATGCGTCGAGCGGCTTCCCCGGCTTCTTCGGGACCACGGCGACCGGCGTCAGGCTCTACACGAGGCTGACGGGCGATCGAAGCGTGCTCGGTCCCGTGCCATCGGACCGCGCCATGATCGACCACGCGAGCGCGGAAGGGGCAGGATCCTCGCATCGCGATGAGCGCGTGCCGACGCCCTAGCCAGCGCCGGCCCTCGTCACTGCCACCTGCGCAAGTGGAGGGCAGCGCGTGTGGCGAGCTTGCGGAGCCGTGGCCTCGCGTGCCACTGAGCGCGTGTCACGAGCGTGCTCTGGCGGCAATCGTCCCGGAAGAGCTCCGCCATGGCGTTGCCCACGGCGGTGCCATGCACCTCCACGTTCAGCTCGGCATTTCGGGTCAGACTCAGGTGGTCGAGGTTGCTCGATCCGACGAGGGTCCAATGGCCATCCACCACGACCGACTTTGCGTGGATCATGGGGCCACCCCATCGATAGACCCGGACGCCGGCGTCGAGCAGCGCGCCGACGCGCTCTTCGACGGACAGTCCCGCGAGCGGGTGGTTGTTCCTCCCGGGCACGAGCACGTGGACCTCGATGCCTCGCCGGGCAGCGCCCACGAGGGCCGTGAGGATCCGGTCCGTCGGGATGAAGTAGGGATTGGTGATCAGGATCTCCTGTCTAGCCGCTCGAAACACGCGCTCCAGAAGTCGCTCGGTCGTGCGGGCCGCGCCCAGGTCCGCGACGATCCGGACGGGGACCGCACCGGCCTCGAGCCGAGGAGACGGGACGAGGGGCCGCACGAGCGGATGCGTGCGGGGTGCGTTGGGCAGCAGCCGCCGGCTCCGACTCCAGACACGTTCGAACGTCGAGGCCGCGTCCGCGGCCGCCGGGCCGGAGACGAGGAGGGCGGAGTCCCGCCATGTGCAGTGCCGAACGCAGTTTCCGACCCACGGATCCGCGAGGCAGATCCCCCCGGCCACGATCCGGGTCCGATCGGCGACGACCAGCTTCCGATGATCTCGTCCGAGCCCACGGACACGCCCCGAAGGCGGGCCGAGATTGAACCACCGCACGTCGACGGTCGACCCACGAAAGGCGAGATCGATGGGCAGCCGACGGGCCATCACCGCACCCGCAGGGTCGTGGAGCACGCGAACGTCGAGCCCCTCGGCGTCGCGGGCGCGCAGCTCGTGCGCAAACGCCCGGCCCACGGAGTCCGACCGGAAGATGAAGTTCTCGAAGATGATCTCCGAAGTGGCCGTGCGTACCAGTTCCAGCATGGCACCGAAGCTCTCGGCACCGTCCACGAGCACACGGACCTCATGGCCGCGCCGTACGGGCACACCGGCGATCCGCGCGAGCTCCTCCTGTAGCTCGACTGCGAGTACGCCGTCGCGGGGCAGGGCCCCCGGATCGCGAAACACGACACTCGCTCGGGACCCGTTCTCATGGCCGCAGGGACGGCCGTTGCCGGCCTGCCCGATGCAGCAGCGGGAGAGCAGCGCGGCCGCATCTCGTTGATCGGTCGACGTCATCGCGGGAAGATAGCCGCGCTTCGAGTCTGGTTCCGCCGGGCTTGTTGTCGAATCTCCGCCGAGCTCGGCGCTCCGGCTCTTCGTGAAGCGATCGTCACCACCAATTCACCGCCGCTTCAAGTGGCTTCCGCCAGACTTCAGAGGATGGGTCGGGTCGCATACACGGCTCGGTCCCGAATCCCGCTCCCTTTCGCTGGAGGTGCGCCTGTGACTGGAAAGAGGAAAGCCGCGGTCGTGGCGCTCACGGGAGGGCTCCTGGTCGGTCTCGGGATCCAGCTGATCCCGGCCGATCGGCGCAACCCCGCGGTCGTCCGTGAGATCGCGTGGGATGCACCTCGCACGGGCGAGCTCGCCAGGCGGGCGTGCTACGACTGCCACTCGAATGAGACCGTGTGGCCCTGGTATTCGAGCATCGCCCCCGCGTCCTGGCTCATCGCAAAGGACGTCGACGAGGGGCGGGAGCACCTGAACTTTTCGGAGTGGGATGGCCCAAACGAGGGGCTCGATGAGGTGATCGACATGGTGGAGTCCGGCGAGATGCCCCTGTCTCGATACGTGGTCCTTCACCGGAACGCGGCGCTTACCGAGCCGGAAAAGACGGAGCTCATCCGCGGGCTTCGGGAGACGTTCGCGGCCGACCCGCCGGCCCACGACGCCCACGGCGAGTCTGAAGCCGGCTTCATCGAGGGTTCACCCGCCCTTCATGGCCTTTTCGCCAACCTCCGACCCGTCACCCGATGAGGGATCCTCACCATGGAATGGCTGCAAGAGAACGGTTTCTGGATCGTCGTGCTGGTGCTTTTCGCCCTGATGCATCTCGGCCACGGGCACGGCCATGGGGGCCATGGCGGAGGAGCTCCTCGCGGCCGACGCCGTGATTCGAACGGAGGCGATCATGCTGGACATTAGGGTCCTCACCTGGTCGCTGGCGTCCTTTTCGACGGTGACGTATCTGGTATGCCTGGCATACGGATTGGTCGTTCCGGAGTCGCTGCACATGAGCGTGTTCCTCGAGCAGGTGCTCCCGGGCTTTCAGTGGCTCACCGCTCGAGGCTTCGTGATCGGCCTCGTGGAGTCGTTCCTGTACGGAGCGTACGCGGGGCTCGTCTTCACCCCGCTGTACAACGCCTTTCATGCCCGGTGGGGCGCCGAATGACCGAAGGTTGAGCCCACGGTGAGCTCGCGAGACGCCACGCAGTCCGTCGGGCCGTCCGCTCTGCTGCGATCTATGCCGCGAGCGGCGCTCGTGCTCGACGTGCTGCGACGTCACGGCTTCGGGGGGGTGCTCGTGGGTCGCACCGAATGGCCCGAGCCGGAGCGCGTCGTGGCGGCGCTCGAGGAGCTCGGCGTCGTGTATGTGAAGTTCGGGCAGGTGCTCTCGACGCGGAGCGACCTCCTGCCCGAGCGCTACGTGACCGCGCTCGCGAGCCTTCAGGATCGGGTGGCGACCCTTCCGACGGAGACGGTGCAGCGCGTGATCCGTCAGGAGCTCGGCGACGATCCCGACCGGCTCTTCGCGTCATTCCGGGAGGAGCCCCTGGCGTCGGCGAGCGTCGCGCAGGTGCATGTCGCGTCACTACGGTCGGGGCGACCGGTGGTCGTCAAGGTGCAACGACCGGATCTGGACGTGCAGGTGGCCGAGGACGTGCTCGTGCTGTCCCACCTGGCGGCGTTCCTCGACCTCGCGATACCACGGCTGCGCCCGTACGACCTACCGAGCCTGGTCAGGGATTTCCAGCGCACACTGGAGGCCGAGCTGGACTTCTTGCAGGAGGCCCGGAACATCCGTCGCTTCCGCGAACGCCTCGAAGGCGACCGGCGTGTGTGGATTCCCGCCGTCGTGGACGAATTCACCACGACCCGCGTGCTGACGATGGAGCGATCGAACGGCGAGCGGCTGGAGGCTTACGCGCAGCGGCACCCGGAGGCGGCGAAGGCGCTGGCTCGGCGGCTCGGCGGTCTGTTCGTCCGTCAGGTGTTCCGGGACGGCTTCTTCCACGCGGATCCCCACCCCGGAAACATCTTCGTCCTGCCTGACGGCGCTCTGTGCCTCCACGACTTCGGGATGGTCGGCGAGCTTCCGAGGTCCATGCGCGAGGCGCTGGTCGACCTGGTGGAGTCCACGGTCTCGGGAGATCCGCGAGCCGCCACGGAGAGCTACTTCGACCTCGGCCTCGTCCCCCGCGACGTGGATCGCCGGGCGGTGGAAGAGGGCGTGTCCGAACTCGTCCGCGAGGTTCGCAGCCAACCGCTTTCCGAAGTCTCGGTGGGTCGGGCCCTCGAGTCGCTCGGGCGCTTGGGCGGCCGATACCGGATCCGGAACCCGGGGGTCTTTCTGCTGCTGTGCCGGGCGTTCGTGACGCTCGAGGGCGTGCTCGCCAAGCTCGATCCGGGGGTGAGCTTCGTGGAGATGTTCCGGCCCGCGTTCGCCGATTCTCTTTCGGAGCGTCTGTCGGTCGACCGCCTGGGGTCGGACATGGCCCCGACCCTCCGCGCGATGGAGAGGCTCGCCACGGACGCGCCCCGGGAGGCGCGCCGTATTCTTCACCGGTGGGGCGAGGGGGCGCTGGGCCGCGTCACGGTTACCCCGGACCCAGTGGAAGCGGCACGCCGGACGCGGTCCGAGCGCAGCATCCGTCAGACCGTCGCCGCCGGATTCCTGGCGCTCGCGGGAGCCGTGCTCCTGGCAGGTGCGCCGGAGCGTCTCGCCACCGTGGGATCGATCTTCCTCATCGGTGGGGCCGCGGCGCTCGCCTACCGATTCGTCCGAGGTTGAGCGAAGTCCACGGCATGACCGTCGCCGTCTCGATGATCGCCGTCCTGTTTCTCTTCGGGCTCTTGGTCGACGTCACGTTCACGCTCTTCTCGCCGTTCGGCCGCCACGGCGGATCGCTTCATCGCCTCCAGAACCGAGCGCTCTGGTCCGCGTTCCGATCGCTCGCACGCGTGTTCGGGCGTGGGATGGGGTCGCAGGTCCTCTCGCTCGCGGGTCCTGTGCGCGTCCTGTGGACCGTCCTCTTCTGGTCGGGCTGGCTCATCGTCGCGTTCGCGCTGCTGTACCTGCCCCACCTGGACTTCTTCCGGACGCTCACCCCGGCGGCGGCGCCGCGGTGGCTCGATGCGATCTACTACAGCGGTTACGTCGCTACCACACTGGGCGTGGGAGACATCCTGGCGACGTCGGGCCCCATGCGGCTGCTTACCGTCGTGGAAGCGGTCCTCGGCTTCTCCCTCTTCGCCGTGTCGACCACCTACGCGCTCACCGTCACCCGCGAGGCGGGATCGACGGCCGTACTGGCGCTGGAGATCTCGGCCCTGAGGCGGCTCCTGGCCACGCGGGAGGTCCTGGAGTCGGGTAGGGCGGTGACGGCGGGATTGGGCCAGCGCCGGGCGGAGTCGTGGGCAGGCGCTCTGGTGCGGATCACCGATGCGCACAGACGATACCCGCTGCTTCACTACTTCCGAGCCTCGGAGGAGGACCGATCACTCCTCGTGCAGGTCGGCTGGCTCGTGGGCGAGGCCGACAGGCCGCTACCGTCTGCTCCGGTGGGCGGGCCAGCCGGCCGTCTCCTGGTCGCTGCCGTAGATGGCTACCTGGAGCAACTCAACTTCGGATGTGTACCGCCGTCGTTCCTTCCTCTTCCGGAGGGCGGCGGGACCCGCGAGGCCCGGTATCACCGGCTGCTCGCTCATCTCGACTGGCGGGACGAAGAGTAGGCCCGACGATCACTCGCGTTTCGGCGGATCGCTCCGGTTCGACCGATGGCCGGAGCTCCGCGGTCGCTTGAGAAGCCACGCCGCGACGACGATTCCGAGCAGGAGGACGACCCCGCTGAAGAGGGTTACGGCGTCCGGCGTCATTCAGGCCTCCCTCGCCGTCGTCGCGCCGAACCTCGGAACGAACATCGGCACGTGTCGGGCGTAGCGTCGGTAGTCGTCGCCGTACTGGGCGATCATCTGTCTCTCCTCCCGTTTCGCCAGGTGCGTGTATGCGCCGAAGATCACGGGCGCGGCAACGACCGAGACGATCGTCGGCCAGTGGATCAACCCCTCCCCGATCACGATCATGAAGAGCCCCGTGTATTGCGGATGTCGCACCACCGCGTAGACGCCGTCGGTCACGAGCCGCCCGTCACGCCGGGCCTGGTGCACGGCGCGCCAGCCTTCCGCGACGAGTGAGGCGCCCGAGAAGACGACGGCATACCCGAGGAACATCGCAACGAGGTGCGCGACGGGCGTTCCGAAGAGCTGGGTCCAGAGGTTCCCCCCTTCCGACCAGACGAGGTCGAGCCCGAAGAACCGCGTCAGGAAGTAGATCGTCAGCGGGAACCCGTACATCTCGGCGTAGAACGCGATGATGAACGCCTGCAGTGCTCCTGCCTGGGCCCACTCCTTCCAGGTCGATGGAGCCAGGTAGCGGTACATGACCCAGGAAACCGCGACGATCACGAGGGCCGCCAGCCCCCACATTCCGACGTGCATGGCCTACGCCCTGGGGCTCCACGGGCCGCCGATGATACCGAGCGCCTGATTGGTCCGGTCGATCGAACCCTCGGCTGCGGGCTCGCGAGACGTCAGCGCCCGTATCGCGTCGATCGTCTCCGGGACCACGATCGCCTGGTTATCCACCATGTAGGCGTAGTGAAGCTCACGACCCACGACGGTGACGAGGTCTTCCCAGAGAACGACCTCGTGGATGTCCCCGCGACTCCTTCCCTGATCGAGCGCCATCTCCTTGACCGCGTTGACGGCGCCGAGCCCGGCATCGATGCGAACGCTCGCGATCCGCGACGACGCGCCGAACGCGGCCAGGGCGTTCTCCCGATCCGCGGCACGGGGCAGATCGACCGACCAGAAGTGCACGTGTGCCAGGGTCTCGGGCACCTTGGCAGCCACGGTGACCAGGTCGAGGTCCGGATCCACCGTGCGGGCGTCGGGCCCCTGGTGGCTCGGAATGGCGGGCTCGGGGACCACGGTGTTCATGATTCCGCCCAGGTGACTCTCCCACGGATCCGTCGCCCTTCGAAGTAGCGTGCCTCGAGCCCGGCCCAGCAGCCCCGCCCGCTTCAGGGCGGTGAGCGTGCGGACGATCGACGTGGTATTGCACGAAACGACGCGGGTCGAGTCTCGCCCGATCGCGGAGGCGTAGTTGGCGTCCGCGACGAACGAGTGCCCGGTCACCTCGTGCGACTCCCCTCCCTGGACGACGAACTTCACGCCCTCCTCCCCGTACAGGTCGGCGTTGCGCGCGCCCACCCCCTTGGGCGTGCAGTCGACCACGATGTCGACCTCGGCGAGCAGGTCTCTCAACGTGCCCGCGCTGAAGAACGTGTCGGGCGAGTGGCTCGCGCGCCTTCCGTCGCCGGCGAGGAAGAGGTCGATACCCTTGTCAACGGCGACGCCGGGGCGCCAGTCCGAAGCCACGTCCGCGACCCCGACGAGCGTCATGTCCTCCTGAGCCAGGACCGCGTCCGCGACGCGCTTGCCGATGGCGCCGTAGCCGTTCACTGCGACCCTGATGGCGAGCTGACTCACTCTTCCCTCCGTGCTCTAAGCTTCGGTGGCCGGCCAAGGACTGCGACGGCCGGCGTGGATATTCGGGGTTCGAGACTTCAGAATCCGGGGTTTCTGATGAAGCCGTCGTGAACTCGTGGTGAAGAAGCGATCATCACTCGGAGCGGGTCGGATGAGCCGTTCTTCATCGGCCTTTCACGGGCCGTTCACGTCCCGGTGCATACCATCCACTGGTTCGGTTGCAGTTCTCCGACGCCACGTTCTCACCCGGAGCGACGTACCCGTGTCTCTGTCGATCTCGTTCCTCGGGGCGGCCCGAACGGTCACAGGCTCCCGGTACCTGGTGCGGTCGGACGCCGGCTCCGTGCTGGTGGACTGCGGCCTCTTCCAGGGACCCGCGGAGCTCCGCCGGAGGAACCGTGGCGATCTGGGCTTCGATCCGCGCGCGCTCGATGCGGTGGTGCTGACGCACGCGCACATGGACCACACCGGCCTCCTGCCGAGGCTGTGCGCGCTGGGCTTCGAGGGTCCGGTCTTCTGCACGGCAGGGACCCGAGACTTGCTGGGCGTGCTCCTTCCCGACAGCGCACGCATTCAGGAGGAGGACGCGCGCCGGCACCGAGAGCCGACCGGGCCGGAAGGTCCGTATCCGCTGTACACCGTCGCCGACGTGCACGCGGCGTTGAGCCTCCTCCAGCCGCGCGCCTTCCACGAGACGTTGGCCATCGCCCACGGGATCGACGGTCGGTTCTCCCGGGCCGGCCACATCCTGGGGGCGGCGAGCTTCACACTGCGGGCCGAGGATCTCACGATCGCCTTCAGCGGTGACGTGGGTCGTCCCGACGATCCGGTGATGCGGCCGCCCGAGCCTCTGCTGGAGGCTGACTACCTGATCGTCGAGTCGACGTACGGCGACCGCAGGCATGCGGTCGAGTCCGTCTTCGACGCCCTCGAGCGGGTCGTCGTAGAGACCGCCGCCCGCGGGGGCGCGCTGTTGATCCCGGCGTTCGCCATCGGCCGGGCCCAGCACATCATGCACGTGCTCGCGGAGCTCACAGACGCCCGGCGCGTGCCTGACCTGCCGGTCTTCCTGGACAGTCCCATGGCGATCAACGCCACGAAGATCTTCTGCGACCATCCGGACGACCACCGCCTTTCACCCTCCCAGTGCGAGGCTGCGTGCGGCGTGGCGCAGTACACGCGGACGCCCGAGCAGTCCAAGGCGATCGGTCGACGCCCGGGACCCAAGATCATCCTCGCGGCGAGCGGGATGGCCACGGGTGGGCGGGTGGTCCACCACCTCAAGCACCTCCTGCCCGACCACAGGAACACGGTCCTCTTCGCGGGCTTCCAGGCGCCGGGTACCAGGGGGCACGAGCTGGTCCATGGGGCCGGCGAGGTCGAGATCCACGATGAGTGGCTCCCCGTGCGCGCGCGGGTCGAGCGACTTGAGGGGCTCTCGGCCCACGGAGACTACGCGGAGCTTCTGGACTGGCTCGCGCAGAGCGAGGTCTCTCCGTGCAGGGTCTTCGTCACGCACGGTGAGGACCACGCGGCGGAAGCGTTCCGCGGACGGCTCGAGGACGCTTTCGGCTGGGACGTCGAGGTCCCGTCGACCGGCGCGCTCGTGGCACTCGGCTGACGGAGCTCGGATCCCATGTGTCGCTTTGCGCTCTATCTGGGGACCGAGGTGCGGATCAGCAGGCTGGTGACCGACCCGGTCAACTCGATCATCCATCAGAGCTTCCACAGCCACCTGCGCTCCGAGCCCCTCAACGGCGACGGCTTCGGTCTGGCGTGGTACCCCGCCGACCGCCGCGAGACGCCTGCGCTGTTCAAGTCGACGACCCCGGCCTGGAGCGACCAGAATCTGAGGGAGATGGCACGGGTCACGGAGGCGCGGTGCGTGCTCGCGCACGTACGTGCGGCGACGGAGGGGCTGGCCGTCTCGCGCCTCAACTGCCACCCGTTCGCGCACGGGCACCTGACCTTGATGCACAACGGGCACTGGGGAGGATTCCGTGAGCTTCGACAGCGACTCCTGGGCGCGCTGTCGCCGCGGGCGTTCCACGCCATCGGGGGGACGACCGACTCGGAGCACATCTTCGCGCTCCTCCTCGACACGCTCGAGGCTACGCCGCGCGGAGGCGATGCGACGGAGCGCCTCTCGACCGCCGTCGAAGGCACCATCGCCAGGCTCGAGGCGCTCGGGCGCGAGGCGGGCATCGAAGAGCCCTCCTTCCTGAACCTCGCCGTGAGCGATGGGGAGCGCGCGGTCGTAACTCGGTACTCGACCGGGACGGCCCCGACGAACACGCTCTACGTGAACACCGGCAGGCTCTACACGTGCGGAGAGGGCCTCTGCCGTCTGGAGGACGAGGGCTCGACCCCGAGCGCCGTGGTCGTGGCCTCAGAGCCTCTCGACGACGACGCCCGATGGCGGGCGGTGCCCCCGGGAAGCCTCCTGTCCATCACACCGGAGCTCGGCCTGTCGATCCGACGGATCGACAGCGGGCCGACCAACCTGCGCAAGCTACCATGAAGAACCAGAGCATCGACCGCGTCCGGATCGTCGACGAGGCCATGGCTACGCTGGGCCTGTCGTACGACATGAGCACGAGCCCCTCGATGGTCCGCGAGGTCCTCGGGGAGATGAGGGTGGAAGACCTCGAGACGTCCTATCCGCCGATGCGCGAGTTTCTTGACCGTGTCGTCGCGCACCCGGCCGACCTCGGGGCGATGCTCGCTCAGGTCCGGTGGGGCCTCGTCGAGAACGCGCCGGCGGTCGTCGAGTTTCTGGAGGAGGCGCTGAGCAAAGAGTGGCTACGCGCTTCGCGTGAGGTCGACAAGGCCGCACACGTGGCCTACGTCCTCGAGGCGATCACGGCGGCCATGTGCAACAGCCCGGTGTTCTTCGACGACTACGTCGAGCATGTACGGGCCGAGCAGAAGAAGATCGGCATCGACCACGAGCACGTGTTCGAGAGCTTCCTCAGGATGCTGCCGAGCTCGCTGAACTTCTTCGGCACGGCCAAGGCCATCTCGCTCGACATGGCGATGGTCTATTTCCGCGCCGGCCGATTCCTGCACGGTGCTCCCGTCGACGAGCAGTCCGTCGGCGAGCTGTACGAGGCCGGCAGGATTTCCCTCCTCGAGCGCAAGCTGCTCCTGCCTCTGTGCGGGAAGGGTCGTTGCGTCTGCAACGACTGGCTGCGGGTCAACATCTACGAGGCGGGGATCACCGAGTACAAGAACGGCTTCCCGCCGAATGCCATGGCAGCCCACGTCCTCGCCGAGCACGTCCTTGCGCATTGCCGTCCCGAGTCGTTTCAGCCGCGGCACATGGAGCCCGAGGGGCCGACGAGAGATTTCTACGCCTCGCTCGCGGCGGACGACAACTACGTCCCGGTCGTCGAACTGACCGCAGAGTGGAAGTCGCTCTACCTGACGTGGAACATGGCCTTCATCCTCGGTGCGTTGAACGATCTTCACTTCCTCTTCCCGAAGCTGCTGATCCCGTCGGTGCTCTGCTCGAAGAGCGAGCATTTCCTGGGCGCCCGAATCACCTCGCTCTGGGTCTCCATCAACACCGCGCTGCTCCTGCACTTCCACGGTGTCGACAAGCAGACGGGACCCGAGGGGCGTCGAGAGATGGCCGCGGCGTGGGGGAAGATCAACCAGCGGTACGCGGAGGATCTCTACGAAGCCGACGTCAGCCCCGACGCCGACGCGCTGAAGAAGAGCTTCGACAAGCGGTTCGCGCGGCCCTATGCGAGCCTGGGCAAGCTCGTCATGGAGTTCATGAAGCGCTGAGGACCTGTCTCGTCGGGGAAGGGCTTCCGGAGGGCTGCGCGGTTCGTCATCTCGGCAGAAGGGGCAGCCCGACGAGGGCGTCGAGAACCGCCTCGGCTCCGAGGCCCGCGACCACGAAGCCGATCACGGCGATCGCGGTCGCCCAGCCGGCCACAGCGTCCCATGCCGGGAAGTCCCCGGAGGCCTCGTCGAAGTACATGGGGGCGAGGACGCGGGCGTAGTAGCCGACGGACACGACCGTGTTCGCTGCCGCCAGCACGGCCAGCCAGGTGTATCCGGCCTCGATCGTGGCCGCGAAGAGGGCGAGCTTCCCGGCGAAGCCGGCGAGTGGGGGGATGCCGATGAACGAGAGGAAGGACAGGGCCAGCGCTCCCGCCAGGAGCGGGCGCCGGCGGGCCAGCCCGCGGTAGTCGGACCGGGTCGTCAGTCCCCGGAGCCGGACCACGACGCCGAACGCGGCCAGGTTCGCCAACGCGTACGCGAGCAGGAAGTAGAGCAGGGCCGGGACCGCAAGCTCGCTCCGTTGCAGCGCGACGAG
>ERZ869936.2060-NODE-2060-length-12511-cov-6.047046_pt1 | contig 12511 bp, 15 predicted proteins | sample MGYA00520876_ERZ869936 | MGnify/ENA primary metagenome ERZ869936 (study PRJEB32218, sample SAMN09650985) | biofilter metagenome | isolation source: enrty point of leading RO module | place: Saudi Arabia: Thuwal, RO plant located on Red Sea | collected 2016-02-17 ...
GGCGGACCATAGTTCGTTCCCGCGCGAACGAAAGCAGTCTTTCCGGCACTGGACATCGCCCACCCCGGCCTGTAGGACCCGCCCGTGCGCTTCCTGCGCGTCATCCTCGTCCTTGGCGCCTTCGTTCACCTGAGCGGGGGGCACTGGGGCGTGCTCCAGTGCATCGCCTGGACCAATATGCTGGTCGATTACTCCGCCAGCGACGGCATTCTGGAAGGGGCCCGCATGACCTTCGACGGCGAGCATCCCTGCGCGATGTGCAAGTCCATCGCCTCCGCGAAACAGGAGGACTCAAAGCGCGACGACGGGCTACCCGCGCGTGGCGTCGAGCAGCTTTCGTTGAAGGATCTCCGGATCCCCGAATCCGTGACCCTGCGGCAACCCGCCGCCACGGATCACGCCGCGCCGGGCTTCGTGCCACCGGCCGGCTTCGCCGACCTTGCGGGCGACCGTCCGCCGCTCCCTCCGCCGCGAGGCGTTTGAGGCCCTGACATCTCCGCGCCCGGTTATGGCGCGCCCTTTCTCCCCCCGGCGGAATGCCGGTGGTTCCCTCACGCATGCCGCGACCACTCCGGATTCGCGGCGACCCGCGGCATCGCCGCACACCAATCACTCCCAACCAACATGAAGACTCTTGTTTCTCTCACTCTCTCACTCCTCCTCCAACCCGCGCTCGGCGAAGTCTGTGACTGCGGCCCCTGGTGCGCCTGCGCACAGGGCACCGCGGCGCCGATCTCCATCATGGGCGACCACACCCACCACGCCGGCGAATGGATGGTCTCCTACCGTTACATGTACATGGACATGGACGGCATGCATCGTGGCTCCGATGCCGTTTCCGCCGCCCAGGTATTCGGCGCCGGCTACGTCATCTCGCCGCACCGCATGACCATGGACATGCACATGCTCGGCGTCATGTACGCGCCCACCGACGACCTCACACTCATGGCCATGCTGCCCTACAGCACCATGGAAATGAGCCACGTGATCGATCCAGCGGCGGGGATGCTCGTCATGCTCAACAGCGGCAGCGGTTTCTTCACCACCGAGTCCAGCGGCATCGGCGACCTGAAGCTCACCGCACTGGCCGATCTCTATCAGAAAGGCCCCCACCACCTGCACGGCGGCATCGGCTTCAGCCTGCCCACCGGCTCGATCAGCGAGCGGGACATCGTTCCCGGCCCGGGCGGCCGCCTGTCCCGGCAGCTTCCCGCCGCGATGCAACCCGGCTCGGGAAGCCTCGACCTGCTGCCTTCGCTGACCTACCGCATCGACGGGGAATCTTGGTCGGTCGGCGTCCAGGCGGCCGGCGTGATCCGCACGCAGTCCAACTGGCACGGCTACCGTCTCGGCCACCGCTTCGATCTCAACACCTGGGCGTCATGGGCTCCGTGCGAATGGGTCGCCTTCAACGGCGGCCTGTCCTATCACTGGGAAGACGAGCTGTCCGGCAACCAGTCCGACCTGCTCCTGCGCCCACCCTTCGCGCCGGCCCGGCTCACGGTGCCGACCGCCTTCGGCGCGAACTTCGGCGGCCAGCGGATCGAGGCGCTGGTCGGCGTGAACTTCCAGGTTCCCGACGGCCCCCTCGGCGGTCACCGGCTCGGCTTCGACGTCCGGCTGCCGCTCTGGCAGGACGTCAACGGCTACCGTCTCGGCACCGACCTCACCGTCACCGGCGGCTGGCAATACACCTTCTGATCGCCGCTCAAGACATCTCCCCCGACAACTCCGCGAGCCGCTCCGCCAGGGCGACTCCCGGAGGCGTCGCGGGGAGGCTTTCCAGATCATCGAGGTCCCAGCGGAAGATCACCTTGTAGCCGTCCCACTCCGCCGCCGCGCCGGTGTTGCGCATCCAGCGCACCGCGGTGACGTTCTCGGGCATCGTGTAGCCGACGAACCGCCGCACGCCGGACCGCATCGCGTCCAGCCAGGTCGTCGCCAGCAGCAGCGTGCCCACCCCGCGGCCCTGGTCACCATCGAGCACCGTGCAGGAAAACTCCGCCAGCTCCCCGTCCTCCTCGGACCTCCACCAGCTCGCCGCCCCCACACCCGGATACTCCCGCGCCGGATCGAGCACCGCCCACACCGCGTGACGCTCCGGCGCCTCCTTCAACAGCCGGTCCAGCATCGCCTCGCCGATCGCCTCGCCGTTCCGCGACCAGAACCGCTGGTAGCGCGAATCCGGGGAAAGCAGCCGCTAGCCCTCGGCCAATCCCCCACGGTCATCCGGCCCGAGCCGCCGCACCTGGACCGGAGTCCCGTCGTGAAGCGTTGTCTCGAGCACGCCGACACGCTATCCCTTTCCCGGAACGGCGGCAACCCGCGCCTCCGGACGAATCCCCCGGATCTCCCCGCACCCTTCATCCTGCATTCACAAATCTCCCCGAAACACGGACTCCCGAAACACCAACACACCGGACCATGCGCATCCTTCTCGTCGAGGACGAACCCTCCATCGCCGACACCCTTGTCTACGCGTTGAAAGCCGAGCGTTTCGAGGTCGAGCACACCCTCACCGGGGGCGAGGCCCTCGACCGCCACACCGCCTCGCCCTTCGACTTCGTCATCCTCGACATCGGCCTGCCCGACATGACCGGACTGGAGGTCTGCAAGCGGCTGCGGGAAGCCTCGGCGGTGCCCATCCTCTTCCTCACCGCGCGCGACGGCGAACTCGACCGCGTGCTCGGTCTCGAAATCGGCGGCGACGACTACGTCACCAAGCCCTTCAGCCCGCGCGAGGTCGTCGCCCGCGTCCGCGCCATCCTGCGCCGCTCGGAAGGCAGGGACGATCGCCCCCGCTCGTCCGGCGAACCGCCAACCGGCGATGCCAGCCCCTTCACCCACGACGAGTCCGCCATGCGCATCCTCTGCCAGGGCCGGCCGCTCGACCTCACCGCGCACGAATACAAGCTCCTCCTCGTCTTCATCCGCCGCCCCAACCGCGTCTTCACCCGCGACCAGCTCCTCGACCACGCGTGGGAGGATCCCGGCGCCGTGACCGACCGCACCATCGACGCCCACATCAAGACCATCCGCGCCAAGCTCCGCGCCCTCTCGCCCGGCACCGAGGACCTCATCCAGACCCGCCGCGGCCTCGGCTACGCCTACGTGCCGTAGCGCGGCAAGGCCGCGAAGTTCCAAGTGAGAAGTTCCAAGTGCCGATGAAGAGCCACAGGAACACGCGAAGCTCTTGGAACTTGGCACTTCTGACTTGGAACTTCGAGCCATGCGCCTCACCCGCCTGACACTCATCGCCATCGCGCTGGTCATCGGCGCGGGCTTCTACTTCCTGCTGCGGCAGCAGCTCGAGGCGGTGGAACCCCGGACCTATCAGGCCACCGAGGAGGCGATGATCGACACCGCCAACCTCCTCGCCGAGATGGTCGGCGAGGACCTCGATCCCGGCCCTCTCGCCGAGGCCTTCGACGGCGCCCACGGTCGTGAATTCAACGCCCGCATCTTCGAGCACCTCAAGACCGGCGTCGGCATCGACTGCCATATCACCGACGCCGAGGGCATCGTCATCTTCGACTCGGACCGCGGCCGGCGCGTCGGCGAGGACTTCTCGGACATGCGCAACGTCGTCCTGACCCTCCGCGGCGACTACGGCGCCCGTAGTAGCCGGACCAACGAGGACGACCCGCTCACCTCCGTCCTCCACGTTTCCGCCCCCATCGGCGACCCGGCAAGCCCCTCCGGCGTGCTGACCGTCACCAAACCGCAGGCCGACGTCCTGCCCATCGTCCACCGCCGCCGCGCGGAGATCTGGTGGGGCACCGGCCTCATCGGCGGCGGCATCCTGTGCTTCGTCACCGCCGTCTTCATCTGGCAGTACCGCCCGATCAGCCGCCTCACCGACTACGCCCACGCCATCGAGCAGGGAAAACGCCCGCCGCTCCCGCCCCTCGGCGCCGGACGCGAGGTCAACACCCTCGCCCGCGCCCTCGAGTCGATGCGCGAGGCGCTCGAGGGTCGCAAGTACGCCGAGCGCTACGTCCACACCCTCACCCACGAGATGAAGAGCCCGCTGGCCGGCATCCGCGGCGCCGCCGAACTCATCGATGACGAGATGCCCGAGGCCGACCGCCGCCGTTTCCTCGAGAACATCCGCGCCGAAACGATCCGCGCCGACCGGCTGCTCAACCGCCTGCTCGAGTTGTCCGCCCTGGAGGGCCGCTCGGGCCTCGAAGGCGCCGAGGACGTCGATCTTCGCGAAGTCACGCTGCGCGCCATCGACCAGGCGCGACCGATGGCGGAACTCGCCGCCGTCACCCTCGACGCGGACCTTCCGGAAAGGCCCGTCCTCCTCCGCGGCGACGCCTTCATCCTCCGCGCCGCGATCACCAACCTGCTGGAAAACGCCATCGATTTCTCTCCGACCGGCGAAACCGTGCGCATCGCGCTTGTGGCGGACGACGCCGTCATCCTCACGGTCGAGGACCGCGGCCCCGGCATCCCCGACTACGCCCGCGACCGCGTCTTCGAGCGTTTCTTCTCGCTGCGCCAGCTCAACAAGACCGGCCGCAAGGGCACCGGCCTCGGCCTCACCCTGGTCAAGGAGGCGGTCGAACTCCACGGCGGCAGCGTCGCGCTCGAACCATCCGAACCCGCCGGCACCCGGGCCATCCTCACGCTGCCGGCCTGAGGGCGACAGGAGGGCGGACACTGTCGGTCGTTCCGGAGCATCGACATTCCTGTCGATCACCCCTTCTTCCCGCGGCTTTCCAGCCACCTTCATCCGATCGTCACGGATAACGGTTCTCATCGGGGCATTCCGATGCGCGAGCTCCTCGACCCGCCGATCCAGACCCTGCGCTGCGCCGCCTCCGGCGACCTCGGCCGGGCGGCATGGATCACCGTCGCGGGATTCGCCCTCTACGGCTTCACCGTCGGCTTCTGGCGTTCGCCGGTCATGGGCTTCTACGTCGCGGTCAAGATGCCGCTGCTCATCGCCTGCACGCTCGGCTGCAACGGAGTGCTCAACGGCATGCTCGGCCTGCTGCTCGGCAGCGATCTCGGCTTCCGCCAGTCGCTCCAGGCGCTGCTCGGCGCCTTCGCCATCAGCGCGCTGGTCCTCGGGTCGATCGCTCCGGTCACCTTCTTCCTCGCGCTCAACGCTCCGCCGCCCGACTCGCCCCAGGCCGGGGCCGCGCACGCCGGCTACCTGCTTTCCCACACCGCCCTCGTCGCCATCGCCGGCTGCATCGGAGTGCTGCGCCTGCGGTCACTCCTGGAAAAGCACTGCGCCACCCGCCGCATCGCCCGCGTCACCCTCGCCGCCTGGATCGCCGGCAATGGCTTCATCGGGGCGCAGTTCTCGTGGATCCTTCGCCCCTTCTTCGGCACGCCCTCGCTCGAGGTCGCCTTTCTGCGCGAACACCCGATGCGCGGCAGCTTCTACGAGGCCGTCTGGCGGTCGCTCGTCCGCCTCCTGTCGGATGTCGATCCGGCGCTGCCGCCCTTCCTCGCCCTCTTCTTCTCCATCGGTGCCCTCGTTGTCTGGGGTCACCTCCGTTTCAACCGCAACCGAACCACCGCATGAACGACCAACCCGAATCCCGACCGACCCCGTCCGAACCGACGCCACCACCCGTCCCCAGGCCGGAACCATTGCCGGATCCCAAGGGCATCAAGGAACTCTTCGAAGCCCTGCTGCGCCGTCCCGCCGACCTCGCCGCCCATCAGCGGATCGAGTCACCGCAGACGCTCGGCCGTCTCGCCGCGATGGCCTTCGGCGCGATGCTCGTCTTCGGCTTCGTCCTCGGCACCTTCGCCTACCACGAACAACTCTGGGCCGCCCCGCTCAAGCTCGGCCTCGGCCTGCTCTTCGCCGGGCTGATCTGCTTTCCGAGCTTCTACATCTTCGCCTGCCTCGCCGGCTCCACCGCCTCCGCAGGGCGCCTCGCCTCGGTGCTCGGCGCCACCCTCGCGCTCGCCGGACTGCTGCTGCTCGGCTTCGCGCCGGCGGTGTGGATCTTCACCCAGGGCACCCGCTCCTTCGGATTCATGGGCGCGCTCTCGATCGGATCGTGGCTCGTCGCCCTGGCCTTCGCCTTCCGCTTCGTCTCCACCGCGCTCAAGGTCCACGGCGCCCGCCAGAGCGGTCCCGTCGCCATCTGGTGCATCATCTTCCTGCTCGTCACCCTCCAGCTCACCACCTCGCTGCGACCCATCCTCGGTCGCTCCGAACGGTTCCTCACCGACGAGAAGAAATTCTTCATCCAGCACTGGGCCGAGACCGCCGGCACGTCGCTGCCCGGAACCGACGAACCCGACATCGAAAAATGAGCGAGCCTCCGCAAGACCAGACCGACGAGGACGACGACCTCTTCGAGGCCCTGCGGGAGGAGTTGCTGTAGCTGCCGCGGCCCGCGGCAGGCCGTCCAGGCGGCGGCCCGCCGCCCTCAGCTCCCGAAGGACGTCTCAGGAACCCAACGGCAGATCCGTCTGCTTTGGCCGAGGCGGCGGAAGATCCCGGACCTCGATCCGCTCCTCGGCGACTTGCCGCCCCTGGCGATCATGGCTGTCCAGCACCCCCTCCTCCCCCACCCAGGCGGTCGCCAGAATCATCATATCGGCCTTGATTTTGGCTTTCTCGGTCCCGGGGAACTGCTCCCGTACCTGATCCTTCAGATGCGGATTGCGCTCTGCGGCGTCCCTCCAAATCTCAGCCGCCAGCGCCGCCGTCCGGGTGTCGAAGGGAGGAATCTGAAAACGACGGTTGAGCACGTCGAGCAGATCCTGATGCCGCGCTTTGGGAACACCGGCGAGAAACTCCGCGACGACGACTGCGGGGACGATCACCTGAGCGTCGGCTTCGTCCAGTTCCACGAAAAGATCCCGCGCCCGTTCAACGCGATCCTCCTGACCCGGAGTCGCGACGCCTCGGACACCCCAAATCAGGATGTGGTTGTCGAGGCAGACGCGTTTCATGGCAGATCCCCGTCTCTCAGCCGACTGGCATACCGTTCCACATCCTCCACCTCGTCATACAACCCTCCGACCGCCTCCCGGAGTTCGTCGAAGGCACCACTGACCTTGCCCCGCTGGTAGTGGAGGATCTCCTCGACGCGGAAATAGACAACCGTTCCATCCTGCGCGTCCCAGGTCGCCTGCCCACGGAGCGCCGCATCCTCATACATCCGGCTCCCCAGCACCCGGCTTTGCTCCTCGCTGATGTCGGCATACACCACCTCCTTCTCGGAAACGCGCAACCGCACTCGCGGACGGACGCCGCCCACCCGCTCGATCTTGCCGTAGAGGACCGTCTCTCCGCGTTGGTATTCCGGTGCGGGCACCTCGATTCCGAAATCCGGCGCCAGATCCAGCAAGGGACGATCCGCCATGCCATTCCAGAACTGCGTACGGCCCTGATGTTGGCTGGTGAACCGCGTCAGCGTCCTCAAGCCCTCCAGGCTGCGCGCCGGAAGGCTGCGAAAGGCACGGTTCCCGATGAGGGTCACCAGCTCGTGGTAGGCCGAGGCCGCCACCTCCGGCTGGTTGCTCGTGAAAGCGAAGCCGATGCTCTCCTCCCGCACCTCGGCGAGACCGACGATCAAATCTTCGGCGGCTTCCGGGTGCTCGCGGACCGCGATCGCGACCACGGCTTGCTCCGCCGCGATAAGCAACTGCGCCAGATCGCCGGCAGGGATCAGCCCGGGACGGACGCCCTCGCCGGTCAAGCGGATGGTGAAAAGTGGAGGGTTCGTGGTGCCGCTCACAGGGATACCCCGGTTTCCGTCTCGGGGCAATCCGTCTTCCGCCTCTTCGCGTCCCAGCTCGGAAAGACCGTCTTCAGGCGCTCCACGGTATGCCGCCAGCTCGCGGCAACGGGCTGGCAGACGGAATTCTGGTTTCCGAACAGGCCCACCTCGTGAAACGCCTTATCCCGCGGCGTCTTGTCCCGCTTGAGCTCGATCAGGACCAGCGACCCGTCCGGCGCGATCGCCAGCAGATCGACGATTCCGCCGAAGCTCGTCCGCTCCTGCCGCCCGATCAGCATCCACTCCGGCGACAGAATCACCGGCCGGGCGGTGATCCCGTCCTCGAGTTCCTTCTCGGTGGCGAGCTTGCACGTCGTCAACGGTTCCGGGATCAACCCGACTTTCCAGATGGAGTGGTGGATGGGCATTCGCGGATCCCCTTCTCAGCTACTTGGTGGCCCGATGCTTCTTTTCCTGAGCCGCGTGCTCTTCGGATTCTGGCACGAAGGAATCCGCGTTTACCGTCGGCAGCAAAATGGGGCCGTGGATCCCCCGGGAAGTGATGCTGCAGATCAACTCGCGAACCGCCCCGTAGAGGATGGAGCCACCGTTGAAGTAAACCATTCGCTCCGCCTGCTCCTCGGGGAACTCTGGATCAAGCCGGAAGATGCCGATCATCGCAACTTCTCCTAGGTAGGGTGCCGCTTCGGCCTTCGCGGCCGGCTTGATCTGAACGTCCAACCTGACCAGCCACAAATTCGGGTGGTCGGGATTCCGCTCGGAACTGATCGCGTGAGAAAACTTCAACTCGGAGTTCTCCCCACTGACCTGGCGGGTATCCAGGTTGATCCTGTAGATCTTGTGATCCACCAGTTGGATCGGGCTATGCATACAGTGGTTTGTGCTCGGTGTGCCGCTCATCGATAGATGGTTCTTCTCTCCCGAAAACATCAATGGGTGAGATCGGGCGGACCACTTTCTTGGCCGCCGCGAAGAGGGCGGAGGTCGAAGTGGTGATGGAGACGACCATCGATTCGGCTTCGCTCTGGGACTTCACCTTTCCGGAAGCAATGCCTGCCATCCAGGCTTCCCGGCGGCGCTCTCTCATCTTTCCGATCTTCAGCCAGAGAAGCTCTTCCAGCGAGGCCTCGATGAGGCTCGCGCCGGAGGAGGCCCTGGCAATCGTCGCCCGGGGGATGCCGGTGGCCTTGGTCAGGCTGTCGATCGTGAAGCCAAGCTCCTTGCCTGCCCTCTTGAACTCGGAGGAGATCCACTCGCGGTGGGCATCGCGCAGCCGCTCCGAAATGATCTCCGCCTGATCAGGCGTGGTGGAGACCGCATCGCAGTGGCGACATTGGTTGACCGTGGCACGAACCGTGTGCTCGCGCCCCCGATAGGGCGCGGTGAACTCCACGGAGTTCGCGACCCATGGATCGTTCGCCCCGCAGCAGAGGCACTGCGGAGGCAGCTTCCTTGCGGCGAGTTGGCGTTTGCTTTTTCTTGGGCGCTTCATCGGTGCTCAGGTGTGACAATCGATGGAAATGTACCATTCTCCGTCGGAAAGTTCCTTGAGGCAGAATTTGGTGTAGATCTCGCGGGTAAACTCTTCCAGTTCGACGACGAAGGCGAACATTTCGAGGCCGTCGGCCTCCGGATGTGTGCAGATGTCCTCTTCGGGCCTTTGGTAGTGCTTTGCGGGATCTTCGAGGGCTGTTTCCAAGCAATCCACGATGATTTCGAAGTAGTCCCGCTCGTCCTTGATTTGGTATTTCGGACAGCAGGCATTGAGGCGCTCCAGGTCCCTGTCGAGGTGCCAAACAATCCGCCTCCCGGTGTTGGGGCAGCGGCGGTAAATGTGATCATACCTGCCGCTCTCCAAGGCTGCCAAAGCCCTCTCGAGGATCTCTTTCAGCTCTTCTTCCGAGTGGTCTCCGGACATGATGATGGGCTGTCTTCATGGCGCTGCGGTTCGTTATCAGGTGATAACGTAGCGTCAAACCACAAAATTTCGAACATTTTCCAGTATCGTCGTAAATCGTTGATGCAGAGCGATTTGATGGGAATCGATACGGCCGAGTGGATGGTGGGACGGAAAAGCTGGGATTTCAGCCCTCCGGCTTTTTGGCATTTCGGGTCCCGGGGCGATGCCCCAGGCTGAGATCGGGTCGCGCCGTTGACGCTTCCGTGAGCCCCGCCACCAGCGCATCGAGCAGCTTGGTGGCGGTGGTGCGGGTGGCGGTGAGGCGGGCTTCCCACTCGTCCACCAAGGCCATCAGTCGATCGACCTTGGCGACGATCCGGCGTTGCTCGTCGAGGGGTGGGATGGGAATCGAATATGCTTTCACTGTGGAAACGTTGACGCGCGGCGCTGCTCCGCCGGTCGTCCTAGATCTGGCAGCCTCGGTGATGAGGGGAGAGTTCAAGACTAGCTCCAGGAAAGCCGGCACAAGTTTGTCGCCAGCCCTTATGAGCATCATCCGTTGCCCAAGGCAGATCTCCGCGCCAGAAGGGACGCGACAAGCGACGCCCAGAATTCCACCTTCACGGCTGTAAAGGATGTCATCTTCCCTCGGTTCCAAGCGCTGGATTCGTTCCAAATACGTCTTCTCGCTTACGAAGCGAGACGCTGTAAGGTCAAGACACCCCGGCCGAAATTGATTGGTCCGAACACAGATTTTCCCTTCGTTCGTCCATTTCGGCGTTGAATGGGGACAATCAACGATCTCGGCTGCGGCATCACTGAGACTGACAGTCTCCCATGCTCCTTGGTTCGGAACCAGTTTCCCAAAAACAGCAAGGCTGAGGATGGTTTTGCGGAGGTCGGCGGGGGTGAGGGTGAAGGAGTCGTGGAAGAGGAGGTGGAGGTTGGCCGGGGTCGGGGATTCGGTGAAGCGGGCCAGCGCGGCGCGGGCCAGGTCGGCCTGGCGGGTGTCGCGCTCGCTCAGTTGCGCCTCCAGCCGGTCACACTGCGCCATCAAGGCATCCACCTTCGCCACAATCCGCTTCTGCTCGGCGGTTGGAGGGAGGGGTATCGAGTAGTTGGCGAGCGATCGTCCGGTCAGGTGTTTGATGGTCGCGCCTGTGAAGTGTCGGGCAAGGACACCGTTCCGAGCATCGGTCAGGAGACAGATCGCCAGGTAATGTGGGAGAATGCCCGATCGTGGCCGCACTCTATGGAGGGCCTTCTGGAAGTACATCTCGCGATCGGGGTCCATCCAGATCGCGCACCGTCCCGGCTCTCCGCCCTCGCAAATCAACAAATCACCCGGCATGAGGCGGAATTCGTCCAACTCATCATCTTCGAGAAGCAGCTCCTTGATGTCTGCCAAGTCGAACCTCATCCACTGAACATTCGTGTTTCGGAGGTAAGGTTTGGGATTTCCACGATTACCGCGCTGGTCGAGCATCTTCCCGAGTCTCTGGTTTCCGACAGACGAGAACTGGATCCATAACCAGGAACCCGGAACCTCGAACCGTGCGTCGGCAAGCGTGGGACCAGTTGAGTCGAAAATTGATTCAGCGGTTTCATTCTCGTCAAGCTGGTCAACAAGCTGTCCGCGCACTGCAAGCTCCCAAATCAGTCCTCGAATTGGCTCAACCGCCGCCGGGTCATCCGCCAGTTCCGCCATCCTATCAACCATTGCCTCCGCCTTCATGCTCGCATCATCTCAAAGGGCAACGCCCATCCCCCTCAGCCGCAACGCGGCGTTCCATCCCAGCCCGGGGCAACGCCCCGGGTCGCCCACCCAAAGCAATATCGAGCCCTGAAGGGGCGCCCCATCCGATCGCCGCCCCCAGCGAGATAGATCGCCCTTTCAGGGCTCCGAATTTTTTCCGGTCCGATAACCCGGGGCGTTGCCCCGGGCTGGGATGCAACGTGCCGTTGGCACTCTGGAGTCGGACATCATGCAGAAACGCAGGGAACTCGTTTGCAAGCCTTCTCAGGAAGTCTGACATTGTTGGTCGCCATTCGAGGCCGCCGATCTCGGCGAGGTAGCGGAGTGGCGTGGTGTCGCAGACGACGATCATCTGCCGCGCAAGCGGTCGAGCGTTGCCAGATCGGACTCAAGCTCCCCGGGCGTGGTGCCGGGCCACGCGCCGTGCCGGGCGAGGAAGTCCTCCGACTCGAAGCGGGAGGCGTGGCCGAGCACCTCTCCGACCTGGGCACAGGACAGCCGGCCGCTCCGGTAACCTTCCACCGCGAGGCTTTCAAGCGTCGCGCGCGGCAGGTCGTCCCATGCCTCCTGCAGCAGGCGGGCGGCGTGGTCGGGAAGGTGGAGCGTCAGCGTCATCGGGAAGGGAGGATAGTTCGCCAGAGTCGGGTTGGCAAACCCGGCGGACGGCCTGTTCATCGGTTTGAGGCGGTGAGGGCGGCGTGAAGCTCGGCCTTGAGCTTCGCCTTGGTCTCCTCCAGCTCCTTCAGCAGCTTCTCATACTCGGGCAGGAGCATGTCGATGTCACCGGGGCCATCATCCGTCGAATGCGGGTTCTTGATGTCGAGGTTGTAGCCGTTTTTGACGATGTCCTCGACCGGCACGCGCCAGGCTTGCTCGGTTTCCTTGCGCTTCGGGTAGCGGCCGTCCTTGTCCGGTTTCCCCCACCACTTCTTCTCGGGCTCGAATTCCTCGAAGCGGATCGGCTTGGTCTTGTTGTAGCTTTTCGCCCCCGGCGGATAGGGGTGCTCGTAGTACCAGACCTCCTTCGTCGGCGTGCCCTTGGTGAAGAAGAGGAGGTTGGTGCGGATGCCGGTGTAGGGATTGAAGACGCCGTTGGGCAGGCGGACGATGGTGTGGAGGTTGCACTCG
>ERZ869936.2061-NODE-2061-length-12509-cov-4.436004_pt1 | contig 12509 bp, 13 predicted proteins | sample MGYA00520876_ERZ869936 | MGnify/ENA primary metagenome ERZ869936 (study PRJEB32218, sample SAMN09650985) | biofilter metagenome | isolation source: enrty point of leading RO module | place: Saudi Arabia: Thuwal, RO plant located on Red Sea | collected 2016-02-17 ...
CGTTCTCCGGCGCTCAATCCGGATCGCTCACGCTACCTGTTGCGGGTGAGACGACTGTGATCTCAACGTCTAGAATTCGTTGCTTCCTATCCCAAACGCAACAAGACGTCTGCGGCGAGATAGCCACTCAATAAAACCGGGCGCGCCCACAAGAGCGCGCCCGGTCGTGCGGCCGATTAGATCGCTACTTGGCGACCGTCACGTTGCTGGCCTGGTTCCGGCCGTCTTTGGTCTCGAAGGAGACGGTCACTTCCTGGCCCGGCTTCAGGCGGTCGATCGCCACCTCCTCGCTGACCTGGTACATGGTGCCGTCTTCAAGGATCAATGTATTGGTCGCCGGATCGATCATCTTGATCTTGCCGCTGCTCTCGCCGGCGAACGCGGCGCCGGAAAGCGCCATGGCAGCGATCGCCGCCAAGCTTACCAAGGTCTTTTTCATCGTCATTTCTCCTAACCGTTCCTTTGCCTCAAAGGCCTGGCCGGTTTCCGGCCTTTCGGTCCGCGCATCCTTTCGCGGCGACTGGGCACGACAACCGCCAGACACACATCGACGTGGTTGCCCGATCGCGCGCGGCCAAGGTGCGCACCCAGGGCAAGTTTGAGGCATTATTGGGATACGGCCTGACACAAGTTGGCCAGGGCGGCTTGGCCGGACCAGGGAAAAGACAAGCCAGCCAGCCAGCTAGAGCGCTTGCATGAGCCGGTCCTTTATGTACTTTTTCCGTCATCAACCCGCCCGCAAGGGGTGGCACAAAAAGACAGACCCGTCCGCCATGGACGTAAGATTAGGGAGAGGACAAGATGAAACGCTTTGCGACCCTTCTGGGCGCCGCGGCCCTGGCGGCAACGGCCTTCGCCCAATCCGCCAGCGCCGAAACCAAGCTGCGCATTACCTTGCAGCTGCCGCTGAAGAGCCACCTTGGCGAGAACCTGGTCCTGTTCAAGGAGGAAGTCGAGCGCGAGAGCAAAGGCGATCTCGTGGTCGAGATTTATGACTCGGCTCAGCTCTACAAGGACAACGAAGTCCCGCAGGCGGTCGGCACCGGGCAGATCGAGATGGGAGTCGCGTCGCTGACCCGCTATGTCGGCGATATCCCGGCCGTCGATGTGTTCTATATGCCGTTCCTGTTCAACACCGAGGACCTGGTCCGCAAGGCGGTTGCGCCCGACAGCCCGGTTCGCAAACCCCTGGACGAGGCGATCCTGGGCACCGGTGGCCGTGTGCTGTGGTGGCAGGCTTACGGTGGCAACATCCTCTTGTCCAAGGGCGCGCCGATCAAGACGCCGGACGACATGAAGGGTAAGAAGGCGCGCGTCTACAGCAAGGCGCTCGGCACCTGGGTCGAGACCCTGGGCGGCGCCCCGACCATCATCTCGGGTTCGGAGCAATACATTGCCTATCAGCGCGGCACGGTCGACATCGGCATGACCGGCGTGTCCGGCGTCAAGTCGCGCAAGCTCTGGGACGTGATGGACACCATCACCGTGACCAACAACGCCGACATCGAGTTCATCGTGGTCGTGAACGAGCCGTTCTGGCAGGGCCTGACCGACGGCCAGCGCGCGATCATCACGACCGCGGCCCGCAACGCCGAGGTCGCGGTCCGCGACGCCATGGCCGGCATCGAGGCCGAAGCCTTCAAGGTCGCCAAGGAAAACGGCATGACGGTCTATGAGCCGACCGCCGAGGAAGTCGACCTGTGGCGCAAGGCCAGCCAGCCGGTTATCGACAAGTGGCTGGGCGATGCCGGCGCCCTGGGCAAGCAGGTGCACGACGCCGCCCTGTCGCTGCGCATGTAACTGTTTGGCAAACCGGGCCCCTGGCCGAGCCATCGGCGAAGGGGCCCGGTAGCGATCCAGAGACCAACCGGGGGGATTGAGCCGCGTGTCAGCGGTCGACCGCATTTCGGGATGGCTCGCCACCCTGGCGGCCTGGCTGTTCTTTGCCACCGGCCTGATGCTGGGCTGGGAAGTCGTGGCCCGCTATCTCTTTACCGCCCCGACCATTTGGGCCGAGGAGCTTTCGCGCCTGTTCCTGGTCTGGGGCACCTTTGCCGGCGCCGCCGCCTTGGTCCATCGGCGCGATCACATCCGGATCACCGTCCTGACGGACGCGCTGCCGCAAGGCGCGCGCGGCGCTCTCGAAGTTTTCAGCCTGCTGGCCGTGGCAGCGTTCGGCTTGGCTGTAACCTATTATGGCTTCGAGATTGCCTGGGATTCATGGACCCGTGGCCGAACCGCCGGGACCATGCTCGATCTACCGCTTTCATGGACCCAGTTCGCGGTCCCGGCCGGCGCCCTGCTCCTGGCGTTGCAGGCCGTTATCGAAGCCCTGCGCACGCTTAAGCACGGTGCGCCGCCGCCCGATCACAGCGACGCCCCACCGGCCGCATGACGGCGGTCCTGATCATCGCCGCGCTACTGGCCCTGTTGTTCGTCGGGGTGCCGGTCGCCTTCGCGCTGGGCGGCTTGGGGCTGGCTCTGCTGGTCATGGGCGGGTTCTCGCCCTTGATGGCCCCGGCCGGCCTGCTCTCGACGGTCGACAGCTTCGTGCTCATCGCCGTGCCCCTGTTCCTGCTGATGTCCAACATCCTGCTCAAGGGCGGGGTCGGCCGCGATCTCTTCGCCGCGGTGCAGGCCTGGGTCGGCCACCTGCCCGGCGGCCTCGCGATCGCCACGATCATATCTTGCGCCCTGTTCGCAGCGATTTCCGGTTCGTCGGTGGCAACCGCGGCCACGATTGCCACGGTGGCGATCCCGGAGATGACCTCGCGCGGCTATCCCCGGCCTTTCGTTCTCGGCCTGCTCGCCGCCGGCGGCACCTTGGGCATTCTGATTCCGCCCTCGATCCCGATGATCATTTTCGGCGTCATCACCGAGGAATCGATCATCAAGCTGTTTCTGGCCGGGATCGGCCCCGGCCTCTTGCTGGTTGCCATGTTCATCGTCTATTCGCTCGCCTATGCCCGGTTTTCCGGGCGCTACCAGCCCATGCCGAAGGCATCCTGGGCGGAGCGCCGGCGCACCGGCGTGCGCGCCCTGCCGACCTTCGCCCTGGCGGCGGTCATCGTCGTCGGTCTCTATGCCGGCGTGTTCACGCCGACCGAGGCTGCGGCGGTCGGGTTTCTCGGCGCGCTGATCGTCACCGGCCCGATCCTGCGCACTCTCGATTGGCCGAAGCTCAAGGCGGCCACCAGCGAGGCCATGGTCACCACCATCGCGATCCTGCTGATCGTCGCCGGCGCGAAGGTCTTCGGCAAAGCGATCACGCTCTATCGCATTCCACAAGACATCTCCACCTTCATCGCCACCAACATCGACTCCGCGGGACTTTTCATCCTCGTCGTTTCCGGCGTTCTGCTGGTCATGGGCCTGGTACTGGAAGCGCTCTCCATGATGCTGATCATGGTACCCGTGCTGGCCGCCTCGCTGGTCACGCTCGGCATCGACAACATCTGGTTCGGGGTCTATTTCGTGATCTTGGTCGAATGCGCGCTGATCACGCCGCCGGTCGGTCTCAATCTCTATGTCATCCAAGCGGTCGGACGCGCGCGCATGACCGAAGTCGCGGCCGGAGTCTGGCCGTTCCTGATCATGATGCTGATCTGCGTCGCCTTGATCTATGCCTTCCCCGATATCGCGCTATACATTCCCTTCAAGCTCTAACGCCTAGCCGGCCCAAGCGAGGACACATGACGCAACCAACCGCCAGCCCGGCCAAACGCCTGCGCGCCATGCTGGAGTCGCACAAGGGCCCAGCAATCGTCATGCCCTGCTGCTTCGACGCGCTTTCGGCCCGGCTGATCGAGCAATCCGGGTTTCCGATCACCTTCATGAGCGGCTTCGCCGTGGCGTCGGCCCGCCTGGGCCTGCCGGACACGGGACTCATTTCCTATGGCGAGATCGTCGACCAGGCGCGCAACATCTGCGCCGTGACGTCTATTCCGGTGATCGGCGACGGCGATACCGGCTACGGCAATCCCGTCAACGTCAAGCGGACGGTCAACGGTTACGCCCAGGCCGGTCTGGCCGCGGTCATGATCGAGGACCAGGTCTGGCCCAAGCGTTGCGGCCACACGCGCGGCAAGCAAGTGGTGCCCAGGGGCGAGGCCATCGCCCGCATCCGCGCCGCGGCGGATGCCCGGCGTGAAGGCGCCGATATCCTGATCCTGGCGCGCACCGACGCCCGCGCCACCGCGGGACTGGATGAGGCCCTGATCCGCGCCCGCGCCTTCGCCGAGGCCGGCGCCGACATCCTGTTCGTCGAGGCGCCGAAGTCCGAAGCCGAGATGCGCCGGGTCTGCGCCGAGGCGCCGGGCATCCACATGGCTAACCTGGTGGAGAACGGCGAAACCCCGCTGCTGCCGCCGGAAACGCTGGGCGAGATCGGTTACAGCCTGGCCGCCTACCCGCTGACCCTGATGAGCGCGGCCATGCGGGCTATGCTGGGTGCGCTGGAAGACCTGAAGTCCGGACGGCACCCGAACGACCGCCTGCTCAGCTTCGCCGAGCTGCGCGAGCGGGTCGGCTTCGAGGCCTACTATGCCGAGGAGGAGCGATACTCGGCGGCTGTTGAAAAGCCGGGGGAAAGCCCATAGGTTCCCGCCACGCCGATTCGGCCTCGGGGCGTAGCTCAGCCTGGTAGAGTGCCTGCTTTGGGAGCAGGAAGTCGGAGGTTCGAATCCTCTCGCCCCGACCAAGTTTACGGCCGCACCTGTCGCCAGACCCTGAGACTGGGTAAATGTGCCTCTCGGGCACGTTGAATTCGGCCGCGCTGGCTGCTATCAGGGGCGGCTATCGCCTTCATTCTCGCGCCGGAACACGCCACCCATGACCAGTCAGGTCCGCATCTATCGCCAAGCCAAGACCGCCATGCAGTCGGGCCGGGCCAATACCGACCGCTGGGTGGTCGAGTTCGAGCCGGAATCGCGCCGCGAGGTCGAGCCCCTGATGGGTTGGACCAGTTCGGCCGATACGCGCGCCCAGCTTCGCCTGCGCTTCGACAGCCAGGAGGAAGCCGTGGCCTATGCTAAGAAGCACGGCTTCATGTACACCCTGGAACAGCCAAGAAACCGGCGGATCCAGCCCAAGGCCTATGCCGATAATTTCAAGGTCGACCGCCTGTTGCGCTGGACCCATTGAGGGGTCAGCCAATCACCGGCGACCGTGAGCGCCCGTAGCTCAGTTGGATAGAGCACGAGCCTTCTAAGCTTGGGGTCGCAGGTTCGAATCCTGCCGGGCGCGCCAACCCCTCCGACTGCATCCAAGGAAAATCGAAGGTTGTTCAGCCCGCGCCGGCATTCATCAGGCACGCGCCTTCCATTAGGCTCGGCCATTCGCAAGGGAAACGCCACATTTACTAAATACAGTTTAGATTATTAGTTAATTTCTGTAGATTCTTCTTAAAATTATGTTGACTTTTATTGCAAATAACTCGATAATACTTCCAACGCGCATTCGGGAGTATCCATCATGTCGACGATCTTCAAGGCCTTTCTGTCGGACGAATCTGGTGCGACCGCGATCGAATACGGTCTGCTTGTCGCCCTGGTCGGCGTCGTTTCGATCGCAGCGCTTTCGGAAATGGGGACCGCCCTTGCCGGCGTCTTCGAGCGCATTACGACGGTTCTGAACGCCCAGGTTCCGGCCCCCTAAGGCCTGATCTCCGATATTCTTGGGAGTTTTGAGGCCCCGGCCGCCGCCGGGGCCTTTTTCGCGCCTGAGAGACGGCACGCGGGAAGGTGCCGAAAAACAACAAAAATCCTTGGTAAACCTGGCTTTTAGCCCGAAAGCTGGCCTAGCGCGTGCGGCTCCGACGAGCCCGAGCCGGGGCTGCCAAGGCCTGACGCCATGACAAAAGCAGCCCGAAGAGGCCAAAGACTACGCCCATAACGGCAGCCGTACCCGCGGCAGTCTCAAGCGGGGTCTGGAGCGGCGCGGCGACAACGGCGACGGCCAAGCCGCCAAGAATAGCACCCAGATACCCGTAAATCAGCGATCGAATGATCGTCACGAAACCTCCCGCCCCGGATTCCGCCTTGAATCCGCAAGAACAACGACGATTTCTTGAATTTTAAGAAAACATTAAGTTTCTGTCAAGTTTATATAAATATTCGTTGATTTTTGTTAACTATAACTTTGGCGATTCCCGGGGGCTTTACCGCTTGCACCGGATGGACCGTCAACCCAAGTTCTGGCCTGCCGAACGTCCAAGAGACAAAATCCGAACCCGATCCCCAAACCGGGCCTCAATGCTGAAACCGAACGGCTATTACAAAAAGCTGCGCGACTCGCCGGCACCGCTCCGGGTCGCCATAGGAATCCTGATCGTTGTCTGCGGTTTGTTCGGGTTTCTGCCTATATTAGGGTTTTGGATGATCCCATTGGGCTTGGCGGTAATCTTTATCGACATTCCAATGGTCAAACGAAGCTTTTCCCGCCTGCGCAAGTCCTGGCGTAGGTTTCGGCAACGGCGTACCGAGTCGCAGTAGAGACGGCCCGGCGTCGTCAGGCGCAAGAGCAGAGAGGCCGATGCGATGAGCGAAGCGGACGGACTCCTTCACGCCTATGCCCTGAACAGCGGCGGCGTAGCAGAGACCAGAGATTGGACCACTTTAGCCGAGCCCGTGCCCGCCAGAGGCTATGTGTGGCTACACTTCGACCGCAGCACCGAACAGGCGCAGACCTGGCTCATCGAACAAAGCGGGCTCGACCCGGTGGTGTCCGAGGCTTTGCTGGCGCCGGAAACCCGGCCCCGCAGTACCCGTTTCGAGACCGGGATTCTCGTCATCCTGCGCGCCGTGAACCTCAACCCCGGTGCCGAACCCGAAGACATGGTCTCGCTGCGTATCTGGATCGAGCCCAAGCGCATTATCAGCCTGCGCTCGCGTCGGGTCATGGCTGTCGGCGACTTGCTCACCCGGATCGAGCGCGGACAGGCGCCGAAGTCGCCCATGGGCCTCCTCATACTCTTGGCTGACCGGGTCGCGGCCCGTATCGAACCGGTGATAGCCGAAATCCAAGACGCACTCGACGACCTGGAAGAACAGACCGCTGCCGACGAGCCGTCGGAGCTGCGCGAGCGGATCGGCTCAGTGCGGCGCCAAGCCTCGCAACTGCGCCGCTTCATCGGCCCGCAATGCTATTCCCTGCTCCATCTCTCCACCTGTGACAGCTCCTTGATTGTCAACGCGGACCGACAGCATCTGCGCGAAACCGCCGACGATATCACCCGTTTCATCGAAACCCTCAACGCGGCCTGGGAGCGCGCGGCGGTTATGAACGACGAACTGACCAGCCGTCTGGCCGAGCATACCAACCGGCGGCTCTATCTGCTTTCAATCGTGACGGTCGTCTTTTTGCCGCTCAGCTTCGTGACCGGCCTGCTGGGCATGAACCTCGGCGGCATCCCGGGTGCCCAGGCCGGGCTAGGTTTTACGATCACCGTCGCCTTGCTGGCGCTGCTCGCCGGAATCGAACTTTGGCTCCTGCGCCGCTTCGGAATGCTCTGATAACTCCTCAAAAGGTCCGGTCTCGATCGGCGAAACGGCCTGCGCCATGACCGCCGATTCGGTGAATGCCGTGCGCTCCTCCACCTCGACCGGTGCGCGGCGGGCCATCCGGTACAGGGTATAGCCGATGAACAGCACATGCGCGGCCGCGGTGTAGGCGAACAAAGCCGCCGTCCCGGCCAGGTCCATCGCGGCCGAGGCCACGACCGGCCCCGATATCGCGCCGATGGCATACAGCAGAAGTAAGCCGCTTGAGGCTTCGACGAAGCCGCCCGGCTTAACGTGATCGTTCATGTGTGCCGCGCACAAGGCATAGAGAGGGAAAGCGAAGGCGCCGAAGCCGGCGCCGAAGGCCAGCATGCCCCACTTCCAACTGCCGTGCAGCGCGAACATGCCGATGCCCGCCAAGGCGCCGCCGATGCAGGTGACCAAGATAACCTTGCGGCGGTCCCAACGGTCCGACCAGGCCCCCAGCGGCCACTGCATGGCCGCACCGCAAATGACCGAGATACTCATGAACAAGGCAATGCCGGTCGTACTCAAGCCGCTCCGCTGGGCAAAGATCGGCGCCAGCGACCAGAAGGCGCCATTGACCAGCCCGACGACGAAGCCACCCACGAACCCGACCGGCGAGATCTGGAACAGATAGCCGACCCGCAGGCGCACGGACACCAGTGGCGCCGGCGCTTCGGACGTGGTCAGCGCGACCGGGACCGCGGCAATCGAGATCATGACCGAGGCAACTGCGAACAGAACGAAGGTTCCGGGGTCGGTCAGGGTCAGCATCATCTGACCCAAGGTGATGACCGTCAGGTTGATGATCGTGTAGACGGAGAACACGAAACCACGCGTCTCGTTGCTGGCCTTCTCGTTGATCCAGCTCTCGATGATCATGTACAGCGTGGCGAAACAGAATCCGGTCAGGCCACGCATCACCCACCATACGGCAGGATTGAGCACAATCACGTGCAACAGCGCCGTCGTGGATGCGATCGAAACCATGGCCGTGAAAGCGCGAATGTGGCCGACCCGGCGCACGGCGTATGGCCCCAGAAGGCAACCGAGCGCGAAACCCAAGAAATACGCGGAGCCCAGGATACCGATATCGAACGTCGAAAAGGCCTCGATGCCGGCACGCACCGGCAGCAAGGTTCCTTGCAGGCCGTTGCCCATCAAAAGAATGGCGACGCTGATCAAAAGGGCGGAGACAGGCGCGAGCGCACGTAGCATAAGAAAACTTAACCCATGGATCTGCCGGTGGAGTCAGCGGCCCGGCACGATCACCGCCTATGCGCCATAAACCATATGGATATGAAATGCCACCGTCGTATGGCAATCGCCGGCTATTGCGATTTGAAAGAAATGCCCGCCAGAATCTTATTGACTCGCACTTGATCGTCCGAAAGCGGCAATATGATGCGCTCGACCTGAAAGTGCAGACCGCGAATGTTCCAAAACATATGGGACTTCACCGAAGGCTGCTTGGAGCGAATGCAGTCGCGATAGGCTTTCAGGACAGCGTGTCGGCGGTCGCCGAGATCCAAATCGTCGAGATACTGACCGGTGTAGTCGGCTCCATAGAACTCAACAATCTTGGTTCCCACCAAGCGCACCTTGAAACGTTCGCTTTCCGGTTCGACGTCGCATATCAGCAGGTTCGGCAATAGCAGCGGAATTTCCAGCGGATCGATGTCGCTACGAGACGGCATCGCACGCTTGGCACGCTTGCCATCCCAATACGCGTAGAGTTCTTGCAGGGCGGTGCTTTCGATTTTCACGCTGCTAGGCCTTCTTGCCCGCGAATCGAAGCGATCAAACGCAAGTTGAATGAACCCCAGGTGTGCCCCCGCCGTCAATCGGGTTCCCGCGCCATCGAGCCTGCAAGGAATCGTCTCATCCCAGCCACGCGACCCAAGCTCGAGCGATCGATGGCCACAGCCTTGACCAGGGCATACACGCGCGTGCCGCGGCGCAGCCCCATTTCGGCAATCGAGCGTCGGGTTACGCGGGCCCAGATTGCCGTGCCTCCAGCATTCAGACGCAAGTCGACTTGTGGCCCCTCTTCTTCCCCCACATCTTGAATTTCGCACTCGATCATATTCAAAATACTGATGTTCTTTGGCGGCTGAAGAGCCAGGGACACGTCGCGCGCGCGGACCCGCACGCGCAATTCGGTGCCAAGCGGAGCATCGACATGAGGAACCTGCAGGCGCCCGCCTGAGAACGCCAACTCAGTCAGCGCGTAGTCCTGGTCCTGTCCGGCGACCCGCGCCGAAATCACCGCGCCGGCCTCGTAACGTCCGGTTAAAGGCCGCAGATCCAATCGGCTGGTCAGATCCTCGACGGTGCCGACCGCTTCGACGCGGCCGTCGGAAATCAGGACCAATGTGTCGGCAAGACGCACAATCTCGGCCATGGAATGGCTGACATAGACGATTGGCGTGCCGAGTTCGTCGCGCAACCGCTCGATGAACGGCAGCACCTCGTCCTTGCGCTGTTGATCGAGCGCCGCCAGGGGTTCGTCCATCAGCAACAGGCGCGGATTCGCCAGGAGCGCGCGGCCCAGGGCGACTCGCTGCTTTTCGCCGCCGGAAAGATCGCGCGGCCGACGACCCAGAAGTGCCGCCAACCCGAGCAGATCGACGACTTGATCCAGGCTCAGGTTCAACGCCGATTTTGGCGCCCTGGAGTAGCCGTACATCAGATTCCGCCGCACGCTGAGGTGCGGAAACAGCCGGCCTTCCTGAAAGACGTAGCCCAAACGCCGGCGCTCGGGCACCAAATCGATCCCACGCGCGGAATCGAACAAGACGTCGCCGTTGACCGCGATCCGGCCTCGGTCCGGCTTGACCAGCCCAGCCAGTATGTTCACCAGGCTCGTCTTTCCAGCCCCCGATCTGCCGAAGAAAGCGACGATACCGTCAGTCTCGCACGAAAGCCGCGCATCGACGGTGAAGGTACCCAGGCGCGCCGATACCGCGATTTCCAGCATAGGGTTATGCGCTCGCTTGCATGTGCAGGCGCCGCGCCATGAGCTCCGAGGCCGCGAGCGCGCCGAGGGATATCACAACCGAAATGACGGCAAGCCTTAGAGCCGGTCCTTCTCCATCCGCGGTTTGCGTCAAACTATAGAGCGCGAGCGGCAGTGTCCGGGTCTCACCCGGAATGTTCGAGGCAAACACGATCGTGGCACCGAATTCGCCCAAGCTGCGTGCGAACCCGAGCACCGCGCCGACCAGGATCCCAGGCGCCATGAGCGGCAAAGTCACACTGGCGAAAACGTCCATCGGGCTGGCGCCCAAGGTCCGCGCCGCCAATTCAAGGCGGCGGTCGACGTTCTCCAGCGACAATCGCATGGCGCGAACGACCAACGGAAAAGCCATGACGGCGGCCGCCAGGGCCGCGCCCTGCCAGGTGAAGGGAAGTTGGATTCCAAACCACTCGTATAGCCATCGCCCGACGATGCCGTAGCGCCCGAGCAGCAGCAGAAGCAGATAGCCGACGACAACCGGCGGCAGCACCAGCGGCAAGTGCACCAAGCCGTTCACCAAAGTCTTGCCTGGGAACTCGACGCGCGCGAGCAGCCACGCTGTCGCGAGCGCCACGGGCAGGCTGATCAGCACGCTCCAGAACGCGACCCGCAAACTAAGTTCGATGGCTTCGCGCTCAAGAGCGCTCAACTCAAACACGCTGGATCAGCCCTCCGCGCCCGGCGCGCTGAACCCGTTGGCGCGAAAAATCGCGGCGGCTTCCGGTCCTTGAAGAAAACGAAAAAAGGCCTCGACTTCCGGTCGCTTCTGTCCGGCCACGATCGCCAAGGGGTAGACGATGGGCGGATGGGATCCGTCGGGAAACCGGCCGGCGACCGTAATCTTGCCGCCGATTGCCGCGTCGGTCGCGTACACGATCCCGGCACGGGCCTCGCCACGCGCGACGAGCGCGAGCGCGGCTCTGACATCGGCAGCGAATGCGAGCCTATGTTCGACACGCGCCCAAACACCCAAACGCTCGAGAGCCATTTTGGCGTAGATGCCTGCCGGCACATGGTTCGGGTCGCCCATGGCGAGGCGGCTCGATCCAATGACCCGCTCGATCGCGAAACCGGGTTCGATGGCAACCTCGAAGGGTTGCCGCGCTGGAGCTATCAGGACCAAACTGTTGGCTAGCAGATCGACCCGGGAACCCGGTTGCACGAAGCCTTTCTCGGCGATGAAATCCAACCATGTGGCATTAGCCGATAGAAACAGGTCCGCCGGTGCGCCCTGCGTGATCTGGCGCGCCAAAGTCGACGAGGATGCATAGACCGGCCGGATTTGGGCGCCGCCCTGCGCCACGAATGCGGCGGCCACGGCATTGATGACATCGGTCGTGCTGGCGGCCGCGAATACCGTGACCGGGCGTCCTGACTTATCCTGTTGCCCCCACGCCGGGGTGATGGACAATGGCCAAACAAAGCAAAGCGCAAAAATACCGAAACCGAATGCCTCGCGCATTCGGGACCAACGCCCGAGGCCACTCCCCGTTTTCATGGCCGCCTCTCTTCGCTCGACCGATATGTTTGATCATATATATCGAGCAGGCTTGACGTGAGCAAGGCCGCCACCCGCCGTTCCGTTACCCCGGCTGGCCGGGGTTCAGCAGCGTCTTGAAGGCCGCTAATTCCGGCGCCACGCAGGCACTTGCCTTGGCTTCCATCGCGCGGTAACGCACCAAGGCATCGCGACCTAATTCGGTGAGTTGCGCCCCGCCGCCGCGCGGCCCGCCTCGCGTGGCCTCGACCAACGGCGCGCGGAAGCACTGGTTCATGGTCTCAACGAGGACCCAGGCCCGACGATAGGACATGCCCATGCGTTTCGCGGCGCGACTGATCGAACCTTCAATCTCTATCGCATCCAGCAGATCCGCCTTGCCCGGCCCCATCGCGATCGAAGAGCCGAGGAGCACACGCAATCGCGGTTCCGCTCTCCTGGCCATGGCTAACTTTCGTAGAGGTCTTTC
>ERZ869936.2062-NODE-2062-length-12493-cov-6.827866_pt1 | contig 12493 bp, 7 predicted proteins | sample MGYA00520876_ERZ869936 | MGnify/ENA primary metagenome ERZ869936 (study PRJEB32218, sample SAMN09650985) | biofilter metagenome | isolation source: enrty point of leading RO module | place: Saudi Arabia: Thuwal, RO plant located on Red Sea | collected 2016-02-17 ...
AAAAGATTCATACCCCAAATATAAACCAAGTAGCCTGGTTTAAGGGAGCCGAATGATTAATCGTGACCCCTTACTTATTAAGCGTTTCTTACCTTTGAAAGACAATGTTTGGGCTCCGCAGTACCTTACTTATTCTCGTTTCGGCTATTCTGGTTTTCCCGGGATCACGGAAGGCGGCGGCACAATCCTTTAATTTCACCCGATACGGACTTGAATCCGGATTATCCCAGTCGCAGGTTTGGTGCATTCTCGAAGAAAAAACAGGACGAATCTGGATGGGAACCCGGGGCGGTGGTGTATCTGTTTTTAATGGCCTGGGGTTTGAAAACTACGGCCCTTCCGAAGGTTTGAGCAACCTCTATGTTAATTGCTTATACCAAACTTCCAACGGTAAAATATGGGTGGGAACCGAAAACGGATTGTTTGTTTTCAATGGGATAAAGTTTGAATCCTATCCTCTTCCCGGCGATGCATCCAAGCCCCGGATTTTTTGCCTTCATGAAGAAAACGAAAACCTATGGGTGGGTTTCTCCGGTGGATTGATCCGAATTACAAAAAATGAAAAAAATATAGTAAAAGATCAGGGGGGAAAAGCCCTGCCAACCATTTACTGCCTTTCCACAAATGCCTCGGGAGGTGTGATGGCCGGAGGAGAAGACGGAATTTATAAAATTTCAGGGGTGGGAACCGTTGAAAAACATCCCGCACCCGATGGCGGAGTTCAGATAAGGGCACTTATTCAAACCGGAAAAGACAAATGGCTGGTGGGAACCTATGGCAGCGGAGTACTCGCCTTTGAGAAAGGTACCTGGAGCCGACCCTCCCACTTTCGTGAATTACGAAACAAAATCATTTATTGTTTTTACGCCGACAACGACAAAAAAATTTGGGCCGGAACCCATACCGATGGTATTTATCTCATAAGTCCTGACAGCAGCCTCAGTGGGTTGAGTGAGAAAGAGGGACTAAGCAACAATCATGTAAAAGCCATTACCAAAGACCGATGGGGAAATTACTGGATAGGCACTTCAGGTGGTGGGGTAAGCAAATATTCGGGCCAGAAATTTCTGCATTACTCGCGTGATAACGGGTTGCCTGCCAATTTCATTCACAGTGTATTTTTTGGAAAAAACGGAAAAGTTTATGCAGGAGCCGGAGATAAGGGTCTGGTGTTGATTGATTCCGGAAAAATCTTTCACTACGGTGGAGAAAAGGGATTCAAAGATGTAAAGGTAAAAGCCATTTGCAGTTGGCGGGGAGAACAACTGTTTCTCGGCACGGAGGGATCAGGGCTGTTTGTCTGGGACACATCGGGGTATTTTCCGGTTCGGGAAATGAATGGAAGATTCGTAAGGGATTTAAAAACCGATGCCCGGGAAAATCTTTGGGTGGCCACTTCGGGCAACGGAATTTTCAGGATTGTAATGGACACCATGGAAAACAGAACCCGGGAAATAAAACAATTCACCAATAGAAACGGATTAAAAAGCAACCGGATAAATTGTCTGCTGCCTGACCCCAAAGGAGGAATAATTTTTGGTTCGGAAACAGGTTTAGGCAAAATTGACTCCGACAGCGTTTCCGAATGGGATTCATTCGGACAGGAAATTTTAATACGATCTCTATCCTTCGATTTTAAAGGCCGCATCTGGGCCGGAACTGCTGAAAAAGGAATTTTTATTCTGGAAGGCGGGATGATAAGCGACACTCTGGACACCGACCGCGGTCTTCCCAGCTCAAACATTTACCTCATTTGTAAAGGAGAAGGAAATGTAATGTATGTGGGAACCGAAAAAGGAATCAGCGTTTTATTACTTAATCAGGCCGGACAGGTAACCGAAATCCGCCACCTGGGCAGAGCCGAAGGATTTCTGGGTATTGAAACCACACAGAATGCATCCACCCTCGACCGTGAAGGAAACCTGTGGTTTGGAACCATCAACGGTCTTACCCGTTACAATCCGAAAAATCAGGAAAAAAACACCCTCCCTCCCCTGTTACGAATAACCGGAATAAATTTATTCTATGAGTCCTTGCGAAACACCCGGTTTTCCGAATATTTAAATCCCGATTTCAGTCTTATTAAAGCTCTGGAATTTGAGCCGGGTGAGAATCATATCGGTTTTGAATTCCTTGGAATCAATCTCACCAATCCCGAGGGTGTAAATTACAGTTGGATCCTGGAAGGTCTGGAGAGTGAATGGTCACCACCGGGAAAAAACAGAAGTGTTACCTATTCCTTTTTAGCGCCGGGAAAATATACCTTTCGCCTGAAGGCCATGAATGAAGACGGTATCTGGACGCCAAATCCCGTTAGCATTTCATTTGTTATTCATCCCCCCTTTTATGCCACCTGGTGGTTCAGAATTCTGGCAGCCGGAGTATTAGTTGGCTTGATCTTTTTGATTTTTTATGCCCGCATTAAAAGAATCCAGTCCCGCAACAAACGGATTCGAGAAGAGCTTCGTTTACAAAAGAAATTACTGGAACTGGAGCAGAAAGCCCTTCGGCTTCAGATGAACCCTCATTTTATCTTTCATGCCTTGAATACCATTCAGGGCTTAATAGCGGAAAAGGATACTGCCATTGCCAAGAAACAACTGTCGAGATTTTCAAGGCTCATGCGATCCATTTTAGACAATTCCAGGCAAAGCAGTATAGGACTGGAACAGGAAATCGACACCCTTGAGCATTACCTTGGTTTGGAAAAATTCTGCTCCGATGACTTTTTCGATTATGAAATAATCGACAATACAGGATCTGAATCCGGTGAAATTCTACTTCCGCCGATGATCATTCAGCCTTTCGTGGAGAATGCCATCATACATGGAATCAAAAGAAAAGAAAGCCGGGGTAAAATTATTATCCGGTTTGAAAAAGAAGGTGATTTTTTAAAATGTACAGTCGAGGACAATGGTATTGGCAGGGAGGCCGCTCTAAAAATAAAAGCCCAGGAAGCTCAGCATCATAAATCGACGGCTCTGGTAGTAACTCAGGAAAGGCTTGATATTCTTAACCCAAAAGGAGGAATGAAATCATTGGAAATTGAAGATTTAAAAAACGGATCCGGAGAAATCACGGGAACCCGTGTTACCATCCGAATTTCACAAACATAAAAAAGGGGCCCGAAGGCCCCTTGGAAATTACTTCAATACAATTCCTCCTCCACCGCTCAGTATTCCGTCAATATAAATTTCAACTTTGTAATCGCCGGGTTTAAAATTTCCGTTTCCGGCGTATTCCACTCCCGCTTCCGACTTTCTTCCATTATCGTACTGAACAATTACGGAGCTGGTAAATTCGGTTTCGTTGAGTGTGTCGCCCGCTTTAAAAGTTCCGTTTCCGAATGTTTTGCCATCGGGTCCCACAATCACAACATGAACGGTTTTGTCGCCTGAGGCTGCAAGCTTGTTGTCAAGCAATGAGAAATTAACCGCAAGTTTATCCACTTTACGGGCCAGGGAGGTTTCAGTAAATCCGTCGCCAAGCACCTTTTTCTTTAAAGCTTTTACCTTAATGTACTCCGTTTTAATCATGGCGGCATAATTAACCTTTGCCGTCAGGTTTTTATTTTGAGAAGTAACCTCATTTACCTGGGTGGAGAGTTCAGCATTCTGGTTTTTCAACAATTGATTTTCCGTAATCAGCTGATCTATCCTTTCAAGGTATTTTTCAACCAGCGCATTCAACTCCTTCACCTTTTCATCAAGTTCCTTTTTCTTAGAGGCATCTTTAGAAGCGGCCGATCTCAGATTTTTTATCTGTTTTTCCAGATCGCCGATGCGGGCCTTTCCTTCTTCTACAATCTGATCCAAGGAATCGCTGATGCCTTTATACTTATCCAGTTCGGAAGAAGTAAAAGCCAGTTCACCACTGATTTTTTCCTTTTCTATATACAGGGTATCAATGTGAGTTTGCATTTCATCCTGTAACTGATTCTTCTTTACAAAAAGAAAAATGTTGGCGGCCAGCGATACAATTAACGCGATGGCTAAAATTCGTACCAGATTTTTGTTGCCCTGGTTGTTGTTTTCCATGTGTTTGTTGGGGTTTAGATTTTATACAAAGTTAATCAGGAAAAAATTGGACGAATAACAGTCGTGTAATATACTGTTTTACAGCTACTTACGATGACAAATTTAAAACAAATAAAGAAATATCGTCGAATTGGGGTTTGTCTTTAACCCATTTTTCCAATTTGGTTTTTAAAAAAGTTTCCCGGTCTGAAGCGTTCTGCTTCATGGCTTCCGAAATTAAATCCAGAACTCCCTGTTTTCCCAAACGGGTTTTGTTATCGTCAATAATCAGATCGGTGAGCCCGTCGGAAAAAAGAAAAATTTGTTCAAATCCTTCCAGGGAGTGATTGGGGGGTAATTCAAATCCCCGTGTTCCGGGAAAGCCTGCTCCTCCACGAATCCAGTTGAGGTTTCCCTGCTTATCGGCAGCTACGGCATGCATTCGGCAACCGGAAAAAATAGCTTTTCCGTCTTTTTTGGAAGTAAGGACCAGGGAAAAATCAAAACCTACTTTTCCTATTTCACTTAATTCCTCATCCTCCTGCTGTACCAGATTTTCATTGACCAAAGAAATAAAAGCGTCCATATTTTCTTCTTTCAGCTTTTGAATGGCCTTGTTTAAAATCTCATTTCCCATTACAGAAACCAGGGCGCCGGGAACTCCATGGCCCGTACAATCGGCCAAAACAATCCAGTAATGGTTCCGGGTTTCATAAAACCATAAAAAATCACCGTTAACAACCTCCAGGGGAAATGAAATAAAAAAGGAGCCCGGAAGTTTCAGCCAAACATCTTTTTCATAACCCGAAAAGATTTTGTCCTGGATGTATTCAGCATAGCGAAGAGAATCCATAATTCGCTGATTCTTTTCAGCAAGAATTTCTCCTGCTTCTTTCAGTTCAATGTTTTTCAATCGGAAAATTTCCGATTCTTTTTTCAGGGAATCGGCCTTGTGAATCATTCCGAGGCTTTCGGTCCGCTTCCTTAGTTCGTCGCTGTGAATCTTTTCCCTGATTTCGAAAAAACGATTTAACAATTCCATGCTGAGGGAAAAATTACCCCGGCTTTTTTCTATATCGGATTGAAGCTTAACAGATTCGGCAATTTGTTCATTTACGCCCACTTTTTCAAAAATCTCAAGGGCATTTGCTGCCATTAATGCAGCCTCATTATAATTCTCCTGAAGCAGGTACAAACGAGCCAGGCCGGTATAGTTTCTCCCTTCTGCAATATTTTTTAATCCGGTTTGCAAAGCAAGGGCATCCAAATAAATAGTCTTTGCCTCTTCCAGGCGGTTCAAACCCCGCAAGGCATCCGCTTTGTTGATCTTCAGCTCAATCAACATGGCAGCATTATCTGCTTTCAGGGCCACTTCGCTTGCCTGATTCAAATAATCGAGGGCCTTTTCAAATTGCTTTTGTTCAACCGAAGCCACGGCCAGATTATTCAGGGCTATGGTTTGTCCGTAATAGTCCCCATTCTTCCGGTTCTCATCAAGCGTTTTCTGAAAATATTCCGAGGCTACCTGAAAATCATTCAGCGTGGCATGGATCACACCGAGTGAATTTATGCTATAGGCTATCCTTCGCGGATCGCCTGATTTTTCACGGAGTTCGAGCGCTTTATTCTGCAGGGTAAGCGCCTGCTCGTGCTCTCCCAATAAAAACAAAAAATTCGATTTTGTGCTGAGCGCATCCGAAAGTCCGTCGTTGTCGTCCAGTACCGCATACAAATCACCCGCATGATTCAGGGCTTCCAGTCCACGCGCCAATTCGGAAACAACTTTGCAGGAAAGTCCTATGCTCAGATAAGCTCTTGCGAGCAGGTCAGTTTCTTTGCGATAATCAAGAAGTTCCAGTGTCTTTTCCGCCAGGGCAATTGCTTCGCGGGGGTTTTCATTTCTGATACCTGCGGCTTTTTCCAGTAATGTCTTTGCCTGCTCTCTTAGATTCATCCCTCAGGAGTTGAGGCGGATACCCAACTCCTTCAATTGCTCTTCTTCCAGCGCCGAAGGAGCATCAATCATTACATCCCGTCCGCTGTTATTTTTTGGAAATGCGATAAAATCCCTGATTACTTCCTGTCCACCGAAAAGCGCACAAAGCCGGTCGAAACCAAATGCGATTCCTCCATGGGGTGGCGCCCCATATTCAAAGGCATTTAAAAGAAAACCGAATTGTTCCCTGTATTGTTCAGGAGTAAACCCAAGTACAGCAAACATTTTTTGCTGCAAATCACGGTTATGAATACGAATGGAACCTCCCCCAACTTCAACTCCGTTAATAACCATATCATAGGCATTGGCCCTGACTTTTCCGGGATTGCTTTCCAGCAGCCCGGCATCTTCAGGAAGAGGGGAAGTAAAAGGATGGTGCATGGCATGCCAGCGTTTATGGTCTTCATTCCATTCCAGCAATGGAAAGTCAAGCACCCAGTGGCAGGAATACTGGTCCGGTTTACGAAGGCCGAGGCGGTTTCCCATTTCAAGCCTGAGTTCCGACATGGCTTTGCGTGTTCTGGCTTCCGGGCCTGATAATATCAACAACAAATCGCCGGGCTTTGCTCCGCATTGAACGGCCCATGTTTTAAGCTGATCCTCATTGTAAAATTTGTCAACGCTGGACTTTAAAGTCCCGTCGCTGTTGTATTTTACATAGGCCATTCCGCCCATTCCTATTTGAGGGCGTTTAACCCATTCGGTAAGTTCATCGGTTTGCTTTCGGGTATATCCGGCGGCATCGGGAACGCAAATGGCAAGAACGATTTCAGCTTCATCGAAAACTTTAAATCCCTTGCCTTTCGCCAGATTGCTTAAATCGTTCAAAAGCATTCCAAACCGGATATCCGGCTTATCGTTTCCATATTTTTCCATCGCTTCGGCATAAGTCATTCGCTGCATGGGTGGAATTTCAATGCCTTTTACAATTTTAAACAAATGCACCACAAGCTTTTCGAAAACCTGCAGTACATCATCCCTTTCCACAAAGCTCATTTCACAATCGATCTGGGTAAACTCAGGCTGCCGGTCGGCCCTCAGGTCTTCATCACGGAAACATTTAACTATCTGAAAATATTTATCAAATCCCGAGACCATGAGCAATTGCTTAAAGGTCTGGGGAGATTGGGGCAGGGCATAAAATTGTCCGGAATTAATCCGGGAGGGAACCACAAAATCGCGGGCGCCTTCAGGGGTTGATTTTATTAGAACCGGAGTTTCAACCTCAATAAATCCTTCCCTTGCCAGAAAATTCCGGGTTTCCTGGGCCATTTTGCTCCTCAGCAGAAGGTTAGACCTTACGGTATCTCTCCGAAGATCCAGGTAGCGGTATTTCATACGAAGGTCTTCGCCACCATCCGTTTCATCTTCCAAGGTAAAGGGAGGAACCTTGGATGAATTTAAAAGGATCAGTGAAGTAGCTTCAACCTCAATTTCTCCGGTAGGTATTTTCAGGTTTTTATTGCTGCGTTCCCGCACAATTCCCTCGATCTGAATAACAAATTCCCGGCCCAATTCCCTGGCTTTGTTGCAGAGATGGGGGTTCGCATCCATATTAAAAACAATTTGGGTTATTCCATAGCGGTCGCGCAGATCAAGGAAGGTCATTCCTCCCAGGTCGCGGGAACGGAACAACCAACCACAAAGGGTAACGGTTTGCCCGATTTGGGCGGGACGTAATTCTCCGCAGGTATGGCTTCGATACATAGGATAAAAAAGGACAACGAAGATAATAAATTTGCCCATGGGAACCCTTCCGGTTCCAATTCAATTCCTTGTTTACCTTTGCACATGCGCGGATTTGTCCTTTTATTATTTCTGATTACAGGGCTGGTGTTTTCCCTTTATGCCGGCGAAAAAACAGAAAATCTGAGAAAAGAGCTGGCCGGAACCACGGACACCCCAAAAAAGATCGAACTTTTGGGGAAGCTGGTTATAGCGTTCTGCTATGAAGCCCGGGAAGATTCCGCTATATATACCCGGTATAAACTAATAAATGAAATTAACAAAACCCGTAATTCAGCTTACGAGCCCACCCGTTGCTTCGTAAGTGCTTTTTGCTTTGGAATTTGGAAATATGCCGATTCCTCTGCTTTTTATGTGGAAAAGGGTTTGAAGTTATATCCCGGAAATAAAGACCATTTTGCAGCCTCGGAATTTTTATTTGCGTGTGGGCAAAACTGGCTTCAATTCGGAGATTATCCGACTTCGATTGATTTCTTTTCCAAAGCCCTTCAACGCATTGACTCAGCTCAAAATCAATTATTATATGTCTTCAGTTTAATTGGCTTAGGCACAGCTCAAACCGTTTCCGGAAATAAAGTTGAGGCCAGAGAAAATCTCTTCAGAGCGCTGAACCAATACCCCGGGGAAAAGTTTCCTGCCATGAAAATCCAATTGCTAAACATTCTGGGGAGCAATTTCATGGATGGTCCTGAACCTGAAAAATCGCTGGAGTATTTTGACAAGGCACTGGCCATTGCAAAACAAATTCAACACCCGATTGCCATTGCCCAGGTAAATACCTATTTGGGTAATTATTATTATTTGATAAAAAATTTCCCTCTGGCATTAAAATATTATGATGAGGTCCTGATCGCCTCAAGGGCAGCCAATGTTCAAAATCTGGAGGCTGCTGCGCTTGGGAACATGGCTTCCGTTTTGGCTGACCAGGGAAACTATCAAGAGGCCATTAAAAAACACCATGAAGCCTTGCGTCTTTTTCGTGACCTGAATGACAAGCAGGGCGAAACCATTACCCTTACCAATCTTGGAGATTCCTACCGGGAAACCGGGAAAACCGACAGCTCAATTTTCTATTATTTAAAATCCCAGGTATTGTCTGAGGAATTAGGTTCTCTCGAGGATTTTATTGAAAACTATCATGGCCTTTATAGGGTTTATGAAAGTAAAGGTGATTTCAAAAACGCTTTTCATTACCATAAACTTTTTAAAAAATACAGCGATTCGGTTTTCAATGCCGGCAACTCAAGGAAATTAACTGAGCTTGAACTCAGGTACAAATTCGCTCAGGAACAAAAAATAAAATCATTGGAACACCAAAAGGAAATTGAACTTTCCGAAGCCAGGGAAAACCGTCAAAAATTAATCATCTACTTTTCCCTGGGAGGACTTCTGTTATTGGTGTTTTTGTTTGTTCAGGTTTTTAACCGTTCCCGGGAAAGAAAGAAGACCAACGAGGAGCTGATTACCAAAAATGAAATCATTGAAGAGAAAAACAAAGAAATAACCGACTCTATTTTTTATGCCCAGCGAATACAATCCGCCCTTTTAAACCGGCCTTCCGAAATTCAGAAATTTGCCCCGGATCATTTCATCCTGAATTTGCCAAAAGACATTGTAAGCGGAGATTTCTTCTGGTCGGCAACGCGAAACAATAAGGTGTTTTTTGTCCTGGCCGATTGCACCGGACATGGCGTACCCGGAGCATTTATGAGTATGATTGGGGTAAGCTATCTTGAAGACATAATTATTGGAAGGGGTATAGAAACCCCAGGTAAAATTTTGGATCTGCTCCGGGAAAAAATAATCGGGGCTTTAAATCCAAGTGGCAGCGGGCAGGAAACGCGGGATGGCATGGACATGATTTTGGTTTCCATAGACCTCAATGACCACTCCTTTGAATTCAGTGGAGCGGGCAATCCCCTTTGGAAATTAAACACCCGGGATCCCGGAAAAACATTTGTTGAAATTTTACCGGATAAGCAGCCTGTAGGATTTTTCGACCCGCTTTTCATGAAGCCCTTTACTACGCAAAAATTTTCACTTGCACCGGGGGATATCCTCTATGGATTTTCTGACGGCTATGCCGATCAGTTTGGCGGGCCGAAAGGAAAAAAGTTAAAATATAAAGCCTTAAAAGAACTTATCCTTTCAAATGCCCATCTCCCTTGCTCTGCCCAGAAGGAAAAACTGCAATCCGCCTTTTTGAGTTGGAAAGGAGATTTAGAACAAATCGACGATGTGCTGGTGGCGGGAATTCGCTTTTAGACCGCTATTGAAATTTCTCCCTCGTATTGCCTTACAATCTCATCCAGGATGTCATGGATTTCAAGTTCTGTTTCGGCTGTTACCAGGCGGGTACGGAAATCGCGAAAATGGGAAACTCCCTTAAAATAATTCCCGTAGTGTTTTCGCATTTCAAGAATGCCGAGTCTTCCTTCCTTCCACTCCATAGATTTTACAAAGTGAGTCCGGCAAACCCTTACCCTTTCCTTAATAGCGGGTGGTTCCAAATGAGAACCGTGGGTTAGAAAATGCTTTATTTCATTAAAAATCCAGGGGTAACCAATGGCAGCTCTGCCAATCATAACTCCATCCACCCCAAAACGGTTTTTCATTTCAAGGGCCCTTTCGGGGGAGTCAACATCCCCATTTCCGAAAATGGGAATTTTAATCCTGGGGTTGTTTTTAACGGCACCAATGAGATCCCACACGGCGGGACCCTTATACATCTGGGCTCTGGTACGACCGTGAATGGTTAAAGCCTGAATACCTACATCCTGAAGGCGTTCCGCAACATCTACAATATTTTTGGTTTTTTCATCCCATCCGAGCCGGGTTTTCACCGTTACCGGAAATTGGCTGGCCTTAACAACTGCCGCCGTCATTTCAACCATTTTGGGAATATCCTGAAGCAAGGCAGCACCGGCACCCCGGCAGGCCACATTTTTTACAGGACAACCGTAATTAATATCAATCAGGTCGGGATTCACGGCATTGGTAATTTCGGTGGCTTCGCGCATCTGTTCAATGCCACTGCCAAACAATTGCACCCCTATGGGTCTTTCATATTCGAATACATCCAGTTTTTTCCTTGATTTCGCGGCATCCCGGATGAGTCCTTCCGAGCTGATGAACTCAGTATACATCAGATCCGCCCCCTGCTCCTTGCATACAAAGCGAAAGGGGGGATCGCTCACATCCTCCATGGGAGCCAGGAGCAATGGGAAGTCGGGCAAATCAATTTTTCCTATCCGGATCATAAATCTATCTTTGCAAAATTACCAAAAAGCCGGCAAAGCCTCTCATGGATTCTTCCCCCCAGCAACCCTTGTCAATAAACCCAAAAATTGAGTTTTTCCTGTTGTTGGGGCTATATTTGGGCGGTCTGGTACTTTCCCAGGTCCTTGCCAGTGTGTTTTTGTTTCCATTTATGAGTTTTGAGGAAGGATTTACGCCCAGAATTGATTTTGAAAATCCTTTAGCAATTTCCGCTTTAAAGGCCGGGCAGTTTTTAAGTGCCATTATAACCTTTATACTTCCTGCCCTTGTTTTTGTCAGAATCAGGAAGTCTTCCTTTTTCAAAGAATTAGGATTTTCAGCCCCTGTTGGCCGTCCTGCCTTGTTGATTACTCCCCTTTTTACCCTTTGTCTGATCCCGCTGGTAGCCTTTTTAGCCGAGTTAAACTCTCATCTTCCCTTACCGGATTTCCTTATAGAGCTTGAACAGGAAGCAGAGCGGCTTACAAGGCTATTCCTGAAAAGTGAGGGCTTGGGAGATCTGGCCATTAACCTTTTAATTGTTGCTGTATCGGCTGCCTTTGCCGAGGAGATATTTTTCCGGGGAGCATTGCAACCGGTCTTGATTCGCTGGTTTAATAACCCGCATTTGGGAATTTGGGTGGGAGCCTTCCTTTTTAGTTTTCTTCATTTTCAGTTTTTGGGCTTTTTCCCCCGTATGTTGCTGGGTGGAGTTTTGGGTTATTTGTTTTTATGGACCGGATCACTATGGATACCCATAGCAGCTCATTTCACGAATAATGCACTTGGTGTTCTTATTCAGTATTTCATTCAAAAGGGGAGTTTATCTCCCGATGCAGAAAATTTCGGGGCTTCGGCTACGGATTACCTTTGGGTTTTGGCCGGCCTTGTTTTTGCCGTGTTGCTGGGATTATTGATCCGGCGTAAATCGGTAAATCCTTCCTGAAAAAGTGAATTTTTAATGAAAAATACGGCCATAATCATTAGTTTTGTGGCCCTTAAAATTGCTCTTTGAATTTATGTCCCGGTACAAGACCAAGCTCAGAAAACGAGTGTGAAAAATGGATTTTGCAGGGTATGCAATTTTGAAAGATTGAAAAATGTCGAGCCGGAGGTCCTGACCGAAGCGTCAGGATGGCTTAAAGGTTTTTGAGTTCGTTCTTTTGTTTAGTATACGGAGAGATGGCGAGCCGAAGGTCCTGACCGAAGCGTCAGGATGGCTTAAGGAATATAGATTGCGTTCTTGTTTTAATTTATGGAGAGATGTCCGAGTGGCTTAAGGAGCACGCTTGGAAAGCGTGTGTACCCCAAAAGGGTACCGTGGGTTCGAATCCCACTCTCTCCGCAGAATGCATCAAATGAGCCCCCCCGCTATTGCGGGGGCTTTTCATTTTAGGAGGAGCGAGGAAAACTTGTTTTCCAAAGCGAACTCAAAAAATGAAAACAACCTGAAGGGTCTCATTTGATGTTGACGATG
>ERZ869936.2063-NODE-2063-length-12482-cov-4.567957_pt1 | contig 12482 bp, 12 predicted proteins | sample MGYA00520876_ERZ869936 | MGnify/ENA primary metagenome ERZ869936 (study PRJEB32218, sample SAMN09650985) | biofilter metagenome | isolation source: enrty point of leading RO module | place: Saudi Arabia: Thuwal, RO plant located on Red Sea | collected 2016-02-17 ...
AAGAATGTTCGCCTTTTTGGCCATGGCTTTGTGCAACTGAAGCACCGTGTTGGCGACAAACGGCTTCAACCGGTCGCCCGCGGCGCGATAGGCCTCAAGCACCTGCTTGAAGGAAAGCGGCTTGGCCCCCAGCGCCTTGAGAATGTCGTTGTTCTCCTTGATGCGGATTTTGAGCTTCTGCTCGAAGCGCTCCGGGTTGACCAAATCAATCAGCCTCAGCCCAACGCGCGAGACTTTGTCGCCGTAGGCCGGGCCAATGCCGCGCTTGGTGGTGCCAATCTTGTTCTTGCCCTTGATTACCTCGCGCTGGGCATCGAGCTCGCGATGATAGGGCAGGACGATGTGCGCGGTTTCGGAAATAAACAGGCGCCCCTTGCAGTCAATGCCCAGCTTTTCCAAACCGTCAATCTCGCCCACCAACCCGATGGGGTCCACGACCACGCCGTTACCGATGACGCACGTTTTCTTCTTCCGCAGAATGCCTGACGGGATGAGATGCAGAACGTATTTCTTGGGGCCAATAAAAACCGTGTGGCCGGCATTGTTGCCGCCCTGGGACCGGACGACGATATCCGCCTCCTCGGTCAACACATCGATGATTTTGCCTTTGCCTTCATCGCCCCATTGGGCGCCAATCAGAATGGTATTCATAATTTTTGCAACATGACGGGCTCCCGGGCGCCGAAACTATTTCGATTCCGACCGGGAGACGCGCTAAACTTTGTCCGAGCCAAAAAAAATCCCCGAAGTGTAAATTCGGGGCTCCGCCATCGGTATTTACGCGCAGACGTTAAAAGCCGCTGCCACACGTGTCAATCGCTTGTTTGAACAGCCACTTCGATCATTAGGATATACTGATTTGGAATTTTTTTTTGAGAGTTTGGGGTGGCTTGCGGGGAAACGATAGGATGGAAAACAGTGGCGGTTATGAGCTTCCATTTTGGAGGAGGACTTGTGAAAAATTCCGGACCCTGAATACAGCGCGTCCGTTGAGTGGGCGAGCCGACGACTTGTAGCACCTTGATCTCCATTTGATCGCCCAGTGTACCCCCAGCCTTGGGCGACTACCCCTTTCCTTGGAATCAAGTGTTCCATTCTTGTGCATATCCTATTTTCCATTTGGCTGTCCTAATGGAAATTCTGGCCTTTTTTAATGGTTTTTTGTATATGGCATCCGCGCTGCTAAACCACACGTGATGCGACTCTTCAGAAAAAGCCTGACAACTTTTTTGCTCCTGCCATTGGCGATCGGAGCGGCGAAAATAAACGCCATCACTCTGGATGAATTGTACGCTGCCCAAGGCATTACCCCAGAACGGTTTGCGGAATATTTTTCTGAGTTTAAATTCAAGTTCCACGAGGAAGTTCAAGATCACAAAGTGTTTCTGACCTCTCGGTCGGGCGATTGTGATGACTATGCGACACTGGCGGCGGATGTGCTGCGGCGCAGCGGCTTTACTCCCCGATTGATTGCCGTACGCATGCCCGGCGAAACCCATGTCGTCTGTTACATTGAGGAAACCAAGAGTTATCTGGATTATAACGCCAGGAAAGATGCGGTCAAAACTGTCGCCTGTTCTCCTGAAATTCTTGACATTGCCGCGTCGGTTTCAGCCTCTTTTGGCCGCGAGTGGACAGCCACTTATGAATTTACCTATTCCAAAAGAGAACGGGTAAAACGCTTGGTAAATCAAATCGTATACAAGGCGAAGGAAAAATCCGCTTAACGATCCTTGCGGGAGAATTGGAGGCGAAACCAAGCCGCAGCCAATTCCGCCACTTTTTCGAGTGCGCCGGGCTCTTCAAACAGGTGTGAAGCGCGCGGCACAACTTCCATTTGCTTTTCGCATGCCAACTGGTTCAAGGCTTGGCGATTCAACTCGATCACTTGCGTATCGTTGCCCCCCACTATCAATAGTGTGGGACACATAACCACCGCCAGCGACGCGGCAGCCAAATCAGGCCGCCCTCCCCGGGAAACGACTGTCTGAACCAATGATGGTTCTTCCGCAGCGGCGACCAAGGCAGCCCCTCCTCCGGTGCTGGAACCAAAAAGCCCGACTTTCAAATTCCTGGTTTCCAATTGCTGGTGCAGCCATCGGATGGCATGCAACAGACGCTCCGCCAAAAATGCAATATCGAAGCGCAAACGTGTAGTTTGAAGATCGACAGCCTCCTCATCCGGTGACATTAAATCCATCAGCAATGTCCCAAGATCATTCTCATTCAGGCAATTGGCCACAAAACGGTTTCTCGGGCTAAACCGGCTGCTTCCGCTACCGTGGGCAAACAAAACAATTCCCTTGCATTGCGCTGGAATATTAAGTGTTCCCTCCAAATCCACTTCTCCCGCCGGTATGATTACCGCTTCGCCCGCAATTTCTTCAAGATAAGGCTTCATATGTTCAAGAAGGTGCTATTCCGCTATTAACTTCCTTTCGTTCGCCAAACGATGCAAATTCCGAATGAAATTGCTGCTCAGGAAGCTTGCCGGAGTGAAAACTTATGATTGTAACGCCGTTTTCTGCCTCAATTTGTATGAACTTTCTTCCTTCCGCATCCTCCTTGGTGCGGAGATGGATGGGCTCAATAACGACATGACTGATGCGCCGCTGCCCTTCCTTGAAAAACACAAGAGAAATCATGTCACTGCACGCGTCATCTGTGTCCAAGGTCATTGCTTGAAGGGGTTGTTCTTCAACAACATAGTCATGCCGACCATCCAGATGAAAATGTTCCACGGACATGAGATCTCCCTTGTTTATCTGGCTAAATGCGTCGCAGAATTCCTTCCATTCTTCAGGGTGAATTGCCATTGTTTTCATAGAATAATTTACACTGCAAAGGGAAACGTGTCTGGAATTTCCCCATTTTTCCCCGTCCCTCCTCGTTCCAAGGGCTCCACCGCGCGGCTTTCTTTAAAATGCAAAATGGCGTCAAATTGCTCGGAAAGCCTCGCTTCTCCATAGTAATTCATGCGGTCTTTGCTTGGTGTGAAAATCACTCCGATAGACCGCTCAAGACGGGGATCAGCCAAATAATTTCTCAAGTGTTCATTGTCCCTAAGATTGAGAAAGAAAGTTTCAAGCGCACACTCATGGAAAAGCGCCTCATAGGACTCCGGAAGCGCATCGTCCAACCGCTTTCGCTCTGAAGGCGTGTCCCATTCTGAAGCGGCAGTCACGGTTCCCTGGCAGGTGGTGAAGCCAATACTGACCACCTCGGATCCGAATTTTTCCCTGAGTAATTGGCCTAAATTGTATTCACCTTTAGCCTTCATTTCGGTGGCGCGCGCATCACCCACGATAGAGTTATGAGCCCAAATAATGACCTTTGTTCCAAAGTTGCGCTTATCCATATGGCTGACAATAGCCTCAAAAGTTTCCATCATATGGCGTCCCCTGATATTCCACGCCGATGCTCCCCCGTAAAACATGGCGCGATAATAATGTTCGGCGTTTTTCACAAGTCGCGCGTTTTGCTCGGCACTGAAATAATCATCCCTGTCCCGTTCGCTCCGGTTTTGCGTGTACTGCTCCTCCCGGCGCCGCAATTCTATAAGTTGGCGTATCACGTCCTCCTCGCAGGAATGGCTTTGTGAAGTCGTCGCCTGGAATGCGTAGGCATGTGGGTCCGCACCGTAATGTTCAAAGCAGGAATATCGAGACCGGGCCCGCTTTGCTTCCTCGGGGTCAATCTCTCGCAAATAACGCAGCACGGCCTCAATGGAATTCCGCAAACTGTATAAATCCAACCCGTAAATAAGTGCCTTTTCAGATCGAGGCAACTTGTCGTTAAAATCGCGAAGCCAACCCAGGAAATTCAAGATGTCGGCGTTTCGCCACAGCCACGCAGGAAAACGCTTGAACCCATTGAGCGACGCTTCCGCATCCACATCATCAGTCTCTCCCAAAAGATACTGATTAACTCTCCAAGCATCCGGCCAATCAGCCTCGGCGGCAATCGCTGAGAAATCTTTTTCCTCAATCAGCTTCTTAGAAATTAAACTCCGATCACGATAGAATTCATGAGTGCCGTGCGTCGAATTCCCAAGCAATACAAAGCGTGCATCGCCTATCATTTCCATCAAGGGATCCAGCCGATCCTCACTTTCCTTCAAATCCCAAGCAGCTTCTCGAACTAATTCGGCTGTCATATCCAAACTGACTGGCATGATTCACTCCACCTCCTTTTTGAATTTGTCGGGTAAAGGAAGCCACACATCCCTACCGAAGGGTCTAATGCGAGGGCTCTGCTGGAACGCTCGCCTGAAGATTGCTGCGAGTCCGTTCCAACAATTTTCTAACTTCGTCATCCGACGTTTGAGAAAAATCCTTGTACCACTGACCAACGGCAAAAAATAAATCCGGCCGCAACGGACACACCACTTCATCGGCTTCCTTCTCCATTTCTTCGCATGCCGAATTTGGCCCCACAGGAACTGCTGCCACAATGAACCTGGGTTTTTGCGCCTTTACAGCTTTGACAGCCGCTTTCATTGTTGCACCTGTCGCAAGCCCGTCATCCACCAATATCACTGTCTTATCTCCAACTACGATTGGATGCCCTATAGCTCCGCAGGCTTTCTCTAACTCTCTTAAACGACTTTTCTCGTGCTGAATGACTCGTTCAAGGTCGTCTTGTGAGACATTCGTTTGGCGCACTACATCCTCATTTATCAATGCCACCTCGCCTCCCGCCAAAGCTCCCATGGCATATTCCTCATGACCCGGAACTCCCAATTTTCTGACAAACAACACTTCCAACGGGGCATTCAATTTATAAGCCACTTCATAAGCCACAGGCACCCCACCTCTCGGCAAGGCAAGAACAATGACATCAAGCCGCTCGGCATATTTAACCAAGTAATCGGCTAGCAGACGGCCCGCTTCCACACGGTTCCTGTAACGTCCGGTCATAAGACCTGCCTCCTCCCTCCTGATTAAATTTCATCTTCCTTCTCGGGACGGCTGCCCTCAAGCATCTGCTCATGTTCGGCCTCGAAAATTCCCTCCTCACACAGATGCTCGGCAAGCGTTTGCTCGTCGAAAACCTCCAAGTTGGGCACATGATGCCCTGCGGTTCCCGGTTCCTCATCCCACCGTGTCAAAGCGACAACACCCTCCTCCTCGTCATCAATGTATGGCGACTCAATGCCAATCAATTCCCGCTTGGCCTGAATCCAGTCATCAACGATGAATTGTTCCCGACCATTGATGATCGCCAATTCCTGAGCCCGGGACGCAACCATTTCCTTAGTGACCGTCCCCAGTCCCTTGAAGTGATCCGAAATTTTTCCCGGAATTCCTCTGAACTTCTTCATAGTTCAAAGTAAGCCTGAGATGCTATGATTCAACCCCTAATTGGCAGCACTGAAACCGTAAAAATGGAATAAGCTTGTCCGGATGGAGAACGCAAAAGTGACTACTGCAAGGCTTAAGGCCACTCACCAATGACGCGGCGGGTCCGCTGTTTGCCCTTGGGCAACTTTTCAAAGTCTGCACCTCGTCCAATGCTGGTTGTATTCCGAAAATTAGGATCCTTGCGAGCCCCGCGAAATTCAGGCCGGTCATAAACGGTCTTGGAAACCGGCCGAGAATCAAAAACGCCTTTGTCCTTGGTTTCCGTCTTCACATGCACCTTGCGCTCAAACGGCACTGTTTTTCCCGGACCAGCCACTGCAGACATCCCAAAACCAATCCCTGTTAATCCTATCATCAAAAAAAACAGTTGAGCCTTCCGTGCTTTCATTCTGCGCAAATTGTGCCAGCACCAATCATTCAAATCAATTTTTACCGGTTTAAAATCACTTCCACCTGGCAAAAAACTTTTCAGCCTCCATGAAGGAATCTGGCGTGCCAATATCGAGCAACCGCCTGCAACCGGCAAAGCCATGCAACTCTCCTTTTTTCGCAAGGCACGGGAATATTTCCTTTTCCAAAGAAACCGCCCTGTCGGTGGGAATACCACGAATTATCTGGTCGCTTAACAAATAAATTCCAGCATTGACCCAACCTGCCGAGCCCGCTTCATTTTTCTCTGTAAAGCGCGTGATTTTATTGGCCTCATCCATTTGAACGCTGCCAAACCTTCTGGAATCCGGCACCTCAGAAAGCAGCAAAGATGCCTTACTCTTGCTGCAAACATGCCATTCCCAAAAAGTCCTCAATTCACATTCAGCGTAGGAATCGCCGTTCATCGCCAGAATCCATGGCGAGGCGGTGATGTGCCGTGCATTCGCCAACGCGCCCCCTGTTCCAAGCAGCGATGTTTCCTGGGAATATTCCAACTGAATGGTCCCGTACGAATCCCCCAGCTCCGATTGCACCAATTCAGCCCTGTAGCCGGTGCAAAGCACTACTCGAATAATCCCCGCTGTGCTCAACTGGTCCAGGATGCGACAAATAAACGGCCTGCCTGAAACCGGGGCCAATATCTTGGGGAACTCGCCAACTACCGAACGCAACCGTGTACCCAGCCCCCCAGCCAGTACAAAGGCCGTAATGTCGGATAATTTTACGGGAGACAAATCCTTCAAAGCTGCATTGATTTTTAAATGTTCTTGTAGCGTCCTCGCCCCAACATTTTATAGCCCTTGATCAATTCACGGATACCATCGTCCAACGATCGGCGAGCTTCAAAGCCTGCTTCGCGCAGGCGCTGATTGGACACCACATAATTGCGCTTGTCGGGATCTGATCCCACTTGGGCAAAGTGAATATAAAACCGAGGCACGTGCTCCTTGATTTTTAGGGCCAATTCCTCCTTGGACAAATTGGCCGAGTCCAATCCAAGATTGAACACCCGACCGGTCATGGCGCTCGCGTTCTTGATGCAGTGGACAAAGCAATCGGCCACGTCCCGAATATGAACGAAATTTCGTTTGAAATCCTTTTCAAAAATAACGAGGTAGCCATCCGTTACTGCAGCAAAGACAAAGTGATTGACCAGCAAATCCAGACGCATTCTGGGTGACATTCCAAACACAGTTGCCAAGCGCAAGCTGATGACGTTTGGAGAATTCAACAACTCGGACTCCGCCTGAGCCTTGGTCTGTCCATACAGTGAAATTGGGTCCAAGGGCGTCTCCTCTGTGCAAAAGACATCCCCGCTTTTAGAGCCATAACCACTGTTGGTCGTCGGAAAAACAACCAATTGCTGCGGACTGCGGAGCCGGTTCAACATTCGCACCGCGTCCAGGTTCAGCGTCCGAGCCAAAATGGGGTCCAGGTCGCAGGCCGGGGCCCCGACGACTGCCGCAAGCGGAATCAGCACGTCCGCATTTTTTGCCTGGTCCTTAAGCAATCGCTCATCCCGCGCGTCTCCCCTGATAAAATCGAATGCTTCATTGGCACAAAGATGAAACAAATTGTGCTCGTTTGAATTCAGCACATCAATCACGGTAACGTGATGCCCTGCGTTCAGCAGGGTTTCAGTGAGAATGGAGCCGATATAGCCAGCCCCGCCGGTAATTAAAATGCGCATCGTTTTTATTTAACGTGTTAATAAAGCCAAGCCGAGACATTTTCTATTTTCATTGCACCTGCGCTCTCTCACGGCATCGCTGCCCCAATTTCTGAATTGCCGGGTGATTTACTGCGTCTAAACTCCGCCCATGAAACTCTTTTACCTGCTATCGGTAATTTTTTCTATATCTGGCGCCATGGCGCTGATGGCCGAATCTTCGCTGCTGAAAGTGGGAGACCCGGCACCAAAAATCTCCGGTCAAACCCAGGACGAAAGAATTTGGCGGATGGAGGATTCACTCGGCAAAAAATATATTCTTCTCTATTTTTATCCAAAGGACGACACCCCCGGTTGCACCAAGCAGGCCTGCACGTGGCGAGACCGCATGAGCGACCTGAAGAATAAAGAGGTGGAAGTCATCGGCGTCAGTTTTGATTCGGCTCAAAGCCACCGGGATTTCATCAAGAAATATGACCTCAATTTCTCGCTGCTGGCTGACACCGACGGAAAAATTGCCGATGCCTTTGGCGCGCGCCGCGAGGGCGGAAGAAATATTTCCCGTCGGGTCAGTTTTCTAATTGATAAGCAGGGCAACATTGCGCACATCACTGATAACCCCAGCGCGGATGTGCATTTGAACGAAATAAAGAACGCCATCGAAAAACTGGCAAATTAATAGACTCAGCTTTATCGGAAAAGCGAGGAGATGAATTCATCTCCTCGTTTTCTTTTAAACCAATCACTTTTTCCTGGCATCAGCGCATCCATCATAAGCAGGGCAGGTTGCTTTTGTCTCATATGCGGTGAAGCTTTGGAACAAATTCAAAGGAGGACGCATGAGCACTAGAATCCGTCACGCATATCCAGAGGGCAAAGTGGCCACGATGATCGAACGCCAGACTGCCAAGGTTCCCTCTGACTTGTTTCTGTGGGCTGCCGGGGCGTCGGTCGCTGCCGCTTTGGCGTTGAAAATGATGAAGCGCGACCGTGACGCCATATTTGTAGGAGAGTGGGCTCCGACACTTTTGTTGCTCGGCACTTACAACAAAATAGTCAAGCTTCTTGGGACGGACTGACGTTGACTGGACTTTCCCATTCGAAGCGGCAGACCTTGTCAGGGGCAGGATGCCATAGCATGTTAAAATAAGTGCTATGGAAAAAGTTACTTACGCATCACTTGCAAATTTGGGAGAGCAATTTCACCGGAAATATGATGCTGCCCTCTCGGAAGCACGGCAATCTCTTGGAAACACACACCCCATATACATTGGAGGCAAAGCTCACAGAAAGCTTTCCGTATTTGAAAACATTTCCCCATCTCGGAACAGCACAGTTTTGGGGCAATTTCAATTAGGCGGCCATAATGATCTGCGCAAAGCAATCAAAGCCGCCCGCAAGTCCTTTGAGGAGTGGCGGGTAATAGAATGGCCTCACCGCGTTAAAATTCTTCGTAAGGCTGCGGATTTAATGACCCAGAGGCAATTTGAGCTTGCCGCCATTCTCACATTGGAAGTGGGCAAAAATCGATTTGAGGCCATTGCCGAGGTTTCCGAGTCCATTGACCTGATTCTCTATTACTGCCATCAGATGGAGGAAAACCAGGGCTATGAGGTTCCCTTGGTGACCCAAGGCGCCGAACAGACCAAAAGTGTTCTAAAACCATATGGCGTCTGGGCCGTGGTTTCTCCTTTTAATTTTCCATTGGCTTTAGCTACGGGCATGGCCTCTGGCGCTTTGGTTGCTGGCAACACGGTTATTTTCAAGCCAGCCAGTGACACGCCATGGTCCGGCCTGTGTCTGTGTGAAATTCTCCATCAGGCCGGAGTGCCAGGCGGAGCGTTTAACTTCATCACCGGAAGCGGTTCGGAAATCGGCGGGGAATTGATCCGCAATCCCGGCATTGACGGTTTTATTTTCACAGGTTCCCGCGAGGTTGGCTTTGAAATATTCCGGAAATTTCAAAGGCAGTTTCCCCGCCCTTGCATCACGGAAATGGGCGGCAAAAACCCGGCTATTGTGATGCCTTCGGCCGACTTGGAGGTTGCTGCAGAAGGCATCGTGCGGTCCGCCTTTGGTATGGGAGGCCAGAAGTGCTCTGCGTGCTCCCGTCTTTATGCTCATGAAAAGATATACTCTTCCCTGATGGACATTCTGGTTGAAAAATCCCAGGCGCTAAAGATTGGTGATCCAGCGTTGAAAGAGACCTTTTTGGGACCACTAATCAACGAAGCGGCCAGAAAACGCTTTGAAGGAGCAACACGTCTGGGCAACCGCGAGGGACGGATTGTTCATGGCGGGAAGCGTCTTTCAAAAGGAAACTATAGTAACGGGCATTTTGTCGAGCCAACGATTATCGACCAACTCCCTTTGTCATCACGACTGTTTCAGGATGAATTATTCGCCCCGGTTCTTGCCGTTGCCAAAGTAAAGTCCATTGATAAGGCCATCCAATTGTCCAACAGCGCAGAATACGGATTGACCGCAGGAATTTTCACCCGTGAGGAAAATGAAAAGCGAAAATTTTTCGATGAAATTCAAGCAGGCGTCGCGTATTGCAATCGCCGAGGCGGCGCCACAACGGGGGCGTGGCCAGGTGTGCAATCTTTTGGCGGCTGGAAAGCATCCGGTTCAAGCGGCAAGAGCGCTTTGGGGCCCTACTACGTGGCTCAGTTCATGCGCGAACAAAGCCAGACCATTTCAAAATCGTAAGTAAATTACGCTGCTGAGGGCGAAGCGACGCCCGCAGCAGTTTTAGCTGCGGCAAGGTCGCTTCTTCTCTGGGCCATGCTCTTAAAAAATTCGTAGCCCTCGCGCAACCGGCGCACGCACACATCCTTGTCCTCCAGCATCGTCTTGATGATGCGAAGTATGGGTTTCGGGCGGAGGTAATAAGCGCGGTAGAAGCGTTCCACTTCCTCAAAAATCTGTTCCTTGTTGAGCCCGGGGTATTCCAGCGCGCTTTGCTGGAAACCGTCGTTTTCCACCAGGTCGGTTTTGTCTTTTTTGACAAACCAGCCATTGAGCTTGGCCTGCTCGTACAGCTCGGTGCCGGGATAGGGCGCGGCAAGGCTTACTTGAAGGCTGAAAACATCCAACTCTTGGGCGAAACGGATGGTTTGCTCGATGGTTTCCCTCGTCTCAACAGGAAGCCCGAGGATAAATGTGCCGTGAATGACGACGCCTGCCTGATGACAAGCCTTCGTGAAGCGTCGCATTTCGTCGGTGGTGACTCCCTTTTTGATTCGCTTGAGGGTTTCGTCGTTGCCGCTTTCGTAACCGACCAAAAACAGGCGCAGCCCGGAGTCCTTGAAGAACCGGATGGTGTCATAGTCCAGGTTGGCGCGGCTGTTGCAGGACCAGGTCAGCCCCAGTGGCGCGAGTTTCTTGGCGATTTCGCGTGCGCGAGGCAAGTTTGCGGTAAAGGTGTCATCATCAAAAAAGAACTCTTTGACCTGGGGAAAGAGTTTTTTCATGTAGGCCATTTCATCGGCTACATTTTGCGCGCTGCGGACGCGGTATTTATGCCCACCAATAGTCTGTGGCCAGAGGCAAAAAGTGCATTGCGCGGGGCAGCCTCGGCCGGTGTACATGCTGACGTAGGGATGCATCAGATACCCGATGAAATACTTTTCAATTTCCAGGTCGCGTTTGTAAACGTCGGCCACCCATGGAAGCGCATCCATGTTGTGAATCAATTCGCGCTCCGGGTTGTGCTTGATCTTTCCCTCAGTGTCCCGGTAGCTCAGCCCGTTGACGGTGGACAGTTCGCGCCCCTCGGCGACCTCTTTGCAGGTGAAGTCAAATTCCTTGCGACCGACCCAGTCAATGGCCCAGGAAGCTTTCAGAGTCTCCGTCGGCAACACGGCAGCATGGGCGCCGACAAAACCGATCTTGGTTTCCGGACGGTTCTTTTTGATCGCCTCGGCGACTTTGCAGTCGTTTTTCAGGGAGGGAGTTGACGTGTGGATGATGACGTGGTTGTAGCCCTTTGCTTGCTCCAGACATTGCTTGATATCAATGTTGTGCGGCGGGCAATCGAGCAGTTTTGCGCTGGGGACCAGGGCGGCGGGCTGCGCCAGCCAAGTGGGATACCAAAAAGATGTCACCTCGCGGCGCGCTTGGTAGCGAGAGCCAGCCCCACCGTCAAAACCATCAAATGAAGGGGGCGAAAGAAAGAGTGTTTTGCTCATGAGAATTTCAGACTTCTTTTTTGGAGGCGATTTTTGCCATCAAATCATCCCGCTGCGATGCGTCTCCACTGCCGCAACTGCCACTGCCATTTGATACGGGCGAATTAATTGCGGCTTTGGCTTCAGCCAGATGTCCTTTGCCAATGGTGGCCCCGTTGAAGGCGTTCACCTTGGCGCCGTCGAGATATCGCTTAGGTTTCGGGGCAAAGTTGTACACGAAGTTTTTAAGATTGTCGCCGCGCTGATAATTGGTGCCCAGGGCGCCGCTCGGGTCGTAGCCGCAATGGACCATGCAGTTTTCGCACCGCGGATCGCGCGCAACGCCGTTGACGACGCCGTATTTGTTCCAATCCACTTTTTCGAGCATCTCCGAATACTTGGGATAATGCCCGTCGGTCATCAGGTAGCATGGAGCCTTCCAGCCCCGAACATTGTAGGTTGGTATCGCCCACGCGGTGCAGGTCAACTCCCGCTTTCCGGCGAGAAATTCCTGGTAAACCGGGGTGCCGAAAATGGTGAACAGTTTGCCCCAGTGTTCGATGTCCTTGAATTTTTTCCGGGTCAGGTCACGAGTCAGGAAAAACTCCTTGGGATCCTTGTTCAACCGCTTGACCATGTCTTTCTTGGCGGCGTCATAATCGTAGCCCGGAGAAATTGTGTGCCCGTCCACGCCAAGCCAGGAGAAGAACTTGAACATCTCCTCAATTTCCTGAACGTCGGTTTCCTTGTAAACGGTGGTGTTGGTGGCCACCTGGTAGCCCAGAATTTTGGCCATCTTGATCGCTTCGACGCATTCCTTGAAAACGCCCTCGCGTTCCACAATCA
>ERZ869936.2064-NODE-2064-length-12474-cov-3.746517_pt1 | contig 12474 bp, 11 predicted proteins | sample MGYA00520876_ERZ869936 | MGnify/ENA primary metagenome ERZ869936 (study PRJEB32218, sample SAMN09650985) | biofilter metagenome | isolation source: enrty point of leading RO module | place: Saudi Arabia: Thuwal, RO plant located on Red Sea | collected 2016-02-17 ...
GACTCGTGTCGAAACATAGGAGCGCCTACGACTGGCTACCAGCGTCGGTGCTCGCATTCCCGGAGCCGGCGGCGCTCGCCGCGCGGCTGGAGGGCGCCGGCTTCGCGCCGGTGGAATGGCGAACCATGTGGGGAGGGATCGTGGCACTGCACATCGCGACCCGGAGCCGGACATGAGCCTGGACTCGTTGCGCGACTTCATCGCGGCGATCGATCACGCCGGCGAGCTGGTCCGGATCACCCGACCGGTGCGCACGCACCTGGAGATCGCCGAGATCGCCGACCGGGTGATGAAGTCGCCGGGTGGCGGACCGGCGCTGCTCTTCGAGCGCCCGGTGCAGGAGGACGGCAGCGAGTCCGCGATTCCCGTGGCGATCAACCTCTACGGGTCGCGCCGCCGGATGGAGCTCGCCCTCGGCGTGGAGCGGCTCGACGAGGTCGGCGACCGGATCGCCGAGATGGTCGACCTCAAGGTGCCCTCGGGGCTGCTCGGGAAGCTCTCCATGCTGCCGAAGCTGGCGGAGATGGCCAAGTTCCCCCCGCGCGTCCGCTCGGGGAGCGCGCCGTGCCAGGAGGTGGTGTGGCGCGGCGACGAGATCGACCTCGACCGGATCCCGATCCTGCAGACCTGGCCCGGCGATGGTGGCCGCTACCTCACGCTGCCGATGGTGATCACCCGTGATCCCGGTCGCGGCACCCGGAACGTGGGGATGTACCGCGTGCAGGTGCAAGGGAAGCGCGACCTGGCGATGCACTGGCAGCGCCACAAGAGCGGTGCCGCGCACTGGCGCGACATGGCCGCGCGCGGCGAGACGATGCCGGTGGCGATCGCCCTCGGCGGCGACCCGGCGTCGATCTACGCCGGCTCGGCGCCGCTGCCGCCGGGGATCGACGAGTTCCTCTTCGCCGGGTTCCTGCGCCGCGCGCCGGTGCAGCTCGCCAAGGCGCTCACCTCCGACCTCGAGGTGCCGGCCGAGGCGGAGATCGTGATCGAGGGCCACATCGACCCCGCCGAGCCGCTGGTGATGGAAGGGCCGTTCGGCGACCACACCGGCTTCTACTCGCTCGCCGACCTCTATCCGCGGATGCACGTCACGGCGGTGAGCATGAAGCGGCAGCCGGTGTACCCGGCGACCCTGGTGGGCCGCCCGCCGATGGAGGACTACTGGCTGGGCCACGCCACCGAGCGGATCTTCCTGCCGCTGCTCAAGCTCACGGTGCCCGAGATTGTCGACTACCACATGCCGGCGGCGGGGATCTTCCACAACCTCGTGTTCGTGAGCATCGACAAGCAGTACCCCGGCCAGGCGTACAAGGTGATGCACGCGCTGTGGGGCCAGGGGCTGATGTCGCTGGCCAAGGTGCTGGTGATCGTGGACAAGGAGGTCAACGTCCACGACCCCGACGAGGTGTGGTGGGTGGCGCTCAACAACATCGACCCGCAGCGCGACACCGAGTTCGTACGCGGCCCGGTGGACGTCCTCGACCACGCGTCGCAGCACTTCTCGTTCGGCACGAAGATGGGGATCGACGCCACCCGCAAGTGGCCCGAGGAGGGCTTCACGCGCGAGTGGCCGGAGCGGATCGAGATGGACGCCGAGACGAAGCGGCGGGTGGATGGCATGTGGGGGGAGCTGGGGCTGTGATGCGCGACACCGCGAGGCGCGAGGGGCGAGGGGCGGAGGCCGCGGGCGGCGCGCCCCTCGCGCCACGCCCCTCGCCGGTCGCATCACGCGAGGGCCAGACCTTCACCGGCACCTCCTCGCTTCTCGCGTGGATCAACTTCGTCAAGCTGCCGCACACGCTCTTCGCGCTGCCGTTCGCGCTGCTGGGCGTGCTGGCGGCGAGCCGCGTGGCCGCGGTCACCCCGCGGGCCGTCGCGTGGGTGGTGGTGGCGTTCACCGCCGCGCGCTTCGCCGCGATGGGATTCAACCGCATCGCCGACCGGGTGTACGACGCGCGCAACCCGCGCACGGCGGCGCGCGAGATCCCGGCTGGCCGGATCGGGGTGGCACCGGCGACGGTCGCGGTGGTCGCGGCGTCGGCGCTGTTCGTCTTCGCGGCATCGCGCCTCAATCCGCTCTGCCTGGTGCTCTCGCCGGTGGCGCTGGCGTGGATCCTGGGGTACTCCTATGCCAAGCGGTTCACGTCGTGGCCGCACCTCTGGCTGGGGCTCTCCCTGGCGATCGCGCCGGTGGGCGGCTGGCTGGCGGTGACCGGGGCATGGAGCGACCCGTGGTGGCTGCTGCTGGCGATCACCGTGGCGGTGCTCACGTGGGTGGCGGGGTTCGACATCTTCTATGCGCTCCCCGACGAGGGCTTCGACCGCGACCAGGGGCTCCGATCCGCCGTGGTGCGACTTGGCCAGCGGCGCGCGATCCTCGCCGCCAAGCTGCTGCACGGGGTCACCATCCCCGCGCTGGCGCTGTTCGGATGGGGTGCCGGGTTCGGGACCTGGTACTTCGCAGGCGTGGTGGCCGCGGCGGGGATCCTCGCGTGGGAGCACCGCCTGGTGCGCCCCGGCGACCTCACGCGACTCGATGCGGCGTTCTTCACCATGAACGGCGTGATGAGCGTGACGGTCTTTGCCTTCGCACTGATCGACCGGATCGTGCGATGAACCGGAACGCGACAGGCGAGGTGCGAGGAGCGAAGGGCGCTCCCGTAGCCCACGCCCCTCGCCCCTCGCCCTTCGCGGTGTCGCACGGGAGACCAGCGTGACCCAACTTCCCATCGTCCTAGCCGTCACCGGCGCCTCCGGCGCACCGTACGCCGTGCGGCTGCTCGAGGTGCTGGCGCGCGCGCAGGTGCCGGTCGACCTGATCGTGTCGTCGCACGGCTGGCGGCTGCTCGAGACCGAGGCCGGGATCGCCGACGAGGCGGCGCTGCGCGCCGCGACCGGCGGCGACTGGTCGAGCGTCACCGTGCATCCGGACACCGATCGCGGCGCGCGCCCCGCCTCCGGGTCGCACCGCACCCGGGCCATGGTGGTCTGTCCCTGCTCCATGGGCACGGTCTCCGCGATCGCGCAGGGGTCGTCGCGCTCCCTGGTGGAGCGCGCCGCCGACGTCACGCTCAAGGAGCGACGGCCGCTGATCGTGGTGCCGCGCGAGACGCCGCTCTCGCTGGTCCACCTCCGCAACCTCACCGCGATCACCGAAGCCGGGGCGGTGGTGATCCCCGCCGCGCCGGGGTTCTACCACCGGCCCGCGACCATCGAGCAGCTGGTGGACTTCATCGTGCAGCGGATCGTCGATCACCTCGGACTCGACGTCGCGCTCGCGCCGCGCTGGCAGGGGTGAGATGCGGCTGGGCGTGATTGCCGACACGCATGGCCTGCTCCGCCCGGAGGTGTTCGAGGTGTTCGCGCAGGTCGACCACATCCTGCACGCCGGCGACATCGGCCCGCTCGACCTGCTCACCGAGCTCGAGGCGCTCGCCCCGGTGACGGCGGTGTACGGCAACACCGACGGTGGCGAGGCGCGCGCCCGGCTGCCGCGCGTCGCCACGGTGCGGCTCGATGGCTTCGACATCGTGGTCACCCACGGCGACCAGCTCGGCCGCGACGTCCCGAGCGAGGGATTGCACGCGATGTTCCCCGAGGCCGACATCCTGATCCACGGTCACACCCACATCCCCAAGCTGGAGCTCGTGGACGTGGTGGTGACGGTGATGAATCCGGGAAGCGCCGGCGCGCGACGCTATGACATCCCCGCGTCGGTGGGGATCCTGGAGCTTGAGGCGGGGATCCCGCCGCGCGGGCGGCTGGTGCCGCTCACGGCGGCGGACGAGGACTGAGCCGGCGACAGCGCGAGGAGCGAGGGGCGAAGGGCGAAGGCCAACCGCTCCTCGCCCCTCGCCCTTCGCATTGTCGCGTCTCAGCCCTCGCCGTCGGGCGGCGGGGCCTGGCTCTTGGGACCCATGCCTGCGCCGACCATCTCGCCCTGTTCGTTGAACAGCCAGCGAATCACGATCGGCTCCTGGGTGAAGCTGCTGAACTCCGCCTCCCACCAGAACTGGGGGATGCCGCGGCGGTGGGTCATCTTCTCGACCAACACGTTGAGGGGAATCCCGGCGCGCTCGCCCACCATGTCCATCTGCCGGCGCACGCCCTCGATGCCGCCCATCCGTTCCCGCGTGGTGGAATCGGCGATCGCGAGCAGCGAGTCGGCCTGACCCTCGAAGAACCAGGTGTTCACCTTGCGGCCGAGGGCCATGTGGCGGGCCTCCTCGGCGGCGGTGAAGGTCTTGGTCGGCGCGGCGGTGGTGTCCTGCGCGGCGAGCGGCGCCGCGGCCAGCGACACGGCGCCGAGCGCCGCGATGATGCGGATCGTCATGAACCCCTCCCTTGGGTGTGTCCCACTCAACGCGGCGAGGGTGTTAAATGTTTCACGTTGCAACCTTGAAACGTTCTGCGACGTCCGGAATCACCGCTGTCCGCCTTCTGCTTCTCTCTGTTCGCTTCCCTCCATCAGAGGTGCGTCTCGACCGGCGCCGTCCGCCGCCATGCCTCGGGTCGGGTCCGGAACCAGGACATCACCAGCAGCCGCTGGTGCAGGCGCTCCGGATCCACCCTGCCGGGGGTCGGGTCATCGCGGCCGACCTCCTCACGGACCACGGCGGCGAACGCCTCGCGCTCGAGTGGCGTGACCGGGTCGGGGTACGCGGCGCGGACCTCGCCGCGGATGACCAGGTAGGCCCGGGCATCGCCGCGCGCGCCGGGGTCGCGATAGACGAAGGTGAGCGCCTCGGTCGCGGTGCGGGCGCGGGCGGTTGCGGCGATGAACCACTCGAGCGCCTCGAACTTCTGGCGCCAGTACACCGCGCGCTCGTAGTCGCCGGCGTCGGCTCGCGCCGTCATCTCGCGGATGATCCGGTCGAGCGGCTGGACCGAGCGCCCCTCGCAGAACGCGGCCGCGAGGTCGGCACGCTCGCGATAGGCCCATTCGGCGATCCGGCCGGCACAGGGACCGAGACAGGTGCCGAAGTCGAATCGCGGACACGCCGCGCGACGGGGTTCGGCGAAGAGGTCGGCCTGCTCGGCGTAGTGCATCGGCATGTCGGCGCGACAATCGCGCAGGGCGAGCAGGTCGACCAGCACGCGCACGGCGGCGCGCAGGCGCATCGGCGAGGGGAGCGGGCCGTAGGCGCGGCCGCGGTGACGCTCGGGCGCGGCGGTGACCACCAGCCGCGGGGCCCGCTCGTCGGTCACGACCACGAAGCCGTGCTTGCGATTGCGGTTCATCGCCACGTTGAACGGCGGACGGTGCTCGCGGATCAGTCGCAGCTCGGCGAGCGCCGCGGCAAACTCGCTCGGCGCGGGGTCGAATCGGATGTCGCTCGTGGCATGGAGGATCCGCGCCGCCTTGTCCTCGGGGTACGACGCGCGGAAGTAGGAGAGCAGCCGGGTGCGGAGCGCCGTGGCCTGGCCGACGTAGAGCACCCGCCCCGACGCGGCGAGCATCCGGTAGGTCCCCGGCCGGTCGTCGGCCAGGCGCCGGACCCGGAACCGCAGCGCCTCGAGGTCGGCGGCGGGAAGGGCGAGGGCGAGGGAGGACACGAATGCAAGATATGACGGAACGCCGCAGGCGCGCCGCTCGCGGCGCGCGATGCCGGCATCGCGCGTCCCGAGGGACGCGCCCGCGGCAGCGGCTATCGTTGCATCTCCCGCCACCCGATGTCGCGCCGGTACTGCTTCCCGGCGAACGTGATCCGCTCCGCGGCGTCGCGGCTCAGCCGATGCGCCTCGCCGATGTCGGCGCCCACCGCGGTGACGGCGAGGACCCGGCCGCCGGCGGTGACGAGGGCGCCGTCGCTGCGCGCGGTGCCGGCGTGATAGACCGTCACGCCCGCGGGGAGGTCGTCGGGGATGGTGATCGCGTCACCCTTGCGCGACGACTCGGGATAGCCGGCGCTCGCCAGCACGGTGGTGAGCGCGGCGCCGTCGCGCAACGCGAGCTCGGGCAGCGGTTCGCCGCGCGCCGCGGCGTCGAGCAGCGCGGTGAGGCCGCCGGCCACCAGCGGCAGCACCACCTGCGTCTCCGGATCGCCGAAGCGGCAGTTGAACTCGACCACGTTGGGCGTGCCGTCGGGGTGCACCATCAGCCCGGCGTAGAGGACGCCGCGGTACGGCGCGCCGCGGCGCTCGAGTTCGCGCAGCGTGGGCAGCAGCACCTCGCGCTCCACACGGGCGAGCAGTCCCGCCGTGGCGATCGCGACCGGGGCGTAGGCGCCCATGCCGCCGGTGTTGGGGCCGGTGTCGCCCTCGCCGATGCGCTTGTGGTCCTGTGCGGCGGGGAGCAGCCGCACGTCGCGGCCGTTGGTCACCGCGAACACCGACAGCTCCTCCCCCTCGAGGAACGCCTCGATCACCACGGTGCGGCCGGCATCGCCGAACTGGCGGTCACCGAGCATGGCGCGGATCGCGTCGGCGGCTTCCGCGCGCGTGGCGCAGACGATGGCGCCCTTGCCTGCCGCCAGTCCCGACGCCTTCACCACCAGCGGCTCGGCATGCGCGGCGACCCACGCGAGCGCCGGCTCGAGTTCGGTGAAGGTCCGACTCGACGCGGTCGGCACGGCAGCAGCCGTCATCACGTCCTTGGCGAACGCCTTCGAGGCCTCGATCTCGGCGCCCGCCGCGCCGGGACCGAACACGGCGCGCCCCTCCGCCCGGAGGCGATCGGCGAGGCCGAGTGCCAGCGGCACCTCGGGGCCCACCACCACCAGGTCGATCGCGAACGCGTCGGCGAGGTCGGCGAGCCGGTCGATGTCCTCGGCCGGGACGGGATGATTGGTGGCGAGCGCCGCGGTGCCCGGATTGCCGGGGGCGGCGTGCAGCTCGTGGTGCGGGTCGTCGGCGGCGAGTGCGGCGACCAGGGCATGTTCGCGGCCCCCGCCGCCGACGACCAGGATCCTCACGAGGGCGTGCCCGAGGGCCCCTTGCGGCGCGCCTGGTCGAAGGCCTCGCGGGCGTTCTCGGCCGCCTTCTTCGCCGCCTGGCGGAGGTGCGACGCCACGTCCTTGATCTCCTGCGAGTAGTAGGCGCCTGCCTCGCGCGCGTCGTCGGTCCACGGCCGCTTGGCGTCGGTGGTGCCGCGGCGCGGGTACTCGCCGGCGATGATCCGCTCGAAGGCGCCGGCCTGCACCCAGCGCTGCACCTCGCCGGCGCGGACCACGTTCATCGGGTGCGTGAGCGCCAGCGTGTTGAGGATCTTGTACACCACGTTGAGTCCCTCGTTGTTCGCGGCGTACTCGTTGGCCTGCACCAGGAAGGGGTCGAGGTTGAGGTCGCCGGGACGCACGTTCTGGGTGTTGCCACCCCCGGCCATCTTCATGAACAGCCGCATCGTCGCGGGCAGGTCCTGCGCGCCGAGCAATGACGCGCGGTCGGCCGAGAGCTCCGACTTCCGGTACCACTCGAGGAACGCGAGCTTGACCGGCAGCAGCACGATCGTCGCGAGCACCGGCAGCACGCCGAGCGAGATCAGCGTGATGATCTCGGCGATGGTGCTGTACAACGCGTGTCCGCTGATCACGTGGCCGAGCTCGTGCGCCAGCAGCACCCGGAGCTCCGACTCGTCGAGGATCTCCAGCGCCGAGGAGTGGATCACGATGAACGGGTGGTCGATGCCGTACGCCCCGGCATTGAACACCGGCGTCTGCGTCACGTAGAGCTCGGGGATCTCCTCCCAGCCGAACGTCGCGCAGTTCTCGACGTGCAGGCCCCAGAGCAGCGGGTACTGGGTGGGTCCCACCCGGACGGCGTTGCCCTGGAACAGGAGCCGGATCCCCTGCTCGCCGCCGAGGATCGCGAGGATCTTCCGGATCGCCTCGTCGACGCCGGGCACGGCCCGAAGCGCCTGGAGGGCGGCGCGGTCGGCGGGGTGCTCCCACGCCACGGCGGCAATGCCGGGCAGGGCGACGCGGGGCCGGGGAGCGGGGAGCGAGGTCATCGGGTGTCTCGAGGTTCGGGTTCCGCGTCCCTACGCCGCAGGACCGAGTCCTGTTTCAGGATGAACCGTCACGAGCCGAGGGCCTGTTCGAGGTCCTCCAGCAGGTCGTCGGCGTCCTCGATCCCGACCGAGAGGCGGATCAGGGTGTCGGTGAGTCCCATCCGCTCCCGCATCGCCTTCGGCACCGAGGCGTGGGTCATCGAGGCCGGGTGGCCAATCAGCGACTCGACGCCGCCCAGCGACTCGGCCAGCGCGAAGAGACGAATTCGGTCGACCATCCGGTGGACGCGGTCCATCGAGCCCAGCTCGACCGACACCATGCCGCCGAACCCCGACATTTGTGCCCGCGCCAGGTCGTGCTGCGGGTGGTCGGGCAGCCCGGGGTAGTACACCCGCGGGATGTCGTCGCGCCCGGCAAGCCAGTGCGCGATCCGCTCGGCGCTGGCGCAGTGCTGCCGCATCCGGAGCGGCAGGGTCTTGAGCCCGCGCAGCACCAGCCACGAATCGAACGGCCCCGGGATCGCGCCCACCGCGTTCTGCAGGAACCCGATTCGCTCGGCGAGCTCGTCGTCGCTCGTGACGAGGGCGCCGCCCACCATGTCGGAGTGGCCGTTGAGGTACTTGGTGGTCGAGTGCAGGACGACGTGCGCGCCGTGACCGAGCGGCTGCTGCAGCACCGGGGTCGCGAAGGTGTTGTCGACAACGAACCAGAGCTTGCGCTCGCGGCTCAGCTCGCCGAGCGCGGCGAGGTCGGCGAGGAACATCATCGGATTGGTCGGCGTCTCGGCGTAGATCATCCGCGTGTTCGGACGGATCGCTGCCGCGACGGCATCGAGATCGCGCAGGTCGACGAAGGAGAACGACAGTCCGAGCCGACCGTACACCTGTTCCATCTGGCGATGCGAGCCGCCGTAGAGATTCTCACCCGAGACCACGTGGTCGCCTGCGCTCAGCAGCTTGAGCACGGCATCGAGCGAGGCGAGCCCGGAGGCGAACGCGAAGCCGTGCTGGCCACCCTCCAGTGCCGCCAGTGCCCGTTCCAGCGCCTCGCGAGTCGGGTTGCTGGTCCGGGCGTACTCGTAGCCCCGGTGCGGCTTCCCGAGCGCGTCCTGGACGTAGGTGGAGGTCTGGAAGATCGGGGGCATGACCGCCCCGGCCACCGGATCGGGCTCCGGCCCGGCGTGGACCGCGAGGGTACCGATTCGGTGGGCGGGTTCGGGGCGATTCAGGCGGGTCATGGGGCCGACCGGGCGAGGGGAGCGAGGGCCGGAAGCATATGTCAGGACACGACTTCCAGCAAGCTGACTGCTGATTGTTTCACCGGTCGTGGGACACTAGGTTCCAACGATGTTCAGCCCCCACGCCGCCCCCGACGGCGAGCCGGCCGCAATCCTGATTGTCGACGATGACCCCGACATCCGGACCACCATGCGACGGATCCTCGAGCCTCGGCAGCATCGGGTCCTCGAAGCGGGTGATGGGCGCTCGGCGATCGCGATGCTGGAGGAGGGCCGGCCGGTCTCGCTGGTGATCTCCGACATCCACATGCCCGGTGCGGACGGCATCTGGTTGCTGGGTGAGGTGCAGCGCCGCTTTCCCGACACCGGCGTGATCATGCTCACCGGCGACGCGGATATCGCGCGTGCCGTCGAGTGCCTCACGCTTGGGGCGATGGACTACCTCCCCAAGCCGATGCTGGTGGACGAGGTCCGTGCCCGCGTGGCCAAGGCGCTCGAGAAGCGACGGCTGCAGGCGGAGGTGCGGCGGCTCCGCGACCAGTACCAGGCCGACCTCGAGCGGCAGGTGCTCGAGCTGTCGCGGAAGAACGAGGCGATGTTCCTCGCCCAGGTGCAGATGGCGGTGCGGATGCTCGAGGCCAAGGATCGCTACACGCGTGGCCACTCCGATCGGGTCGCCGCCTTTGCGGTGGCCACTGGCCAGCGACTCGGACTCGGTGCCGCCGAGCTGGAGGAGATCCGCCTCGGCGGGGCGCTGCACGACATCGGCAAGATCGGGACCCGCGATGCCGTGCTCAACAAACCGGCGGAACTGACGCCGGAGGAGTTGGCCGTGTTGCAGCGTCACACGCTCGAGTGCGATTCGATGCTGAGCGTGCTGCGCGCCGACCATCCGCAGGTGCTGCAGATCGTGCGATGGCACCACGAGCGGCTGGACGGCTCGGGATTCCCCGACGGCCTCAGCGGCGATGCCATCCCGATGTGCGCCCGGATCGTGGCCGTGGTTGATGCGTTCGATGCGATGACCACCACCCGCGCCTATCGCACCGGCCAGTCGCCGGCATGGGCGTACGAGGAACTTCACCGTCACAGCGGGGGCCACTTCGATCGCGACGTCGTCGTCGCCTTCACGGCGGCGTTCCCCGACCCCGACCAGATGCGGCGCACGCCGTGACCCCTGTCCCGAGGCTCCATGTCTGACACCCTGATGATCTCCGTCTCCGGCATGCGCGGGCATGTCGGCACCGACCTGACGCCCGAGCTGGTGGCGCGCCACGCCGCGGCGCTCGGCGCGTGGGTGCGGGAGGCGGGCGGCCGCGCCGTGGTGCTGGGCCGCGACGCGCGGACCTCGGGTGAGATGTTCGCCATGGCCGCATCGGCCGGGCTCGCCTCCGTGGGCATCGACGTGATCGATCTGGGCGTGGTGCCCACGCCCACGGTGCAGATGGCGGTCGAGCATCACCACGCGGGTGCGGGGCTGATCATCACGGCGAGCCACAACCCGATCGAGTGGAACGCGCTCAAGTTCGTGGGGCCGGACGGCATCTTCCTCGACGCCGAGTCCGGTGCGACGGTGCGCCGTCTCGCCGAGACGGGTCCGTCGCGGAGCGGGTGGGACGCCATCGGCCGGGTGCGCAGCGACGGCGATGCGGTCGCGCGGCACCTCGACGCGATCCTCGCGCTCGACACGATCGACGCCGACCGCATCCGCCGCGCGAGCCTGTCGGTGGCGCTCGACACCGTGCGCGGTGCCGGTGGCCCGCCGATGACCGCGCTGCTCGAGCGGCTCGGCGCGCGGGTGCACGGCATCAACCTCGAGGCCGATGGCAGGTTCCCGCGCGAACCCGAGCCGGTGCCGGCCAACCTCGCTGAGCTGGGGGCGCTGGTGCGGGAGCGGGGGGCGGCGGTGGGCCTCGCGGTCGACCCTGATGTCGACCGGCTGGCGCTCGTGGACGAGCGTGGCGAGCCGGTGGGCGAGGACTACACCCTGGCCTTCGCGGTCCGGGCCGTCCTCGGCGCCCAGGGGCCAGCGGCAAGCGGGGCAACCGTGGTCGCGAACCTCTCGACGTCTTTGGTGGTTGAAGATGCAGCGCGGGCGCACGGGGCGACCTTCCTCCGGGCGCCGGTGGGGGAAGCCAACGTCGCCCGGATGATCCAGGCCGAGGGGGCGCTGATCGGCGGGGAAGGGAACGGCGGGGTGATGCTGCCGGCGCTGCACGTGGGGCGGGACGCCCCGCTGGCAGCGGCCCTCATATTGCAGCACCTGGTCGAAACGGGCGAGCCGCTCTCCGCCCTCGTGGCCGCCGCCCCTCGGTACGCCATCGTGAAGGCGAAGGTGGGTCGCGGGGGCGACCTGGCGGCGACCTACGAGGCGCTCCGTCGGCGGTTCGACGACGCCACCCCCGACGAGCGGGACGGACTGCGGCTCGGCTGGCCTGACCGGTGGCTGCACGTGCGGCCGTCAGGCACCGAGCCGATCATCAGGCTGATCGCCGAGGCACCGACCCCGGCGGAGGCCGAGGCGCTGGTCGAAGCGGCACGGTCCGCGTAGGCGGGCCATCACTTTCGAGGGACAGGACACGCGCATGTGTGGCATCGTCGGCTACGTGGGACCGCAGCAGGCCGCCCCGATCCTGATGGAGGGACTGCGGCGGATGGAGTACCGCGGCTATGACTCCGCGGGACTTGCCGTGCTCAACGGGCACGGGATGCAGGTCCACAAGGCGGCCGGCAAGCTCTCGGTGCTGGCCGATGAGCTCGAGGGGCAGATGCCCGGCGGGTCGCTGGGCATCGGGCACACGCGCTGGGCCACCCACGGCGCGGCCACCACACCCAACGCCCACCCGCACACCGACCAGTCGGGGCGGATCGCGCTGATCCACAACGGCATCATCGAGAACGCCAACGACATCCGCAAGGCGCTCGCGGCCCGCGGGCACGTGTTCGACTCCGAGACCGACACGGAGGTGCTGGCACACCTCATCGGCGAGCTCTACGAGGGGAACCTCGAGGAGGCGGTGGCGAGCGCGCTGCGCGACGTCGACGGCGCGTACGGCATCTGCGTCATCTCGGCCGATGAGCCCGACGTGCTGGTCGCCGCGCGCAACGGCTCCCCCATCATCCTCGGCATCGGCGACGGCGAGTTCCTGGTGGCGTCGGACCAGTCGGCGATCGTGGAGCACACCCGCTCGGTGATCTACCTCGACAACGGCGAGATGGCGGTGCTCAAGCGCGAGGGGTCCCGCGTGCGCACCCTGACGTCGCGCCGGGCCGACAAGCCGATCA
>ERZ869936.2065-NODE-2065-length-12472-cov-5.041636_pt1 | contig 12472 bp, 13 predicted proteins | sample MGYA00520876_ERZ869936 | MGnify/ENA primary metagenome ERZ869936 (study PRJEB32218, sample SAMN09650985) | biofilter metagenome | isolation source: enrty point of leading RO module | place: Saudi Arabia: Thuwal, RO plant located on Red Sea | collected 2016-02-17 ...
CATACATATCGACACCGCTCTCCGGGCGGCTGGTCGCGATGACGCCGGAAACGTCGCCGTCGCCGATCATCAGGATGCGCGCGCCCGCGGCACGCACTTTGGCGATGATTTCGCTGTGGCGCGGCCGGTCGAGAATGCACACGACCAGGTCAGACACATCCATTTTCTTGGCTTTCGCCAGATTCTTCAGGTTTTCTCCCGGTTCAGCGTCCAGATCGACGATGCCGTCCGGCAATCCGCCGCCGACCGCGATCTTGTCCATGTAGGTGTCGGGCGCGTTGAGGAACCCGCCCTCGCCCGCCATGGCGATCACTGCCAAGGCATTGGGCCCGCCCTTGGCGGTGATGGTGGTGCCCTCCAGGGGATCGAGCGCGATATCAATCGCCGGCCCGCCGGCTCCGACTTCCTCACCGATATAGAGCATGGGCGCTTCGTCGCGCTCGCCCTCGCCGATTCGCACGGTGCCGGCGATCGCCAGACCGTTCAGCGCCTCGCGCATGGCGTTCACCGCCGCTTGGTCGGCGGCTTTCTCGTCGCCACGCCCCATCAGCTTGGAGGCGGCCAGCGCCGCGGCTTCGGTCACACGCACCGACTCCAAGGCCAGGTTGCGGTCCATCGCGCCTGATTTACTCATTCGATTCCTCTGCCTCGTGTTTTTCTTGGTTAGATGGCCCGCGCCGGGATCGCTCGTGCCTACAGAGCTTCGATCCGGATGCGGCGCGGCGGCTCCAATACGGTCTTAAATTCGCCGATTCGGCGCAAGGCCTCGTCCATGGCCGCGCCCGTGGTCTCGTGCGTGGTGATGACGACCGGCACCGCCTCGCCCGGGCTGCGGCCGTGTTGCAGCAAAGCCTCCACCGAAATTTCGCAATCGCGCAGCGCCGCCGCCACGTCGGCGATGACGCCGGGCCGGTCGACGACCATAAGCCGAATATAATGACAGCCGTGGTGGCGTTCGACAGGCACGGCGGCCGGGCGGCGCAAATCCTTGGCCGGCACGGCGAACACCGGCAGACGCAGACCGCGCGCGATATCGATCAGATCGGCGACCACTGCGGATGCCGTCGGCTCCGCCCCCGCGCCGCGTCCTTCGGCCAGGACCGAGCCGACGAAATCGCCTTCCGCCACCACCGCGTTGAAGACGCCGTCGACATGGGCGATCGGCGTACCCTCGGGCACCATGCAGGGATGCACGCGCTGCTCGATGCCGGCCTCCGTGCACGATGCGATGCCCAGCAACTTGATCCGGTAGCCGAGTTCGTCGGCATAGGCGATATCGAGAGCCGAGACCTGCCGGATACCCTCGATGTAGACATTCTTGAAATCGACCTCGCAGCCAAAGGCGAGCGCGGTCAGGATCGCCAGCTTGTGCGCGGTATCGACACCATCCACGTCGAAGCTCGGGTCCGACTCCGCGTAGCCAAGATCCTGGGCCTCGCGCAAAACCTCCGCGAAGTCGCGTCTGGTCTCGCGCATGCTGGTCAGGATGTGATTGCAGGTTCCGTTCAGAATGCCGTAGACCCGCGAGATATCGTTGGCAGCCAGACCCTCGCGCAGGCTCTTGATGACCGGAATGCCGCCGGCGACGGCGGCCTCGTAGGCGAGCGCGACCTTGGCCGATTCGGCGGCCCGGGCCAGCGCCGCGCCGTGCACGGCCATCAGCGCCTTGTTGGCGGTGATGACATGCTTGCCCTTGGCGATCGCGGTTTCGGTCAAGGCCTTGGCGACCCCGTCGGAGCCGCCGATCAATTCCAGGACCACATCGACGTCCGGATCCGCCGCCATGGCCAGCGGATCGTCGAACCAGCGCAAACCGGACAGATCGACCGGGCGCTTCTTGGCCCGGTCGCGGGCGCTGACCGCCGACACCATGACCGGCCGCCCTGACCTTGAGGCGATCAGATCGCCATGGACGCCGAGCAGTTTCAGAACGCCGGCCCCGACAGTGCCCAAGCCGGCCACGGCGACACGTAAGGGCTTGGTCATGCGCCAACCCCGGGCCCGAAAAGGCCATCACTCAAGCACTTGAATGGGCACCACCCGGGCCGCATACCTGCCTCCGCTTCGTCCCCTTATCCCTGCTTTTGGCGTGGCCGTAGAGGGCCATGCGCCATCGGGCCGGTTCCCCGGCCGGGGCCTAGGACTACGCTGTGCCTGGGTGGAAGGGCAAGGGGGTTAGAACGCCGCCCGGCGCGCGCCCTTGTCGCGCTCCGAAGCGCCGCCTCGCAGCATGGCTTTGACGTTGCGCACGGCCTGCCGGGTGCGGTGTTGGTTCTCGACCAGGGCCAGCCGGACGTAGCCGTCGCCATGCTCGCCGAAGCCGACCCCGGGGGCGACCGCGACCTTGGCCTCGCGCAGCAGGATCTTGGAGAATTCCAGCGAGCCGAGTTCGGCATAGGCCGGCGGCAGCGGCGCCCAGGCGAACATGGTCGCCGCCGGGCTCGGCACCGGCCAGCCGGCCGCGTTCAGACCGTCAATCAGCACGTCGCGCCGGGCCCGGTAGCGGCCGCGCATCTCCTCCACACAGTCTTGCGGGCCATTGAGGGCGGCGGTCGCTGCGACCTGGATCGGCGTGAAGATGCCGTAGTCCAGGTAGGACTTCACGCGCGCCAGGGCGGCAATCAGCTTGGCATTGCCGGAGCAAAACCCGACCCGCCAGCCCGGCATGGAATAGGTCTTGCTGAGCGAGGTGAACTCCACCGCGATCTCGCGCGCGCCCGGTATCTGCAAGATCGACGGCGGCGGGGCGGTGTCGAAATAGACCTCCGCATAGGCGATATCGGAAATGATGTAAATGCCATGGCGGCGGCAGAATTCGACTACCTCGCCATAGAAATCGAGGTCGACCAGTTCTGCGGTCGGGTTGGCGGGATAGTTCAGCACCAAGGCGGTCGGCTTTGGCACCGAATGGCGCACCGAACGCTCCAACTGGGCCATGAAATCGACTCCCGGTCCGGCCGGCATGCTGCGGATCGCGGCGCCGGCGATGATGAAGCCGAAAGCGTGAATCGGATAGCTGGGATTGGGCACCAGGATGATGTCGCCGGGGCTGGTGATGGCCTGAGCCAGATTCGCCAGCCCTTCTTTCGAACCGATCGTCACGATGGTCTCGCGCTCGGGATCGATCTCCACGCCGAAGCGGCGCGCGTAGTAGGCCGCATTGGCCCGGCGCAGGCCCGGAATGCCACGCGACGTCGAATAGCGGTGAATCCGCGGGTCCATCAGCGCCTCGGCCAACTTCTCCACCACGTGGTGCGGCGGCGGCTGATCCGGGTTGCCCATGCCGAAATCGATGATGTCTTCGCCGGCCGCGCGGGCCTTGGCCTTCAGCGCGTTAACCTCCGCGAAGACATAGGGCGGCAGGCGCTTAATCCGGTGGAATTCCTGGTCCATACGTTCCATTCACCCATGCGCGCGGGCGCGGCGCAAGACCGCCGCGCCGAACGTGCCGCGACACAAATTCGCGGACAGCCGCGTTCTTAGCGGCGCCGCCGTTAATATTCCAAGAAAATTTCGGCCCGGCGATTGCCGGCTTCGCCGGTCGGCATGAACTCGTGATAGACCGGCTGCGCATCGGCCTGTGCCTCGACCCGCACGCGGTCGCGCGGCAAGCCCAAGCCGATCAGGCTCGCCGCGACCGCATCCGCGCGCCGCTGCGAGATCTCTAGGTTGACCACGCGGTGCTCGATCGGATCGACCGTCCGGGTACGCGCGCTGGCATGGCCGATCACGCGGACCCGTGCGTTGCGTTCCCGGCTGAGCGCGACGACATTGCGCAAAACCGTGCGGTCGTTGGCATCCAGGGCGTCAGAGCCGTCGGCGAAATAGATGACCGCCGCCAATTCGCTACGCAGCGGCGGTGCTGGGGTCTGCGGCGGCGGCGTCACCACGACCTGGTCCATCGTGTCCGAAGCACCTGTCGCGGGTGCTGCCTGTGAAGGTGCGGCCGCCGGCGGCGTGGATATGATCGACGTGGCGGGAACTTGTCTTGGCGCGGGTTCCACGCTTGACGGTGTTTGCGCTGCTTGGGTTTGCGCTGCCTGGGTTTGCGATCCCTGGGACGCCTGGATCGGGGCGGCGCCAATCTCACGGGCAACCGCAGGCGCAGCCGGCGCATTCGCGGGCGTCTCCAGACCCCCTGCCGTCAACTTCTGTCCGCTGTAGCGCGCGTTGGAGCGATCAGCGGCCAATCCGGCGGCGGCATCCGCGCGCTCGGCCGCTGTGCTCGCCTTCCGGGGCTGTTCAGGGACACTGGACAGCTTCGGGAAGTCGCCGGATTGGGCCTGATTCTGATCTTTGGCTGAAGAGATTTCGCTCGGCGGCGGCACGTCGTCGGAGAACCAACCGCCCGGGTCCGCCCATTCGGGCAGTGCCGTGCATGCGGAGACCAGGCCGGCCGCGAGAATCACCGCGCCCATACGGCCAATGCCGGTCGCGCGGCGCCGCGGCGCGGGTGCGCTCAGACTGGTCCCTATCGTCTCGATAGCCCGTGGCATGTCGCCCCCGCGTCGAACCTGAATGCCGTTTCTTGTTGCAGTATCCCATGCGTGGTGCCGGGGTCAACCGTAACCGGATCGTGGGTCGGGCACGGAAATCTGCCCAATATATTGGCTATTGAAACGCCCGGACCCCCCGACTACCTTGCCGGCCAAGCCCCGGAGGCACGAAAATCCGGGTCAAACGAACGGGATGGGTTGTAACAAATGGCGGAACAGCAGGCCCCGGAGATCAAGCTGCCAGATCCGGTCGAGATGTCGCAGAAGATGGCGAACATCGCGGAGCGGAGCCAGAAGCTGGTCACCGATTTCTTGGAGCGCCAGGGCGGCAAGACCGACACCAATCTCGACCCGCTCAATGTCGGCAGCGCGTTCCTGGAAATGACCGCGCACATGATGACCGATCCGGTCAAGCTCATGCAGGCGCAGATGAACCTGTGGCAGGACTACATGAACCTGTGGCAGTCGACCGCGCGGCGCATGATGGGCCAAGAGTCCGAACCGGTCATTGCGCCGGAGACCGGCGACAGACGCTTCAAGCACGAGTCCTGGGACGAGAACCAGCTCTTCGATTTCATCAAGCAGTCGTACCTGCTTAGCGCCCGCTGGATGCAATCGACCGTCAAGGACGTCGAGGGCCTGGATACCAAGACGGCCAAGAAGGTCGATTTCTACACCCGGCAGTTCGTCGATGCCATGGCGCCGTCCAACTTCGTGATGACCAACCCGGAGGTCCTACAAGCGACGCTGGAATCGAAGGGCGAGAACCTGGTCAATGGCTTGGACAACCTGCTGAAGGATCTCGAGCGCGGCAAAGGCAAGCTCGCCATCAGCATGACCGACCAGGATGCTTTCGAGCTCGGCAAGAATATCGCGGTCACGCCTGGCAAGGTCGTGTACCAGAACGACCTGATGCAGCTGATCCAATACGCGCCGACGACCGAGAAGGTTTACAAGCGGCCGCTACTGGTTATCCCGCCGTGGATCAACAAGTTCTACATCCTGGACCTGCGGGAAAAGAACTCCTTCGTGAAGTGGGCCGTCGGCGAAGGCTTCACGGTCTTCGTCGTCTCCTGGGTCAACCCGGATCGCAAGCTCGCGCAGAAGAGCTTCGAAGACTACATGACCGAAGGGCCGCTGGCGGCGCTCGATGCGATCGAGAAAGCGACCGGCGAGAAAGACGCCAATGTCATCGGCTATTGCCTGGGCGGCACCTTGCTGTCCTGCACCTTGGCCTACATGGAGACCAAGAAGGACAAGCGCATCAAGAGCGCGACTTTCCTCACCACCATGACCGACTTCACCGAGGCCGGCGAACTTGGTGTGTTCATCGACGAGGAGCAACTGACCGCGCTCGAAGAGAAAATGAGCAAGTCCGGCTATCTCGAAGGCGCGCACATGGCGACAACCTTCAACATGTTGCGCGCGAACGACTTGATCTGGTCTTTCGTGGTCAACAATTACCTTCTGGGCAAGGACCCCTTCCCGTTCGACCTGTTGTACTGGAACGCCGACTCGACGCGCATGCCGGCGGCCATGCACAGTTTTTACTTGCGCAAGATGTACCAGGAGAACCTGTTGGTGGAGCCGGGCGGCATCACGCTCAAAGGCGTGCCGATCGACTTGACCAAGATCAAGACGCCCGCCTTCATGCTCTCGACCAAGGAAGATCACATCGCACCCTGGGCTTCGACCTACGCGGCGACGCAGCTCTTTTCGGGCCCCGTGCGTTTCGTGCTTGCGGCTTCCGGTCACATTGCCGGCGTGGTCAATCCACCAGCGGCCAACAAATACAATTACTGGACCAACGACAAGAATCCGAAAGACCCGGAAGACTGGCTCAAAAGCGCGAAGGCGCATCCCGGCTCCTGGTGGCCGGAATGGGCCAAGTGGGCCGGCAAGTTCGGCGGCGATGGTATAGAGGCGCGTCACCCGGTCGACGGCAAGCTCAAGGTCATCGAGGACGCCCCCGGCTCTTATGCCGCGGTCAAGGCCCAGGACTGAACCCGCACCGGGCTGCCCGTGCCTACCGCGCCTGCCGAATTCTCATTGTCGCCGAACGGAATCGCCTCTGCGGGATCGAACCGCTAAGCATCGCCCTTGCCCTCAGGGTCCGTCGCGGTCTTGTGCTTGGTCTTGCGGGTATAGGCTCGTTTCGAGGGTTCCACGGCGGCCCTCTTGCCGCGCACAATCGGCACCAGCGGATTGCGCGGTTTGATGCGCTTGCGCTTGGTCCCGCGCTTGGCCGTCATGGTTTATCGGCATCCAGTCTATTTTCCGCCGGTACGCTGGCGCGCCAGATACTCGGCAGAGAGATCGCGATAGTGATCGGCGATGTAGGGGCCCATGGCGAGGTCGTCGTCGCTCAAGGTTCGCGCACGCCGTGCCGGCATGCCGGCCCAGAGTTCGCGCGACGGCACGACCTTGCCCGGCGTCACCGTGGCGCCGGCTGCGACCATGGCCCAGGGCTCGATCACGGCACGGTCCAACACCAGGGCGCGCATGCCGATGAAGGCGTTGTCGCCGATCGTGCAGGCATGCAACAGCGCCATGTGCCCAACCACGACGTTATCGCCGATGTGCGTCGGCTCGCCGCCGCCGGTTTTGCGGTAGTCGCCGTCGCGGTCGTGATTGCAGTGTACGATCGTGCCGTCCTGTAGGTTGGTGTTGGCACCGATCCTGATCTTGTTGACGTCACCGCGCACGACGCAGCCGTACCAGATCGACGAGCCCGGCCCGATCTCCACGTCGCCGATGATCACCGCGGTCTCGGCGATGAAGGCATCGGACGCGATCTTCGGCGTGATGCCGCGGAACGGCAGGATGAGCGCGGACATGATCGGTCTCAGGCGAATTCGAGCTGCGATTCCAGACCGGCCGTCTCCGACAGGCCGAGCATCAGGTTCAGGTTCTGCACCGCCTGGCCGGACGCGCCCTTGCCGAGATTATCGAGCAGCGCCAGCAGCACCGCATGGCCCGCCGCTTCGTTGGCGCAGACATGAAGCCGCATCTCGTTGGTGCCGTTCAGGGCCTCCGGCTGCAACTCGGCCATGGCCAGCGAGTCCGCGAGCGGCGCGACCGTGACGTAGCGCCGGCCCTCATAATGCGTATCGAGCGCGGCATGAAGATCGCCCGCTGTCGGCCGCCCGGGCAGTGCCGCTAGATGCAAGAGAACCTGTACGATCATGCCCTGGGGATATCGCCCGACGCTGGGTACGAACAGCGGCCGTTCGCTCAGACCCAGGCGAGTTTGAATCTCCGGCACATGCTTGTGCTTAAGGCCCAGGGCATAGAGCCGGAACGCGTCGCTGGTGTGGGTCGGAGACGCGGGATTCTCGAAGCTTTCGATCAAGGACTTGCCGCCGCCGCTGTAGCCGGACACACCCTGAATGGTCAGCGGGAACCCGGCCGGAATCAAACCGTCCGAGATCAGCGGCTTCAACAGCGCGACCGTGGCGATGGCGTAGCAGCCCGGATTGCTGACCCGCGACGCGGCGGCGATCCGTGCCGGCTGTCCCGAATCGGATTCCGGGAACCCGTAGACCCACTCGGCCAGGCCGCGGTGCGCGGTGCTGGCGTCGATGACGCGCGCCTTGGAATTCTCAATCAGGCTCACCGCCTCGCGCGCGGCGTCGTCCGGCAGGCACAGGATCGACACATCGGCGCCGTTCAGCCTTTCGGCGCGCGCGGTCTTGTCCTTGCGCGCGTTCTCCGGCAGGCGCAACAGCGTGACATCGCGCCGGCCTTCCAGCCGCGCGCGGATCTGCAAACCCGTCGTGCCGACATCGCCATCGATGAACACTTTTGCCGTCATGTCTTCCTCCTTGGCCGTAGCCAGAGTCGGTAGCCCGGAAACGGTAGCCCGCAATCTGCGTGCGATAAAGTAAAAGGGCCACTAAAGAAAAAGGGGCGCCCGATCCAGGCGCCCCTCGTATAACGAGATTGTCCCTTCTCGGCTTAGCGCTTCGAGAACTGGAAGCTACGTCGCGCCTTGGCACGGCCGTACTTCTTACGCTCGACCGTACGCGAATCGCGGGTCAGGAAGCCGCCCTTCTTCAGAACCGGGCGCAACTCGGGCTCATACAGGGTCAAGGCCTTGGAGATGCCGTGGCGCACCGCGCCGGCCTGGCCCGACAAGCCGCCGCCAGCGACCGTGCAATCGACGTCGAACTGGTTGTTGCGGTTGGCGACCAGGAACGGCTGCCCGATCATCATGCGCAGCACCGGGCGCGCGAAATAAGTGCCCTGGTCGCGCCCGTTGACGGTGATCCGGCCCGAACCGGGCTTGATCCACACGCGGGCGACAGCGTCCTTGCGCTTGCCGGTCGCATAGGAGCGGCCCTGCGCGTCGCGCTGGGGCGCCGGCGTCTCGGGCTCGGTCTGGGGTGCACCGCCCGCCAGTTGGCTGAGATCGGTGAGGGTTTGCTCGGCCATGATTTAGGCGATCCTCCGGTTCTTGGCGTTCTGCGCGCCGAAGTCATAGACGCTCGGGTTCTGGGCCTCATGCGGATGCTCCGGCCCGGCGTAGACGCGCAAGTTTTTCATTTGCGCCCGTCCCAGCGGCCCGCGCGGTACCATGCGTTCGACCGCCTTGTGCACCACCCGGTCCGGAAACTTGCCTTCCAGGATCTGGCCCGCCGTGCGCTCCTTGATGCCGCCCGGATGGCCTGTGTGCCAGTAGTACTTCTTGTCGGACAACTTCTTGCCGGTCAGTTTCACCTTCTCGGCATTGATCACGATCACGTTGTCGCCGCAGTCCATGTGCGGGGTGTAGGTCGTCTTGTGCTTGCCGCGCAGGATGTTGGCCACCTGGGCGGCCAAACGGCCCAGGATCACGTCTTCGGCGTCGATCAGAACCCACTTCTTCTCGATATCCGCCGGCCGGGCGCTATAGGTTTTCATCGATCGAACCACATTTCATGAAAAAGGTTTGGGGCAAGGCCGGATCAGCCCCGGGCCGCCCCGCGGCGCGGTTTCTAGGCTATCTCCACCAGCCTGTCAAATGGAATGCGCGTTTTATTTGAGGCGCTTATGTATCCGGTATTATGTTACCGCGTCTCGCCTCAACCGTGATCCGGCGGGATCGAATAGGTCGCGGTGACATGGGCCACGGGACCCGCCTGCTCATCGCCCTCGGAGAACAAGGAAACCTCCCCATACGCCAAGCGCTTGCCCAGCTTGATCAGGCGGCAATCGCCGATAATCGCACCCGGCTTGGGCCGGCGCAGGAAATTGGCGGTCAGGTTGATGGTGACCGCGAGTTCGACGCGGCCGATCGCCGACAGCACTGCGACATACATGGCGTAATCGGCCAGGCTCATCAGCGCCGGGCCGCTGATCGTACCGCCGGGGCGCAGGAATTCGTCCTTGCCGGGCATCCGAACCCGGCAGGTGCCGGCGCCGATCTCGGCCACCTCCAGGCCCAGAATGCCGACCCAGGGCAAGGCCTTGCCGCACAACTCGTCGATTTCCGCGATAGTGATCCGCGCCACCGGCCTGCCTCCGTCCCCGCTTTCCGTCCGGCTCAGTCATAACGCCTTCGGGTGGTCCGGCCAATCGCCAAGGCCCTTGAAGTGCCCTGCCGCAGGGCCCAGACTCATGCCAAATACCTGCCGATTTCAGCCAAGGACTGGCCCTTATGAGCGCGAGCATTCAATCCCTGGGGACCGAACCCGCCGCCGAGTCGGTCCTGTTGCGCCAAGACGACGGCGGTGTCTGCACCCTGACGCTCAATCGGCCCAAGCAATACAACGCCTTGTCGGAAGAGCTTCTGGCCGCCCTTCAGGAAAGCTTCGACGAGATCGCTGCCGACAAGTCGGTTCGGGTCGTGGTCCTGGCGGGCGCCGGCAAGGCCTTCTGCGCCGGGCACGACCTGAAGCAGCTGCGCGCCAACCCACGCCAGGCCTATTACGAGTGACTGTTCACGACCTCCAGCCGAGTGATGGTCTCCATGACCCGCCTGCCCCAGCCGGTCATCGCCCGGGTTCATGGCATCGCCACCGCCGCCGGCTGCCAGCTGGTCGCCAACTGCGACCTCGCCGTCGCCGCCGACGAGGCGAGGTTCGGCACCTCCGGTATCAACGCCGGATTGTTCTGCACCACCCCCGGTGTGGCCTTGAGCCGCAATGTCCATCGCAAGCACGCCCTGGAAATGCTGCTGACCGGCGACATCATCACGGCCCAGCAGGCGCTCGCTTTCGGCCTGATCAACCGCGTCGTGCCGGCCGCGCAACTCGATGACGCCATCGCCGAGTTGGCCGGCAAGATCCTCAACAAGTCCGCCGCCGCTGTCGCGGCCGGCAAGCGGGCTTTCTACAAGCAAGTCGAAATGGGCCTGCTGTCGGCCTACGATTTCGCCAGCGAGGAAATGGCCCGCAATATGGGCTTCCGCGACGCCGGCGAGGGCATCGACGCCTTCATCGAAAAGCGCAAGCCGGACTGGCGCCACGAATAGACGCCGGCGGATGTCCTGCCGGGCCTGAAAAACAACACATCTCTAAGGAGGGGATAGCGCGTGACGCGCCGGGCGCGGCGCGAAGTGGCCCCGCGCGCTCGCGGGAGGAGGGCCGAAGACGGCCAATGGACGGGGGGTTCCATTCGCGCGGGGCCTGTCGCAATACCTGCGACTATTTCATTATCCGCCTGTTCTCATTGCTATCGGGTTAACCTAAAGAGGTAGAAATATATACTATTAATCAAAGGCTTATTTTGCCTTCCTAAGAATTGTTTGTGAGCCGTTCAACCCCGGGGCCACGGCCTCATATTCCCAGGCGCTTAAGCGCCCGCTGCACCACAGTCCGGGTCCCCGTGTCGCTGAAGGGAAAGGCGCTCAGAAAGCCCGCCTGCCCGTTTCCGGGTTTCGTACGCCGTGCCGCCGCGGCCCAGGCTTCCGCCGCCGGATGGTTGCCCGCAAGCTCGTGCGCCAGCGCCGCGATGATGCGGATCTGGACATGGGCGTTCGGCGCCCGGGCCGCCCGCTCCCCCCAGGCACTCGCGGCAGCATAGTCGCCCCGCACGATGTGAGACAGGGACCGGGTCGCGAGCATGGCATAGTGCAAGGGGTCTATCGGGCTGAGCGAAATCGCTCTGACCGCATCCGCCTCGCTGTCCCGCCCATCGCCGACGATGGCTTTGACAAGCCCGCGATTGTAGATGGCGAAGGCGTAGTTCGGGCTCAGTTCAACGCTGCGATCGAACCAGGCGGCCGCGTCCGCCAGGTCCCCGGACAGCATGGCCGCCCGTCCCATGGTCAGGTTCGCGAAGGGATCGAGCGGGTCCAGTTCCATGCCGCGCTCGGCATGCGCCCTGGCCTGCCCGCGCTCGAAATCCGCATCCTTGGTATAGCCGACGAACGCATTCTGGAAGTGGGTGAAAGACAGACCGGCATGGGCGCGCGCGAAATTCCGGTCGGCTTCCAGGGCGCGGGCAAACATGCCGGCCGCGATCATGTTGTCGTGCGCGTTGAACCGGTACATGTGCCACAAGCCCCGGTGATACGCAGACCAGGAATCCAGATTTTCGGTGGTCAGGGAGGCCGCACGCCGCGCCTCTTCGATCGGGACGCGAACCTCGACGGCGGTCATCGCGCTTGCCGCGATGCGCGCGCGCAGCGCCGGCAGGTCGTCGATGGAACCGTCGAAACGATCCGCCCAAATGTCCTGGCTGCCGCCGCGCAAAGGCGCCACCGGCTCCGTGGGTGGGGTGTAGCTAGGGCGGTCATCGGTGGGGTCCATTTGGGCCAGGGCTGCCTGCCCGCAAAATGGACAGCGCTGGCTGACCTTTTCTGGTGGCAGCACAAACACCCCGTTGCAGTTGGCGCACCCTTCCAGCACCCAATCGGTTCCCCACTGTTCGATCCAGTTTTCGCTGTTCATCTGTCTTGATTCCAACATCGACCTACCCATTCACCATTAAGAAATGAACCATGAACCATTTGCTACGCTTCCGCCATTTTCCCTGCCTTGCGCAGCGTGTCG
>ERZ869936.2066-NODE-2066-length-12459-cov-7.589890_pt1 | contig 12459 bp, 12 predicted proteins | sample MGYA00520876_ERZ869936 | MGnify/ENA primary metagenome ERZ869936 (study PRJEB32218, sample SAMN09650985) | biofilter metagenome | isolation source: enrty point of leading RO module | place: Saudi Arabia: Thuwal, RO plant located on Red Sea | collected 2016-02-17 ...
GTTCTTCCATCCGAACCTCACGCCGCTGCTGAATAATTGGAACTACTGAATTTGCCTGGTATGTTGTGGATGGTTCATTCTCGACTTCGCGCTGCAGTTCATTGGGGGCACATAAACCCGTGGTCGACAGCACGATTCACAGGGTCGCGGACCTCGAAACTGTCATTGGGCGCCCAAAACCGGCCAGCGCGGGGCGCTTTAAAACCGGCCATTTGAGAAGGAACGATTTGTCATCCAATCTTCAGCGATTTCCCGCTGAAGGAGTTTCTGGATGGCAAATCGACTCAGAATGGCTGCAATCAACGCAATTCAGACGCTGCACGAGGCGGGTTACTCCGGCCGCAGGATCGCCCAGTTGCTGGACGTGGATCGCGAGACGGTCGCCAAGTACGTCGCGGAATCTCAAAACCGTCCGGACCACCCTTCGGGCGGTGCCCCGCCCACCGGGTCCGCGGAGGAGAATGGGGGCAAAGCGTGTTCGTCTCCGCCGGGTCCCCCCAGCGAATGTGAGCCGTTCCGCGAGACGATCCTGGTCATGCTGCAACAGGGTCTGACAGCTCAGCGGATCTATCAGGACCTGGTCGCCGATCACGGATTCACGGCCAAGTATCACTCAGTACGGCGGTTCGTGGCGAAGCTCCGCGCCACGAGCGAACTGCCGGTGCGGCGGATGGAAGTGCTGCCCGGCGAAGAGGCCCAGGTGGACTTCGGCACCGCCGCGGCGGTGAAGACCCCGGATGGAAAGACGCGCAGGCCGTGGGTGTTCCGCATCGTGCTCTCGCATTCGCGGAAGGCGTACAGCGAGGCGGTATGGCGTCAGAGCAGCGAAGCGTTCGTGACGGCGCTGGAGAACGCCTTCCGCCACTTCGGCGGCGTGCCCCGGACGCTGGTGATCGACAACCTGAAAGCGGCCGTGAAGAAGGGGGACTGGTACGACCCCGAGATCCACCCCAAGCTGCAGTCGTTCGCCGCACACTACGGCACGGTGTTTTTGCCCACCAGGCCCTACACGCCGCAGCACAAGGGGAAAGTCGAAGGGGGCGTGAAGTACGTCAAGCGCAACGCGCTCCAGGGGCGGACGTTCGTCAGCCTGGAAGCTCAGAACGCCTTCCTGCGGGACTGGGAGCAGAACGTGGCCGACACGCGGATTCACGGCACGACCAAGCGGCAGGTCCGCCGCCAGTTTGAGCAGGTGGAACAGGCGGCGCTGTTGCCGTTGCCACTGGAGCGATTCCCGTTCTTTCACGAAGCCCGCCGGGCCGTCCAGGGGATTCGCGTGCTGGTGGGGCTGGCCGTCGGTCAGTTCGAGAATCACCTCGACCGCGTCCTGCTGCTCGAAATCGACCACCTCGCCCGCTCCGAAATGCTTCGCCAGTTCCTTGCGTTTGGGGATGGCTTCGATCGCGATGACCAATCCCGCGCCTTGCAGCCGTGCACCGACCGTGGCCATCAGGCCGACCGGGCCCTGAGCGAAAATGGCGACAGTGCCGCCCATCGGGATGGCGGCGTTCTCTGCGCCGGCGAAGCCAGTCGACATCATGTCACACGTGTAAACGGCCCATTCATCCGAAACGGAATCCGGAATGCGAGTGAGGTTCGCTTCGGCACTGTTCACATGAAAATAGGCCGCGAATACGCCGTCCTTGACATTGGCAAATTCCCAACCGCCCAGCATCTCGGTACATTGCGACGTGTAACCCCGGACGCAGTTGTCGCAGTGGAAACACGGCGTGATGGCATTGACCGCCACGCGTCCCCCTCTGTGATGCTCCTCACCTCGCTGCCAAGGCGGTCGACGATCCCCACCGCTTCGTGGCCGAGCGTGAGGTTCTCTCGCTCGCCAATTGCACCTTTCACCGTGTGGGTATCTGACGTGCAAACCAGAACGCGCGTCGTCTTGATGATCGCGCCGTTGGGTCCAGGGTCGGCCAGGCGCCGCTTTTCAGTCAACGCCACTTCACCGACTTTCTTCATGACAAAAGCGCGCATCATCTCAGCCATGCTGTTTCTCCTTCTGGCTTTGCCGGCCGCTTCTGCGACTGCGTTTCCGGCGTTGCTTGGAAAGTGCCTCAAAGCCCGTTACCACGTCCAGCAATTCTTCGGTGATTGCCGACTGGCGCAGGTCGTTGAATGATCCGCGAAGATCATCAAGCCGCTCTTCGACGTTCTTTTCGGCCGCCTGCATGGCCGCGATGCGGCTGGCGTTCTCGCTCGCCAGCGACTCGGCGCACGCGCGAAACAGCGAGATGAACAGATACTGCCGCACCAATCGCGAGACCAATTGCCGACGCGGTGTGGCAAACGTCGGTAACGAACGCGAATCCCACGGCTCGTCGCGCCACTGTTGCATGCGTTGGGGGTCGATGGGCAGCACCTGAAGCACGCGCGGCTCGAAGGACGCAGCGGAAGTGCGACGGTTGTAGAACACCAACACCCTGGAAACGCCCCTATCGCTGCGCAAGCGCTCGATGTGCGGGAGCATCTCCTGCACCAGATTTGCAATGTCGGAAACCGACGTGGGCACGTCGTAGGTGTGCTCGATCTCCCAACCGGCGTCCAGCAATTGGCCTTCGGCTCGAATTCCCACGGCCAACACGTTCCAGGATCGCCGCGCGCTTTCTTGCTCCGCCTTCGTGTTGAGAAAAGAGACGATCTCTTCGTTGAATTGCCCGCACATTCCCTGATCGCTGCCGAAGACGACGGCCGCGGTCTGATGCGACGAATCATCGGACTCCAGCCGCAACGGCTCGCTGGAGAGTGCGATCTGAAATCCCAACTCGACGGTCCGGTTGTAGTCGGCCAACGCCTCGACAGCCCGTTCGTACTGGTGGATGCTGACCGCGGCAAGTGTCTTCATGGTTGTCACGACGGAACTGAGGTCCGTCGCCGTATCAATCTGTCGTCGCAAGCCTTCGAGTGTCGGCATGTCTGATTCTGGGTCCTATGACTCTTGTTCTTTCTCTCACAACTCCGAAACCGCCTGTTTGGTTGTTTCAGCGATCGTGTCCACGTCGTCGTCTGACAGTTTCCCGCCGGAAACGATTTGCTCACCCAGCTTCGACAGTTCATCGGTCATCGCACGCTGGACGCCGCGCTGGGCCCGCATGATTTCTTCCAGCGGGAGTTCGTCGAACACGCCCGATGTGACGGCCACGAGCGAGGCAATCTGCTCTGGTACATCGAGCGGCTGATATTGGGGCTGTTTGAGCGTCTCGCGAATCCGCCGTCCGCGCTCCAGCGTTTGGCGCGTGTCTTCATCCAATTGGCTGCTGAAGCGGGCAAATTTCTCCAGTTCCTCGAATTGCGAGTAGGTCAGTCGCAAGTCGCCCGCGACAGCGCGGTAGGCCGGCAATTGTGTTTTGCCGCCGACGCGCGACACGGATCGACCCACGTCGACTGCCGGCAAGATGCCCTTGCGAAACAGATTCGGCGAGAGATAGACCTGGCCGTCGGTAATCGAGATCAAGTTCGTGGGGATGTAGGCCGAGACGTTTTGTGCTTCGGTCTCGATAATCGGCAACGCGGTCAATGAACCACCGCCAGCTTCGTCGCGCAGATGCGTCGACCGCTCCAGCAAACGCGAATGGACATAGAAGATGTCGCCTGGAAACGCCTCGCGGCCGGGCGGCCGTCGCAGCAACAGGGACACGTGCCGATAGGCCCGCGCGTGCGATGTCAGATCGTCGTAGACGATCAACACATCGCGGCCCTGCTGCATGAAATGTTCGCCCATCGTCGTGGCCGCGTACGGGGCGATGAACTGCACGCCCGGCGGCGCATCGTCTGCGCCGATGACGACGATCGAATGCTCCATCGCCCCGTGCTCACGCAAATTGGCAATGACGCGGGCCACGTTGGTGCTTCGCTGGCCGATGCTGCAGTAGATACAGATGACGTCGCGCCCGCGCTGATTGATGATCGTATCGACGGCGATCGCAGTCTTGCCCGTCTGACGATCGCCCAGCAGGAGTTGCCGCTGGCCGCGGCCGATCGGAATCAAGGCGTCGACGACCTTCGATCCCGTTTGCAGGGGCACAGTCACCGGCGCACGCTGCATGATGGCCGGTGCGTCGCGCTCGGCCGGCAATCGCTGGCGCCCAGAAAGCGACCGTCCGCCATCCAGCGGCCTACCGATGGGATCAATCACGCGCCCCAGCAGTTCCTCTCCAACCGGCGTATCCAGCACCGTGGCCGTCCGCTCGACCCGCGTGCCGGCTCGCAGTTGCTGGCTCTCATCCAACAACACACAACCCACCTCATCGCGGTCCAGATTGAACGCGAAGCCACGACGATTTCCGGCAAACCGCAGCACCTCGTCGGATTGCACGTTCGGCAGACCGACCACTTCGGCGATGCCGCGCTGGACTTCCGTTACCAGGCCCGTTTCGCGGGGCCGAAGCTCGGCCGTCTGCTGTGAAACGACATCGGAGAATAGTTGGAACGCCGTGCGAACCGCTTCCCGAAAGCCTGGCGAAGCGCCATTGTGGTTCGATTTGGATGTTGCTGTATTCATTGGTTTTCGCGCAGCCGCTCGAAAAACTGCGCTTCCAGGTGGTGCAAGAAGTCCTTCACGTTCCAGCCGAAGGTGTAGCCGCTCACGTCCAACTCCACGCCGCAAATCATGTCGTCCGATAGGTCGAATGAAACTTCCGCGTCACCGTCGAACGACTTGCGGATCGTCTCGCTGAGCCGCTCGCGCTCCTTGTCCGGCACATCAAAAGCGCTGCGGACGAGGACTTCCGCATCGCCGTTGCCCAAATGATGCCGGATCTCCTCACGCTGCTCACTGTCGAGCTGCTCAAGCCGCGAGACGAACGCGTCGAACATCCACTGTTCCAGTTCGGAATCGGCTAATTGCGAAAGCGTGTGTCGCGCCGCCTGCAGAGCTAATTCGCCCGCCTGGCGGCGCAAATCGGATAGAAACTCCTCCTGTTCGCGGCGGAGCTCATCCTGCCACTGTTCGCGACGGCGGTCGATTTCCTGCTTCGCCTCATTCAGTAGCCGCTGTTGTTCTTCGTGAGCTTCGTGTCGAGCATCTCTAAACAGTTCATCTCGCTTCTGGTCGAGTTGTTGGGATTTGTCCTCGTACTCGTGGACCTTCACTTCCGCTTCCTCGCGCTTCTGATCGGCTTCTTCCAAGCGGTTGGCGATCGTCTCCTCGCGTTTCTGCATCGCGCCCACGATGGGCCCGTACAGCAGCCACCGCAACAGCGCGACGAGCACCAGGAAATTGACGATTTGAGCGGCAAAGGTGAACCAGTCAATGTTCATGTCGGATTCTCAGGGTGCGTCGTCTATCTACTGCGTGTAATGATTCCAAAAGGGATTGGCGAAAAGCAGGATCATCGACACCACGAAGCAATAGATGGCCGTCGATTCGATCATCGCCAGACCCACGAACAGAGTCCGCGTGATCGTGTTTGATGAATCGGGCTGCTGGGCGATGGCACTGAGCGCCTGAGCGACCGCACGGCCTTCACCGAACGCGGGACCGATGGACCCGATGGCGATGGTCAGGCCCGCCATGATGATCGAACCCAGGGCGACAATAGCGGTGCTATCCATTTCCTCCTCCTTCTTGTGAGTCAGGTCGTTGTTTGCGTTACGTGGGCTTCGTTGTCGTCTTCCGTCTGCTGTTCTTCTTCCGTCTCACGAAGGACCTTGGTCGCTGACGCGATGTAGACCATGGCTAGCACGGCAAAGATGTACGCTTGAATCATGCCGGTAAGTAATCCCAGCAGTTGCATCAGGATCGGCACGAACAACGGCACGAACCCGATCAGGATGGCGGCAATCACCGTGCCGCTCATCATGTTGCCGTACAGACGCACGGCCAAAGCCAACGTCCGCGACAGTTCGCCGATGATGTTAAACGGCAGCATCAACGGCGTCGGCTGGATATAGTGCTTTAGGTATCCGCCCAGTCCCTGTGAGGCGATGCCGTAGAGCGGTACGGCGACAAATACGCATGTCGCCAGGGCTGCTGTCGTGGTGAGCGAACCGGTTGGCGGTCGGTAACCAGGCACAACGCTGAGCAAATTCGACATGCCGATGAACAGGAACAGCGTGCCTACGAACGGCAGGTACTTGCCGGGATCCTGGCGGCTGACGTCGCGAATCTGGTCACGCATGCCGGTGACCAACACTTCGAGTACGTTTTGAAACCGGGGGATCTCCGTGCCCGTGGCCAGTTTTCGCGTGACCAGCCACGAGCCGATCGCCAGGATCGCCATCACCAGCCAGCTGAAGACGATCGTGGCGTTTAGCTTGACGGCCGGCCACGCCTGCGACTTCCAGAAGATCCACTCGTCGGTGGTGATTTGAACGCTATCCATCACACCGCCTCCCGCTGAGCGATGTCGCCGGAGCGCGCCGGCCCGATGATGCGAATCAGCAGCAGGCGCGCAGCGATGAATCCAACCAACGCCGCCACCAACTGCGCCCAGCCAGCGTAGCTGAGCACGCCGTAGAAGGCGGCCAGGAGAATCGCCAGGCGAGCGATCAGGCTGCCGAAGTACAGATTCAGCGGATGTCGAGCAAGCGGCATGCGGCGGACGGTCCACCAGAGCCCACCGAAGTAGAGCCCGCCCAGTAAGAGTCCTGCGCAAACCGCTGCGACGATCGAAGCCGATTCGATTGTGTCAAACATGTTTGTCTCCGCTTGTTGTGTAGGTCAGTCTTCTCGGCTTTCACGTTGCACCCACCACCAGGCGTTGAGGCAGCCGACCGCGACGCCCAGTACCAGCAGCATTAGCGTCCACGAAAAGCGACTCGGCCATCGCTCGTCGATCCAAAATCCGATGGCCACGCCGATCAGCGCCGGCACGGCTACCGACCAGCCCACCAGGCCGAACATGCCCAGGCCGAACCAGGCGGAGCGTTCGCCCTCCTGCCGCGCCTTGACCTTGCGCTGTTGCCTGGCTGCGATTTTTCGCTCGAAGTCCCTTCGCGCGCGGTGTCGTCCGTTGTCGTTGGGCAGGGTCATGCATGTTCCTCGGCCAATTCCAGGTATCTGCGCAAGAAACTGGCTTCCAGCTTGGCCGTGGCCGCCTGGGCCGCTCGCTCGCGGTCGTCCAACGTGGTAAACTCCTCCCGCACCGTGCTCCGTAGTTCGTCCAGGTCTGCACCCCGCGTTGCCTGGCGGGTCGAGACCAACACTTCGTCGCCACGTTTGACGAGTAGGCCCTCGTCGACGGCGGCAAACTGTTCTTTGCCCGCCTGGTCCTCAAATGCCAACAGGCCGGAAACCAGCACGGCCAGAAAATCGACGTGCTGAGGCAAAAGGCAAAAGCTGCCATGCTCGCCTTCGGCTACGACTTTCGTGACCTCTTGGTCGACGACCACGTGCGTGGGGATCAGGAGTTTGAGTTTCATTCCGGCTTCTCCTCTTGATTCCGTTCCCCTTCTTGCTTGCCCTTATCGGCCTCGTCCACTTCGTCCACGTCCCCGATCATGTAAAGGGCTCGCTCCGGCCGGTCGTGAAACTCGTCGCTCATGATTCGTTCGCATCCGTCCAGCGTCACTTCGATGTCGACCATGCGTCCCTCGCGTCCGGTGAATTGCTCCGTCGTGAAGAACGGCTGCGTCAGGAACCGTTCCAGCCGCCGAGCGCGGTTGACCGTCCGCCGATCGTCGCGCGACAGTTCTTCCATCCCCAGCATCGCGATGATGTCTTTCAGGTCTTCGTAGTCGGCCAGCGTTCGCCGCACGTCACGGGCGATGCGATAATGTCGCTCGCCGACCACGTGTGGCAACAGCATCTCTGAGGTCGATTGCAGCGGATCGATAGCTGGATAGAGTCCTTCGGAAGCCCGCTTCCGTGAGAGCACGACGGTTGCTGACAGGTGCGAGAAAGCGTGAACCGCAGACGGATCAGTAAAATCGTCCGCCGGCACATAGACGGCTTGCACCGAAGTGATCGCGCCGGATGACGTCGTGCAAATTCGCTCTTCCAACTCGGCCAGATCGTTGGCCAGCGACGGCTGATAACCGACGCGAGAAGGAAGTTGCCCCATCAGACCGGAGACCTCCATTCCCGCCTGGATGAAGCGGAAGATATTGTCGATCAACAGCAACACGTCCTGGCGGGCGTCGTCGCGAAAATACTCGGCCATCGTCAGCGCGGCATGACCGACACGGAACCGGGCGCCAGGCGGCTCGTTCATCTGCCCGAAGACCATGACCGTGTTGTCGCGGACGCCGGCTTCGCCCATCTCGCGATACAGTTCTTCGGCCTCGCGGCAGCGCTCGCCGATGCCGCAAAACAGACTCACACCCTCCTGTTGGCCGACGACGTTGTTAATCAGTTCGGTAATCAGCACCGTCTTGCCGACACCCGCGCCGCCGAACAGCCCCGCCTTACCGCCGCGCTCCAACGGGGAAAGCAGATCGATCGCCTTGATGCCGGTTTCGAAGACTTCGGACTTGGTCGCCCGGCGATCAATGGCAGGAGGTGATTGGTGAATGCTGCGCAAACGAGTGTCTTCCAGCGAGTCACCGTCGTCGATCGTCCGTCCGAAGACGTCCAGCACGCGCCCCAACAGCGGCTTGCCGACCGGAACCCGTAGCGGTTGGCCAAGATCCCGCACCGGCGCGCCGCGCGCCAAACCGCGGATCGAGTTCAACGCAATTCCCCGCACCATGCGCGGATCAAGCTGGCTGGCGACCTCGACAATAACTTCTTCGTCCTGGCCTGCCCGCAATTCATGGTTCATTTCGGGCAGCCGGTCGGGAAACACAGCGTCGATCACGCTGCCGCGCACCGAGACGACGTGTCCGAAATTGGAATCGCTGTTTGTGGACGATTTGTTCATGCTTGGGCTCCGAAGTCTTGGCGACTTCGGCTACGACTCTTCTTTTGATTCTGGATTCTTGAAAATGTCGAGGAAACGATCTTCGTACTCGGAGAACACGTCGAGCCGGTCGAGTTCGCGCTTCAGTTCGTAGGCTTTCGAGCGGTCCTGTTCCGCTTGGTGAAACAATTGTTCGATTCGCTGCTCGTCTTGTGGGCTCATCCGCTCTTCCTCGGCAGGCTGCACACCGTACGGATTCTCTGTCTCTTGCTGCGCTTGCTGTTGTTGTTCGATGGCATGCTCAATTTGCGCCAGAAGTTTTCCGAGTTGCTGCTCCATCTCGTGGGCCTGCTGCGACAGCTCACTCAGATCGAGGTCGATGTCGGCGATAGTCTTGAAGACTTCGAGTACAGCCAGAGACGCCTTGGGAAACGGCAATTGAGCGAATAGATGCGGCATCTCGCCGAGCAAACAGGTTCCACGCAATCCGCTCTCCGCCGCAGCGCCGAGCAGCACGCCGTTGAGACCGCCGATGTGGCCGTCCTCCAGAATTTGCAATTCGAGTTGTCTGAGTTCGGCCAACGAATCTTCATCAGTCGTCGCGCCGAAGACCCGCGAGTCATGGGTAGGATGCATTTCCGTCGCCATGGCCGCGAACGTAAAAAGCCGCTCGACGCCTAACTCCTCGGCGAACTGGACAATCCGACGGCAGAGCGCGTACTTGCCGGTGGGCGGCTGAGCTTCGCCAATGAACACGACGATATCGCGCATTTTCCACGGGTCTTTCCAGACGAAGCATCTGCTTCGGGGAAGGTCGCCCGGCCGAATCAAACCGCCCTTGACCTCCACATGATTCAGGTCGAACAGTTCCCGCGCCGAGAACTCGGCAAACAGATGCATTTCCAACTTGGCCATCAGATAGAAGCCGGCGCTGATGGCGACATTGCCCATGCCCGGCCAGACGGCAACCAGCCAAGGTTTTGTCAATGATTGTGTTTGGGACATCGGAATTCCTTTGAGTTGTGTCGAATACTACTCAGTCAATCGCCTGATGACGGGAATCACGCTGTCCGGGTTCAGCGACATCGAATCGATGCCATAGTCGACCAGGAACTCGGCGAAGTCCGGATAGTCGCTGGGTGCCTGCCCGCAAATCCCGACTTTGCAGTCCTTTTGATGCGCCCGCTGGACCACATCCCGGATTGCTGTCTTGACCGCCTCATTTCGCTCATCGAACAACGCTTTTAACTTCTCGGAGTCGCGATCGACGCCCATGATCAATTGCGTCAGGTCGTTGCTGCCGATCGAAAAGCCGTCGTAACGTTCGGCAAACTTCTCGGCGAGGAAGATGTTCGAGGGGATCTCGCACATCATGAAGACCTGCAGCCCGTTTTCGCCGCGCTTCAGACCGTTCTCAGCGAGCACCTCATACACACGGTCGGCTTCTTCGGGCGAGCGGACAAATGGGATCATCATCACGATGTTGTCCAGGCCGATCTCTTCGCGAGCCCGCTTGATGGCACGGCATTCCAAGGCGAAACCATCGCGATAGTCGTCGCTGTAGTAGCGCGACGCGCCACGAAAACCGAGCATCGGGTTCTCCTCTTCCGGCTCGAACTGTGCTCCACCGATCAGGTCGGCGTATTCGTTCGTCTTGAAGTCGCTCATCCGCACCACAGCCGGTTCGGGGTACTGCGACGCAGCAATGGCCGCGATGCCGCGGGCCAAGTGTTCGACGAAGTATTCCGTCTTGTCTTCGTAACCTCGCGTCAGTCGCTCAATTTCGCGGTGCGCCTTGCGGTCTTCAAGTTGATCGAAGCGGGTCAGGGCCAGCGGATGGATTTTGATCGCCCCATTAATGATGAATTCCATCCGCGCCAGCCCGATCCCCTTGGCCGGCAGTCGCCACCAGCGGAGCGCCGCGCCGGGGCTGGCGATGTTCATCATGATCCTGACGGGCGGCTCGCCCAGCCCTTCGAGGTTGACGTCTTGTTCTTCGAAGTCCAGCTTCCCCTCGTAGACGTGGCCTTCCTCGCCTTCGGCACACGAGATTGTGACCTGCTGGTCATCCTCGAGCAGTTCGGTCGCGTCGCTTGTGCCGACATTTGCCGCCAGTCCCAGCTCACGGCTGACGATGGCCGCGTGGCTGGTGCGGCCGCCGTGGTCGGTCACGATTGCAGCCGCCCGCTTCATGATCGGCACCCAGTCGGGGTCGGTCATCTCCGTAACCAGGACGGCGTCGTCGGGAAACCGATCGATCTCGTCCGGCCCATGCAGCACGCACACCTTGCCGGCGGCGATCGCCTGGCCGATCGCCAGCCCGCTGACGAGTCGATTGCCTTCTTCCTTCAATGAGTACGATTTCAGCGAAGTCGCTTCTTTGTTCGACTGGACGGTTTCGGGCCGGGCCTGCACGATCAACAACTCGCCGCTCTCGCCGTCTTTGGCCCATTCCATGTCCATCGGTTTGTCGTAGTGGCGCTCGATCACAGCGGCCCAGCGGGCCAGTTGCAGGATTTTGTCGTCGGAAAGAACGAATTGGCGACGCTTCTTCTTGGGTGTGTCGACGTTCTTCGTCGTCTTGTTGCCGCCGGTTGCGTAGACCATCGTCTTCTCTTTTTCGCCGAGCGCTTTCTCGATGATCGGCGCCAGTTTCTCGTCTTTCAGCAACGGCTTGAAGACGCGGTACTCATCGGGATTGACCGTTCCCTGCACGACGTTTTCACCCAAGCCCCATGCGGCGCTGATCACAACCACATCGGGAAAACCGGATTCGGTGTCGATGGAGAACATGACCCCCGAACCGGCCTTGTCCGCTCGCACCATCTTCTGCACACCAACCGACAAAGCGACATCCAGATGATCAAAGCCGTGTTCCTGGCGGTACGCGATCGCGCGGTCGGTAAACAACGACGCATAGCACTTGCGGCAGGCATCGAGCAGGTCGTCTTCGCCCGTCACGTTCAGATAGGTTTCCTGCTGACCGGCGAAGCTGGCGTCGGGGAGATCCTCGGCCGTGGCGCTGCTGCGGACCGCCACGGCGACGTCATCCGTTTCATAGCGATCGGCCATCTCGCGATACGCTCCGCGGATTGCCTCGTCGATTCCCTCTGGAAGATCGCCGCTGCGGATCATTTGCCGAATCGCCTTGCCGGTCTTGTCGAGCGACTGTTCGTCGTTGTCGAGTCTGTCCAATTCGCGCTTGAGTCGCTCGTCCAGTTCGTTCGCCTTCAGAAACTCGCGATACGCGTCGGCGGTCGTGGCAAATCCACCCGGCACACGCACACCCTCTTCCTGGAGCGACTGGATCATTTCGCCCAGCGACGCATTCTTGCCACCGACGACGGGAACATCATCATTCGTCAGGTCATCCAGCCAGCGAACGTATTCATTGGTCTCGGCCATGTTCGTTTCTCTCATACCTCGTGGGCGTTTGTGCTCGTCATTTCTTTGAAAAGCCGCTCGGTATCCGCCCCGCGGCACAAGTCAGTTCCTTGCGTCATCACGGCGGCCGCGCCGGCGGCGACACCGTAGCGGACGGATTCGGCAAGGGGCTTGCCGTTGGATAGGGCGAACACGATTCCCGCCACCATGCTGTCGCCTGCTCCAACTTTGCTGCGAATCTTGACCGTCGGGGATCGAATCTGCTGGTGTTCGTCGGCGGTTG
>ERZ869936.2067-NODE-2067-length-12458-cov-4.650488_pt1 | contig 12458 bp, 12 predicted proteins | sample MGYA00520876_ERZ869936 | MGnify/ENA primary metagenome ERZ869936 (study PRJEB32218, sample SAMN09650985) | biofilter metagenome | isolation source: enrty point of leading RO module | place: Saudi Arabia: Thuwal, RO plant located on Red Sea | collected 2016-02-17 ...
GTCTCCTGCGGCAGCCACAACGCCGTTGCATCCAGGCCTACCGTGAGTTCCGTTTCGATGTAGGCCGGCGCGCGGCGCGAGCGATAGATCCGCTCGGCGGCTTGCGATGTAACCACGGCGGAGGCGTCGCGGTGCCAGTTGACGCTGTTCCGCAAACGGTCCCCATCGGTCAAACCGCCCGCCGTGTTGACCAGCACAGCCTCGCGCAGGCGGTCCGGCTCCCGCCGCGGCAGGCAAACCTTGGCGCAGCCGGATTGGTATAGATCCTCAATTGTCGTCACAGGCCCACGCCGTACGAAACCGATGCGCGCCACGCCGCGTGCCCGCTCCAGGCCGGGTAGCCCGGGGAAGGGGATCACGCGCGCGCCGCTTTTCACGATGTCGCTGGGTAGTTCCCCCATGGCGCGGTGCTATTCTTTACCGCGCCTGCCCTGAACACCAAGGCTCCGGCGGCGGTAAAGGGCCAGCGCAAGCACCAGGATCGTGGCGAAGGCGGCAAGCGTCACCAGTATGCCGACGTGATAGGGATCGGACAGAAAGTGCGTCAGCAGCGCACCGTCGGCTACGCCGGCATGGCTATCGGGATGCGCGAGGGCCGGCGACACGGTCAAAGCTCCAACGCCGGTGCCGACGGCAAGACGGCGGATCGAAGTCATGAGTTCCTCCATTCGCTTGTTATTGTTTTATATCGTCAGCAGACGTTTGATCCGCGACTCGTCGGCTGCGGCCATTTCACCGGACAGCACGATCGCGCCCCGATCCATCACGGCGAAGTCGTCGGCCAGGTCGCGCGCGAACTCGAAGTACTGTTCGACCAGAAGGATTGCCATCTCCCCCTTGGTGCGCAAATAGGCGATGACGGTCGCGATATCCTTGATGATCGAGGGTTGGATGCCCTCGGTCGGCTCGTCCAGAATCAGCAGGCGCGGCCGGGTAACCAGGGCGCGCGCGATGGCGAGTTGCTGCTGCTGTCCACCCGACAAGTCGCCGCCGCGGCGGCGCAGCATGTCCTTGAGAACCGGAAACAGCTCGAAGATCTCGACCGGGATCGTTCGGCGTCCCCGCGGCAGAGGCGCGAAGCCGGTCTCCAGGTTCTCTTGCACGCTCAGCAGTGGGAAGATCTCTCGCCCCTGCGGGACATAGGCGACCCCACGCCGGGCCCGCTCCGGCGGCCTGAGTTTGGAAATGTCCTGGCCATCCCATTGAATACTGCCGGCGGAGACCGGCAGGTGGCCGACTATCGCGCGAAGCATGCTGGTCTTGCCGACCCCGTTGCGCCCCAGAAGGCAGGTGACCCGGCCGAGAGGCACGTCGAGGGAGACCCCGCGCAGCGCCTGCGCCGCACCGTAGAACAAATCGACCTCTTTCACCGCCAACATAGTTTAGCGCCCCAAGTAGACTTCGATGACCCGCTCGTCGGCACTGACATGATCGAGTGCGCCTTCGGCAAGCACGGAGCCTTCGTGCAAGACGGTCACCTTGACGTCCAGATCGCGCACAAAGGCCATGTCGTGTTCGACCACGATGACCGAGTGAGTTTCGGCGATCCGTTTCAGCAGATCGGCGGTCTGCGCGGTCTCCGCGTCGGTCATGCCCGCGACGGGTTCGTCAACTAAAAGTAGCTTCGGGTCTTGGGCGAGCAGCATGCCGATTTCGAGCCACTGTTTCTGGCCATGGGAGAGGGTCGCTGCCAAGTCGTCGCGTTGCCCAGCCAAGTCGATCGCTTCGAGAATTTCCTCAACCCGATCCCGCGCCGCCTTGCTAGCCTTCCAGATCAGGTTCGGCCAGACACGGCGATCGCTTTTCAGCGCAAGTTCGATGTTGTCGGCCACCGTGTGACCCTCGAATACCGTCGGTTTCTGGAACTTGCGTCCGATACCCAGTGCGGCGATCGCCGCCTCGTCCAGCGCCGTGAGGTCGGTCTTGCCAGCAAACATGACGGTGCCCGTGTTGGGCCGTGTCTTGCCGGTGATGACATCCATCATGGTCGTCTTGCCGGCACCGTTCGGGCCGATGATCGCGCGCATCTCTCCAGGCTCAACCACCAGCGAAAGGCTGTTCAGGGCTTTGAAGCCGTCGAAGCTGACGTTCACGCCGTCGAGGTAGAGGATCGTATCGGACACTTGTTGGGCCATGGCTTACTCCGCCGCCTTGACGCGTGCGTCGATGGGCCCCGGTTCCGCGGTCTCCGTGGGCCGTGGCCGTCCGCCGAACTGTCGAGTGCGCGCGGTGAGGGTGCCGATCAGGCCGAGTATCCCCTTGGGCAGGAACAGGGTCACGAACACGAACAAACCGCCCAAGGCGAACAGCCAGATTTCGGGGAGCGCGCCAGTGAACCAGGTCTTGGCGAAGTTGACGAGCAAGGCGCCCAGGACTGGGCCGACCAACGTGCCGCGCCCGCCCACAGCGACCCATATGACGACCTCGATCGAGTTGGCAGGCGCGAATTCGCCGGGATTGATGATGCCGACCTGCGGCACGTAGAGCGCGCCCGCGACGCCGGCCAGGCACGCCGACAAGGTGAAGGTGAAGACCTTAAAGGCCTCGGCCCGATAACCGAGAAACCGGACCCGGCTTTCCGCATCGCGAATCGCAACCAGGATCTTGCCCAGACGCGAGGCGATGACGATGCGGCACAGCACGAACCCCAGGCCCAGGGCCAGCCCTGAGGCGACGAACAGGGCGCCTCGCGTGCTGTCCGACTGCAGGTTGAAGCCGAAGATATCCTTGAAATCGGTCAAGCCGTTGTTGCCGCCGAAACCCATGTCGTTGCGGAAGAAGGCGAGCATAAGCGCGAAGGTCATGGCCTGAGTGATGATCGACAAGTAGACGCCGGTCACCCGGCTGCGGAATGCGAACCAGCCGAACACGAAGGCGAGCGCGCCGGGCACCGCGACCACCATCAAGGCGGCAAACCAGAACGAGTCGAAGCCTTGCCAATACCAGGGCAACTCCGGCCAATTCAAAAAGACCATGAAGTCGGGCAGGTCCGGGTTGCCGTAGACGCCGCGCGAGCCGATCTCGCGCATGAGGTGCATGCCCATGGCGTAGCCACCGAGCGCGAAGAACGCACCGTGGCCGAGTGACAGGATGCCGCAATAGCCCCAGATCAGATCGACCGAGAGCGCCAGCAGGGCATAGCAGAGATACTTGCCCAGCAGGGCCATGGCGAAGGTCGATACGTGCAGCGGATGTGTGGGCGGCAGCGCCAGGTTGAGGGCAGGCACCGCGACCGAGACCGCGAGCAGCGCGACAAGAAATGCGCCCGCCTTTCGGTCAATCGCGCCGAGCAGCAGCGCGCCAGCCGTTTTCGCGATCATGCTTCCACCGCCCGGCCCTTGAGGGCGAAGAGTCCGCGCGGCCGCTTCTGGATGAACAGGATGATGAACACGAGGACCAAGATCTTGCCGAGTACCGCGCCAGCGACCGGTTCCAGGAACTTGTTGGCAATCCCAAGGCTGAGCGCGCCGACCAGCGTGCCCCAGAGGTTGCCTACGCCGCCGAACACGACGACCATGAAACTGTCGATGATGTAGCCCTGCCCCAGGTTCGGGCTAACGTTGTCGACCTGGCTGAGCGCGACCCCAGCGATCCCGGCAATGCCGGAGCCGAGCCCGAAGGTCAGCGCGTCGACGCTCCCTGTCCGTATGCCCATGGCGCCTGCCATCTCGCGGTTCTGCGTGACCGCGCGCATCTGAAGCCCGAAGCTCGTCTTGCGCAAAACGATGAGCAGCAGAACGAAAACCGCCAGGGCGAAGATCGTGATCGCCAGCCGGTTGTAGGTGACGAGCAGGGGGCCGAGTTCGACGGCACCGGACATCCAGCTCGGCGTTCCGACTTCCCGGTTCGTGGGTCCGAAGATGGAACGGACGGCCTGTTGCAGGATAAGCGACAGGCCCCAGGTCGCGAGCAGCGTCTCCAGCGGCCGGCCGTACAGGAACCGGATGATGCCGCGTTCGATTCCGACACCGACCGCGCCGGCGATCAGGAAGGCAAGCGGCAGCGCGATGAACAACGAAAAGCCGAACAGCTCCGGCACCGAGGTGCGGATCACCTCTTGCACGACGAAGGTCACGTAGGCGCCGATCATGACCATCTCACCGTGGGCCATGTTGATGACCCCCATGACGCCGAAGGTAATGGCGAGCCCGATCGCGGCCAGCAACAGAACCGACCCGAGGCTCAGTCCATAGATCATGTTCTGCAGGGTGTCCCAAAGCTCCAGATCGCGTTCGATCGCCCGGGCGCCGGCCGCTGCGGCTTCGGCAACCGCGCCCGTTCCGGCGGCGACCGCCAGAAGCAGGGACATGGCGTCGCGATCGCCGCGTTTGCGAATCACCTCGACCGCGGCGAGCTTGTCCGCCTCGGGCCCGTCGCCGCCGAGTAGAATCGCGGCGCGGGCCTGATACATGCGGACCTTGATGCCCTCGTCGGTTTCGGCTCCGAGCGCGGCTTCCAGGACCTCGAGAGCCCCGGAATCGGCGCTCTTGAACACCGCATCGGCCGCGGCACGGCGCACGGCGGGGTTGGGATTGCGCAAGGTCAACGCGCCCATCGCTGCGCTGATCGACCGGCGTACCTTGTTGTTGACCTTGATCTTGTCGAGCGCGCTTTCCGGCGCGGTGCCCAAGGCTTCGCCGGACACCGCATCGGTCAGTTCGTAGCTGCCGTCCTTGGGCCGGCCGATGACGATGCGCTTGTCCGTGGTGCGGATGAACAGGAGGCCAGCGCCCAGCGCGTCCAGGACAGGCGCCGCGCGCGGGTCGCCGGTCGCGGCCATGGCCTCGACCGCCTTGGCCTTATCATTGTAGCCGCCGACGTTGAGCGCATCGACCAGAGACTCGAAATCCGCTGCCGCCGCCGGGGCCGCGAGGCCCAGAAGGAAGGCGAGCAGAAGTCCACACCAGCCAAATCTCAAGGCCATATCGGCACCGTCCCTGGCAATACGCGGGAGTCGAGATCGAATGTTCGAAAGAAACCTGGGCCCGGGGTTGGGTGGGCGACCGGTTCGCCGCCCACCCTGAGGCACGTCTCAAAACCAGACCGCCTCCCTGTTCTAATCAGGTCCCCCAGGTAGGCCTCGCAATTCGACGCTCAGCTGCCATGGCCGCCGCACTTGCCGGTCGCGGTATTGAAGTTGCCGCACGACATCGGCTTGCGCCAATCGGCGATCAGGTCTTTGGAGCCGGGCAGAAAATCCGACCATTCGTCGCCGACGACGGTGCCGGAGGTCTGCCAGACGATGTCGAACTGACCGTCCTTTTGCACTTCGCCGATCAGGACCGGCTTGGTGATGTGGTGGTTCGGCATCATGGTCGCGTAACCGCCGCTCAGGTTCGGTACGCTCACGCCGATGATGGCGTCGCCAACCATGTCGGGATCGGTCGTGCCGGCCTTCTTCACCGCCTCGACCCACATATTGAAGCCGATGTAGTGCGCTTCCATCGGGTCGTTGGTCACGCGTTTGTCGTTCTTGATGAAGGCCTTCCATTTGGCGACGAAGTCATCATTGACCGGCGCCTTGACGCTCTGGAAGTAGTTCCAGGCCGCCAGATGGCCGACCAGCGGGAAGGTATCGATGCCGGCCAATTCCTCTTCGCCGACCGAGAAGGCAACGACTGGGATGTCCTCGGCCTTGATGCCCTGGTTCGCGAGCTCCTTGTAGAACGGCACGTTGGCATCGCCATTTATGGTCGAAACCACCGCGGTCTTCTTGCCGGCCGAGCCGAAGGACTTGATGTCGGCTACGATGGTCTGCCAATCGGCATGGCCGAACGGCGTGTAGTTGATCAGGATGTCTTCTTCTGCCACGCCTTTGGCCTTCAGGTAGGCTTCGAGGATCTTGTTGGTGGTGCGTGGATAGACGTAGTCGGTTCCCGCGAGAACCCAGCGCTCCACGCTTTCTTCGTTCATCAGATAATCGACCGCCGGAATCGCCTGCTGGTTCGGCGCGGCGCCGGTGTAGAAGACGTTCTTCGAACTCTCCTCGCCTTCGTACTGGACCGGATAGAACAGGAGGCCGTTAAGCTCCTCGAATACCGGCAGGACCGACTTGCGGGACACGCTGGTCCAGCAGCCGAACACGGCGGCGACTTTCTCTTGCGAGATGAGGTCGCGCGCCTTCTCGGCGAACAGAGGCCAGTTTGACGCCGGATCGACAACCACCGCCTCCAGCTTCTTGCCGAGCAGGCCGCCCTTGGCATTCTGATCCTCGATCAGCATGAGCATGACGTCCTTGAGCGTGGTCTCGGAGATCGCCATGGTTCCGGACAAGGAATGCAGGATGCCAACCTTGATCGTGTCTTCGGCATGGGCCGTCGCGGACAGGCCTGCGACCGTCATCGCGGTGCCTAGCGCCAGGCCGCGTAGCGCGCCGGTCATAGACCAATAGGACTGCAGCATTTTTATTGCCTCCCGATTGAGTGGTTGAGCCCAGTATGCTGCACCGCAAAATTCATGCCAAAATGATGCGGGCACTTTAGTGTTTCAATCAACCATCTGGATTCATTAAATTTTTCGAAGAATGTATGGCTCAGCGAACCTATATAGATCGCCTAAACGGGTGCAATTACTGCTCGAATATTGTGCAATGCACCATCATCTGAGCGCAGATTGTGCAATCGGAGCGCCGCTCGAAACGAACGCCAATGACTTCCGCGTGCTTCCATTTTCTGTACGAGCAAAGCGCCATCGGGTAAGCCTCGCCGGCCAAAGAGCCGGCGGAATTGTCAGGTTAAGGGTGTGAGGGCGCGATGCTTGGATAGGGGATCGATAGCTCATGCTGAGGCGGTAGCAGTTGCCCATGCCGCGTGGGCTTCGGCTCGGAAGAGGCGAAGGGTGGACCGGCTGATGAGGTGACGCTGTACGTTGAAGGTGTTGTAGACGGCGGCGTGGGTGGCAAGAAACCTCTGGGCTGACCCTTGGGTTTTGAATTTCTGCTGTTGCCGTTCCCGCCGTCGGATGAGCAGATGCGAGTTCTCGGCGCGATGGTTGTCCAGCATTTCTTCGACTTCGCGCAGGCTTAGGGTGAACCGGAAATACAGCCACACCGCCTGCCGGATGACGTCCGGCGGAAACCGATGCTGTTTGTAGGACATCCCAGCCATTTGCCCACAAAATTCCCCTCATAACCCGGGAAACCAAAGACAAGAGTGATTATGGATCGAGGCATGGACAGACGCGAACTTCCACCCTGCCTGATCGGATTGAAAGCCTGTGCGACATCACACTTCTGGGCCCGCGAGATTGGTGCTCTAGGCTACGACGTACGGCTTATTCCACCTGCCTATGCGGAAGCGATCTGCGAGGCGGTGACCCGGCGCAACATGCGGTTCGTTCCGGAGAAAAGCGCCGAGCGCCAGGGCGTCTTGATGCTGCACCGGACACGTGACCTCCTGATGCGCCAGCGCACCATGATGCTCAACGCCGTCAGCGGTCACCTGGCCGAGTTCGGCATCATCACGGCAACAGCTATGGCTGCCAGTATTCCAGATCCGGCCGTCTTCAAGACCGGTCGGCGCTACCTCGGTGGTGCGGCGTGCTGGTAGCGATACATCGGCGACCGGGGTGTGGGTGCGCAGCCTGCTCGAGCGCAAGCTTTCGAGACTGGTCACCGTGGCTATCGCCAACAAGACCGCTCGGGTCGCCTGGGCCATCCTCGCCCGTGGTGGGTCATACCGCGCCCCGAGGGCCGCGTAACGTCGCCACCAACGCAGTGCGACGTCATTGCCGCTTATCGCTGTAAGGGCAAATGTAAGTGATGATGATCAATGGGGCCGCTACCAGGAAACCCCGAGGTGCTGTCTGGGCATACAAGCTCGATAGACTGAGAGGGACCCGGCTTGCGGACTTCATCAGGGCCAGCGGTCATCGGCCGCGCAAACAGGCCGGACACATGACCGCTTCTCGCAACGATCAATACCGCCCGCATTTACCCTTGCGTCGAAGGGGCCGTCCACACATGACAGCATCCTGGTTCGCATTAAGCTGATAGCACCGGCGCAATAGCCAAAAATCTAAGGGGCCTGGCGTGCGATTGCCGCTTGCAGGTCGCGGGTGAATTCGCGCACGAAGCGTGACTTCGGCAGTGCCGTGCTTGTGGTGAGTACGATCTCGAGCGTGGCCCGCGGCCGGAAGGGCCGCGTCACCAGCTGGCCGAAATCGCTCCAGGGAACCAGTCCGTCGACCAGGGCCACGCCGAGGCCACGTGCGACGAGGGGGGCCGCAGCAATCGATAACATGATCTCGATATGCGGGGAACGGGTGCAGCCGCACCCGGCGAACAGTCGATCGAGCATGCGCCCAACCTGGGGTACGGAGCTGTAGCTGATCAGCGTTTGATCGGCCAAGTCTTGCGGCGTCACCTCGTCGAGCTCGGCCAACGGCGAGTCCCTCCGCATCAGGGCCACGATCTCGGCATGGCCGATGGTTTCGCAGCGCACCTGCGGCTCCGGGATCTGGCTGATGGTGAGCGCCAGGTCGATGTTGCCAATCAGAATATGCTCGCCGATCTCCTCGGCCGGTAGGGTTTGCAGCATCAGGAGAATCTCGGGATTGCGCCGGCGGAAGCGCTCGATCGCCTCCGGCAGCAGAGCAAAGGTTGGCGGTGCGCTGGCGGCGATCCGAAGCAACCCGAGGCGTTTGTCACGGATGCGATCGGATAGTCCCTTCAAGACCTCGATCTCGCGGAAGATGCGGTCCGCATCGCGGAACAGCAGATGTGCCTCCGCGGTCGGCACCAGGCGGCCGCCCAGGCGGTCGACTAGGCGATAGCCGATCTGGATCTCGAAATGGCGCAGCACCTTGCTGATCGCAGGCTGCGAAACATGCAGCGCCTCGGCCGCTGCGGTCAGGGAGCCGTGGCGCATGATGGCTCGGAAGACCTCCAACTGACGGGCGTTCAGACCGGCCTCCATAACTATAGGTTATAGATAATCAAACATATTGTCCTGGTTGTCCGCAAGGACTTCCCCCAAACTGAGCTATGGCATTCGAGTGGCTCTTCTATCGGCCCGGCCAGCGCGCGGCTGGGCCTCAGGCAGGTCTCGCGTAATGGGCGGGCGCTTTGTCAGGCTTGGCGAAACCGAGCGTCGCGACCTTAGCTTCACCATCGACGGACACCCGGCGCGCGTCCTGGTCGGCGACACTCTATTGGTGGCTTTGCTGACCCAGGTCGGCCACCTGCGGCAGTCGGAGTTTGGCGACGGCGCGCGCGCCGGCTTCTGCCTGATGGGGGCCTGCCAGGACTGCTGGGTCTGGTCGGAAACTGGCGAGCGCCTGCGCGCCTGCACCACGCCGGTCGAAAGCGGCATGGCCATTCTAACCTCAGCCCCGGAGGACCGATGGCCGAGCCTCGGGTGATTCCCCAGGTGATCGTGGTCGGTGCCGGCCCGGCCGGCGTGCGCGCCGCCGAGGCCCTGGTCCAGGCTGGCCTTCGTCCTGTCGTGATCGACGAAGGACGCCGCGATGGCGGCCAGATCTATCGCCGCCAGCCGGAGGGCTTCAAGCGGCCTTACGCCGCGCTCTACGGCAGCGAAGCCGCACGCGCCAAAGCCCTGCACGACAGCTTCGAGGCGCTGCGCGGGCGCATCGATTATCGCGCTGAAACGCTTGCCTGGAGCCTCTGGGAAAACGAACTTCACGTCGCGAGCGGCGACCGCGTCGAAGCGCTGCGCTTCGATGCCCTGATTGTCGCTTCCGGCGCCACGGATCGCCTGATGCCGACGCAAGGCTGGCACCGCGCCGGAGTTTACAGTCTTGGTGCGGCGCAGATCGCACTGAAGGCGCAGGCAACGGCGATCGGCCGGCGTGTGGTCTTCCTGGGCACCGGGCCGCTGCTCTATCTGGTTGCGGCACAGTACCACAAGGCCGGCGCGACGGTGGCGGCGGTGTTGGACAGCTCGCCCTTGTCGCTGCGGCTCAAGGCGCTGCCCAAACTTCTGGCGCGGCCGGAGGTGCTGGTCAAGGGTCTAGGGTTGGTTGCCCGCCTGCGGCTTGCCGGCATTCCACTTCGCACCGGCGTGACGCCGGTTGAAATTGCCGGCGTGCGTGTGGATGGGGTTGCGGGCGTCACGGACCGCGACCGCGGCGGCGATCTCCATACCATCGACTGTGACGCGGTCGGCATGGGCTATCACCTGCGGCCGGAGACCCAGCTTGCCGATCTGGCGCGCTGCGAATTTCGTTTCGACGCGGAGACGCGGCAATGGCTGCCGGCCATCGACGAGGACGGGCGCAGTAGCATCGAAGGCGTCTATCTGGCGGGTGACGGCGCTCGGCTGCTTGGCGCCGACGGTGCCGAGGCAGCCGGCCACCTGGCCGCGCTGGCGTTGCTGTCCGATGCGGGCCATGGCGGTTTGGAAGCCGAGATGGCCAGACTGCGCCTCACCCTGCTTCAGATGGATCGCTTCCGCCGCGGCCTGGCGGCAGCCTTCCCTTGGCCGGCCGAGGCGGCGCGCGCGCTGCCCGACGAGGCCGTGGTCTGCCGCTGTGAAACCATCACCGCCGGCACGCTGCGCCAGGGCGTGGCCGAGCTGGGTGCCTGCGAGCTCAATCGCAGCAAGGCGCTGACTCGCGTCGGCATGGGCCGCTGTCAGGGTCGTTATTGCGGCCACGCCGCGGCCGAGGTGGTCGCCGCCGCCGCCGGATTGCCGCTCGAGGCAGTCGGCCGCCTGCGCGGCCAGGCACCGGTTAAGCCGCTCATCATCGCCGCCGACTCGGCCGATACGGAAGCCGCCGCATGACCAGCTATGCTGCAGACGCTCTCGTGATCGGTGGTGGCATCATGGGTGCATCGGCCGCTTTCTTCCTGCGCCAGCGCGGGCGATCGGTGATTCTAATCGAGCGCGGCCTGGTCGGCCAGCAGGCGAGTGGCGTCAACTTCGGCAACGTGCGCCGCCAGGGCCGTTTCCTGCCGCAGTTGCCGCTGGCCAATCGCTCGCGCGCGATCTGGGGCAAGCTGCTGGAGTTGCTTGGCGAGGACGCGGAGTTCCTGAAAACCGGCCATATCCGCTTCTGCTACAACGAACAGCAGCTCGGTGCGCTGGAGCGCTACGCCAAGGACGCACGCGACTATGGGCTCGAGCTCGAGCTGATCAGCCGCAACGCTCTGCGCATGCGATTCCCCTTCGTCGGGCCGGAGCCGATCGCCGGGTCCTTCTCGCCGGAGGACGGTCACGCCAACCCGCGCCTGGCCACGCCGGCCTTCGGCCGCGCCGCCGTGCGGGCCGGCGCGCAGCTTTTCGAGAACACCGAGATCGTTTCGATTGCCAAGGTCGGCGAGGACTTCGAGGCCATCGCCGCGGACGGGCGCCGTTTCCGCAGCCCCGTGGCGCTGATCACGGCCGGTGCCTGGGGCGGCATTCTGTCGCAGCAATTCGGCGAACCGGTCCCCATCGTGGCGCGCGGACCGCAGATGGCGGTGACCGAGCCACTGCCCTATCGCATCACCCCAGTGATCGGCGTCTGCACGACGGTCGAGGAAGAAGTCATCTACATGCGCCAGGTGGAGCGCGGCAATGTCGTGTTCGGCGGCGGCAGGCGCGGTCCCGCCTATGCCGACATCAAGCGCGCCTATGTGGTGCCGACCAACACGTTGGCGCAGGTCAAGCAGGTGCGCCGCCTGGTGCCCGCCCTGGCCAACGCCCGGGTGATCCGTACCTGGAGCGGCGTGGAGAGCTATCTGCCCGACGACATTCCGATCATGGGACCGAGTGCCCGCGTTTCCGGCCTCTACTACGCCTTCGGCTTCTGCGGTCACGGATTCCAGCTCGGCCCCGGCGTCGGCGACGTGATGGCGGAGTTGATCGACCGCGGCGCGACGAGCACACCGATCGAACCCTTTCACATACAGCGTTTCACGGCCGCCGATCACGCGGCGTAAGGAACAGAAAAGACCGAGGAGCAAAGATGTCAGCCGTTACCGCAGTCAAGGCAGCCAGCATGACCGCCGACGAAGCGACCCGCCGCTTTCATGACGAAATCTTCGTCTTCGACGCGCTGTCGATCGCCTACGTCCTGGAGGATAAGTACGCTGAGCGCTGCCTGACGGCCGGGGTGAACGCGACCAACGCCACCTTCGCGTTGGAGGAAAACTGGGACACGGTGCTGCGCAACGTGGAGCGCAATCTGACCGCCATCGAGAAAAGTCCCTATCTGAAGTTTTGCCTGACCGCTGACGACATGCTTGCGGCTAAGAAAGAGGGCAAGCTGGGTGTCGTCTTCGGCACCCAGGGCGCCACCATGCTGGAGGACAAGCTGTGGCGTCTCGAGTTGCTGGTGCGCCTCGGCCTGCGCGTGCTGGGGCTCGCCTACACCACGGCCAACGGCTTCGGCGATGGCTGCGGCGAGAAGCGCGACGCCGGCGTCAGTTATCTGGGAGAGGGGCGGATCGAGCTGGCAAACAGCCTGCCCGTGATGATCGATCTGTCCCATTGCGGCCCCCGCACCCGCGCCGCTGC
>ERZ869936.2068-NODE-2068-length-12442-cov-10.145071_pt1 | contig 12442 bp, 24 predicted proteins | sample MGYA00520876_ERZ869936 | MGnify/ENA primary metagenome ERZ869936 (study PRJEB32218, sample SAMN09650985) | biofilter metagenome | isolation source: enrty point of leading RO module | place: Saudi Arabia: Thuwal, RO plant located on Red Sea | collected 2016-02-17...
AAGTCTCCAGATGCGATTGTTGTACCGTAGCTATTAGCAATAGGATATTCTTGAGGTCTGATAACACCACCTGTTAAGTGCCTTAATGGTACGAAACCAATAGGCGTGTTGTCATTTGCCATAGTTATAGTCTCCTATTTATAGTTACTCTTTAAAGCCTCCTCTAGTAACTTCAGTTTTGAAAGACTTTTGAATAGGATTTCCTGGCTGTTCTATTTTGTGTATGTCCTGTTCTACTGACCTCATTAAATTTTCAGTCATTCTTGCGTAATACATATTACGTTCATTAACCATTTCTTCAGGCATTTCACAGAGTAGCATACCTTCTATTCCTATATGACCAGCAAACTTACCATGTTCTATCGTAGGATAATGATCAGCATCTTTAACCGTTTTAGGGTCACGAGGTTGCCAACCTTCTCTCAATCGTTTGGCTACGTTTGTCGGTGTTTCCTGTCCTAGAACCATAGTTGCAATCCATCTTTGTTTGTAACCAGGTCTTGGTTCAGGAGCCTCCAATAAATTACTAGGGCGCCATTGTGAAACTTTTGCTTTTTCAGCTCTAGTTTCGTTATTTAATTTATTACTCATAGTCGTGCTCCTTTCGTTCACGTATTGTTGCTAAATGTTTTTACTTCTTTAGCAAATCGTTTTAGTGCCGCTTCATCATTGATATCAATACCGAATTGTCTTGCAGTATTAAGGTCTTCAGAAGTGAGCTTAACTCTATTACTGTCAGTACCTTTTTTACGAGAAACTCCAGCAACAGGAGATTGCACTCTGTTGTTTTTTTGTACCACATTTTTATCAGTTTGAACAGTGTCTTGTTCATCTTTCTTAAAATAAGATAAACCAGAAGCTTTAAGCCTTTTATCCATTTCAGTATAATAGTCTGGATCATTAACATCCCAACCTTCTTCAGTAAGTTCTGCATCAATACCATAAGCCATTGCAGTTTCTTTTCTAAATCCAGGTTTATTAAACCATTCTCTGTTTTCTTTAACCCAATCTGCGGCTAAAGGTGGCGTTTCTTTTGGTTTTTTTTCTACTTTAGGAACCGAAGCTGATAATTCTTCAGTTTTTGACATTTGTCCTCTGATATCAGCCATTTTTTCATAAAGCTCTACCTGTTTATCAGTATTACCTTCTTCGATAGCTGTTTTAAGCTCAGCAGATATAGATGTATAATTGTTTTTTAAGCTTTTACCAGCTAAATCAAAAGTTTTTTTCTCTAATTCAGCTAATCTTTGCTCTAATTCTACATTTTTTTGCTCTGCTTCTGCTCTTTTTGCCACTTCTTTAGCAATTCTTTTACGAACTTTTTCAGAATATGGCATATCATCTGAATATTTAGGTACTTCAACTTTCTTTTCAAGCTTTACTTCCCTTTCATTTTCATATGATTTATCAATAGCTTTCTCTTTTTCTTCAGTTTCAGCTTTTTCAACTAATTCATCAATAGGATTCTGTGGAACCTCTATTTCTTTTTCAGTTGGATTTTCATCTAGCTTAACTTCTAACTCTTTCTCATTGTTTTTTTCTTCTATCATAGTTTTCTCCTATGTTGTCGTTAGTAAAAACTAACGTATGTTATAATTGATGAGTTATTACTTCAGGGTTATCCAATGTAGCAATTACCTCATCATCGTTAATTAACACCATTTTAACTTTTTGTACAGAAATTTTGGCTCCTGCGTATCTACCAAAGATAACCCAATCACCTATTTTGCACCACGGTGCTTTTCTATCGCTATAACACTCAGGTCCCATAGCAATAACTTGTCCAACAGAATTTAAATAACTTTGTGTTTCTTTATTGGTATCAGTTAAATAAATTCCACCTTTTGTTTTTTCAACTACACCTCTCGGTCTAATTAAAATTCTATAACCAACAGGTTGAGGTACAATTTTTGGTGTAGGTACATCATTATCTGTTGCCCATATTTCTTTACTAATCATCTATATCTCCTTCCTTATATTTTTGAGTGGTTTCGTCAATAATTTCTAGAGCTTTATTTAATCCTATTGACATTCCTTGTGTTTTTTTAAAGTCTTCAATTTTATCTACACCTTTAGACAACAAATTTTTACCTAAATCTGTGTCGTATTCTTTAATTTTCTTTTTTATTGCTACGATTAATCTTTCCATTTATTTCTTTCATTATTACATTTAATAATTTTTCAAAATTAACATTTGCTTTATTTGCAACTTGTGCAAATATTCTAGGTTTTACTGTTTTAATTGAAAGTTTTTTATTTTCTAAAAATTTTTTAGCTTTTCTTATTTCGTCTGCTTTTACTGCCATGTTTTTTTCTAATAGATTCCTTTCCCTTTTTAAATATTGAAGCAACTTTTGATTTACCCATTACCTTAGCTCTTTGTTCTCCTACAGTTAAAATTTGTATTTTTCTCGCAAAAGGTTTTTTTACTTTCTTAACTTTAGCTACAGTTTTACGAGCATCACTTGGTGTAGCAAATTTAATTCCTACAGTATCTTTAGGATTTTCGTCTGTATATAATCTTCTTCCAGAACCTTTAGGTTTTTTACCTGTGCCTTTTTTAGGGTCAGCCATTAGCTATCACGTTTAGCAACTCTTGAAGCTGTTTCTACTATCTTAGCTTTAGTTTCAGCATCTTTTCTTGCTTGCGTTCTTTCCTTATCTTTTACACCTTCAGCAAATCTAGCTTTTCTAATATTAAGCTCTTCTGCTTTTAATTGTAAACTTGCTTGGTCTTTAGCCATTTCCATTTGTTCTTTTTGTTGTTCTGGACTAGGTGGCATACTTCCCATTAATCCTTGAGCAGCTTGAGCTGCAGCAACAGCAATTCTATTTTCTTGTTCGATAGAAACTTCATTAGTATCTTCATTTCTAAGTTCTTTATTAATTTCTCCTGAAGAGGTAGGGATTCCCTCTGGTACTTGTGCTTGCATTTGTTGTTGATATAAATATGCCATATGTTGACCTAAATGTGCCATCATTAATGGATATAATACTTCTCTTGCTTGAGGGTTACCACCAAATCTTGGATCCATCATAAATTGTTGGTGTACTGCAATATGAGCTTGATGATCTTGGTCTTCAAAAACTTTAATTGGTTTACCATTTAGTAAAGCCATATTTTCAGAAACTGGATCTCGTCTAGGAGTATCTTCATCTTGAATTATTAAATCTTGATAATCTGGAATATTTAACGATTGTAAAAATCTTCTATAAGCTTCTTTAGTATCTATAATATTAGGTGCTTGTTGAGCTAATTGCAAACCTGTTTGAGCTAAAGCAATTCTTTGCGCTTGAGAAAAAATATTAGGATCACTTACAGGCACAACATCTACTGCTTGATCAAAATCTTTTCTTCTAATTACTTTTCTTTCTCCAATAACATCATAAGGATATTCGTCATCTAAATATTCTCCATTTAATTCGTAAATTAATTTAAATTCTCTACCTTGTGCTTGATGTAATCTTTTATGAATTGCACTAAATACTTTAGAACCTTGTTCAATTAATGCAATTGTAGTTCCTACTGGACCTGATCCAGCAGATTGTCCGACCATAGCATCTGCAATACTAGCAAAACGTCTCCCTGACTCAGTTAAAACACCTAATAATTGTAAAAGTGTTGGTGAAGGCTCCTTAAACGGAAGAGGGATAAATGATTTTCGAAGATCATCACCATATGCTTCTACATCGACCCATTCACCAGGTGAAACAGTAATGTCTCCACCTTCTATTCTAGCACCTTTTGCTTTAAATCCACCATTTAGATTTGCAAAGGCAGCTGAATCTAAAAGAGCACGTAATGCTCCTGTACTCGCATGTTGTAAACCGCCGATCATTTGTATAAGGCCAAAGCCATAGAAGCCTAAGCCAGGAAGATATTTATAATGTATAAAATAAGTTCTTTTTCTTTTAAGAGGATCATCTTCTTTCCAATTTCTTCTAATCGCTAAAACTTGATTGCTTTCATAATCTACTGTTACAATATAAGGTAAAGCTAGTCCTGATTCATCTTCTCCTAAATCTAAATCTGCATGTATTTCTAAAACTGTGTGAATTTTATCTGCCATAGAAGGTGTCATTCCTTCTAATTTTTGCATAGTTTGTTGCACCATATCAGATGTACTTTGACCACCTTGACTTTGTGTTACTGAAACTTGTCGGTAAAATCCTTCTACTTGTTTACGTTTAATTTCGTTAGTAGTTTGTTTCATAACTTGCGTATATCTTTCTGCAGTTTCTAAATCTGTATTTTCGTATGAAATAACAAACTGATCTGCAGGAACAAATTTAGAACATATTCTATCTAAAGAATTATCAAAATATATTTTTTTAAAAGAAGAACCTGCTAGAGCTAAATAAAATAACATTTGATCTAGTTCATTAAAGTAATCTGTTATTTGATTAGTGACTTGGTAATTCATAAAATCTTGTACACGTTGAGCTTGTTCTAATTTCTTATCTGTTTGTTTACCAACAATTTGTGTTTTAACAGGACCACCTGCTGGAAACATTTCTGATATAGCTCTTGCTTGAAATTGAGTTGCAGCTTCTGACATTAATGGATGATGAACACCTGAAGCTCCCGGGAAAGGATCTTGTCTATCTTCTACTACAACACCTAACATTTTAAGACCTTTAGAGTATTGGTCTTCCCAATCTTTTCTAGAAGCCTTATCGTCTTCAAAAGATTTAATTAAAGATTTACCAATACTTAAAACTTCTTGATCTGATAATTCTTCTGCTAAATTAGAATAATGATCTGATTTAAAAGCTTCTTCTTCTTTATCAGTTAAATTTTCATCTACTTCGACCTTTACTTTTTTACCTTGATCATCAGTAAATTCTAATTTTTTTTTATCTAATTCAACTTCTAATGCCATTATGCTTTTTTAGTTTTCTTTTTACGACCATCAGGTCTTCTGTTTTTATCTCGTCTTCCTTTTAATATATCTCTATCTACTTTAGCTGCTTTACCACCAGTCAATGCAGAATTAACTCTGGCCATAGCCCATGCTTGTGGACTTACACCTTTTCTATGACCGCTTGTTCTATATGCTGCTAATCCTCTGTTGTAAATAGCTCTTATTTTAGATGGTGATACTCCAGTTTTTTTTGCTTTGTTTCTTATTGCTGTAGCAGTACTTGATTTTTTCTTAGCCATACATCCTCCTAAATTTTTTATTATGTATACTTTCTTTTTTAGACCCTACAAATTTTCCACCTTTTTTATCTCCAGGTAAAACTCCTGAACCTTTATTATCTTTATTTAATCTTTTAATAGCAGCTTTTCTTGCGCTACGAAGTTTTCCAGATGTACCAGATAAATATTTTTTAGGTACTTTTTTTCCTTTTCTTTTTTTAGGTGTACTCATAGTTTTTCTAAATCCTTTTCTATTAAGCACGTTTTTTCTTTTTACCTGCTTCAGAAAGAGCAATAGCTATTGCTTGCTTTCTAGATTTAACTTTTTTCTTAGATTTACCAATAGGTAATTTTCCTTTTTTATATTCTCTCATTACCTTAGCTATCTTTTTTTCTTTTTTAGTTTTCATTTAGGAAATCCCTTTCTCATGTTTTTATAAGCTTTTTTAGAAATTGTTGATTTTGATTTTGGTCTACTTTTACCAGCTTTACGTCTGGCATTAATATTTGCATATAATCCTTTTTTCATTGTTTCATATTACCTCCTGGTACATACCATACTTTCCTAAGTAAGATATAAAACAAAAAAGTTAATTATTCTAGTATTATTTTTTTAATAGATTTAGAACCATCTATGTTATTTTCTAATTCTGCTTTACCTTTCCAACATTTATATGTAACAGATTCAGAAAAAGTTCTCTCTGCTTCTCTTTTTCCACGTAAACATATAGCCATCGAAGGTTGTAAACGAGCTTCTTTAATCTCACCATTTACAAACATTAATAATCCTATTACTGCCTCTATCAATTATAACTCCCATTTTTGTAACCAATTTCTCTATTAGCATCTTTTAATTTTTCTATATCTTCTAAAACTTTATCCATTTGTTTTCTTAAAAACTCAATGTTTACTTTGTTTAATGCCATGTTTTCAATATGAGCATTTAATTTTTCTGTAGTTTTATATAAATCTTCTATCATCATAAATTGTTCTGAATCAGCTGGTAAAGAGCCAAGTTGACCTCTAGGCCATTTAATTCTAAATTCTGTATTTTCTTCTAAATCTTTTTCCATTAATTGTAGTCTAGTATCTGCAACATTAAGACGTTCTATAATTTGAAAATATCCCATTGTACCAAGAGCTACGATTATTATAAGACTTGCAACAGTCTTCATTGGCATTTGCACTTTAGCCTCTTCTCCGATGTTTAAAGGTTTATTTGCCATTTTTTTTCTTTTTACACTTACATCTTTTACCAAAAATTTTATCAACTATAAATTCTGATAATGTATCTATTGCTCCAAAAAATTTTAATAAAAATTTATCTAACATTTCCATCTTCTTCTAGCTTGTCTTATTCTTGAATTTGGATCATTTCTAGTTTTAGCAGAGCTTCTTTTTAATTGACCCAATGATCTTGCACAATATGATTTTCTTCTTTTAGCTGCTTTACTTCCAGGTTTAACTTTACCAGTAACAGCCATAGATAATTTAGAACCAGGATTAGCTCGTCTATAAGCTCTTATTCCTGCTCTAGTCATACCTGCACCTTTCTTAGTAGGTCGATAATATTTTTTTCTTCTTGGAATATCTCCAGTTCTTTTTCTAGGTCTTATTCTAGTTCTAGCCATGTAAAGCTCCTCCTCTTTCTGCAGAATCAAAACCGCCAGATTTTGTACCGCCTCCAGTTTGACCTCTTCCAGCATCTTGTGCTGTAGGTGTATTAGATCCGAATTGTCCTGCATCAATTCTACCTTGTAAATCTCTTACTGATTCTCTAGCAATTGCTTGTTGCATTCCACTTTGATTATTTCTTATTGCAGCACCAGCAACAAAAGGAATTGCAAAAGGTGTTAACGCACCAATTATTCCACCACCTGTCATAACACTACCTAAACTAGTTGCTACTTTTAAACCTGTTTGAATGTTAGAGGGTATGCCTAATGTATTTTCTACAAAGTCTGTATAATAATTTATATTTTGTTTTATTATGCTATCTGCGGATTCTTTAGAAGTTTTTGTTGGTTCGTCAAAATCCCATTGAAAATAACCGCTTTTATCTGTAAAATCTTTCTTTTGTCCATCATCACCTTCAAAAATTGGACAAACACCATTAACTGACATTCTTCCATTAGGACAAACAAACTCGTTCATGGTCTTCTACCTTGCCTGTTATATTTTTTATAACTTCTTTTTTCATTTTTATTTAAAGACTTTTTATGTCTTCTTGGTCTTTTTCTTGGTTTAGGTCTTGGAATAAAATTAACAAACTTACGTTTGGCCTTCTATTTTTTTTTATTAATATTTATGGGTACAACTTTAAGTTTATTTCTTTTAATTATATTACTCATTCCAGGATAGTCTTTAGCTTTACCTTTATATAAAACTCCACCTTTACCAAAATTTTCTTTAACAGTACCAGTTGGTTTTTTGGCCATCATCTCTCTATCTTTAGATTTACCTTCTTCATAGCCATCATCGTCAAAAACTTTTGCTTTACCAGTATCTTCAAAGTCAACATCTAAAATATCTTTAGTAACTTCTTTTGTAGTTTTAGCCATTATCTTTTTTTCCTTTTACCTTTTTTAATTACACCTCTTGCAATTAAAATATCTTTCTTAGTAACTTTTCCATCACCTGACATATCAGGAAATTTACCTTTTTTCTTTTTCTTTTTTTTCTTCATCATCTTACCAGTCATCTTAGAGTTTTGCATTCTGCCAACTCCAGATCCTGCTCCAGCTGTCATTCTCATTATTTTATCTCCACTTCTATTTTCATAGCTTTCATCATTTTTGCATGTTCAGCTTTTTTATTATCGTCTATTTTTACAACTTCATCACCAGGATTTTGCATTGCTTTTTTTAACATTGCAGCATCTTCTACAGCTCCTGGAAATTTATCATAAAATCTTTTATTAGCTTCTTGGACATCTTCGACACTAAAACTTTTAACGCCTAGTCTAGGTTGCTTGCCTGTTCTTTTAAATGGGTTACTCATCTTTTAAGTCCTCCGGTGTACTTAATTTTTTATTCAATATACCTTGAAAAACTGACTGTGTAAAGGTAGGAAGCATCATTTCGCTTATAGGATTTTTTAAATGGCCAGTAGACCAAGAAATACAAGGAACTCCTTTTTCGTCCCATGCTACTAAGGCATATCCTTTAATATCTATTTTATCGCTAATTTTAATACAAGCATCAGTAAAAGCATTTACTACTTGATCATCTTGTATAGCAATTTTTTCTTTTGTTGTAGCTTTTCTAGGTGTTACTCTCCACCTATCAAGAGTAATAATGTTTGTTTTTGCGCAATTGTTTTCTTGTTTCGTCATCATTGTCCTCTGGATCATCGGGATGTAATACTAAAAATCCATCACGGATCCTCATTAAAGCTTGCACAATTGTATCATGAATATCATCATGCTTTCCAAATGGAAATTGTGCTGATTCTTCTATAACATCCTTAGTCCATTCTTCGTCCATTGTAAACACTAAACCTCCCTCAAACATAGAGGCTACACTATGGGTTCTAGAAACTTTATCTCTTTCTGGAGTATAAGTAACTATAGGAACTCCCGACCTACGCATATCTTGTATTAAAGATTGACCACTAGCTCTTTTCTCGATTAATACTTGATCGGGCATCCATTCCCAATAGCTATCTTGTGCTCGTTTTCTTAAATCTGGATATTCTAATCTTTCTTTCCAAGCATCTAATAATAAGCAAGCAGCATATGGAACATTGTTTTCATCTCTAGCTGTAAATACTCCCCATGTAGTACAAGCAGAAAAGTCAGCAGAAGATTTTGTACTAAAAGCAGTATCGTAAGATTGAACTACATAACCTAATGTAGGTATTTTATCGCCTTCATAAACATTCCACCAATCTCTTTTAATAATACTTCCTTCTTCATTACTAGGACGTTGTTGATATAATGCTTGCCAAACTCTTTGACCTACGGTATTTTGAATTTTTTCTAAATCTGTTTTACTATAAGCCTCTGGCCATAACGCATTTCCTTTATCATCTATCGCTGGTAAATCTAAAACTTTCCAATCTTCTCCAGATTCATTTAAAATATAACCAGCTAAATCGTCCTGGTGCCATCTAGTTTGAATAACAATAATCTTACCGCCAGGTTGTAATCTAGTATAAGCTACAGATTTATACCACTCTAATAGATTTTTTCTTTGAACTTCTGATTCAGCATCTTCTCTACCTTTAATCGGATCATCTATAATTAATAAATGCGCACCTCTACCAGTAATAGCTCCACCTGCACCAACAGCAGAATAAGTACCACCATGTATAGTATGAAATCGTTTAGCTGATGTACTGTCTGATCTTAATGCAACTTGAGGAAAGACTTTATTAAAATCATCGCTTTGAACTTGGTTACGAACTTTACGACCGAAGTCATCTGCTAATTCTTGAGCATAAGTAGATTGTATAACAAATTCATTAGGATTATTTCCTAGATACCAAGCTGGAAAAAATTCTGAACATAACATACTTTTACCATGTCTTGGTGGCATAAAGACTGCTAGTCTTTTAATTTCTCCTGTTTCAAGCTTCTCTAGATTTTTTGCAATTAGTTGTATGTGCGCAGGGTCTTTGTAACCAGGGTACATATGTTTAGAATAACTTAATAAACTTTTTCTAGATTTATAAGTAGATAGTAAATTTGTAAGATGAGTAACTACTTCACCAGCTCTTTTGTCTCTAGTCTTTTGATAAATTTGAATAGCTGACTTTAATTTCTCTTTGATCTGTAATTCTTGCATTTTGTTTTCCTGCACCTAAGGCGCCAGCTTTTTTATATACATCAAATTTTTCTTTAAGTAAAATAAAGGGATCTGATTTATTTTCGAGATTTTTAATTATAAACTCGTTAGGCTGACCCATGAGTCCTAGTAACCAATTAATTTTTAATGCGTCTTTGTATCTAAGTTTAACCATATCTATATGATGTAAGTCTCCTTTTTGCTCTGGATTACCTTCGTTATATTTTCTTAATCTAAAAGTTTCATCATTATTATTACCTGTTATATCTGCTCTATCGTGAATAACATTAATATCTACATCTCTCATAATATTTAACATGTAAGCTATCTCTGAGAGCCACGCATCATTTTGTCCATGTAAACTAATGTGATCTAATAAATAAAACCATTTTTGAGGAAAGCAAGGAAAGATACTATAAGGATGTCCAGTCTGTTCTTTGAAACGAAGTAAACAAAACTCGTCTTCAAAATCCATAATTTTATCATCCCAATTTTTAGTACACATTAGAGCATCGTCATTAAAAAACATTATCCATTTACCTGTAGCATAGCCAGCTAAAGTATTATTATATTTATGTAAGTTTTCGTAACCAATAGGTTTAAATTGTAAAGCTAATTGATTAGGGTACTTAGATTGTTTTAAATATAAAAAAGTTTTATTATCATCTTCATCAACAGCGAAAAGGAATTGTAATTTATCTGGCTGTCTAGCATTGTTAATTAACGATTGTACAGATTTTTTAAGTAAGTCTAATCTCTTTCTTGTAGGTAATAATATTGATATGTTCATATTGTACCTATATAGTTATTAATACTACATAGAAACAAAAAAGGTACCCTCCATCTCTCCCTGCCCAATACCATAAGAACATGATCCTCGGACATCACCTAATAAAAAAATTATACTATTTATTCATATCTTTTTCTAGTATCTCGTAAAAAAATCTATCAGTATCGTCAGTTACCCAATCTTTGTTTTCGACATTCCAATCGTTTGTTTGGACTTTATAGTCTGGGATTTCGTTTCTCGTAGTGAATGAATTAACGTGCCATAATATCCTATTATTAGGCTGAGCAGCGAAATTACCGTTGTCAAGCTCCAGAATATGAGCACATTTATGCTCCTGAGGAATTTCAGAATGATCTGTGTCAAGTAGATTGGAGTCAGGGTGACACCAGTCAACAGTAAACAGATACTCACCGTGATACAGTTTTTTATCCTTACCAAAATATTTTGCTCGTTGTCCTATTAAAAAAGAAAAATGAGTAATGCTATGATAATAATCAAAACTATTCCACAACTCAAGTAAGTCGTTTGGCATATCTGGCACATTCTTCCTGTCCATTTCTTTAGAAAAGAAGGCAGATATTGGCAGACGCCAAAAGCACGCACCGTTTTCCAACATAATGTTAAATAATATACCACGACCCTGTATGCTTGTAAGACCAAAGATAACACAGTCTTCGCTTTCTCCATGATGTTTTCGTAAATCATATAAATACTCCTTGCGTATTTTACAATATATTGGTGGAATGCTACTATTTAAAAAAGCCATTGTAAAGTATTATATTAAAAAAAATTTTTTTTCTAGAGATATTTATACGCATATAAGTCATTCTACACTCTGTCTATACCCCTCTCTATAATTTTACTATATTTAACCGCAAACTTTATACGATTTTTTACGTTTAAACTTAATACGATTTTTTAAAATAGAAATTAAGAAAATTAAAAAAAGAATAAAAAAAACGTAGCGATAAATTAATATCGCTACGTTTAATAATTTAAAAAGTCTTATAGACTTTTAATTTTTTCTTCGAAGTATTTTATATTTTCGATAATAGAATTATCTACTTTATTTTTTTTAATAAACTCTTTATTCGAATTTATTAAATCTAAATATAAATCTTTTTTAGATTTATCTAGATAAGAATTTAAATCGATTAATAAATTTACTTTTTTAAAACGATTATTTTTCGTAGTATCGTATTCGATATCTACTTTACGATAATCGTTATTAAAAGCGTTTTCGATATTAGTCGAAAATTTAGCTTTCTCGTAAATTATAAAAGATTTAGATTTATCTCTTTTATTATTAAATAAACGAAATAAAACTTTTTTATCTTTATATTCTCTAAAAGATAAAGCTACTTTATTTTCGATTATTTTATCGTTTTTACTTTTCATCGTTCTTTCTTCTTTCTAGATTTAAAAAGATTAAGATTTATTCTTAAATATAATTTTTAAATCTAAATAGAACTTATAAAAAATTTTAATAAAAGTAAATAAAATAATTTATCTAGTTTATAATTATTCTAAACTACGTTCTACTTTCGTTCTTCTGCAGTTATATAAAATACTGCAGTAATATAAATGCATTTATTATTAATGCATAACCTATAAAACCTCTTAACATATATATAATCATAATAACTTTCTTTTAAATTAATAATAATTTTATTTATATTTATTATTCGTCATCGTTATACGTTTTTATTTTTATTTTATTAT
>ERZ869936.2069-NODE-2069-length-12436-cov-4.642194_pt1 | contig 12436 bp, 10 predicted proteins | sample MGYA00520876_ERZ869936 | MGnify/ENA primary metagenome ERZ869936 (study PRJEB32218, sample SAMN09650985) | biofilter metagenome | isolation source: enrty point of leading RO module | place: Saudi Arabia: Thuwal, RO plant located on Red Sea | collected 2016-02-17 ...
GGCGAGATGGGTGACACCCACGTGGGGCTCCAGGCCCGCCTCATGAGCCAGGCGGTCCGCAAGCTCACCGGAGCAGTGAACCGATCCCACACCGCGGTCATGTTCACGAACCAGATCCGCGAGAAGGTCGGCGTGATGTTCGGAAGTCCCGAGACGACGTCGGGGGGGCGGGCGCTGAAGTTCTACGCCTCCCTGCGCCTGGACATTCGACGCATCGGCGCCGTGAAGGACGGGCAGGACGTCGTGGGCAACCGGACCCGCGTGAAGGTGGTGAAGAACAAGTGCGCCCCGCCGTTCAAGCAGGCCGAGTTCGACATCCAGTACAACGAGGGCGTGAGCCACACCGGGCTGCTCATCGATCTGGGCGTCGACCACGGCATCGTCGACAAGTCGGGGTCATGGTACTCGTACGGCGACCTTCGCCTCGGGCAGGGCAAGGAGAACTCGAAGGTGTTCCTCACCGAGAACCCGGACATCGCCGAAGAGATCGAGGCCAAGCTGCGACCGGTTCTGGGGCTGACCGACGAAGAGAAGGTGAGCGCTGTGGCCGACGACGTCGAGGACGCGGACGAGGCCGAGGAGCCGGTGGAGGAGTCCGCCGACTGAGGTCCTGAACGCTCGGAGGGGCGCCGGACGGCGCCGCACGGCGGCCTTCGCCGCAAGGGCCCTGGACGACAGACGCGTCCGGGGCCCTTATGTTTCCAGCCCTTGGAGCCACCCGCGTCAGCACGGGTAGGATCCGTCTGACACCGAGCCACTACCCGGCGCGACCGCGCCGTCGACGCATACCCATGAAAACCTCCGAGATCAGAACGCATTTCCTCGACTTCTTCGAGGAGCGGGGCCACGAGGTGCGCCCCAGTTCTTCCCTCGTACCGGAGGACGATCCGACGCTGCTCTTCACCAACGCCGGAATGGTCCAGTTCAAGCGGGTCTTCCTGGGTCAGGAGGATCCGGGGTTCCAGCGCGCAGCGACGTCGCAGAAGTGCGTTCGGGCCGGCGGCAAGCACAACGATCTGGAAGAGGTGGGTCGGTCGAGACGGCACCACACCTTCTTCGAGATGCTGGGCAACTTCTCCTTCGGAGACTACTTCAAGCGCGACGCCATCCGCTTCGCCCACGAGCTGCTCACCGACGTGTACGGCCTCGACCCGGCGCGGATCTACGCCACCGTGCACCATACCGACGACGAGGCCGCCCAGTTGTGGGCCGAAGAGGTCGGGCTGCCCGCCGATCGCATCTACCGCCTGGGCGACGAGGACAACTTTTGGCAGATGGCCGACACGGGACCGTGCGGCCCTTGCTCCGAGCTCCACTACGACCTCCGGGACGACCCTGCGCCGGTCACGAGTGTCGAGGAGTTCGTCGACCTCAACGAATCGGGGCGGATCCTGGAGATCTGGAACCTGGTGTTCATGCAGTTCGACCGCGACGAGGAGGGCACGCTCCACCCGTTGCCGGCCCCGTGCGTCGATACGGGTGCGGGTTTGGAGCGCATCGCCTCCGTGCTCCAGGGCGTCGACTCGAACTACCACACCGATGCCTTCCTTCCGCTCCTCGATCGGGTGGCCGATCTGGTGGGCCGCCCGTACGAGCGGGACGCCGAGGAGGGCGTGAGCTTTCGGGTCCTCGCCGATCACGCCCGGGCCGTAGCCTTCCTCCTCTCCGACGGGGTCTATCCGTCCAACGAGGGGCGCGGCTACGTCCTTCGCCGGATTCTACGGCGAGGGGTCCGGCACGCGTGGCTCCTCGGGCGAAGGACACCGACCCTCGTCGACGTCGTGGACGCGGTCATCGACGTCATGGGTGACGTGTTTCCGGACCTGGAGTCGCGCCGCGACCACATCGTGCGGACGACCCGGGGCGAGGAGGAGCGCTTCCTGGCCACCATCGAGGGCGGCCTCGAGCGCTTCGAGGAGTTGGCGTCGGGGGAGGGAGGCACGATTCCCGGGGACGAGGCGTTCAAACTGTACGACACCTTCGGGTTCCCACTCGATCTCACGCAGCTCATGGCCGAGGAACGCGGCTATGATGTTGACGTCGCCGCCTTCCAGGAGGCGCTCGACGCGCAGCGGGAGCGGTCTCGGGCCGATCGGGCGGCCAGCGGTCCAGCCATGGACGCCGGCCTGGATGTGGAAGGGTGGACGTCCGTCACGGACGGTCGTCAGACCTTCGTGGGCTACACGCGTGTGGCCACCGAGTCCCCGGTACTGAAGGCCAAGGAAGTCGAGGGTGGGGTGGCGCTCATCCTAGCCGAAAACCCCTTCTACGCCGAAAGCGGGGGGCAGGTCTCGGACGGTGGACGTGTGACCGGCGACGGCTGGGAGCTCGAGGTCCGTGACGTGATGAAGTTGGCCGGCGACACCGTCGTGGTGGGCCCCGTGTCCGGATCGTTCGATCTCCAGGGCCTGCCGGGCCAGACCGTTCGGGCGGAGGTCCCGGCCGACGTCCGCGGTGACACGATACGCAACCACACCGCCACCCACCTCCTGCACGCCGCCCTCCGGTCGGTTCTCGGGGATCACGTGGTGCAGCGTGGCTCGTTGGTCGCTCCCGACCGGCTACGCTTCGACTTCGCCCACACCGGACCCATGACAGCCGCCGAGCGCCAGGAGGTGGAGGCCATCGTCAACGAGGGTGTCTGGGCGAACCACCCGGTGGAGATCGAGTATCGCGCGTACGACGAAGCGGTCGCCGCGGGCGCCATGGCGCTCTTCGGTGAGAAGTACGCCGACGAGGTGCGGGTGGTGCACGTCCCCGGGGTGAGCATGGAGTTATGTGGAGGCACTCATGTGGCCTCGACAGGGGACATCGGGGTCTTCCGACTTCTCAGCGAGTCGGGTGTGGCTGCTGGGGTCCGCCGGGTGGAGGCCGTGACGGGGCGCGGCGCATACCGTCATCTCCGCGACCAGGAACGTCGCCTGGAGGACGCCGCCGCTGCGCTCAAGACGCAGCCCGAGAACCTGGAGAATCGGATCGAGGGCATCCTGGAGGAGAAACGTGCGCTCGAGTCCCTCATCGACGAGATGCGGAGTCAGGGAGGGGCGGGCGAGACCGTGGTGACCGAGGAGAGCATCGAGCTCGAGAGCGGCGCCGCGGCGTCGTACCGGGGCGTGCGTCTGCGGGCTCGTGACGTGGACGATGCACGGAAGTGGGGCGACGCCTTCCTCGAAGGGGGACGAAGTGGGGTCGCGGTCCTCGCCGCCGAGATGCCCGGAGAGAAACGGGCCCTTCTCGCGTTCGTCACCGACGATCTCATCTCCCGGGGCGTTCGCGCCGACGCCGTGGTGCGAGAAGTCGCGGCCCTCGTGGGTGGTCGAGGGGGCGGACGGCCCCACATGGCCCAGGCCGGAGTGGAGGACCCGTCGCGGCTAGACGAGGCGCTCGCTTCCGGGGTCGGGACCGTGCGCGAGCTCCTGTCGGGGACCCACTCGTGACCGACGTGCTCGCCTGGCTCGGAGGTCGCACCCCGACGCCTCCCGACGATCTGCGCTGCCGGCTGGAGGCCGCTGTGGAGGCCGAGCCGACGAGCGGTCAGCGGGCAGGGGAGCGGGTGGACGTCCTTGAAGATGCCGGTGTTCTCCGATTGGACGCCGCTGTGGCCCGGCCGGGACGAGAGAGAGCCTCGGCGTTCGAGCTTCTGCTCGCCGACGCCCTGATCTCGTACGCCTGCGAGGCGGCGTTGGAAGCCGAGGCGCCCGAGGAGGTACTCGGCCGCTTGGTGGAGGTAGGACGGACGCGGTGATCATCCCCGACCGAAGCTCGCTCGTCGACATCCATAGCCACCTGGTGCCCGGGGTGGACGATGGAGCGAGGAGCGTGGCTGCGGCCGTGGCGTCCGTGGAGCGGATGACCCACGTGGGAATCCGGCGCCTCGTGACGACCCCTCACATTCGGGGCAGCCTGACCCTCGACCCCACCGGACTCGAAGCCCGGCTGTCGGAGGTGTCCGCCGCCTTCGACGAGGCTGCGGCCGCGGTGAGGGAATCCTTGCCCGAGGTGGAGTTCCGGCGCGGCCACGAGATCCTCCTCGACGTTCCGGAAGTGGATCTGTCCGACCCGCGCATCCGCATGGCGGGCACGTCCTTCGTGCTCGTGGAGTGGCCGCGCCTCCAGGTTCCCCCGGGGTCGGCGCGGGTCCTCGAGCGGCTCCGGGACCAGGGGTACCGGCCCATCGTGGCCCATCCGGAGCGGTACATGGGACAGGCCAACCCCTTGAATCTGGCCGGCAAGTGGCGTCGCGCCGGGGCCTACCTCCAGGTGAACTACGGTTCGCTGTTCGGACGGTACGGCAACGAGGCCAACGACATTGCTCTCCAGCTCCTGGAGGCCGGGGTCGTGGACTATATGGCCTCCGACTTTCACGGTAAGTCCGGGCTCAAGCTCTACAAGGACGAGGCGTGGGATGCGCTGAGGGCTCGGGGGGCGGAGGAGGCGCTGGACCTCCTGTGTCGCGTCAATCCCGGCCGGGTCCTGGAGGACCTCCAGCCCATCCCGGTCGCGCCCTTGCCGCCCTCGTCGAAGCTCTTCGACCGCATTCGTGGCATCATGAGGCAACACATGAGGCCACAGCGGCAAAAAGGATGACCGGCAACGAGATGAGAAAACGGGTCCTGCAGTCGGAGGGGGTCTTCACGGCGCACATCGACGCCCACCGTCGCGTCCTCGACGCCGTCGAACGCGACCTCGGTGATATGGTCGCGGAGGTCGCGGCGGAAACGCTCCAGGTCGTGCGTTCCGGGGGCAAGCTCCTCTTCTGCGGTAACGGAGGATCCGCAGCCGACGCCCAGCACCTGGCGGCGGAGTACGTGGTCCGCTTCTCCCGGGATCGACGGCCCCTCGCGGCCGTCGCGCTTACCACCGATACCTCCATCCTGACGGCGGCCGGGAACGACTACGGGTTCGAACGCGTCTTCGAGCGGCAGGTGCGGGCGTTGGGGCAGCCAGGCGACCTGCTGATGCTGCACTCGACAAGCGGACAGTCGAGGAACCTGCTCCGGGCGGCGGAAGCGGCCCGGGAGATGGGCGTTCGTTCGGTGGGGATCCTCGGACGGGGCGGGGGAGCCCTCGCGGGTCTCGTCGACCTGGCGGTGGTCGTGCCGGATGCCGCTACCGCGTTGACGCAGGAGATGCACCTCATGATCGGACACATCGTGTGCGACATCGTCGAGGCGGCGTACGCCTCCTCGACCGAATCCGACGGTTGATCGTGCGAGACCTCATCGACCTCCAGGGGAAGACTGCCCTCGTCACCGGCGGATCTCGGGGCGTGGGCGCGGCTACGGCCCTCCTTCTGGCGCGCGCCGGCGCGTCGGTCGGGATCGGGTACCGCAGCCGGAGCGACGAGGCCGACGACGTCGTGGCCCGATGCGAGGCGCTGGGCGTCGACGCGTGGTCCCTCGCCGGCGACCTCACCCGACCTTCCGACGTAGAAGCCCTCTTCGCACGGGCCGACGAGGAGTTCGGGAAAGGCCTCGACATCTTCATCGGCAACCACGGCATCTGGCCGCCCGAGGACGTGCCCGTGTCGGAGTTGGACGACGAACGATGGCACCGCACGGTGGACGCCAACCTGCACTCCATCTTCTTCACCTGCCGTGCGGCCTCCCGTCGACTCAACGACCACGGCAGGATCGTTCTCGTGAGCAGCACGGCGGGCCAGCGGGGCGAGGCGTTCCACGCCGACTACGCCGCCACAAAGGGCGCGATGATCTCCTTCGTGAAGGGCTTCTGCGTCGAGCTTGCTCCGCGCGGAATCACCGTGAATTCGGTGGCGCCGGGGTGGATCGACACGGAGATGTCGGAGAGCGCGCTGACCCCGGAGAACAGGGGGCGGATCGGCGCCTCCATCCCCAGCGGTCGCACCGCCACCGCGGAGGACGTGGCGGTACCCATCGGCTTCCTCTGTTCCGAGCTGGCCCGCCACGTCACCGGAGAAATCCTCAACGTCAACGGCGGGGCGGTGCTGGTGGGATGAGTCCTCGCCCCGACGCGCCTGCGGCGGTGCGCTGGATCACCCGTACGCTGGAAGAGGCGGGACACGAGACCTGGGCGGTAGGAGGGGCGGTGCGTGACGCCCTCCTCGGACGACCCTCGGGGGACTGGGATCTGACCACACGGGCGAGCCCGACGGAGATGCGTCGGCTGTTCCGGCGGACGGTGCCCATCGGGATCGAGCACGGCACCGTGGGCATTCTCGACCGCGAGGGCGTCCTGTACGAGGTCACGACCTTCCGCAAGGACGTGGAGACCGACGGCCGCCACGCTGTCGTGGAGTTCGCCGACCGGGTGGAGGACGACCTGGCACGCCGGGACTTCACCATCAACGCCATCGCCTGGCACCCCCTCCGCGAAGAGTTCCTGGACCCCTTCGACGGTGAAGGTGATCTCCGCCGCAGGGTGCTCAGGACGGTGGGCGAGCCCACCGATCGGTTCCGGGAGGACTACCTCAGGATTCTGCGGGCGCTGCGCTTCGCTGGTCGCTTTGGACTGCGCATCGATGAGGCGACGTGGAGTGCCATCCGTCAGCTCGTGGACGGCCTCACTACGCTGTCGCCGGAGCGCATCCGGGAAGAGCTCCTCAAGGTCCTCGGCGCGGATCCGCGACCGTCGGAGGCGTTGTCCCTCTACGCCGACTCCGGTGCCCTCGCCGTTCTCTATCCGGAGGTGGACTCCTGGCGAGCTTCGTCAGACGACTGGGACCGACGCCTCTCCGCCGTGGATTCGTTGCCCGCAGGACGCCCCGAGGCGAGGCTCGGGGCTCTCCTCCACGGGTTGCCCGAGTCCGATGTCGCGGCGCTCCTCGTCCGACTCCGGCTTTCGAATCGCCAGGCCGACGACGTCGCGCACCTGGCTTCGGGTGCGCCCCTGCCGCCTCCCGACGCCGAAGACGAGGCGTACCGACGCTGGCTCAGCCGACACGGGCCGGAGCGACTTCATGCGCTGGCCCGCCTCGAACTCGCCAGGGCGCGGGGCGGAGGCGCCGACCCCTCGGACGTCGTGGGCTCCTGGAGACGCGCGAAGGCAGTACTGAGACGGCGGCCGCCCCTGGCCGTGGGGGACCTGGCTCTGGACGGCCGGGACCTCATAGGGATGGGGCTGAGGCCGGGTCCTCACTTCGGCGACATCCTCGACGCCCTTCTCGACTGGGTCCTCGAAGATCCGGGGCGCAACGAAGCGGGAGCGTTGGAAGCGAGGGCCTCGGAGATGGCGGACCGGGTAGGCCAGGGGGAACGTCGTGGCGGATGAGCTGAGCCTCTTCGCAGGCGACGACGCGGTACCCGGAGCCGCTACCGGCGACATGTGAAGCAGCGGAGTCGGCGGGGCTGAGCGGACGCCGACCTCCGCGGGGATGGGCGACCAAGCCCCCCTCGCGGCCCGAATGCGGCCCGAGTCCATCGACGAGTTTCGAGGTCAGCAGCATCTGCTGGCGCCCGGGAAGGCCGTGCGGTCCATGCTGGACGCCGGGCGTGTCGGCAGCATGATCCTCTGGGGGCCACCGGGGAGTGGCAAGACGACGCTGGCCCGGCTCATCGCGGCGGAGTCGGACGTCACCTTCGTGTCGTTCAGCGCGGTGACCGAGGGCGTGGCCCGCGTGCGGGAGATCATCGCCGAGGCGGGGCAGCGCCTCCATGCGACGGGTCGTCGAACGATCCTCTTCTGCGACGAGATCCACCGATTCAACAAGGCGCAGCAGGACGCCTTCCTGCCGCACGTCGAGGCGGGAACCATCATCCTCATCGGGGCCACCACGGAAAACCCGTCTTTCGAGATCGTACGGCCCCTCCTGTCCCGGGCGCCTGTCTACGTTCTCGAGCCTTTGTCGGCCGACGATCTGGGACTCATCCTCCGGCAGGCCCTCGACGACCCGCGTGGGCTCGCCTCGCTGAACCTGGCCGTGGACGCCGATGCGCTGGACTTCGTGGCGGAAGCCGCCGACGGCGACGCTCGACGGGCGCTGGGCGTCCTGGAGGCGGCGGCCCGCATCGTCGGCGTGGGCGGCTCGGTGGACACGGAGGTGGCGAAGGAGGCCCTCCAGCATCGCTTCGCTACGTACGACAAGAGCGGCGAGGAGCACTACAACCTCATCTCGGCCTTCCACAAATCCATCCGGGGCAGCGATCCCGATGCGGCCCTCTACTGGCTCGCTCGGATGCTGCACGGCGGGGAGGACCCGCTGTACATCGCCCGCCGGATGGTGCGGATGGCGTCGGAGGACATCGGTCTGGCAGATCCGGCCGCCCTTGGCGCCGTCATCGCGGCTCGCGATGCCTACCACTTCCTGGGCGCGCCGGAGGGCGAGTTGGCTCTCGCCCAGGCCGCGGTCTACCTGGCCACGGCTCCCAAGTCCAACCGGGCGTACGCGGCCTGGAAGGCAGCGGCGCAGGAGGCGCGGTCGACTCCGTCGGCGCCCGTGCCCCTTCACATCCGCAACGCCCCCACGGGGCTCATGAAGGATCTGGGGTATGGTGAGGGGTACCGGTACGACCCCAACGAGCCCGACGGGGTGGCGGCCCAGGAGTACCTCCCGGAGGGCGTCGGCGGCGAGCCCTTCTACCAACCGGGGCCCTACGGCTTCGAGAAGACCATCGGCCAGCGGTTGGCGTGGTGGGCGGAACGGAGGCAGAAGCCCGCGGACGAGCCGTAGGCGGGGATCGAACCAAATGCGACGACACTACATCAGAGTCGGGTCCTTCGGTATCCTTCATTGAGCGCAACACCGCCGGGCGGCGTCGCCTGCGTCGACGGCCTTCCGGCCAGACATCGACCCCATCGGGTCGGAGGTGCAGGATCCCCACTCAACTCATCGACCTCCACACTCCCGTGGACCGGGTGGTCCTCGTCGGAGCCCCCCACCGGACGGCGAGCCGCGACCTCGTCGACGAGCATCTGGAGGAGCTGTCGCGCCTGACGGATACTGCCGGCGGCAACGTCGTCGGCAAGCTCGTGCAGCGCATCGACGCCCCCAACCCCGCGTACTACCTGGGGGAGGGCAAGGCTCGCGAGCTGGCCGAGCTCGTCGCGAGCACCGAGGCCGACCTGGTGGTCTTCGACGAGGAGCTCAGTCCGGCCCAGGGCAAGAACCTGGAGGAGATCGTCGGCGTCCGGGTGATGGATCGCTCCGAGATCATCCTCGACATCTTCGCCACCCGGGCCCGTTCCCGAGAGGCGAGGATGCAGGTGGAGTTGGCCCAGCTCCAGTACCTGCTCCCGCGGCTGCGGCGGATGTGGAGCCACTTGTCCAGGATCCGAGGCGGCATCGGCCTACGGGGCCCGGGTGAGACCCAGCTCGAGACCGACCGCCGTCTCATCGGCACGCGTATCGCCGATCTTCGTTCGAAGCTCAAGGACGTGGCGAAGGCGAGGGCCCAGCAGAGGAAATCGAGGGAGGGCAGCTTCCGCGTGGCGTTGGTGGGATACACCAACGCAGGGAAGTCGTCCCTGCTGCGCGCTCTTTCCGGCTCGGAGCTCTTCGTGGAGGATCGCCTCTTCGCGACGCTGGATTCGGCGACCCGGAGCGTGGACCTCGGCTCGGGATACGAGGCGCTTCTCACCGACACCGTCGGTTTCATTCGAAAGCTCCCCCACCACCTCGTGGCCTCGTTCCGGTCCACGCTGGAGGAGGCCCGGGAGGCCGACGTCCTGCTCCACGTCATCGACGCGTCCCATTCAGACTGGCGGGAACACCATCAAGTGGTCTCCGAGGTGCTCCACGACCTGGGACTCGACGGACGTGACCAGATTCTGGTCTTCAACAAGATCGATCGCATCACCCACGAGGAAGAGGAGATGCTGCGAGCCCGAGTCCGGTCCCTCGATGCGACCCCGGCGGTGTTCGTCTCGGCGCTGGACGCCGACACCCACGACGCCCTTCGGGACACGCTCCTCACCCGCGTCCGAGGACGGTTGGCGAGCGTCGTGGTGAGCGTGCCCGTCGTCGATGGCGAAACCATCGCGGCCATCTACCGCGAGGGCGAGGTCACCGGCCGATCCGACGACAGTATGCGCGTCTCCCTCACGGCGCGGATCCCGGTGGCGCTCCTCGGCCGGTTGACGGGACGGCGGGACGTCTCCGTACAGGAGGTCGCGTGAGCCTCGGATCCGTGGCCATCGTCGGGACCCGCGCGGAGGCCCTGGCCTTTGCGGAGCGGCTGGCGGGTTCGGACGCCTTCGACGGCATCACGGTGTACGGCCGCGAGGTCGAGACGCCGGCCCATACCGTCTTCGCCCGCGGACTGGCCCGATACGTCTATGGCCTCGAGCCGTTCGAGGCGACGACCTTCGCCGTCCTTCTCGCCGTGCCCGACGAGAGCGTGCCCGAGACGGCGTTTTCCGTGGCCGGGCAGGGGAGAGCCCCCGAGGGGTGCGCGGCCTTTCACGTCTCGCCGACGCTCCCCACCGACGCCCTCGCTCCCCTCCACGCTCAGGGGTATGCATTGGGGGCGTTCCAGGCCTTCGGGGGGAGCGGCAGCGGCTACGTGGCCGTCACGGGTTCGCCCTCGGCCATCTCCGTCGCCCGCCGCATGGCGGATGCCCTGGACGTGGAGGTGCTGGAAGTCCCGGCTGGGCGTCGACCCCTCGTCGACGCGGCTTCGACCCTCGTCAGCGGCTCCGTCGAGCCGCTTCTCGCCCTCTCCGTTCGCCTCATGGAGCGAGCGGGCATCACGGCCGACGACGCACGGCCGGCCTTGCTCGCGTCCGTACGGTCGGCGCTGACGGCACTGGAAGGCGGTCGCGGTGTGGACGCGGCGGCGCATCCGGCGCGGCAGGGGGACTTCGAGCGGGCGGCGCTCCACCTCCGGGCTCTCGATCCGGAAGATCAGAGGCTCTACGCCTTCCTCGCCGCCGAGCTGCTCCGGCTGGACGCCGGCTCGGCCGACGAGGAGGCCCGCGGCGCCCTCGACCGGCTCTTCCGCCGTTACCTGGATGAGATCCCGGCGAGTCCCGACCCCGACTCCATCATTCCCGATCGCGACCCACAACCCACCAACGTGGGATGAGCATGCGTCTGTACGTCAACATCGATCACGTGGCCACCGTGCGCCAAGCGCGTCGCACCGACGAGCCCGACCCCGTCCGCGCTGCCGTCCTCGCCGAACTGGGTGGAGCCGACGGGATCACCGTGCACCTCCGCGAGGACCGGCGCCATATCCAGGACCGTGACGTCCGCCTCCTGGCCGAGACGATCCGTACGCCCATGAACCTGGAACTCGCCGCGTCGTCGGATATCCTCGAGCTCACCTGCGAGCTGGCTCCCGTGCAGGCGACGTTGGTGCCGGAGAAGAGGGAGGAAGTCACCACCGAGGGCGGGTTGGCCCTCGGTGAGCCGGGACAGCGGAAGCCCACGGAGGAGGCCCTCCGACGCCTTGCCGCCGCAGGCGTGCGGACGTCTCTCTTCATCGATCCGGAGGAAGAGGCCATCCGGATTTCCGCCGATCTCGGGGCCGACGCCATCGAGATCCATACCGGGGAGTACGCCAACACCCGAGGCGAGGAGCGTCGACACCATCTCGATCGCATCGCCCGGGGCGCGGAGCTGGGTCGGAGCTTGGGCCTGGACGTGCACGCCGGCCACGGACTCACCTATGAGAACGTCGCGCCCATCGCGGCCATCGCCGAGTTGGAGGAGCTCAACATCGGCCATTCCATCGTCTCCCGGGCGGTCTTCACCGGTCTCGAGGCGGCGGTCCGGGAGATGGCGCAGATCATCCGTCGGGCCCGGCGTTCGTGAAGCACTGGGGGAAGGCGACCTTCGGGCTCGCCGTCACCGTCTTTCTGTTGTGGTGGGTCCTGAAGGACGTGGACTTCGGTGAAGTCATCGCGAACATCTCGACGGGGAACTTCTGGCTCCTCGGCGCCTCCGTGTTCGTGGCGACGTTCGGCTTCTTCATCCGCGCCCTCCGTTGGAAGGTCCTTCTGGCTCCGGTGCGACCGAACACGGCGCTGCGCTCGCGGTTCGCCGGCGTGTCCATCGGATTCATGGCGAACAACGTGCTCCCCGCTCGCATGGGGGAGTTCGCCCGGGCCTTCGCCTTCAGCCGAATGGAGCCGGTGACGGCGACCGCGGCATTCGGCACGCTCGTGGTCGAGCGCTTCATGGACGGCGTCGTACTCCTGCTCTTCCTCGTGATCCCGGTGATGACGCCCGGCTTCCCGGCCTCCGACGCCCTTACGGTGGGCGGGGGTGCCTCCATGCTGCGGGCGGCCGGTGGACTGGTCATCGGCATTCTCGTCGTACTGATCATGATGGCCGCTCTACCTCGCCAGTTCCTGCTTCTCGCGGAGCGTCTGGCCGTGATCCTTCCCCAGGGGATCAGGAGCAAGGTCATCGCCGGGCTCGAGAGCCTGCTTCGCTCCATCGCAATCATGCGCGACCCGAAGCTCCTGTTCGTGGGATTCGCGTGGTCGTTCTTCTTCTGGACGTGGCATGGGCTCG
>ERZ869936.2070-NODE-2070-length-12434-cov-3.505534_pt1 | contig 12434 bp, 10 predicted proteins | sample MGYA00520876_ERZ869936 | MGnify/ENA primary metagenome ERZ869936 (study PRJEB32218, sample SAMN09650985) | biofilter metagenome | isolation source: enrty point of leading RO module | place: Saudi Arabia: Thuwal, RO plant located on Red Sea | collected 2016-02-17 ...
GTGGTTCCCGTCGAGCTCGGAGACGTGCGTGCTTTCTCATTCGGCAAAACGCACCGACGTGGTTCACATTGGTCCCGTGTCCACTCGATGTCGGGCGTTGGATTGCCTGTGCATGTCCGGAGTTTCTTCGAAATCGTGTTGAAAGTCTTCTTGAGGCCGCGTTGATACCTGCATCGGACGATTCGTTCGAGCTGCAATCGGGAGAGGCGGGGCAGACAACGCCCTCCCGGTTGCAGCACACTCTGGGGCAAATCGCTTCCTTGCAAAATGAGGTTTCAGGAGAGTTGAGACGCTCCCTTTCCCAGCCTGGGCGCTGGTAAGAATGCGTCGGCGACCACTTCTGAAGCGGCTCTCAGCACGCGACGAGCAATCGAGGCCCGAGGGCCAACCGCTCCCGGTCCGCGCCGGCTCCGACCATGTTGGAGAGACTGTCAGTCAGTTCCAGTTTGAAGGAGACCTGAGATGATGAGATTTGAGGCGACACGTAGAATTTTGAGTTCTTGCGGACCATCCGGAGCCGCCATCGCGGTCAGAGGGCTCTGCTGCCTGGCCGTTCTCTCACTGACCGGCATCGCGCACGCTCAATGCCAGGGTGGTGGCGGCTGTCGTGGTGGCGGACAAGGGATGATGTCCCGTGGAGGCGGAGGTGGCATGGGGATGAGTGGACGTGGTATGGGTATGGGTGGCGGGGGCGGCATGAAGGGAGGTGGGATCGGTGGCAGTGCCGGTGCCGGGCAGGCCATGGCCGTGGTGCGGTCCGCACAGCAGATGATGAGCTCGCAACAGAACATGATGCGGGCCCGGCAGCAGGAGTATCAGCGCGTCATGCAGGTTCGCCAGCAACAGTTGCAGCAAATGCAGCAACAACAAGAGGCTCGTCGCGAACAGCTGCTCGAACGTCGTCGTCAGGCGGCCGTCGAACGGCGGGCAAAACGTGAGGGGAGCAGTTCGAAAGATTCCGTCGCGTCGACAACCCAGTCCAGTGACATTTCGCCCCAACAGGCTCTGCAACAGAGACCGAGCCGGGCGTACTTCGGATCGTCGACTCCGATCCAGTCGGACAGCGCACGTTGAAGGCCAGGTATGCTGAAGGCTCGATTTCCCGGTTTCGGCCGGGGAATCGAGCGGGCCGGAGGTAACTTGGACTAGCAGAAGCGGGTTCGTTCTGACTGCTGCCGGAAGATCATTTTCATTCCCCCATCTCTCGTCGTCACCTGCCCATCGACGACATCCTCGACAGAGTCAACGTCGGACAGTTCGCAGCGCGTTCGCAGCAGACGGTTCCGTCACGCTGCACAAGTCCGGGCCAGCGGTTCGAGTCATCGAACTGCCAGCATGACACGTCACGGGAACAATCTGCCGTCACACAGATGCGTTCCCACCAACAGAATCACTCACGACCGATTGTCCCAATCGAACGCAAGGGATTGTTGCAAGACATCCCTCATCGCACACGGTGTGCGCGTCGACGATCGCAACGGACACTTCGTTCATTCATCCCACAGAGAACTGACAACACGAACAGACAGAACGACAAAGGCGGTTTTCCGCCGTGATGGGTTTGGGCAATACGCGGGCAGGAATTTCATCACAAGACACACGGGAGAATCACAATGGCCAGCCGCAGAAACAGGAAACAAAAGACGCAGTTGCGACGACGACGATCGAGCCAAAGCCGTACTCCGCGGTTTACCAGCGAGGCATTAGAAGTACGGATGGTTCTGTCGGCCGACATGGCGGGCGCGATCATGCCGATCGATGGAGTGGGCAACAACGAACCGAATCCGGAACTGGGTTCCGCGGGGACAGAACTGCTGCGGATTGTCAGCGCAGACTACGCAGATGGCATTTCTGCTCCGTCCGGTGCCGACCGCCCGAGGGCACGCGAAATCAGCAACATGATCGTCGCCCAGGACGAGTCGATCGAAAACACGCAGTCATTGACGAATCTGACCTGGTTGTGGGGTCAGTTCATTGATCACGATATCGACCTGACGGGAACGGCAACTCCGGCCGAGTCGCTGCCGATCGAAGTCCCGCAGGGGGATCCGTACTTCGATCCCACGGGAACGGGCGCCGAGGTGATTGATTTTTCGCGGTCGATTTACACCGAGGGCTCCGGGACGTCAATCGACGATCCACGCGCTCAAATCAACCAAATCACAGCGTTTCTCGATGGCTCGATGGTCTACGGCTCCGATGCGGAGCGGGCAGTGTCATTGCGGACACTGGAGGGTGGCAAACTAAAGACCAGTGATGGTGACTTGCTCCCCTTCAATACAGAAGGAATAGGCAATGCCGGCGTACCGATCGACACGCTGTTCGTCGCCGGCGACAGCCGAGTCAATGAGAATGTCGCAGTGTCGGCCATGCACACACTCTTCGTCCGCGAACACAACCGGCTGGCAGAAGAGATTGGCGACGGTAATCCGTCCCTTTCAGACGAGGAAATCTATCAACAGGCCCGCGCGATTGTCGTAGGAGAGATTCAATCCATCACCTACAATGAGTATTTGCCCGCTCTGTTGGGCGAACGCGCGTTGCAGGACTATGGCGGCTACGACCCCAACGTGAATCCTGCGATCAGTGTCCTGTTTTCGACGGCCGCCTATCGCTTCGGACACAGCATGCTCTCTAGTGAGCTAGCACGGCTGGACGCCGACGGCCAAGTGGCCGACGAAGGGAACCTCTCCCTGAGCGATGCGTTCTTCTCGCCAACTCAGCTGGCGGACAACGGCATCGATTCTCTGCTGCGAGGCCTGTCAGCATCAACAGCACAGGAGATTGATCCCTACGTTGTAGACGATGTTCGCAACTTCTTGTTCGGCCCTCCCGGTGCCGGCGGCTTCGACCTGGTCTCGCTGAACATCCAACGCGGCCGCGACCACGGACTGCCCAGCTACAATCAGGTCCGGCTCGAACTCGGACTGGAACCCGTCCAGACCTTCTCGGACATCACGTCAGATCCCGAACTGCAGTCCAAGCTTGAAGAGACCTACGGCAGTGTCGACCAAATCGACGCGTGGGTGGGAATGTTGTCGGAAGACCATGTGGACAACGCGAACGTCGGTCAGACGACTTTTACGGTTCTGGTGGAACAGTTCCAACGGCTGCGTGACGGAGACCGCTTCTGGTACCAGAACGTCTTCCAAGGTCAGCAACTGCAGGACATCCAGAACACCACGCTGGCCGACGTGATCGAACGGAATACCGAGATCGCGGGTCTGCAGGAAAACGTCTTCTACGACAGCAGTGTGCTGTATCACAAAGTCGCCGTCGGCGACGGGCCCGCCAACTGGACGCTGTACGTCGAAAACGGCAAGGTGGCACTCCGCGACAACGCCACGCAAACTCTTGTGCAAAGTTTCGACGTTGATCAGATCGATACAGTCATTCTCGTCGGGGCCAACGGCCAGGACGACCAGATCATGATTGACATCGGACGCGCGAATCTGCCGATGGAGAGCGGCATCCTGGTTTATGCCGGACACCACGACCACGACGAGTTGACTGTCCTGGGAACGAAGTTCAACGACAGCTTCAACGTCGACCGCCACTCGGTGGACCACAACGGCACATCAATTGGATACGCTGGGATCGATCACCTGACGATTCGGGGTGGCAGCGGGGACGACTTCATCCGATTCTCGCCTAGCGTTGTCATCCCAACGATGTTGCACGGTTGATTTGACAACGTCGTGATCTTCGGTGGTAGTGGCAACGACGAAATCTATGGATCGAATGGCGATGACAAACTGTACGGGTCGGCCGGCGATGATGTTCTCGCTGGCGGTAACGGCGCCGATCGGATGTATGGCGGTGCCGGGCACGACGTCATCCGCGGAAATCGATTCGATCTGTCGGACGAAGTGATGGTTCCACGCATCGTTTACCCAGTGCCGACCACCGGCGGCGTTTTCGCGAATCTGCCGAATCTGAGTTCGTCCACTCCCAACTCGCCCAACCTGGGTGACGCCGAACAGCCGACAGGTCTCGCAGCGCATGGCCGCGTCACTCAGGGACAATCGAGTCGGGCGACTGCCCAGAATCGCGGGCAGAACAACGGCAATGCCGCGAGGCAGAATCGGTCGCACAATCAGCAGAACGATGATTCGTCGCCAACACAGCAACAGCAAGACGGAAGACCGGACAACTTCGCGATGCTGGACAATGTGTTCGCTAACCACGTTGGATCGTTGCTGGGACGCTAGACACTCCGTCTGCCGTCGCAGACACCGATCGCCCATTCGTCCGTCGGGCTTCTCGGAAATTGATCCGGGAAGCTCGCGCGGTCGACTGGCACACCGGGAACGAATCGGCGAGTTTCAGCCGCGCGCTCAATGCGGCAGGGCGTGTCTGGCGTGTAGCGCGTAGGCGATGGAATTCATTCGGGTCTGCATATTGTCGGCCCGTGACATGAAGACCACTGGACAAGCCGCCCCCCACAAAATTCCGCCGTACTGACAGTCGGCCGTATACATGATCGCCTTGACAGTCAGATTGGCCGACCGGAGATCGGGGAAGACCATTCCGTCGGCCTCTCCGGCAATCCGTCCGGAGAGGCTTTTACGGGCGGACGCAACCGCGGCATACGCCAAATCGAACGACAGCGGCCCTTCAACGATCGCATTGGGAAGCCAGCCGGACCGGCTCCGCTCTGTCAGCTCGGCAGCTTCGAGACTGTCGGGCATGGCTTCCATTGGTTTTTCGGTCGCCGCCATCAATGCCACGCGTGGCTGGTCTGCCCCCAGAGAGTGGGCAATGCTCGCGACGGCTTCGACAAACTCCACCTTCTGTTCCAGCGAAGGTGCAATCGTCACGCCGGTGTCGGTCAGCAGGAACGACTTGCCATGCGGCGTGATCTCCATCAGCACAATCTGACAGATGGTCCGTCCCGTTCGCAGTCCCGCTTCCCGATCGAGCATGGCCCGCATCATGTCGGGCGTCGAAACTTGTCCCTTCATCAGAACAGAAGCGCGGCCGCTTCGGATGACGGACACAGCTGCCACGGCAGGTACCTCGGTCGAAACAATCTCGAAACGGTCCGTCGCGAGTCCCATCTGCTCGGCCTGCTGCCGAATGGCTCGCTCGTCCCCCGTCAGAATCGGATCGACCCATCCCCGGTCTTGGGCGTTCGCCAATGCTTCCAGCACTGTGGAATCGGCACCGCCGGTCGCAACAACGGCTACGGGAGTCTGCAACTGGTCCGCGGCCTGGTACAAATCGGTAAACGAATGCAATGGCATGGAGAAAACTCGGGATTAGAGACTGACACCCAGCTGCATCCAGCGCGATGCCACCAACGGGTTGCACAGGGCGGCACGAAATCCCCACGAACTGCTGCGGGCCATCGCATTCACGTCCCTGACACAAATCTGTCGACGGGGTGAATTCAGGTGCCCGTCCACTCGGCAGGCCGCTTGTTCAGAAAGGCGGAAATGCCCTCCTGCGCATCATTCCGCAGAGCGTTGTCTGTCATCACCTCGACAGCCTTCCTGTAGGCGGTCGGTTCGTCCAGATGCAACTGTTCGTAGAAGGCCCGCTTCCCAATCTTCAGGACGAGGGGGCTCGACTTCCGGATGGAAGCACACAACTCGTCTACAGCTGCGTCAAGTTCCTGCTCGGGAACGACACGATTGACCAGACCCGCTTCGTAGGCACGCTGAGCAGAAATCGGCTGCCCGGTAACGAGCATCTCCATTGCCAGCTTGGGAGGGATGCTTCTCACCAGTGGAACCATGGGTGTCGTACAAAACAGTCCGATCTGCACTCCCGGCGTCGCGAACCGGGACTGTTTGCTGGCCACAACCAGGTCGCATGCCGAAACCAACTGGCAGCCCGCTGCCGTCGCCAGTCCGTTCACCTTGGCAATCACAGGCTGCGGAAGTTCTCGCAATGCCTGCATTACAGACGAGCAAGTCTGGAACAACGCGCGATACTCGTCCTCGCTGCGGCCAGCCATCTCGCGCAGGTCATGACCGGATGAAAAGACCGGACCATTGGCCGACAGAACCAGCACGCGAATCGATTCATCCGCGCGGACTGTCTCCAGCGAGTCAAGAATCGCCGTCAGCAGCGCCTGGGACAAGGCGTTCCGCTTGGACGGCCGATTCAGCGTCAAGGCCGCCACGCCCTCCTGAACTTCCAGCAGAAGTTCGGCCTCCGTCGTTGAACCATCAGATTGTGTCACAGCAAGAGCCCTCTCTCGAAGAATCTCATTCCGAGTGACCACCGGCCGACAACTCGTTCCGACATGTGGGTCGGCAGTGAGACCATCGCGCCACTCGAACCGGTTCCAAGACCTCTGTGTGCTTCGTCTTCGTCCTGTGAATGCTGGCCGAAGACTCGCCACCAACCGGTTTTGAAACGGGTTCTAGACATCACACAATTTGACGGCCTGCGTAAGTCCAGCCAGCGGATCTCGCGTCGGAATGAACTCCTGCCCGACGTATCCGGTGTATCCGATTTCAATCAGTTTCCGCATGATGGGCGCGTACTGAATTTCCTGTGTGTCGTCCAGTTCGCCACGTCCGGGTGCGCCGGCAGTGTGAACGTGCCCGATGATATCTTGGTACTGCCCCAGGCGGCGGATGACATCGCCGTTCATTACCTGCACGTGATAGATGTCGAACAGCAGTTTAACGCGAGGAGAGTCGACTCGGCGGATGATCTCCGCGACGTCGTCGAGATCATCCCCCTGGTAACCGGGATGCCCCTTCATGGGATGCGTGTCGTCACGCGTGTTGAGGTGCTCGACGCACAACGTCACGCCCTTTTTCTCGGCATGGCCGGCAATCTTCTTCAATGCTTTGACGCAGTTGTCGGCCCCGTCTTCGAGCGAGATTTCGCCACTGGTGGGATCCTCTGCAACATTGTATTTGAAACCCGTGAATCCAATCACGCTGGGGAAGCCTGCCTCCGCCGCGGAATCGATGGCCGACCGCGCCCGCGTCAGACACTCGTCGTGATCGGGTGGGTTACTGAAGCCGCGCATAAAGGCAGGCCCCGGCGTGCCGTTGGGCGCAATCGCACAGACCAGATTATGCTTCTTCAGCGTATCCCACTGTTCCGGCGGAACCAGTTCCACAGAGGCACAGCCGAGTTGCTGAGCGACCTGGCAGGTCTTTTCGAGAGACCATTTTTCGCCCGCAAAATTGAAGCACCAGAAGACGATGGACTGCTTGATGCGACCATTGGTTGTCACCCGCTCCTCGCCCGCAGCCAGCGATGTCTGCCGCAACATTGAAGACAGAGCCGCAGTTCCGACTGTGCCGCGCAATAGACTGCGCCGCGACAGTGCACGGTTCGAAAGGTCCGATCCACTCATCTCTGATCTCCCCACACACGATTGTGATCTTTTCGGTTCCCGACAATGGAAGACCGAGACCCGGTTGTTGTCGGATTGGTGTAACGGCCGCACGATGCGGGCGCAGAAGTGCCTTGGGCTGGAACAGCAACCACCGAACGTTCCGATTCTACACGCCGACCGCCGGAGAAGAAAACGACCGGAGCGAATCCGCGACCGATTTGTCTGGGAGAATCGTCAGATCATTCGGCGCTCTTGCTGGCGAGTGTCGAAGAGACATGGCTTGGGAGTGGGGGGGGATCATCGGGCAGCCACTGCCGCAGACCATCCAGAACTCCCGAGGCATACGAGTACGGGGAGAGATAGATCCGCCGGTCGGCCAGCTGTTGCAGTTCGGGTTGTGCGTTGGCAACAACAATCCCCAGAAAGCCCAGCTCGAACATCGCTTTGTCATTTCCGGAATCACCAGCAACGATGATTCGGTCGTACGAGAGTCCCCAATGACATCCAAGGAATGCTGTCGCCGTTCCCTTATTAGCCTGTGACGGCAGAAAGTCCAGGTCTCGCTGAGAACTATAAACGAGACTGGCGGACGAAACGGTACTGACTCGCCGATGCAGCTCATCCAGTTCGCTCGGCGTGAGATTGTGTGCGTAGTAGCTCCGCTTGTAATTCGATTGAAACTCTTCCGGCTGTGGCTGCAATCGGGGGTCGTCCTTAAGCATTTCGGCGATGGCGTCTGGATTCCACTCGTGAAACCGTTCCCACCACGTGGTGAGCCGATTTCCCGTCGCTGGGAATCCAATCTCTGTCCCAACACCACCAATGATGGCATCGGGAGTTGGCAGCAACGTTGTCGCCACCGACTCCATCACCGAGTCGATAAACCGCCCCGAATTGTAAACCAGGCGGATCTCGCGTTCGCGTTGCAGATACCACTCGGCAAAGTGGCCGAGTGCGGCGTCGTCACCAAGCAGAGTGCCGTCGACGTCGCAAACCAATGCCATGGACGTGTCCATCCGCGAGCTCTCCTGAATCGTCTGAGACGACGACTTTCTCCGTTCCGTTACAGCTGCACGATTCTCCGTTGCGTTACGGCTGCACTATTCTCCGTTGCGTTACGGCTGCACCGCCGCTTCCGGCTCGAAGAATGTTTCTTCGTCAGTACCGATATTGATGGTTTCTGGCAGTTGCAGCCGCGGAGTCGACCGGGAGGCCTTGACCGCGTCGGCGTCTTCCACAGTCGAAAGTACGTTCAGAATCTGCTGCGCCACGCCGTTCCAGGTAAAGCGAGCGCGTGCCTGCTGCGAACCACCGCGTGCCAACTGAGATGCAATCCGCGGGTATTGCAGGATCGTGGAGATTGCCTGGCCGAATGCGGGCGGATCGAAGGGATTCGCGTACAACGCACTTTGTCCCCACTGCACCAACTGCCACAGCCCCCCTTCCGTCGTAACGACGGTCGGCGTGCCACAAGCCATCGCTTCGACGGCCGTCATGCCGAACGGTTCGTACCGGCTGCTGAGCGCAAAGACGTCGGCAATGCGGTAGTAGTCGGGGAGTTGGTCATCGGGAATGTAATCGCGGAATAACACCCGGTCTTCGATGCCCAAGGTGCGAGCGAGTGCGCGTAGTTCTTCAATCTGCTCGAGTTCACGGGTCGACGGTTCGGTCGAACCGACAGCCAACATCAGCCGTGCATCGGGGACCCGTTCGAACACGCTGGTCATCGAACGGATCAGCAGGTCATACCCTTTATTGTGGGCCATCCGTCCGATCGCGAGGACAATCTTCCCTTCGGCATCCAATTCCTGCTTCAAGGCATTTCGACTCGCCTGTGAGACCGGAAAGAATCGTGTGTCGTCGTAACCGGGCGGAATGACGGCGACTTTGCGGGCATCGGCGTCGTACTCTCCGGCCAGCAGCATTTCGCGTTGCGGTGCCGTTGTCGCCACCAGCACATCGCATTCGTCGTAGACGATTTTCTCTTCACGAATCCGCTGCTTGAAGTTGTAATTCCGTTCGTTGAGTTCGGCGTCTCCATCCATGTTGTCCCGTTTCCAGGCGCCGATGGAGTGCGGCGTATGCACATGGGGAATGCCGAAGCGATTGGCAATCGCCTGACCGGCGATTCCCGCATCCCAGTAATGGCTGTCAATGAACGTGTACCGCAACTTCTTGCTTTCGATGAAGCGGTTGACGTTGTGGACCCACTCCGGAATGGCGTCGCAAAGATGTTCCTTGGGGATGAAATCCTTTCCACCACACGGAAATCGCAACAGACGGACGCGGTCGGACACAGTCTCGCTGGCAGGCTGATCTTCGAACCGCCGCGTCAGAATGTCGACTTTGTAGCCCAAACGGGCCAGGCATTTAGAGAGTTCGAGCACATAAACAACTTGGCCGCCTGTATCCGGTTTTCCAAATTCGGGCTGGGCCCCCACATATCCGTGGGTCGAAATCATCATGATCCGTTTGGACATCCGTGGTGACACGCGTTTTCCTCCGATCTTCTGTTGGTTGTTACGGAGATGATCGAGCGAATCCCACACCCGACAATGAATCCGTCTGATACCCGAACAGCGATAATCGATGGTTTCAGCGAGCCCGAAAACGGTCTCTGATGCAGATCAATAGTGCTGGCGGCTCGCGGCGATCCGGACTAAAAAGGACCGGTGGGACAGATTCACATTCTCCATCATGTCAACCCGCTGGAGCCGGCGCAGCGGGACATGTATTCCTCTCCTTAGCATGCGAATCCTGAGCACAATTGCAACCCCAACTGAACGATTCCTCCTCGGTTTGTCGGCGCGAGAAGAACCTTCCGAGGAGTTTATTCCTGGTGGTCAATCGATTCGGGATCCAACTGTAAAGTGTGGCAGGCCTTGATGAAACTGGCCGCCGTCCAGGCCTGAAATGCCTTGCCCATCGGGCGGCCCGTCACGCCATGATGCCATTCATTGAATTCCCATTCGTGAGCCACACCCATCGCACATAATTTCGCCAATTTCACCATTTCACGGCGGGCGAGCTCTTTCATACCCAGCTTATGAATATATCGCACCCACAACCCGCCCACGAAAGGCCAAATCCCGCCGTTGTGGTAGTGGTTTGGAAGATTGAGAAGATTGACAGTGAAGTAATTCCGCCACTCTTTATCGCCCGCTTGAACCGGAGGATAAAGATTGCGAACCGGACTTGGCTCGCTGACGCCGACACCCCACATGAAGCGGAACGTCATCTCGGCCCGCGACTTGTCGATCAGATTTGTCAGATAAGCCAGCAGGTTGGCATAGACGTCGCAACGCCAGCTGAAGTTGAAGGGAGAGATCTCCGCAACCAGGTAGCGGGAATCACCCAACGCGAACTGCACATCGCTAAAGCTCGGAATCCCCTCGGTCTGCAAGGGTGATGTGGACGGCCAGACATTGCGGACGATGACCCGCTGCACATGCTCCCCCCAGCGAGCGTAGTCCTCGGCCTTTTGAGAGTCCCCCAAATGCCTGAGGATATTCGCGTAGCAGACCAGACAGCGATACCACAAGACCTCGTCGTACAAGACGTGGTAGCTGCGGGCAAACAGATCGGTCCAGTCGCCAGCTTCGGGAATCTCCAGCATACCGCAGTTGTTGGAATCGTGAGCCCCCAGCCAGTCCATGGCCCGTTGCAGTTGGTGCGAGTACTCGTCCACGATCGACCAGTCACCGGTTCTCTCGGCGTACCGCCAACAGGCAATGATGATCCACAAACCGCTATCGATCGACGTAATTCCACCGACTCCCGAGTATTCGGCTTTGCCATCGTCGATCCCGACACTCCCCGGAATTTGACCGGCCGGCGATTGATGCGACAAAAGTGTCCGAAGTGTCGCCGCCTGACAAACACGAATATCCTCGTCTTCCCGGTCCAGTGTCCAGACGATTGTTTTCGCCCCGTCACGAGCCCAAACCGCCCGGTAGTTCGCGTCGGTTCCGTACACCTGGTTGTCGTGCAACGAACAGGCCGTGAAGCCCTGCGGAGTGATGTTGCGACGCAACGCATTGATTGCCTTGTGATAGCCTAACTGCAGCAAGGCCACTTCGTCCGCTGTCAGCTCGGAGTAATCCTCAGGCCGAAACAGGGCATTCGCGTCCACGGGATGTCCTCTTCGTTCAATCTGGTTTGCAAAACCTGCCGACCGCCTCGGCAACCGGTCGGTCGACGCGCTGGCGGTTTCGCGGTTATGGAATGGGATACAGCAGGTAAATTGCAGTCAGGCTGTTTCAGAACCGCCTGCAAAAACAAGACAGGGCCACGGTCGGTTGTCGGCAATCTCCGAGGCTTCCAGCCGAACGAAAACCACCGACCATGATTGCAGGTTAACACAACTGGCCGTCGCGATGCGACCGTGCTAACAATCGCTGCACATGGCAATCAGTAGACCAGGGAAACTGGGGCATTTGTGCGGAGCCATTCGTCGTTGTTCAACAGGTTCGCGGTCCAATAGGATCGGCCTCGACGATGGGGGCTGCCCCGACACACCGCATTTTGCGTCTCCATCACTCCGCCTTCGGAGGTCCAGGAAAGAACGCATTCGTCCGAGCCTGATACGCCGCGTACTCCGGCCGCCGATTCGAAATGTCTGCCTCAAGCAGTGTGACCCCCGACACGCGTAACAGCAGGTAGGTCATCAACAGTGGACTTCCAATTGTCCAACCCGCTCCGCCAGCGGTGGCGATCAGGTAAAGACCCCACCAGACACAGCAGTCGCCGAAGTAGTTCGGATGCCGCGTGAATCTCCACAATCCCGTATCCAACACTCGACCGGCGTTCGCAGGTTGAGAGCGAAACCGGCGGAGTTGCCAGTCACCGACGGATTCGAAGAACAGGCCCGTCGACCAGAGAAGCAGCCCGCATCCATCGACAATGCCGAAGGCTGTCGGTGCATTGACGACGGCCGTGACCTGGATCGGAAAGGCAATGAACCACAAGATCAGCCCTTGCAGCCAGAAGACGGTCAGCAGGCTGACCCACCAGAACCGCTGTCCGTGGCGTTCCCGCATGGCCGCGTAACGGTGGTCCTCGCCACGACCAATGTGGCGCCACAGCAGGAACAGGCACAAACGCCCTCCCCAAACCGTCACGAGTC
>ERZ869936.2071-NODE-2071-length-12432-cov-5.083542_pt1 | contig 12432 bp, 11 predicted proteins | sample MGYA00520876_ERZ869936 | MGnify/ENA primary metagenome ERZ869936 (study PRJEB32218, sample SAMN09650985) | biofilter metagenome | isolation source: enrty point of leading RO module | place: Saudi Arabia: Thuwal, RO plant located on Red Sea | collected 2016-02-17 ...
CCAGTCGATGGCCCACACCTGGCCGTCCGGTCCGTATGTCATGTAGATCATCTGCGACCATTTTTCGCCGGTAAGCAGAAAGTCGGGCGACGCGTCGCCGACGTAACCGCTCCCCGACCAGGCGACGCGGTCGACGTGCGGTCTTGGCCGCATTCACCGTCGCGGCACTAGCGGCCGGATGTACCACCGGGAGCGGGGGGCGGGAAGTCTCCTTCCGGGGCAGCAGCGCGCCGGGCCTCATCATCACCATCCACAATCAGCGGACGCAGGACGCCAGGTTCTGGATCTGGGTGGACGGCCGCCGCGATCGCCTGGGCACCGTTCAGTCCACCCAGACACGCACCTTCCGCGTGCGGCTGGACCGCATTTCCGACGTCAGCCTCGAGTTCGATCTGACGCTGGGTGAGCGGTGCGTCACACGTTCGGCCCGCCTCGAGCCCGGTGCACGACTGAACATCCAGATTCCGGTGAATCTCGGCCTCATGGACGTGCGTTGTAACCGCTGACGTCAGATACGCGCCTGCACCGTGTAGAGCTGATGGTACCGGCCTTCCAGGGCCATGAGATCGTCGTGGCGTCCACGCTCGACGATCCGTCCGTCTTCGATGACCAGGATGAGGTCGGCGCGTTGAATGGTTGAGAGCCGGTGGGCGATGACGATGGTGGTGCGTCCCCGGAGCAGGTCGTTGAGGCTCTTCTGGATGAGCGCCTCACTCTCCGTGTCCAGGCTCGAGGTCGCTTCGTCCAGCAAGAGAATGCGGGGATCGGCCAGGAGCGCCCGCGCGATGGTCACCCGTTGGCGCTGCCCTCCGGACAGCTTCACGCCCCGCTCTCCGATGATGGTGTCGAGCCCCTCGGGAAAGCGGTCGGCGAACTCCATCACGTAGGCTTTCTCCGCCGCTTCGACGATCTGCGGGTCCTCGGCATCGGGCCGCGCGAAACGGAGGTTCTCGCGGATGGTGCCGTCGAAGAGGAAATCGTCCTGGAACACGAGACCGAGCTGCTTGCGGTACGTGGACAGGATGACCGTTCGGAGGTCCACACCGTCGACGACGACCCTCCCCTCGTCCGGGGTGAGGAAGCTCGCCGCCAGACCGGCCATGGTGGACTTTCCGGACCCGGAGCTGCCCACCAGGGCCACGACCATGCCCGGAGTGGCCTCGAAGCTGACCCCTTTGAGGACGGGCTTGTCCTCCTCGTAGGCGAAGTGGACGTCCTCGAAGCGGAGGTGGCCGGCGATCTCCGGCATCTCCACTACCCGGTCGGGATCGTCGTCCTCCTGGGGCCACGAGAGGAGTTCTGCGGTGCGGTCGAGGCCCGCGAAGGCCTCCGTCATCTGGGTCCCGATGTTGGCCATCTGGACCACCGGGGCGATGAGGAAGCCGAGGAAGAGCGTGAAGGAGAAGAGCTCCCCCACCGTGATCTGATCCTGCACGACGAGGTATCCGCCGTACCCCATGATGAGGACACTGGCCAGCCCCATGAAGAAGCTCCCCAGGCTGGTGACGAGGCTCGAGGTCGTGAGGGTCGTCTTGACGTTGTCGAAGATCCTCATGACCCGGTCCAGGAAGATCGCCGCTTCCTTCTCCACGGCGTGGAAGCCCTTGATGATGCGGATCCCGCCGAGGGCCTCCGTAAGCCGGCCGGTGACCTCCGCTCGGATCTTGCCACGTTCCCGGAAGGCCGGTCGCAGCGTCTGGAACGCCTTGGTGGAGACGAAGGCGAATGCCGCCAGGGGCACCAGGGCCAGCCCCGTCATCACCGGATCGATGCGAACGAGGAAGGTGAAGGCGACCACCGCCGTTACGGTTCCGCCCACCAGTTGGACGAGCCCGGTCCCCACCAGGTTCCGGACTCCTTCGACGTCATCCATGATGCGCGAGACCAGCTCCCCCGACTTCGTGTTGTCGAAGATGTGCACCGGAAGCTGGAGGACGTGCTCCTGGACCTGGGCGCGCAGGTTGGCGATGAGGTTCTGGGCCTCCACGCTCAGGAGCATGGTCAGCGCATAGGAGCTTGCCGCCTGCACCGTCACGGCGGCTCCGACCCCCGCGAGGATGAAGTACAGCATCTGGATGTCGCTGTTGGCGATGACATCATCGATGATGAACTTCGTAGCCCAAGGTAGGACGAGGCCCGAGAGACGGTTCATCACGATGAGAATCAGACCGACGGCGAGCAGCCCTTTCCGCGGCCAGATGATCTCCTCGAAGGCGTTCCGCAGACTGGAGCCCGAGATCTTTTTGGAGTTGGTCGACATGGTCGCGGAAGATACACTATCATGAGAAACGCGCGGACTCCGGGGGTGCACCAGGCATGAAGGCGAAGAGAATGTGGGCGGCCATGGCCGTTGCGATGATGACCGCCGGGTGCTCTACTTCCCTCGGGATCGACCTCACGGGGCGTTGGGTCGCCAACAGCTACGAGTACCGTAGCGCCGGGGGCGCCACCGTCGATCTCGTCGCTCGGGACGGGGCGTCCATGTCACTCACGGTGGACCGCTTCATCGATGGCCGTCGCCGCGTCACGGCCAGCTTCAACGACGGGATGGGCGTAACGGAGACGCTGTCGGGAGAGGTCTTCCTGGACCCGGCCATCTTCGAGTTCGCGTCGGGCACGTTCACCTACAGGCGGTCCGACGATGTACTCACGTTGATCAACGAGTCGGACACCTTCGACTTCGGAAGCGGGCCCGAAGCGGCCACGCTCACGATCCGACTTACGCAGCTGTAGGCGACGTCCGTCGCCTACGTCCGGCCGCGCCCTCGCGCCGGCCGGTTCCAGGCCGTCCGCGCCCCCTTGGGGTCACCGGACCGCACCTGTAGCTTTGCGACTTCCCTGAGAGGGGGTTCGACCATCACCGTGCCCCCGGATCCCGGATACCCGATCAATGGTCAACGAAGAGAACGGCGGATACGACCCGTCTGCGGTCGAAGAAAAATGGCAGCGCTACTGGGACGAGCGCGGCACCAACACGTTCACGCGCGAGGAGTTGGAGAACGCCCAGGACCCGTTCTACAACCTCATGATGTTCCCCTACCCCTCCGCCGAGGGACTCCATGTGGGCAACATCTATGCGTTCACCGGTGCCGACGTCCACGGTCGGTACCACCGGCTGCAGGGCAGGGACGTCTTCGAGCCCATGGGCTTCGATGCCTTCGGGATCCACTCGGAGAACTTCGCGTTGAAGATCGGGACCCATCCCATGGACCTGATCCCGTCGAACGTGAAGAACTTCACGCGCCAGCTGCGGCGGATCGGGGGGATGTTCGACTGGGACCACTCGGTGGATACCACCGACCCGGCGTACTACAAGTGGACCCAGTGGATCTTCCTGCAGCTCTTCAACAACGGGCTGGCCGAGCGGAAGGAGGCTCCGGTCAACTGGTGCCCGTCGTGCATGACCGTGTTGGCCAACGAGCAGGTGGTGGGCGGGGCATGCGAGCGGTGCGGCACGCCGGTGGAGCAGCGGAGGATCGCCCAGTGGTTCTTCAAGATCACCGACTACGCCGAGCGTCTCCTGGCGAATCTGGATGACATCGACTGGTCGGAGACCACCCTCAAGGCGCAACACAACTGGATCGGGCGCAGCACCGGTGCGCAGCTGAGCTTCCCGGTCGTCGATTCCGACGGCAACGAGACGGGTACGTCCATCGAGGTCTACACGACCCGTCCGGACACCGTGTTCGGCGCCACGTACATGGTGCTGTCTCCCGAGCATCCTCTGGTGGAGGCGGTCACCGACGACGGCGTCCGCGCCCCGGTGTACGCCTACATCGACCGGGCGTCCAAGAAGGACCTGGTTGCGCGCCAGAAGGCGGACAAGACCAAGACCGGCGTGCCCACGGGTGGGTTTTGCCGGAACCCCGCCACGGGTGAGATCATCCCCATCTGGATCGCCGACTACGTCCTCATGGACTATGGGACCGGCGCCATCATGGCCGTGCCTGGCCACGACGAGCGCGACTTCGAGTTCGCGACCACGTTCGATCTGCCCATCGTCCGCGTGGTGGCGGCGCCCGACGACGACGCGGATACACCGCTGGACGAGGCGTATGTCGGGCCCGGGCGACTGGTGAACGCGGGATCGTTCGATGGCACCGACGTGTCCGAGTCCGTGGACGCGGTTACGGCATGGGCTGCCGAACAGGGATGGGGCGAAGCGAAGATCAACTTCCGCCTCCACGACTGGTGCATCTCGAGACAGAGGTACTGGGGGCCACCCATCCCCATCATCCACTGTGACGCCTGTGGGCCGGTCGGTGTCCCTGAGGATCAACTGCCCGTGGTGTTACCGAGGGTGGAGGACTTCAAGCCCGACGACTCGGGTGTGAGCCCGCTGGCGCGTGTCGAGTCGTGGTATGAAACGACGTGTCCGGAGTGTGGAGGTGACGCCCGTCGCGAGACCGACGTCTCGGACACCTTCCTGGATTCGAGCTGGTACTTCTTGCGATACCCGTCGTCGGACTTCGACGATCGGCCCTTCGATACGGCCATCACGCGGAAGTGGCTGCCCGTCGACGCCTACATCGGCGGAAACGAACACGCCGTGCTGCACCTGCTGTATTCGCGCTTCGTCACCATGGTGCTGAAGGACCTCGGTCACCTGGATTTCGAGGAGCCGTACGACGTCTTCCGGGCTCACGGGCTCATCATCCGGGAAGGGTCGAAGATGTCCAAGAGCCGGGGCAACGTCATCGTTCCGGACCCCATCATCGAGGAGTTCGGCGCGGACACGTTCCGCACGTACCTGATGTTCCTGGGGCCCTTCGAGGAGGGTGGCGACTACCGTCCGCAGGGCATCCAGGGGCCCTTCGGATTCCTGCATCGGCTCTTCGACACGGTGGTGAGTGCACAGGAGGGCGAGGCCGATCCCGACGTCGAGCGGAAGGTCCACCAGACCATCCGTCAGGTCACGGAGCAGATTCCACGGCTGAGCTACAACACCGCTGTGGCGGCTCTCATGGAGTGCCTGAACGTCGTTCGAGCCGGCGGGCGCACGGCGGTGCGCGCCGAAGTGGAGCCGCTGGTGCCCATGGTGGCGCCCTTCGCGCCCCACATGGCCGAAGAACTCTGGGAGCGGCTGGGGCACGATGGGAGCATCTTCGACGGCGCGAATTGGCCCGACTTCGATCCGGAGAAGGCGGTGGAGAGCACCGTGGAGATCGCCGTGCAGGTCAATGGAAAGCTCCGCGCGACCCTGTCCGTGGCAAAGGATGCGACCGAGGAGCAGGTCGTCGGAGCGGCGCGGGCCGAAGAGAATGTGGCGCGGCACCTGGAGGAAGGAGAGGAGCGGAGGGTGATCCACGTGCCCGGCCGCCTGGTGAACTTCGTCGTAGGATGATCCCATGAGCACCACCGAGCAGGCGAGCAGCACCGAGCAACTGGCCATCGACGCCATCCGCGTCCTCTCCATGGATGCCGTGCAGAAGGCCAATTCGGGTCACCCGGGCACGCCCATGGCTCTGGCCCCTGTCGGCTACGTGCTCTTTCACCGTCACCTCAGACACGATCCCCGGGAGCCGTCGTGGCTCGGCCGTGACCGCTTCATCCTGTCGGTGGGCCACGCCTCCATGCTCATCTACTCGCTCCTCCATCTGAGCGGGTACGACGTGAGCGAGGAGGACATCGAGAACTTCCGGCAGTGGGGCTCGCCCACGGCGGGTCATCCCGAGTACGGACACGTACCGGGGGTGGAGACCACCACAGGGCCGCTCGGACAGGGAGTGGCGAACTCGGTGGGCTTCGCCCTGGCCGAACGCTGGCTCGCCCGGGCCTTCAACCGGCCGGGGCACGAGATCGTCGACCACTTCACGTACGCCTTCTGTTCCGACGGTGACCTCATGGAGGGCGTCTCCCACGAGGCGGCCGCCATTGCCGGGCATCAGAAGCTCGGGAAGCTCATCTGGGTGTTCGACGACAACCGCATCACCATCGAAGGCAGCACCGACCTCTCCTCCTCCACGGATCAGGGACGGCGCTTCGAGGGGTACGGCTGGCACGTCGTGGATGTCCACGACGGGAACGACCTGGAGGCCATCGATCTCGCCTTCCGTGAGGCGAAGGAGGAAACGGAGCGCCCCACCCTCATCGTACTCCGTACCACCATCGCCTACGGATCCCCGGGCAAGGCGGGAAGTGCGTCGTCCCACGGCGCCCCGCTGGGCGCCGACGAGATCGAGGCCACGAAGAAGAATCTCGGCTATCCGTCTCTCGAGCCCTTCTTCGTGGATGACGGGGCGCGGGAGCACTGGCGGGCGTGTGTCGCGAAGGGGGAGCGTCTCCGGGAGGCGTGGGAGGCCCGCTTCTCCGCGTACCGGACCGAGCATCCCGAGGCCGCGGCCGAGTACCTCCGTGTCATGGAGAGACGTCTGCCGGAAGGGTGGGAGGCACAGGTGCCCGATCTGGCCGCCGCCGAGAAAGCGGCCGCGACCCGGGCGTGGTCGGGCAAGGTGCTTCAGGGACTGGCCGCAGGCATCCCCGAACTCGTGGGGGGCTCCGCGGATCTCGGAGGTTCGAACAAGACCGACATCGACGGGGCCGACAGCCTGCTGCCCGAGACGCCCGCCGGACGTGTCGTCCACTACGGGGTCCGGGAGCACGCCATGGGCTCCATCATGAACGGCATGACGTTGCATGGTGGCCTTCGGCCCTACGGGGGGACGTTCCTCATCTTCTCCGACTACATGCGCCCGGCCATCCGCCTCGCGGGCCTCATGGAGCAGCCCGTCGTGTACGTCTTCTCCCATGACTCCATCGGCCTAGGCGAGGACGGCCCCACGCACCAGCCGGTGGAGCAGATGGCGGCCCTTCGGGCCATACCCAACGTCCTGGACCTCCGCCCCGGCGACGGTCCCGAGACGGAGGTGGCGTGGCGCGTGGCCATCGAGCGTCGTGACGGACCCTCGTTTCTGGCGCTGAGCCGACAGACCGTTCCCCTCCTCGCTCGCGAAGGGAGTGCGGCCGCTCGTGGCGGCGGGCTCACCGTGGGCGGCCGGGCTCTGGCCTCGGCGGAGGGACTCCGGAGGGGCGCCTACGTCTTGAGCGAGGCCTCGACGGGTGAGCCGACCCTGATACTCGTCGCCAGCGGCTCCGAACTCGGGCTGGCCGTCGAGGCCGCGGAGGTGCTCGAGGCCGACGGCGTCCCCACCCGTGTGGTGAGCATGCCGAGCTGGTTCCTTTTCCAGCAGCAAGACGCCGAGTACCGCGATACCGTGCTCCCGCCGGACGTGCCGGGGCGGGTTTCGGTGGAAGCGGCCAGCAGCTTCGGGTGGCACCGTTGGGTGGGCGATGGTGGCGCCGCGGTTGCGCTGGACCACTTCGGCGCGTCGGCGCCGGCCGAGGTGCTGTTCGAGAAGTTCGGCTTCTCGGTGGACAACGTGGTGTCGACGGCCAAGAACGTTTTGGCTTCGAACGCATAGCGGCCGACCGTCGTCGACCAGACGCCGCTTCGGCGCCCCGTCGAGTCGTAAGGAGCAGCCGACCCCGCCGTACGGCTCCTTGCGAGTCTGAGGACAGGGAGGTCGTTTCACCGTATGGCTGATCGACGCGCGCTTGCCACGACCGTGGGCTTCCTCCTCCTGGGGTTCGGAGGGGACGCGGGAGCTCAGACGGTGGAGGGGCGCGTCCTCGACGGTGAAGACGAGCGGCCCGTCGCCACTGCCGTCGTGCGGCTGGTCGACGCAGACGGGGATGAGCAGGCCGTCACCGCCGCCGACTCGCTGGGCCGTTACTCCCTCGAGGTCCCCGAGCCGGGCATCTATCGATTACGAGCCGAGCGCATCGGCTACGACCCGCTGGAGACGCCCCTCCTCGAGATGGGTCGAGCCGACGGTGTGTATCCCCTCGACCTCCTGGTGCAGCGTTCCCCCGTGCCCATCGAAGGGCTGGAGGTGACCAATCGGGAGGTCGATCGTCAGGTCCGGCTGCTCACCGGCGTGTCGCCTGCCGCGCTACGCTGGGAACCCCTTCGACGCGCCGACCTGCAGGATCACGTGGACCGTGTCCACGACCTCACCGACGTCATGCGCTGGGGCAACTATGCCGGGGTGGAAGTCATCATCTACGACGACGGGCCGTGCTACCTCGTACGCAACTACGGGTGTCTCCCCGTCTATCTGGACGGCTTCGCCCTGACGCCCGAGACCTTCGATCTCGTGCCACTGGACATGCTTCACACGGTCATCGTCATGGCCCCGAAGGAGAGCATCCAGTATCCCGCAGGTGGAGTCCTCATGTACACGCCGGGGTGGGTTCGATGAGAAGCGGCGGCCTCGCCGTCGTTGTCAGCCTCCTCACCGCCGGCTTCCTGGCGGCGACGCCCCAGGGGGCGGACGCCCAGACATTCCAGGGACGGGTGCTGGAGGACGGGAACGACGCTTCGGTACCCACGGCGCTCGTCACGCTTCTCGACCGGGAGGGTGCCCAGGTGGCGGTGAGCATCGCCGACGATGCGGGAGGGTATCGACTACAAGCACCCCAGCCCGGGGTCTACCGCCTGCGGGCGGAGCGCATCGGGTTCGAGACCTTCGAGACGCCCCTCCTCGAGGCCGGCAACGCGGACGGCACGTACACCGTCGATCTCATCGTACGCACCGACCCGCTCCAGCTGCCGGGCTTCACCGTGGAGACGAACCGATTGTCGGACGAAGCCGCCGACCGGGCAGTGCGCCTCATCATCGGCCTGAGCCCAGAGTCTCTCCGTATCCGGCCGGTCGGCTACGAGACCATCCAGGGACACGTCGACCGCGCCCACACCCTCGCGGACCTGATTCGTTGGGAGGCCAAGGCGGGACTCGTCGTGACGTCCAACCACGACGGCCCGTGCATTTCGGTTCGGGCCCGGGGCTGCCTTCCCGTCTACCTCAACGGCTTGCGGCTACGACGGGAGTTCGTGGACACGGTACCGTTGGAGATGATCTACCGGATCGTCGTCCTGACGGCGACCGATGGATCCATCGTCTACCCGTCGGGCGCCGTGCTGCTGTACACCGAAGCGTGGCTGGGCTGAGCACGCGCCGCTTGCGCGCTTGCTGCGGTCTCGGCGGAACGATACGCTGACCAGCGCGCGTCGTGCTCCCCTACTCGCGGAGGTGGCCCCATGGTCGTTTCGATCGTGTCCCTCTGGATCCCCATCGTGCTCGCGGCGGTGATGGTCTTCGTCGTCAGCTCGCTCTTCCACACCGTGCTCAACTGGCACAAGAACGACTACGCCCGCATCCCCGACGAAGACGGAGTGCTGGGTGCACTCGCCCCCATGAACATCCCCCCCGGTGACTACGTCGTCCCGTACATGGCGACCAAGGACGACTGGGCATCGGACGAGTTCAAGGCCAAGGTCGAGCGGGGCCCCGTGATGTTCACGACGGTCCTCGACGGGAAAGCGATCTTCAGCATGGGCCCCCAGCTCGCTCAGTGGTTCGCGTACTGCGTCCTGGTCGGCGTCTTTGCGGCGTACGTGGCGGGCCGGACGCTTCCGGCCGGCGCGGAGTACCTCAGCGTCTTCCGCCTAACGGGCACCGTCGCCTTCGCCTGCTACGCCATGGCTCTGCCTCAGCAGTCCATCTGGTACCACCGGAACTGGCCGGCGACGGCGCGCAACATGGTGGACGGTCTGGTCTACGCGCTGCTGACCGCCGGCGCCTTCGGATGGCTGTGGCCTGCCTGATCCGGGGGGACCGCCTGGGTTCAGCGTAGGCTGGACGTGGTGAGTTCGAGGAGTGCGGTGGCGGCCAACTCGCCTACCACCGCCTGCTCCAGTGCGGGAGTCGCCCAGGTGACCACCGGCATGGCGCCGCCTGAGTTCGTCGACAGGCGCGGGGGTCGTGGGTCGGCATCGTCCCTGGGCACCAGGTAGTGCGAGATCGAACCATCGGTGCCCTTGTAGACGATCATGGCACCCAGGCGTCCCTCGAGAAGGCAGACCTCTGCGCGATCGAGTTCGAAGCCGGCGAAGGAGAGCGGTTCGAGTGTCAGGCCGAGCTCCCGCTCGAGGAACTGGCGCACTTCCGCCGGATCGTCGGTGACGATGTGCTCCTGACCTACGGCGCGCCGTAGGTAGTCTTCGACGAAGACTGCCGACGCCTCCGTCGCACGGCTGTCCTGAATCTGTGCCAGGGTGACGACGGTGAGCAGTACGACGAAGGCGATGGGCCACACGCTCTGCCGCAGCAGCCGCCCGGACCACGGCTGGACGCCCGAACGGTGCGAGTCGGGAGCCCACCGGGCGGCGGCCAGACTGTCGAAGACGCGTCGCCGGACCCGCATCGGCGCCGTGAGCTCCCGGACCCGGGCGTAGACGTCGAGGAGGGCTTCGTCCTGGCGGAAGTACTCTCTGCAGCACTCACACCCGTCCAGGTGGCTGCGCGCCCGAACGACGGTGTCGTCAACGACGCGGAGTCGTTCGGGGGGCCACAAGGCCGCGCGAGCTTCAGCGCAGTCCATCTATCGGCTCTCCCCTTTCCGGTTTCGGCGGCGAGCCAGAAGCTCCCTCATCAGCACGTCCCGATATCCCAGCATTGCGTCGAGTTGCTGGGGTTCGACCTGCATGGCAGCGGCGGCGTCGGATCGCGACCACCGGCGCATGAGGACGAGCCAAAGGGCGGACCGAGGTCCAGGGGGCAGCGCCTCCGCAGCCTCGAAGAGGCGATGGGGCCCGAGATCCTCGAACACACCGGGATCCAGGACGTCGCGGTCCATGGGTTGTGGGGGCGGGTCGTCCTCCCGGCGGCGCACCCTCCGCAGGAACGCCCGCACCAGCCTGGCCTCGAACCACCGACGCGTCTGCTCGGGATCGGTGTCGGCAGCGTGCTCCTGGAAGGCCAGCATCACCGTGTCGACGACGAGGGACTCGGCCCGGTCCCCGTCGCCACCCGAGAGGAAGAGGGCGCCCTGGTAGAGGGCGTCCATCTCGGTGCTTGCTACTTCTTCGAATGTCCGACCCATGGCCACCCGTGAACGTCGTCGGAGTCGTCGGTCCTGCCTCCTACGACACAATACAGGACGACGCCGAACGGTTCTCCGTCCCCCCTCAGGCGCCGAGCAACGCCGGCGGTAGGGGCGGCACGCGTTCGACGGGAGCGTTCCGATGGGGTCGAAACCGGACGGGTCGGTGGTACCGGGTGGACGGTGTGCATCCCACCCTGCGCGCCCATGCTCGCCACGAGGGGCCGTGCCCCCGGTGCCCCGACTCCAGATAGTCGGCTGCGTGGGCCATCTCATGGAGAAGGGTGTCGACGCGCTCGGGCCCGTTCTCCTGCAGGAGGAGGTCGACATTGAGCGCGATCTCGGCCACGAACCGTCCGGTGTCCGGATCGTCGCCCGGTCGCATGTGTCCTAGGGCCGTCCTCATGCGACGGCTCAGCCGTACGGGGATGTCGTCGGGAAGACATCCATCGAACCGCGTCCGATTGAGGTACCGGAAGAGGGCACGCACGTAGCTGCGCTGTCCCTCCGTGCCACAGCAGTGGCTCGGGCGATCCCGGGCCCGACCATCCCGCACGTGCCGGAGGCGATTCTCCGTCAGTGCCTGGCGAACGGGAGGCCATTCCCGAACCCGGTCGGCGGCCCGTCGAGAGGCGCGCGACCCCACGCCGCCGTTCGCGGCCAGGACGGCGAAGGCATCGAGGATGTCGTCCGGCGCGTCACGATACGCGCGGTGGAGGTTGAGGGTGGTGCCCCCTCGAGTGAGGGACCACAACGTGCTGCGGTTGTCCCGGAAGGTCACCGACCGAATGCCATCGGCCCCGCGACTGTGCATCTCTCGAGCGAATTCGATGGGCGTGAGGGGCATGGGAGGAAGCTAGAAGGAGGCACGCTTCCGGTGGAGCCCGGCGACGTCCGTATGGGGCGACCGGCCAGGTGGTACGGGCATTGCGTCTCTGAGTCGGCGATCGTTCCTTAGACACCGGTCCTACGGGGCCGCCAAAGAATCGGAGACCGAAGTGGCCGACAAGAAGACGCCGAAAAAGAAGGCTGCAGGGGCGAAGAAACGCCCCGCTCGCAAGACCCCGCCGCCCCGGAAGACGTCGACCAAGCGGACCTCCTCCAGGGGCTAGGAACGCCTGTGAACGGGGGCTTCGTCAGCACCCGGGGCTCGGACCCCGTACCACTGTCGCAGGCCCTCTTCACTCCTCTGGCCCCCGACGGGGGTCTCTTCGTCCCCGCGTCTCGGCCACGAATCCCCTGGCCCCCGCACGACGGGCAGGTGCCGGGAGGTTCCTCGTCCGACCTCAGACCCGTGGCACGCTGGGTCGCGCCGTGGCTTTTCCCGGACCTGGACCCCGGGGACATCGAGTCCGTCGCGGAGAGTTCGCTGGACTTCCCCGTTCCACTCCTCGAGATCGAGCCGGGGATCTGGGTGCTCGAGCTCTTCCATGGACCGACGCTCGCGTTCAAGGACGTCGGGGCCCGGTTCATGGCGGCGCTGATGGA
>ERZ869936.2072-NODE-2072-length-12423-cov-4.833360_pt1 | contig 12423 bp, 6 predicted proteins | sample MGYA00520876_ERZ869936 | MGnify/ENA primary metagenome ERZ869936 (study PRJEB32218, sample SAMN09650985) | biofilter metagenome | isolation source: enrty point of leading RO module | place: Saudi Arabia: Thuwal, RO plant located on Red Sea | collected 2016-02-17 ...
CGCGATAGCGTATCTCTCAAACTTCCTTGTTGGAGAGCCAGCGGAAAGAAATGACTTCGAATCGTCGACCATATTTCGTGTTGGTTGGGTTAAGCGAATCGGCGCGCTTTTCGGGCGGGTCGGAAGGATCCACGTATTCGGGGTATCTCTGGATGATGGCCTCACAATACGCCTTGGCCACGACCTTTCCCCGGTCGTCCAGACATTCCCCGTAGGCGCGGATGCGGAAAGTATCCGAGCGGGCGGTGATGCTTGGCCCGATGACTTGCAGGACGTCGGCCTGGGTGAGCCAGCCCGGAATGCCGGTGGACCGGTATCCCTGCTCGGACTTGAACTGTCTGTCGTTGAGAATCGCTCGGTCCGAAATCATACTGGCCACCGATCCGTAATGCCCTCCATCGGATGTCTTGCCCCAATCCGGCATTCTCGGATCCGCATCGGACGGCCGATAACTTCTCCCCCCCCACAGCAACTGCTCGACCGGACCATCAAAGTCGGAACGCGGAACCCCATCCTTGACCTGAAGGCTCACCATGTCATCCCTCACCCTGAAGCCGGGAACTGCAAACGCGTTCCTGTTGCCCGCCAAATTGATGTTGATCCCGCTCTCATCAAGAGCCGTCTGGAGCGCGCCGCTTCTGGAAAGCTCGCGAGTCGTCTGATCGAGCGGAGCCAACGCGCGATTGACGAAATGGGAGAGCGAAAGGAACGGACCACGGAGGCGGACCTGACGGGTGATTTCCCCGGCGAGGGCGTCGAGTTGGGCGTCGGTCAGGCGTCGGTATCCGGCAAACGAGTCTGGGCCCACCCCGGTGGGTGTTTCCGCCGCCGCCGCAGCCTGCTCCAGCGAGCGTGGAAAGGCGGCGCTCGGCAGACTACCCTCGTCCGCCTTGTGTCTGAAGTGCTTGGCGCTGGCGAGGAATGCCTTCCAAGCGTTCTTGTCGGTGGAGTTGATGTTGAATCCTCCGGTGATCATGAGCTCGGTCGCGGCACGGAGGGGATCACGGAGGCCTTGGGCCGATGCCCCCGGTAGCGGGGTGATTGCGGAGATTTGCGGCCGGGGGTCGATACCAGACGCGGGAATGGTGGAAAGGAAATAGCCATCCCAGATGGACGCGTTGAGGAGGTAGCTGATGTCATAGAACCGCTTCGCCTCCCGTCTCGCGCCGGATAGATCGCCAACTCCAATCAAGACATAATTCGTGCGGTTCTCGCTGGTGAGGTTCCGCTTTACGAGCAGGGGTGCATAAGAGTTTCCAAAGGCGTTGCCTGGCTGATGGCCAATGGAGGCCTGATCGTTGTCACCGGTCAGGTCGGCATGCTGGAATTGCGCGAGCGATGTGATTTGCTCGGGTATGGTGAATAGGATGGTTTGGCTCCCGTTGGCCGGTCCACGGCCCCACCTGAAGGGATCTGAAACCATGTTGCTGGTGAACTTGCTTCCGGTGTCGCCGCCGGGCGCGACAAAGGGAAGTGCCCCGTAGCTGTCGCTTGTTTCCGAGAAATAGGGTGGCGGGTTATAGCAGCTAATGGGCTTGGTCCAGCGTGTGGCGGCAAGGTTGAAGTCCGCGAAGGTGCGCATGGTGGAGGAGCGCTGGCCCATGGCGAAATACCTGCTGTTTCCTCCGAACAAGTTGGCATAGTTGACGCCGGGAACGCTGATCTGAAAATTGAAGAGCTGCATGCCGAACGGCTTGGTCATGCGCCTTGCGTCCGCTGGATTGCTGAAACTTCGTGCGCCCAGCCGGAAGTCCAGCTTGCTGTCGATCTCGAAACTTTCAATCCGGAGGAGGGGCTCGCTGGAGGCCCTGGCACCAACGAGCTTCATCTCCACTTGCGCCAGGGAGGTTTGCCAGGATTCGCGGACATCCAGCGTGATGGGGAGCGGCTGGGCATGCAGGTCCGCGACGTCCATTTCAATGCAGTTCTCGAAGTTCAGCGGGTCGGCCGAGGCGAAGGGCACGAGATTGACATTGACCCTGCCGGTGCTTCCGGCGGCCCTCAAGACCGGTGACCCCATCGTGAAGGCCCGGGCCTCGCCCGGAGGAAGCACCCCGGCTGGAATCCGGAAGAAGGCATTGTGAAAAACCGCCGCCTCGGCACCACTCCCGCCATCACGATTGGGCACATAAGGGAGGAAGGCTCCGAGATTGTCGGGAGCAGGCTGGTTGTTGATGTGCAACCGCGAAGGTCTGTTGCCGCTCGGAGTCTGGTTGGTGATCTCAAACTCCAGATCCTTCTTCCATCTCAGCGGGACGGAATAGGGATTTGCGATGGTGATGGCGATTTTCGCACAAGGCCGCACCCGGAAATCATTGGCTGTTTGGGCGGCTGCGGCGCCTCCCTTCGGAACCAATCTGGCTCCCAGCAAAATGCGGAAGTCGGTGACGAGGGGGGAGATCGAAGGAAGATACGGGCTTGGGGCCGCCTCGACATTCATTTCGCCGTTCTCCAACTCCGAGTGGCGCATGTAGAACTCGCGCAGTCCATCCCAGAGCGGAGCCCGCATCTGTGTGCGCCAAGGATAGCCACCTCCTGCCGGGATGATTGTGGCGCTGGTGCCGCGCAGCGGATAGTTGCGAATCCCCTCGGCGCCCTCCGGCCTCGCCGTCGGCAGGCTGTCACTCAGGATCGATGTCAGGTCGATGCGCGTGCCGCCAGCGAGGACATCGCTGATCACCGCCACGCTATCGGTGGTCGCCGAGTGGAAGTTCGAGCGCAAGTCCGCGGTGGCATCCGGCATGAGCAGGTCGGTTTCGAGCAGGGAAACAACCTTGGATAATGATTCGTTGCCCGGGGAATCCGGCAACGGATAGCTTTCGAGCCCGTCAATGGATTCCCAGCCGCGACGCTGGGCGGGCAGCGAGGCATACAGCGTGCCATCGGTCTGCGTCTGGGGGATGTTGATGCGCGCCTTAATTCCCTCGTCGCCGATCCACCAGGCATATCTGCCGGCCGGGCGGTCGCCTCTTTCCTTGCCGATCCCGACCAGCGGAGCGACGACATAACGCTCCAGCGGATCGGGCGCGCTGCCACCGACGCTGCCTTCACCCACCAGAACCACTGCCTTCGCCGGGTCGGACACCGCACCGGAGGTCCCGATAGCAAAGGTGGCATCGCCCGGGACCAGCCGGTTGTCGGCAGCACGTGCCTCGTTGCCGCTGATCAACCAGGCCTGAAAGAGGGGTGAAGGCGTTTCGATGAAGATATCATTGCCCGGATCGGCGCTTTCGTTCTTCCAGACACCCGTCCAATGGCGGGTCCCCGATTGGATGGACGAAAGGCCCTTGTCGATGCCGTTGACGGAGCTTCGGTTCTTTGGACCGACACCGGCGGCGACGGGGTTTCCCGAGTCGTCGCCGGCAATATCTGCGATAGCAGTGACCCTCTGGTCCGGGCCTGCCTGCCGCTGCAACTGGCCGATTGCGATGATGAGGGCCATCCGCGCATTCTGGCGAGCCTCGGCCATGGCCATGGACCTGCCTGATGAGCGAAGTGAGATCTGCGAGAGAGTGAGCAGCCCGATGCCGATAACGACCAGCAGGATCATGAGGCTGATGACGACAACCAGCGCGAAGCCGGATCGCGATCGGCTTCGTTTCAGCCTAGGGAGGAGGGTCTTCATCGCCAATTTCAAATCGTGGGGCTCCGTAGGCAGGTTTCACCGGGCGGGTCCAGCCACGCTCAGGTTCCCACCCCAAGCCCTTAGGCGAATGGTGGAAGGCAGGAGAGCATGGAAAGGGTGTCCCCAACCTCAAAAGGAGTGTTTACATTGCGAGTCCCTGCTTCGTCGATTCAAATGCAAACACACCACTAACCCCCTCCGCGGATTCCAATCCCAACATGGGTGGCCATCTCTAGAAGCGACCATGGGTTCGCGAGGCCCCCGCCTCCGGTCGGGCGACCGGAATGGCTCATCGCCGGTTCGTTCAGTTTCACAGGGGAATCTGCACGTTGGTGCTGACGCGACGGCCGCGCTTGTAACCATCCGCCGCTCCGAAAAGACCGCCAGGCTTGCCGTCGATGAAGAGTAAGGCGGGACGATCAAGCACGGTGCCGGTGAGGCCACCACCTTCGAGGCGGTGGCGTGATAGCAGCACGGCAGGAAGGTCGGCCGGCTGTTAGTCAAGGCCGTGAGCGGGCCGCAGCATGCAGCGCCCGCACTCCTGGCTGGTGATCTAGACTTCTGTCTTGTCGGAGGGCTTGAGAGAAGCCTGTCGGGCTGGATCAATGGACGGTGAATTGAGAGGGTTCCGTTCGCCATGAAGGGTCTGGCTGCTTGGACGGCAAAGTTGGGACTCCGGTCGAAGTCGGCAAGATACGCGCTATCGCGCTCTTCGGAAAAGCAGCCCCAGCGCGAAGACCCCCAAGACCGCCAACTGGTTCGGCTCGGGAATCGGTGTGATCGCGAGAGCATGGACGTATGCAAGGGTGTCCACCCCGGTCTCCACAGATCCTGGCCCGAGATTTAGGACAATGCCCGCCTCGTCGGCCAGCACGTCGAACTCGAGAACCTGATTGTAGGGAGGGGCGTTGAGAATCGTCCAGTCAGTCACCTGGTCGACGCCGTTGGCCGACACGTTGAAGCGGCGATCCTCTGCGAACCTCGCAAACGCCAGCAGTTCCACACGGTAGGTGGTGCCGCTCACCACGGCGCTCGGAGCGATGGTGATCGAAAACTCGCCGAAGAATCCGGATCCGTTGGACATGGCGTTTCTGGCCGCCTGGTCGGAGAAACCGGAACCCCAGTCGAATCCACTCAAGGCTGCGAAATTCGCACCTGAGATGATCAGATCCGAGCCGCCGGTGGTGGTGACCGCCACCGGAGTGACGTTGGAGAGGGCGCCGCCGGTGTTGATGGGGGCCATCGGATTGAGGTCGTTGCGGAACGACCACGCCCGACTGCCGACCTCGGTCTCATCGAGGAAGGTGGTGAAGCCCCACTCTCCGGTGCTGATCGTGCCGTTCAGCAGCACCTGCACCGCGCCCGACAGCTGAGACGCACTGCACAAGGCAAGAATGGCCGCGCGTGCAGGAAGCCTGCGGCAGGTGAAGTGGAAGGAACGTTTCATGGGTTCTTTTCGGGTTTGATGGATCGGTTTCATTGATTTGGATCGGTTGGTGGTCTGCTCTCGGAAGCGTCCACGATCCGCTCCGTCCAGGGCTGGGAGCCGGAAAACGCCAATGGCTTGAGTCAATGTTGGCTTATCAGAAGCTTCGCAGGCATCAAGCAGACCATTCGCCAATGGTGAATCTTGGATGTTTGCCCACCGGAGCGCCGACTTTGTCCTTCCCAATACAGCGAAGCTGGTTCCAATATCCGCCACCGTGGCTGGAAGAGCAAAATCAGCTTCGAAGCGTCCCCCGGTCTTCATCGGGGAGGGCGAGGTGTTTCACTCCGATACGTGCGACGATCTCGAGCGCGCCCACCGCCTGGGAGATGTCGAGCTGAGCGCCTTCGCAAGATCGAGCTATCCGGGCACCTTGTTGCCGGAGAATTGCTTGCCGAGGGTATGCACGATCGGCCACTGGGACGCTCGCGGAGAGCAACATTGGGGGCTTCCCTGGCACCGCAATGAGGGAATCGAAATCACTTACCTCTCCCGCGGCCAACTGGAATTCGCCGTTGACGACGTCGATTACCCGCTGCAGGCCGGCAACCTCACCGTGACGCGCCCATGGCAGCGGCATCGCCTGGGCAATCCCCACGTCGCCGCTTCACGGCTGCACTGGCTCATCCTCGACGTCGAGGTCCGCCGTCCCAATGCCTCGTGGAAATGGCCCGACTGGCTCGTCTTCTCGATGGACGACCTGGACAGGCTTACAGACCTGCTCCAGCACAACGAGCATCCCGTGCTTGAGGGCAACCGGGAAGTGGAGAACTGCTTCGACCGGATCGCCTCGGTCGTGACCGGCGGGAATCCAGAATCTTCCGCCAACCGGATCAAAGTCTATATCAACGAGCTGCTCGTCTTGTTGCTGGACCTTCTCACGCATGCCGACCGGCCGCTCGACCCGCAACTCAGCAGCTCCCTCAGGACGGTCAAGTACTTCATCGAGGAGCTCGACAAGCACCTCGATTACGAGTGGACCGTCGATGATATGGCCACGGAGTGCGGGTTGGCGCGCAGCCGCTTCGCGCACTACTGCAAGATCGTCACCAACCTGCCACCGCTTGACTACCTGACCCAGCGAAGGATCCGGGCGGCGGCGGAATTGCTTCGGGGCACCGACATTCCCATTCAGGAAATCGCCAGCCGGTGCGGCTACCAGTCGGCCCGCTATTTCTCCGCCAAGTTCCGAGCGCATATGGCGTGCTCGCCAAGCGTCTACCGCGGTCGGTCCGGTGGGCTCATGGGTTGATATTCACCACTGGGAAATGGCTGAATTGCGGGTTCGGCCCGCCCCGCCTATGCTTTTCGTCGGTTTCACAAATCCGAATCATGGCCACCTATCGCATCGCACTTAACATGGAATATTGCCGGAGCGAGCACAAGAGCTTCGAAGAAGGCGTTCGGATCGCTTCCGAGCTTGGCTACCGGTGGATTGAGCCGATGGTCCACACCGGGTGGGAACTTCTCAGCGAGGTGCACTTTTTTCACTCGTTCTCGATGGAAGAGGACCCGCTCTTGATGAAGGAAATCTGCGACCAGTACGGAGTGAGGGTCGCGAGCATCTCGGGACACAGTCCGCTCATGAAGCCGGAGGCCGCCGTTCCCCGTCTGACTCGCGCGCAGGTCTTCGCCGATGCCTGCGGGGCGAGGTTCGTGAACTCGGACGAGATGGTGAAGCCCGACTGGATGGACGAAGAGACCGCCCACCAGATGATGAAGTACTCGCTGACCAAGGCGGCCATGGTCGCCGAACGCCACGACACCTACATCTGCATCGAACCGCACGGCATCTTTACCCGCACGGCCGCAGGACTGCTCGGCATCGTGAACCTGGTGGACTCGCCCCGCATTCAAATCAACTGGGATACCGGGAACTTCTTCCTGGCCGGCAAGGAGGATCCTTACGACGCCCTCGAAATCATCAAGGACCGGGTCTATCACATCCATGCCAAGGACATCAGCTTTTCACAGGCCGAAGCCGAGCGTGATGTCGAAGAGATCACGGGAACCCCGGTGGGGTGCGCCTGCGGCGACGGAGCCGTGGATTTCGCCCGGGTAAAGGAGATCCTCCGGGATGTGGATCGCGAGCTCTTCCTCAGCGTGGAGTGCGGCACGATCGAGGAAGCCCGCCGCAGCCTCACGCACCTCAACGAGGTTTTCGGCGATAGCCTGATTCAGGATTGAGCCTTTTACAATGCGCTTCGTTTCGAAAGTTCCCAGTTCGACAGGCACCCAGCCTTCTCAAGGTTTCGTCCAACGATTTTTGCCGGGCGTTCATCCATGATTGCCGTTCGCCCTGGATCCCAGAGGCTCCTCCGCTTGCGGGTCGAGCGATCGAAGCCGACCGAGCAGCAGCCGCCACCGAGCCCCCTGACCGATGTCCATCCCCGACGACTTGGAGATCGAGCAATGGCTCTCGAAGATCGGGCTGCACGAATATGCGCCGGGCTTCATCCGGCACCGGATCACTCTGGATACGCTGCCGCTTCTGACAGATGATGACCTGAAGGAATGCGGAGTCCTGGCCGTCGGTGACCGCCGACGACTGCAGCTCGCGATCCGACGGCTCGACCCGGAGCCCGACAGCTGGCTCCCTCCACAGGCGGCACCCCGACCGCCGGGACCGGTTCCCACTGCGGCACCTGCTACCGTGGCGCAGCCGCCCAGTTCCGCTGTCCCGGACACTGAAGAGCGGACCGCTGACATCCTGCTTCGGGATGACGAAGTCCCCCGCGGGCGGTTGGTTCGCTTACCCGGCCTCGGCGGCGGGGTCGCAACCAGCGATGGGGATAATGACCCGCCTTCTGGGCGATTGGCTGGATTGCCCGGCCTCAGGGGCGATGCCGAAACCAGCGATGGGAATGATGCCCTCCCTTTGGGCCGGTTGGCTGGATCCGCCACTGCGGTGGAGCCGTCCGGCGTGCATACCGGAGCAGCGAGCCGACGCCAGGCACGCTTCGTCGAGCGCCAGAAGATGCAGTCGGCCCTCGCCAGCCTTGTCATCGCATTTTTGTCGGTGACGCTGCTAGGACTGATACTCGCCTTCATACTCATCGGCCCGCTGTTCAAGGAGCCGACGACGATCACCGCCTACATCGGTGACCCGGATCGCAGTGAGGAGCTCGATGCGAAGAAGGTGACCCATGCGATCCAGCATCAGCCCTCCGCGCCGACATCTTCGGTGGCGAAGGTGATCTCGGCCAACGTGGCGTCACCGCTGGCCATTCCGGTGCCCGAATCCGAATTCGAGACACCCTCGACTGACTTCGGCACCGGCGACGACTTCGGTGACGGCTGGGGCTCCGGCGGCGACGGCGGCGGTGGTGGGTTCGGCAGTGTCCCGGCGACGATGCGGCAGCGCTGCTCGCAGGAGGATCGACTCGAACGATTGCGGCAGGGAGGCGGCACGGAAAGATGCGAGGAGGCGGTCGTCAGGGGGCTTGACTGGCTGAAGGCGACCCAGGCGCCCGACGGCGGATGGGGACAGGGGCACCGCAGCGCGATGACCGGACTGGCCGTGCTGGCGTTTCTCGGCCACTGCGAGACACCCTTGTCCGAAAAGTACGGCGACTCCGTGCTGCGGGCACTCGTGTTCCTCATCAACCTCGGGTCCGTCAACAACGGCAAGCTCGTTCCCCAGGGTGCGGAGCACGACGCGCACTGGGTGTACGATCATGCCATCGCCGCCTATGCGCTCGGCGAGGCCACCACCTTCTGCAAGCAGCTCGGCATCACCGTGCCGAACCTGCCCGACGTCACCCAGCGGGCCGGTCAGTTGATCATCGATCACCAGCACAAGAGCGGCGGCTGGGACTACGGCTACTCGGAGACGAGCGCCCGTGGCGGCGACCTCTCGGTGACCGCCTGGCAGGTCCAGGCACTCAAGGCCTGCGACCACGCTGGCCTCGATCTCCGCAACCTGCGCAACTGCATTTCCGAGGCACTCGAATACGTGACCGGGCGATACGACTCATCGTCCGGGGGCTTCGGCTACGAAGGCAGGGCACCCGGCGGGGGCTTCGGCTACTTCACCCTGACCGGCGCCGGCATGCTGTGCATGCAGATGTGGGGCCGCGGTTCATCCGCCCAAGTCCGGCAGGGAGCCCGCTACATCGGGGCAAATTCACGCTTCGACTACAACACGGAGTTCTGCGATCTGTACGCCCACTACTACGAGAGCCAGGCGATGATGAATCGCGGCGGCAGGGAGTGGGAAAGCTACAACGCAATGTTCCGCGACCAGCTCCTCAACAACCAGAACTCCGACGGTTCGTGGAACCCACCCGGCGGCGACATGAAGCCCCGCGCCGTCGATGCCACCTTCGTCACCGACGTCCACTACCGGACCTGCCTGTGCATCCTGATGCTCGAGGTCTATTACCGTTTCCTGCCGGGCACCGGCGGGCGTTGACCGGCGGTAGCTGCAACCGCCGCGGCTTCACATTGAGCTCGGCGGCCTGGTGCTTGAGCTGGTCCAGGTCGATCCCGGCCCCGACTGAAGCAGGAGGTGCTTTCACCCACTTCTTCAACCGGAACGCTGCGGTGGCTCAATCTGCCCGGGTCACGACGATCTCGCCGCGTCCGTCGAACCAGCCGGTGCCTTGGGCCTCGGCCCACAACTCGATGGCCAGGCCCTTGGCGGAGGCGGGGACGACGAGAAGGACGCTGGTCGATTCGGCCGCGTTGGAATCCCAGGCGATCTCGCGGCCGCCGGCCTTGAGGGAGACCCTGCGGAAACGGGTGTGGCCGGCGAGGTGGCGGAACTCGATCTGGTAGCTTCCTGGCGCGGTGATCTGCGCGGACAGGTCGACGACCAGCGGGAGCCAGACCGGGCGGTTGTCGTACGATTCCCAGGCCGGGCGGGCGAGGTGCACCGGCTCGGTGAGGAGCCGGATGTAATCGACGGCGCCGGTGCCGAGTTCGGTCCGCCGGTCGAGCTCCGCGATCCTGTGGAGGGTGGCGACGGCATTCGAGATGTCGTCGAGCGAGCGGTAGGCCTGCATCTTCGCGCTGAGCAGGGCCTGACGCTGGTCGGTTAGAAGCACCGGGTTCTCGATGAGCCGGTCGACCGTTTCCATCAGCTCCTGCTGCCTCTTCTCGGAGATCAGTTTGTGGGTGACGCTTTCGTGGAAGCCACCGGGGCTGAACGTGTACTTGAACGTGTAGCCGGTGGTGTCCTCGGGGTCGGCGGACTTGATGTGGTCGAGGACGTCGCGGCGCTGGCGGGAGAACCGGAACGCGACCTCGTCGAGCGCCTGGCCCAGCAGCTTCGCGCGCCGTTTGCCATCGACGGAGCCGGCCTTCTCCAACATGGCGTCGCGGCGTGCCCGGCCCGGTTGTGCGTCGGCGAGCGAAGTCAGCGCCTGGGGCAGGTTGGCGAGCGTGAGGCCCTCGGCGACGGCGAAGGTGCGCCCATCGGGGTCGACGAGCGCCATGGCGGGCAGGTCGTAGGGGCGGAAATCGGGACTGTCGGGGGGGGGCGGTTCGTGGCCCGGGGCGAGCACTTCGGCGGGGATGCGGGCCCAGCCGGCGAGCTGTTGGAGGCCGCAACTGAAGCCTGGGGCTTCGAGAGTGCGGGTGACGGCGGCGGTTTCCGGCAGCCATGACGGGCCGGCGAAGAACACGACGAAGTCGAGGCGGGACTGACGTGCGGCGTCGCGGGCCTCGGCGTAGGTCGAGAATGCGGGGGGCGCCGCGGCGACGGGAAGGCAGGCGGCAGCAACGGCAAGGACCACCGTTACGAAGTTGGAGCAGGCTTTCATGGCGCGGTGACGATGAAATTCCGGAGGTGGCAGAACTCGGGCTTGTCGTTGAACGCCTCGAACTTGAGCCAGCGGGCGGCGGTGGCGGGCGGCGGATCGATGCGCCATTGTCGAGGCATGTCATCGGACTCGGCGAGCGGGAACCAGGTGGCGCCATCGGTCGAGCGGGACAGGCGCACGCGCTTCAGCCGGTGTTGGTTCCCGTCGTTCTTGACCAGCAGGATGCCGCCGATGGCGGGGACAGTGGTCGGAAGTTCGACGATGATGTGGGGGTTGGTTTCGTCTTTGGTGTGGATGGCACCGCCGGTCGGCCCAAGCACCGCGAGGTGGGCGAGCGGGTTGTCCCACGACGACGAAGAGGCATGGATGAGCCCCTGGACGGAAACAATCGTGCCGGCGGGCAGGTCGAGGTCGACGGGCGGGGGCGCGGCGGGGGCGAACGGTTGGGCGGACAGGGCGAGCGCCTGGAACGCGGTGATCGAGCGGGCCGCCTCGGCGGCGAGGATCGCCTTCGAGTAGGCGTCCTGCATCTGCTTCGGGTCGGGGTCGGCGGCGGGGGTGGCGGCGACGGCGGCGGAGAACGCACGCCCGAATGCGTCGCCCTGGCCCTTGGAGAGGAATTCGTTGACACCCCATTCGAGAACCTTGCCGAAGCGGTCGCCGGTGCCGCCCAAGTGGGCGGCGAGTGCCTCGCGCAACAGGGCCTCGCGTGCCTCGGGGCTCCGCAATTGCAGGGCCTGCGGATCGAGCACCTGTTGCGGGATGTCCCAGGCCCACGAGTCGCTCGCCCGCGCGGCCGCCTGATGAACGGTGGCGAACCAGGCGACGCGGCCGTCGTCATCCAAGTCCGCCATGGCCAGCGGCTCAATCTCGCGGCAGAGGTCGATGGCGGGATGCGAGTGGATGCCGAAGTCGGCCAGCAGCGATTCGGCGTAGGCGCGCCAAAGGGAAGGGGTCGGGCCGGCCTCGCGGTTGCGAGCGATCTGCTCGCGGCGGATGTCCAGGTGCAGGGGGGACGCCTGCACGGCGGCGGCGAGCGCTGCTGCCGCAGCTTCGTGGCGGCCGGCGTGGCGGAATAGATGGTAGCGGGCGAGGTGGAGCAGTGCACGGGTGAGGCCGTCGTCATCTCCGAACACGGTCTCGGTTAGATCGATGTAGTGGCTGTTGCCGGGCCAGATATACAAGTGGGGGCTGCCATCGGGACCACCGAATCCGCCGCGCCAGTCGCCGCGGGCGAAACGAATGCCCATCGCGCAATGTCCCGGCTGGCCGGTGGTGTAGGCGGGGATGCCGTGGGCGGCGGCGGCGCACACGCCGAAGGTCGAGAGCCCCCCGCAGACGCTGCCGTGCAGGCGGGCGTTCTGTGCCTCGTTCATCCGATCCGACCACGGGCGCAGGTAGAGCGGTCCTTGGACGGTGTCGCCGAAGTCCGAGGTGCCCTTGTACTCGACCGCCCAACAGGCCTCCGGGTAACGCTCGAGGGGCAGGTTGGCATGTGCGTTGAGCCAGGCGAGAGCCTCGTCGCTCCACTGCTGGCCGACGACGAA
>ERZ869936.2073-NODE-2073-length-12417-cov-13.521275_pt1 | contig 12417 bp, 14 predicted proteins | sample MGYA00520876_ERZ869936 | MGnify/ENA primary metagenome ERZ869936 (study PRJEB32218, sample SAMN09650985) | biofilter metagenome | isolation source: enrty point of leading RO module | place: Saudi Arabia: Thuwal, RO plant located on Red Sea | collected 2016-02-17...
GTAGGCCACCTGACTCACCGAAGTCTGCGTTAAATAGACGAGAATCTTCGTCACGCAAGATTTCCATAAATACTGGGTCAACTACAAGCCATCTTCCATCTTTATCAACTTGTTGTTGATCAAGTAGACGAGCCATACGAGCTACAACCATTGCTGGTGAAGCTGTTGCTGTTGGTAGTGCAGTTGCACCTGGCAAACGAGCTGCGACTGGGATTGAGTGATCGCCAGCTGATGCAGTTGTAATGTTGCCAAAGTCACCTTTGTTCAACTTCATGCTTGCAAGCAATTCGTCTGAACCAGCAGTTGAAACAGCTTTTGTGCCGTTTACTTGGTCATTCACAGTGTCAGCATTTGAGTGCAATGCAGACTGCTTGTAACCTGCTAGGTAACCTAGTACTTCTTGGTCGTACTGATCCGCTAGGCGGTATGCCGCACGGTTGGTAGCCAAGTCCATGAAGTTCACGTGTGAGTGAGCTTCTTCGATATCGTCGATCTTGAAGGCGAAGTAGTTCGCTTTATCGACTGTTAGAGAGAAATCTTCATCGTCTAGGTCTTGTGCTGTGATCTGTGTACCACGTGCATAAGATGACACTGAGATTTCAGGTTCTTTGATGATTTTGACGGTATCACCTTGAGCAGCGATCTCACCAAAATAGTCAGAGTTTGTGATGTCACCTGCAACCGTAGACTTACGGAATGCAAGTTGCACCTTTTTGGAATAAATGACGGAAGAGAAGTTACCGTTTGGTAGGTTCCCGTAACCGCCAGCTTTTGCGAATGCCATTATCTTATCTCCTAGATTGTTCGGCTTTTACAAGGGGTTTAAAAACTAAACAACAGGACAAAGAGGCTGAATCTTTTCTAGGGTGCGGTGAGTTGACAGTTGGCCTACCATCAACTCCACGGGCCTATACTTATTCAGGTGGTTCTCGGCTGTTTATGTTAGTTTGGGAAATGAGTAAGAGAGGTAGTCCCGTAAGGGAGGCTCTTAGATACTCATAGTTATACACTTAGGTTTTGTAATGTCAACACCTATCGTGCAGAACCTGTCATGTCATAGATAAATTTACCGTTGCGCATTGCTTTGTTAATTTCATCTTGACGATCTTCAAATTCTTTTGCAGACATTTGTGCTACTTCAGATTCACGAATCTGACCTGCAGTCTCACTTGTGTCTACAGAAGCTTTTGAAGTTTTACTTACCAAAGATGCAGCAGCCTTTTTGTCTGCTTTCTTTGCAGTTTTAGTAAGTCCTTTATCGACCTTATATAGATCAATAACTCTAATAACAGAAGCTGGGTCATCTGCATTCTCGTAGATTGCATCTTGTACCCACTTTGGTTGAGCTTCTGCCCAATCATGAAACTCATCAGACTCACGTAGTTTTACAAAGTCTGGATGTGCTTCAGCAATAGTTGCTTCTGCTGATTTACGTGTGGCTTCATACTGAATCTGGTCTAGTTCAGCTAGACGTGACTCAGCTTTTTGATACATTTCTTGAGCTTTTTTAGCAGCAATTGTTTCTACAATGCCAGCTACGTCAGGATATTGTTTTGCCCATTCCTCAATGTCTTCGTCAGACTTTGGCATGATAACTGACTCACCCTTCATACGGGCTTCAAGTGCATCAAACTTTTCTTTCCATTCTGCCTCTTTCTGAGACATATGGCGACGAAGATCACCATAACGTTTTTTGAAGGACTTTTCTTCACGACTTAAGTTTGCATCATCTTCCGATGCTTCGGCACTCTCTTTGGCTTCTTCTTGTTGGGTATCCTCTGAGGCTTGTACTTCGGTGTCCTCAGAATCTGAGCCACTGGATTCCTCTTCTTCAACTTCTTCGCCACGAGCTATTGCCTCTAGTCTAGCAATTTCTTTTTCTTCTTCTTCCATCCGTTTTTGTTTACGTGCATAGTTACTTCCACGTTGTACAAAACCAGCATTTTTTGGTGTTTCTACTTGAGTTAGTTCAGGCATATTATTTTCCTTATGTTGGGGCCAGCACTATTGCTGGGTAGCCTTATTGTTATATGGTATTAAAAACGTCTGAGTTATTTACGTTTTTGCATTAAGCCGCCTCTGGCACGTCCACCTGGAGTACCTTCTCTAGCTTGTTCTCTTACTCTATCGGGGTCATAAGTTGCAACAGTTCTTGAACTACCATCGGAATCTACTATTGTTGCAGTACCTGTTCTTGCAGGTGCAAAATGATCCCAATGATTATAATCATCGTTGTTAGAACTTCCACCAGTATCAATACCCGCAGCTTCAGCCTGTTGTCTGCTCATGGCTTGTACTCTTTCACGTTCTGCTTGATCTTGCTTTAGGTCTTTTACTGTATACTGACGAGTTCTGGCTTGAAGCTTTTCTTTATTCTCTGGTTTAGACATATCTTCTAAGTCTTCAAAACCAAGCCACTGTGCATATCGGTTTGCTTTTTGTTTACCTGTAGCAACAATGTCCTCTAACATGTTTGTCAATTTACTAGAAGACTTTAACCTATCGTCCACATAATTACCTAAAGTTTCTGCTAGTTCAGTGTCTCCACGAGCTTGTGCAATAATCTGAGCTGCACGTAAGTCAGAAATATCTTGAAGAGAATCTACAGAAGGGGCTGCACCAAGCAGCAAACCAGCAGGGCCGCCAGCTAAGACGGAAGCACCTTTAAGCAGTTTACCACCTTTTATAGGTTCAGATAAACCTTTAGCCCATTCTTCGATAGAATCTGGGTCAGAAAAATTTAGAAAACTATTTCCTTCCTTGTCAGTAAACCATTCTTTATCACTTGGTTCTGCAATAGGAACTGCCCCATTTTTATCATCATCGGTACTTGTTTGTACTTGAGGTTTTGGAACACAGGCATTTGTTGTAGGGTCAAACATCATACCAATAGAATCACAATACTCTGGAGAAGCAGTAGGTTCTTGAGTTGTTGGTTGTGGTAAAGCTCCATCTTCAGCATAACTATAGCTTGCTCCAGGAACTGTGTAGACAGGGTTTATTGTTGTTGGAGAAGTAATGTAATTATACATTTGTTCTTCTGATGCATCGTATCCTGGAACAGTGGGCATTGGAACAACATTACCACCCACAGCCATAGCTTGTCGTGCTTCTTGCGGTGGGTTAGCTTGGTTCATCTGTTGTGGAGGCATCTGTGGTTCAGTGCGATTAATCTGAATACCACGGGCAGATAGCTGTTCCATAATCTCTGGATTCTGTCTAGCTGCTGCCATCACTTTATTGATAACCATATCAATCTGAGTAGGATCAGAGTATAGTGATTGAGTCATACCACCTTCAGCAAAACCTACAACCATACCACCTTGGTTTAGCCTTTGGTTTACCATAGGGTCATTCTTGGCAGCATACTCTAGCTTATCCATTAAGCCACCATTATAGGCACCTGTAGTAAGCATTTGATCTAGGGCAGCTAAGTCTTCTTCTGTAATCCCTTGATCCATAACAGGCTCACCGCCAATTCTACCATTAGCTTCCATCTCCGTCAAGCCTATTTTTGCTTGATCCCGTAAATCTTCAAAGAATTTTACACCGTAGTAACGAACGACATCAGCAGGAACTACGTACTCACCCTCAGATAACTGTGCAGGAATATCGTCTCGTACTTCTTTTGCAAGAGAACCTGCAGGTACTTCGTTACCAGACATGGGGTCCATGTCCATACCATCATCTCTTAAACCGCCTCGGGCAAATAATTCCATTTGTCTGTTCATGTTACCTACTGCGCCTCCTTCGGCCATTCTTAAATCTGGGTTAGTTCGTTGTTCAGGGTCAAACTCTGCTCTAAAATCTCTTAATACTGCTGGAGAATCTTTAGGTCTGTCGATAAGCATAATGTAACTAATGCTTTCTATATCCTCTAAAGAGTTTTCATATGGAATGTGTGTATAGCCAGCTTCAGCAAGTTCTTTACGTAATTCTATTGCTGCTTTATTTTCCATAGTAGTAGAGATATAACTCTCTTTAGGATTCATCTGTTTAGCTTTTTGTTTAATAATACGCCTAAGATCACCCTCAGTAAAGTTTAACTCGTCTTCAGTTAATGTGAGATCCCTTAAATCTAAACCCACCTTATTAGCTAACTGTTCGGGTCTAACAGGTTTATCTAATCTAGCCCTAAGTTCCATAGTAAACCGTGGACGATCTTTGTTAAACACACTCCCAGATTTTATCTTACTTCTTTCTGCAGCAGCCCTTGCTGTACCTACATGAACACCTAAAAGATCGTGAGGAGTTCCTTGAAACTTATCTGTTGGACCATCTCCAATTTCTGGAATCAAATCATCAATGTTTTTAAACTGTGTAAACTCATCTTCATTTACTGCTAAATGGTATACAGTGTCATTAAAACCTAATTTAGATGCGGCCCTGTCTGTAGCTGTCATTCCAGGTGGCATTGCTAACGGATCTCTGGAATATTCAGTAGCTTTTCTAGGGTAGATATCCCCAGTTTCAAAAGCTTTAGGTAAATTAGTCTCTGTTAATGGGGTGTAACCAACTATGGCCTTAGCATCTTGAATAACACCTATAAGATCTTTAGGTTCTACGCCAAATTCATCGGCATACTCCGCCAACTTAGCTTTGTACGAATCTATAAGATCTATTTCTGTAGGAAAGTCTTTAGCTAGTTGTATTATTTCATCTTTTCCAAAAGCATTATAGACATCTACAAATTTTTTAGCTTGACCATACTCTGACCACTCTGGGGCTAAACCACCTTCAGGTGGCTTTAGGTATTTTAGTTTATTGTTTAAAACTTTATAAGTTTCGTCAAAATATTCTGGAACATTTAAAACACCAGCTTGCCATGCAGATAAAACGTCTACTTCAGTATTAAACATACCAGAATTTTTTTGAGCTTGTAACTCTGCTATGTCATCTACTACACCCTCATCCGTAATTGTAGGGGTGTAGTCTTTTTCTTCGATTAAAGAATTGATATCATCAAGTAAGATTTTTTCTTCTAAATCGGCTTCTATTTGTTTAAGCTCATCATCTTTTTTACTAAGGGAGCCTAAAATCTTTTGAAGCAAACCTTTGTTGCCAGATTTTGCTGCCATTTGAACAGCACCTGCAGCTGGACCTAAAAGCTCTAGTCCAGCCATACCAGCAATCATTGCATAGTTTGGCTTTTCTTTTTCTAACTCTGTTTGGATATCAGTAATAGTACCTAGTGGTGTAGCTACATCTACACCAATATCGGCCATCTGAACACTCAGTGGTTTTTCTGTACGATCTCCGTAAACATTACGAAACGCTGCAGGTATCTCATCTTCACTAAGTGCTCTACGCCAATCAGCCATTTACTTTTTCCCGAAGCATTTGAAGTGATCTTAATGCACGAATTTCACCCTGAAGTCTGTACAGCTCTTCTGGTTCGTTACGTTGTTCTAGTTGCTTATGTGCAAATGTTATCCGAGTGCTAATCTCTTCAAGCATTGCATCCCAAGAATCTTTATTATTTACGACTAGTTTTAGGCTCATGCTGCACCAGTGTTAGCTGAGAAGCCCTGTTCTCCTGGCTGAGGGGCTGTACCGATTCCGATGTTACCACCCCCACCTCCAGCGGTATCCTGCACTCCTGGAGCTGCTCCTTGGCCCTGTGGTGCTACTGGCTGTCCGTCAGGTCCAACTTGCTGTTGTTGTGGGGCTGGTGGATTAGCTTCTTGGAACTTCTTAAGAATCTCTGCTTGTACTGCAGCATCAGACATAGAGTTTACCAGCTTGTCTGGATCAAGGTCCATAGCTTTTGCAATCTCACGAATAATGTAGTCCATCTTAGCAAACGGTGCTAGTACAGGGTTTTGTACAACTTGTAGGAACTGCATTAGACGTTGGCTACGTACTTCGTTAGCCATCAAGCTTTCTGTACCACGAGCTTTTACATCCATGTCGCCTTTGATTTCTTCATCAAAGTCAAACTGCATGTTGAAGTGGAAGAATGCTTTTGCAATTGGTCCTAGTAAGTAATCATCTACGTTTTTAATTACGTTACGGATAGAGCCGTTGGCAGCAGACATAAGCATAGAAATACCAGAGGCAGTACGACCAACTCCCTGTACGCCTGTTTGACCATGTGCGAAGGAAGGGAAACCAGTTGATTCATCTGCTAATACCCGTGCTTTGTCGAACATCTGCATGTTCTCGTTTGATACGTTAGGAAACTTAGTGCCGAAGATAGCTTGACCTGGAGCACCGCCTTGGCGGCGGAATACTTTGCCAGGATATACTGACAAGTCCTGACCAGGAACTAGGTTAGTTTCATCAACTTCAATCAACATGTTTCCTGACAGTGCAGCGTTGTCTACCGCCATGCGCATAAAACCATTCATCAATGTCTGTGTATCGTCCATGTTTTCTGCTAGACCTACACCGAACATGTTGTACGGATTTACCTCATATGGCACTGCATAGTAAGGAATAATAGACGGGGTGAACGGATTCATGACAAGTCTGAGAACTTGACCGTTACAGACCCAAATGTTTACAGATACTTGATCCATATCTTTTAGGTCGTCTGGGATGTCTACGTCATGTCCCTCTAAGACTTCTGTATCTACGTTCCCCCAGAACTCAAGAACCTCAAACCTTTCGGAACGAGACTCTTGAGAGTCATCTTCCATGACCTGCTCCCACCACTCTTTTGTGTAAGATTCACCCATAGAGATCGAAGTGTCGATAGCATTTGCACGGAAGAATGGACGATTTTTCAAAGCACGTAGTTGTGAACGAGACATTTTGTGACGTTCTACAACATACTCTGCTTCATCCATGTTTGCTGCGTCTGGATCAGGGTAGAAGTTCCAGATAGATACAGACGAAGTTTGTGGCACTGTTTTAAATGTAGGTGAGTATTCACCATCGTCATTCCAGTTAGGATACTCTTTGTCTACAGCAAATGGGCCTTTCATGACACCTGTGCCAAACAAAGCACATTCAAATGCTGCTACACGTAGTTGTTTATTTGCACCTGATTCTTCTAGCTGATCATGGATTTTCTTTTCCATTTTCTTAGCTGAAATCATGGCAGGGTGAATAGTAATCTCCGTAGGGGTTTTACCTTCACCTTCTTGCAACTTGTCCATTACAGGTGCTAGTCTGTTTTCCATACCAGCAAGACGTTCACGCAAGTCTACAATAGTTTCACCTGGACGCAGCTTAGTATCTTCTGGACCAAACTGAGACTTAGCTTCAGTCATGTTGTTGTTAGATTCAAAGTTTACTGACTCTGCTACACCTTCTGGTAAAGTTGTAGGATCAATAGTAATTGGGAACTTGTTGTTGCCGAACAGCACATCTACGATTTGACCGTAGGCAGCTAGTACCTTGGTTTTTGTAACTTTGACAAATACTTGTGATTTTTCTGTAGAAGTAAACTGTACGTCTGGTCCGTACAACCCACGATAGTTACGATAGGCTTTGACCCAGCGCTGTTCTTCTGTTTCACGTGCAGTAGATGCTTTACTGTAACGTTCTTTAACTAGACCTACAACACTACCTGCAAGTGGGTCTGAATATGTATCTTCTTTTGTATCCTCAATAGCTTGAGACTCAATAGAGTCCATTGCCATTTCGTTTTCAAAGATGTCATCTTCTTCCATGTTTTTTCCTTAGTATCCGAAGGTAGGATCGCTTGCTTGAAATCCTGAGCTTTGCATTGGGTTGTAGTCAAACAATCCGCTTCTTGGTCTAGTCATAACGCCATATCTTAGGGCATCGTAAAGGTGATCTTCTGCGTTTGTATCTACATCTTCTGGGTTGTTTTTATCCAAAGGTATAGATGGAAGCTGTGCAACAAGATTCTTACAAGTGTTGAAAATTACCATTCTCGGTTCTTCAGTAAACTCATCTACCTGTAAACGTCTGTGTATTTCGTTTTTACCTGCTACACGTGATCCTTTTGATCTATCTGCAGGGCGCCATCTACATCCTTTAACAATCATCTGTTCAGCAAGACTAGGGCCAGTATCACCACGCTTATGCCACAAAGAAGAGTCAAGAACTCCATAACGTATCTTTTCGTCTACTTCTTCTTCTAGAATCATGTCAGCCAGATCAGTTGCAAGAACTTTACTAACATACATCTCACGGTAAACAACCAGTTGTTCGTCAGGTGCTACTGCAATCCATACGACACCAGTGTAAGAACCGTAACCGTAGTCACATGCACGAAACTTTGGCCAACTGTGTGGAATCTCAAATGGTTCTACCACATGAAGCCGACGACTAAACTCAGGGAATGCAGCTCCTTCATTGATGTCCCAGTCACCTTCAAGTAGTTGTCTACGTTGGTGCTCAGGTAGAGACAAAAGGTTGGCTTCATACATCCCATCGTCAGACAGGAAAGGGTTGTCAAACAGAGTTGCAGGGATAAACTTCCTTTTAAAAAGAGGTTCGCCCTCTCTGCTGTGACCCTTTGGCCATGTAATTGTTTCACCGCTATCTGGGTCTGTAGCCCAAAAAGGTTTATTATGTGCGCTGGGGTCAATAAAAGTCTTTTTAACCCAAGCATGTCCTGGACCACCAGGGTTGGTTGTGGCCCTCATATATAAAGGTAGCCCACTAGCTTTGGTTGAGCGAAGACGTGACCTCATATAGTTCCAAGGATAGGGAGTAGGCCATTGCGTTAATTCGTCAAAACCAATCCAGTTAAATGCCTGACCTTGATAGCGCATAACGTCATCATCACGGTCAAGGTAAGACATCCAGAGTGTAGCTCCACTAGGGGCTACCCAAGTCTTATCTCTTTCCATAAACTTAATTCCAGGAATTGCCCTAGGATAAAGTTGTTTAGATACTGAGATAAGCTCTCGTAGTTCTTCTGTTGATCTACGGACAAGAAGCATTCTTGCCTGTGGATTATTTAGGTATCTAACTGGGTCGGCAACCATTGCATATGATTTACCACCACCTGCGGCACCACCATACAATACTTCTTGTTCTGTAGCAGAAAGAAAAGATGTTTGTGGACCTGGATTTGGCTCAAAGATAATTTCACGTTGAGCTTGTTCTACGTCAATCGGCTCTGGCTTCGGAGTCGCTGGCACTGTCTCCACCATCAACTCTTCTTTTTGCACCGATTCTTGCTTTTTCGAGCTTTTCCGCCTTTTCTGCTGCCTCTTTGTACCGCTTGGCATAGAAATCTTGGATTTTAGCTGCGTTCTTACGTTTTTGCTCAAGGTTTACCCTCTTATACAAACCTACATGAGAGATATTTCTACCAGAGGATGTACTTAACCAAGCAGCTACTTCTCTGTAACTATATCTTTTTAAATGCTTCTTAGCTTGTTCAAAAAGCTCTAGTTCTTCTGGTATTGGCAGTAGTATATCATCATCATTAGGGTCTTGTCTATAGCCAAATGGTATTGTTCTACCAATTCTTACTACAGGAACCCATTCATACTCACCATCTACTTTTTGTGGTTTAGGTAACTTCCAAGTTTTAGTCTTCATCTGTCTTTGGAGGCAGGATGAACAAAGGGTTTTCGGCTTTTACTTCGACTTTTTCAGTTTTTACAAAGCCAGCTCTATCAAGGAAATCCTTTGCCGCTGCCATCTTCTCTTTATTGCCCAAGTCGGTGGGATTTTGCATTACGTGCATCATAGACCAAACAGCTCTTGGTCCATTCTGTGCGATAAAGTCACGTGTACGTTCAGCAATCTCTGTTTTAAGAGATGCCATAATAGACGTACTAGACACGCCTTGGGCGTACCCTGCAATTTTTAGTGCTTTTGCAGGGTTGCCTTCGGCTTCGTTAAACAGCGCATCTAAGAATGCTTGCTGTTTTTCAGTGAGTTGTTTCGCCATAAATTCGTTGCCTTATTTCTGATCGACTAATACCCAAGTCTCTCAGTTCACGTTCAGACATATGAGTTAGGATGTAATAGTCTGCCCGTCTTTGTTGCATTTCTTGAATTGCTTTAAATAGTTTTTTAAACATTTTAATCTCCGTTAGTGGCACTATTGCCTACGGAGAGTAGTTTTACACATATAGTTATAACATACTATTGCTAATATTGCAACCCCGTTATCCCACAGGGACAAAGGTTTCTGTAACAGTTACAATACTGTCTATATGTCCTGCAGAGCCTGGCTCAACTTGAATCTTATCTCCAGCAGATAATACTAAGTCAATGTGAGCAAACTCATGATAGCCACCACCAGCTAAACTTTTATCGTTTAGGAAGTGTGAGGTGTAGCTATCTGCATCTACATACCATTGAATAGTAACATCGTTAGTGCTACCACCACCATTGGCGACAAGAATGTAGCTCACCTCTGCCACACAGTTAGCAGGACACACGTAGACATCCTCCACTGTTGTACCAGTGTTATGACCGTACACAGAACGCCTACGTGCTGGTTTGCCTTGGTTACTTAGCATTATCTATTACCTGCAGAAGTCCGAGGCTTCAGACCACGTTTTGCCATATCCTTACGATAAGCTACAATACCACCACTGTTTGACTTACGCCATGTGTCGTAGTAAGGGCCAAACTTAGTAGGTTCTTTTTTAGTTTTTGCTTTAGGTTTATTGTTTACACCAGCGCTTGCAGCAATAGCTCTCACAGAGGTAGTGTCTCCACCTTTTTGTTCTCTAGCAACTTTATTTCTTTCATTAGCTGCTTTTACTTCTGCTTTTTCTGCAGCAGTCATCTGATCTACATTAAGTTTCTTAGAGCCTGGACGTAGCTTAGGACGAGGAGAGCTATTACGACTACCAGGTTTTGGACCTTTTAGATCTTCAGCATATACAGCTAGTTTAACTTTACCGTTTTTGTCTGTGTAGTACAAAGAACCAGCTCGTTTAGCTGCTGCAATGCTTTTGTACTTGCCAGCATTCTTTTTAGCTTTAGCTGCAGTAGTGCCTTTATCTTTCAACCATGCGTTTGCATATTCACGCAGAGACATCTTAGCCATTGTATATCCCTTATTTGTTATAGGTATCTTTAGCTGTACGAACACCAGTGTTCATGGTGCCTGTAGACTTAACCATACCACCTTGGTTGTACATAGCCACTTTACCGCCTTTGGCATATGCTTTCTTCTTCATCATAGCACCGCCTTTAGCATAACCTTTTTTCTTTTTAGCCATACCACCTTGGTTCATAAAACCCATTTTATTACGAACAGCTTCAGGTAGTGATGCAGCACCTTTGTTTGGAGCTGGTTTTAGTCCACCCTTGGCGTAACCTTTTTTCTTCATTTTCATGATTCTTCCTCACTATATAAATTGTTAAACACTCGTTGCGTATCCCATACGTAGTCTACGTTTTCTTTTGAGTTGTAAATATTTTGATTAGGCTTAAAGTCAGGAGCACCTTGTCCTGTTTCAAACCAAGCTGGGTGAGTTACTCTCACTCTGTTATTGGGTAACGCAACAATGTTACCAGTGTAAGGACCAGCATCTAACAACTCTAGTACATGAGACTGTTTGTGTTGCGCTGGGTCGTCTGCAACTTCACTGTCTGTATAATCTACAGTAAAGTAATATTTAGCTGGGTAAAACTCTCCGTCTACCTTTGCAATCCAAGGAGCTGGACTTGCACGTTCTAGCTTGTAAACACTGTGGTGGTGCGACATACAATCCCAAGGTTGCGCTAAATACGGAGGTAAAGCTTCTGGCCACTCTTCTAGTGGGGTGTCAGCTACTAATGCAGTAAGTGGCATTCTAGCCCACATAGCCCCGCCATGTACATTTTCAGTACCATCGAAGTCAGACTCACATCCCGTAAATATAACTTGAAAGCTTAGTGTTCTATTTGGCATGGTGGTGACACCGATAACCATAGCATGTAAGAACTCACCGTGGTAGTCCTCTAGATTTTTTGTGTATTCTCTTCTGACCCATGCTTTAAAGTGCGGAATACTACTTGTAAGGTATGGCATTATTTTTTCTTTTTAGTTAGTCCACCTTTTGCGGCTCTAAAGGGTTTGGTCTTTTTTGCAATCTTTTTAGGTTGAGCCACATGCTGCTTACCTGCCTTAGTGCCTTTTCGTTTTGCTCTAGTTGTGGCTGCATACTCAGCATCACTAAGAGACTTAATAGCCTTAGCAGGTAGGTACCGTTCACCAGTTTTACCGCTAGGCTTGCCACTCTTTGTGCGCCACTTTTGCTGGCCCCACTTTTTTAGGGACTTTTGCGGAGCTTTCATTATCGATAGCCTCCACCTTTTGCTTTGTATTGTTTGGCCACCATCTGGGCTTTTCTCGCAGACCATTGTCCAGGCTTGCCACCTTTTGAACCCGCCTTGATCTTTGCGACCAAGTTCTTACGCATAGTGGGTTTTGTGTAGTTACCTGCAGCATTTACTGTACTTTTCTTTTTGGCTGGCATTAGGCACTATCTCCTTCGACTTTGTGACAGTGTGGTGTAGCATAAGCACCACCTTGTCTTA
>ERZ869936.2074-NODE-2074-length-12413-cov-19.434698_pt1 | contig 12413 bp, 14 predicted proteins | sample MGYA00520876_ERZ869936 | MGnify/ENA primary metagenome ERZ869936 (study PRJEB32218, sample SAMN09650985) | biofilter metagenome | isolation source: enrty point of leading RO module | place: Saudi Arabia: Thuwal, RO plant located on Red Sea | collected 2016-02-17...
TCGCTGGCGTAGTCGACGATCTCACCACCGGCGAGACGACAACGGGTCACTGTCTTCTCTGCTCCAACACCTGGGATGACGATGGTCTCGACCCAACACGCAACGTATTCGTTGGCCGCTGCGGGATAGGCAGGGAACACCAACATCACAACGGAGAGAGCTATCCGAGCAAAGCTTCGCAATCTTGCTCCCACAGGTCGTCGGTGGACCCCCAGATTGATACGAGCACCCAACTGTCTTCCCCTGGCCGGAGGACATGGAGCCCGGAGAAGGTGACATCAGTGAATCCTGATGCTTGGACTATTGAGAAGACAGCTAAACACTCTGCGTCCGAGCGAAGAATGTCAGTTTCCGAGAAGCCGAAGTCTGAGCTCTTCGGGGCTGCATCGAACTCCATGACTTCGAATTGGGCGATCGCTGCCTCCAACTGATTCTGGCTAGCGACCACTTCTTTGATGCGATCTTCGTCCTGGTTGTAGATCCCCTCGAACCAACCGAACCAGAGCTCTCGAAGCACTTCCTCGGCCTGCTCGACGGTGGTCACCACTTCTGGGCCTGATGCCTCCGCCGAGGTCGTCGTGGAGTCGCTGGTGGCGGAGGTCGTCGGTGCCGACGTCGTGGTGGAAGGCGACGAGGTCGTAGTGGATGTCGCGTCGGTCTCACCCGCCGGCCATAGGGCCCACACACCGATCGCCAGGCCGACCACGATCAGGCCGGCGACCAACCGTCCAAACATCTCGATTCCGAATCTAGGCGTTGGCCTTGCGCGGGTGAAGGGCCCCGGGCCAGGGCGCGAAATCCTTTTCTGGCCAAATCGGTAACGTGGACCGTTCACAGGAGGTTCACATGGGAAAGAAGAACAAAGGAGAGAGGCACCCGTTCCGGGCTCTCTTCAAGCTGATGATCTTCGGAGCGCTGGTCGGATTCATCGTCAGTTTCATCAACGGCAAGAAGCTCGAGTACTCAGGGCTCACGGAGTCGGAGGCCCGGGCCAAGTTCCAGGACAAGCTGGGTCCGAAGGTTGGTGCACAGCGGGCTGGGGAGATCGCAGACGAGGTCATCCCCAAGCTCAAAGAGCGTGGTCTGGTAGTCGACGACCCCATTGCCGAGGCCGTCGACGAGGTAGTTCAGGACATCGAGTCGGCTACGGACTGACCGCACTTCCGAATAATTCGCCCGCTATCGAGAGCCGGCTTCCATAGGCTGGCTCGTATGTCGTATTCGATCGAGCAGATCGACACCAAGACCGCCCCTGAGGAGAAGCTGCGTGCGCTCCATCAGTTGTACGTGGAGGGCGATGCCGAGCGGATCCCCGGCGACCTCGAGATGCCCTGGGAGCAGCGCCTTGCCGACTGGCGCTTTTCGGGCGAGTACAACGACATTCCAAGATGGATTGCGTGGGACGGCGACGCGGCGATCGGAGCGTCAGTCGCCTACATCCACCTGACTCAGGACCTCGACAACTGTTGGAGCTGGGCTTTCGTCACTGCCGACCGTCGGCGGCAGGGCATTGGGCGCGCCCTGTTCTCAGAGGCCGTGGCCTTTGCTCGAGATTCGGGAAGAAAGCGCTTCGGACTGGGTGTTCCGGAGAAGAGCGAACTCAGTGATCTCCCTGTCAAAGTCGGGTTGAAGCCGGTCTACGACGAGCGAATCAGCCATCTGCGCACGAGTGAGCTCGATCACTCTTTGATGAATTCGTGGATCGAGCGCGCGGCCGAAAGGGCTCAGGACTACGAGCTGCTGTTTCTCCCCATGCCTGTCCCGCAGGAGCACCGGGAGCGGATGCTCTCGGTGATGGAGGTCATGAATACCGCCCCACTAGAGGATCTCGAGGAAGACCCTTTCCATTGGACCGACGAGTTGCTCTCTGAGATCGAACAGCGCGAGGAAGAGAAGGGGCGCGTCATCCACATCTGCGTGGCGCGTCACATCCCCAGCGGTGACTTCGTCGGATACACCAGCATCGTCTTCCAGTCGCTCCACCCCAAGAAGGCACACCAGTGGGACACCGGAGTCGATCCGGCGCATCGAAACCTGGGTCTGGGTCGGTGGCTGAAGGCGGCGATGATCGAAGACTTTCTCGCCCAGCACCCTGAGGTCGAGTTGATCGAGACCGAGAACGCCGACTCCAACGAGCCCATGCTCAACATCAACGTCGCCATGGGCTTCAAGCCGGCGCTGGCCGAGATCATCTACCAGGGGCAGACTGAGACGGTCGCGAACCACCTCGGGCTCTGAGGCCACTCGGTACGATTTCTCTTGTCGAGTCCCCGTCGTCTCGTTCGACAACGTGATGACAGGCCCAAACGGGGCAGCGGAACAAAGGAGATGCCATGTCAGTCAAGCCGATAGTCCACTTCGAGATCATGGGTGCGGATGGCGCCGCCCTCAAGGACTTCTACACCAAGTTGTTCGACTGGAAGACGGAGGCGGTCGAGGGCTTCAACGAATACCACATGGTCGACGACGATGGTGTCGGAATCGGTGGGGCCGTAGGGCAGGGAAGCGAGGAGATGCCCAACTACCTAACTCTCTACATCCAGGTGCCCGACATAGACGCTCACCTGGAGCGAGTGAACGAGGGTGGCGGCAAGACAGTGATGCCACGCACCGAGATCCCCGACGTCGTGACGTTTGCGCTCTTCGCTGACCCAGCAGGGAACATCGTCGGGTTGACGGAAGGGGAGTAGTCGCCGGGTCGTGTACCTTCGGTGCATGCGACAACTGGTTCCCAACGAGACCGAATCACCTACCCCCTTAGACCTGGCCAGGGCCGACTTTCGCAAAGCCGAGGGTCGGCCCTGGGTCATGGTCAACTTCGTCATCTCGGTCGATGGGGCGACAACGATCGCTGGGGGCTCAACCGATCTTGGAGATGACGAAGACATGGCGCTGTTTCAGGCTCTTCGCGCCGTTCCCGACGTCATCCTGGTCGGGGCTTCCACGGTCATCATCGAAGACTATGGCCCTGTCACCCTCGATGATGAGCGGAGAACATGGCGGACCGAGCAGGGGATGGACCCCGTGCCGAAGCTCGCCATCGTCTCGGGCACCCTGTCGTTGAGTGTGGACCAACGTGTGTTCTCAGACTCCGACAACAAGCCGATCGTGATCACAGGGCCCGATGCCAATCCGGGCCGGCTTGCCTTACTCGGCGACGCTGCCGATGTTCTCATCCTCCCCGAGACCTCTCCCGAAGCGATCTTGGACCGCCTGAGTGCCGATGTCGTGCTCCTTGAAGGTGGCCCTTCGATCACCGGGCAGTTCGTTGTCGCCGGCTTGGTCGACGAGTTGAACGTCACCATCGCACCAGTCCTCGTCGGCGGCGACTCACCGGACCTGCTGGGCGGCGCCGCCCCGCGTCCCCCCTACGGCATGCAGCTTGAGCGGGTGGTGCAGGGCGAGCGCATGCTGTTCCTGAGGTACCTGAAAGCTTGACATCCTGGGTGTGTCTGCAAAGCGCCGACAGCAAAGCGACACGTAACAGAAAGAAGAACCCCCTCTGAGGGGGTCTGAGTCAGATGAGATTCTGCAGGTCTATGTCGCAGCTCGGGTGGCGGAGCTTGGCGAGGCCGCGTGCCTCGATCTGGCGCACTCGCTCCCTCGTGGCATTCACCACCTTGCCGACGTCGGAGAGCGTCCAAGGCTCGTCTCCGTCGAGGCCGAAGCGGAGCCATAGAACCTGCTGTTCCTCCTCGTCGAGGGCACGAAGTGCCCTGATCAGCCTGTCCCGCCTCCATGCGGCGGCGGCGCTCTCCTCGGGGTCGTCTGCATCGTCGTCGTGGACGAAGTCCTGGAGCGAGGCGTCGCCTTCGTCACCTACGGGCTTGTCGAGCGAAACCGTCTCCGACGGCGCCTCCATGGCCATGAGCACACGGTCCTCATCGAGCCCTGAGGCCTCGGAGATCTCCTCGAGCGTTGGTGCCCGGTGGAGGCTGTCGTAAAGAGCTTGCTTGGTGTCCTGGACGGTCCGAACCACGTCGACCATGTGGACAGGGAGTCTGATGGTCCGACCGTTGTTCCCCAGCCCCCTGGTGATTGCCTGTCTGATCCACCACGTCGCGTATGTGGAGAACTTGAATCCTTTGCGCCAATCGAACTTTTCCACAGCTCGGATGAGGCCGAGGTTGCCCTCCTGAATGAGATCGAGGAGATCGAGCCCCCTACCGGTGTAACGCTTGGCAATCGAGATGACGAGCCGGAGGTTGCAGCGTATGAAGGTCATCTTCGCCTCTTCGCCATCGGCGATGAGACGCATGAGCTTGGGGCGATCCGCAGGCTTGTAATCGCCGGCGTCCAGGACTTGCTGGGCCTTCTTGCCTCGCTCCATGTCGCGGGCGAGGTGAACTTCGTCTTCGGCAGTGAGAAGTAGGTGCTCTGAGACCTCGTCGAGATACAGGCCGACGGTGTCGGAGGCGCTGGCGCCTCGGTCGGGTTTCACATCGTCTGCCCTGATGGCCATCCTCGTGTAGGCCTCCTCGGAACAACCCCTGTGGAAAACTAACCCCCACATCCCCATCTGGCAAACGGTTTGGCCCGATTTACCGTCGGGCCTAGGTACCATTTCGACCTCAGTGTCACGCAGAACTCAGTTTCGATTGCTCGTGGCGCTCACCATCGTCTGGGCTGCATGGGCCGTCTGGTCGCTGCTCGGGCAGGCCACTCCCTACACGCTTCGCGTCATTGACGACGCCGGGCTACCCATCGCCTCCGCCGTTGTAGACGTCAGCGGTGACCAGGAAGGGACCACCGATGCCGAGGGCCTCATCGAGATGGAGTGGAACCGATCCAGTCGAGTTCTCGAAGTGAGCGCGCCCGGGCACATCCCTCGCATGGTCACTCTCGATGAGAGCCCGGGGGAGACACTCGACGTCGTCCTCAACGCCCGGGTCCTTCGTGGGAGGGTCGTCGACGCCGAAGGCGAGGGTGTCGTATCGGCTCAGGTCACCGCCGGGAATGCCATGACGACCACGGACGAAGAGGGCCATTTCCAGGTGAGAGGCGCGGAGCCAGGTCGGGTGACCGTTGTCAGGCCGGCCTGGGTCGACACCGAGTTCGTTTGGGACGGCGGCCCAGGCGAGAACGTCGTCACGATCGAGCCGTTCATCGCACGAGCGGTCCACATCACCAGCGACGCGGTCTCGAAGAACTTCGATGCGTTCCTCGAAATGGCGATGAACACCGAGCTCAACGCAGTCATGATCGATCTCAAAGACGAGTCGGGATACGTCTGGTACGACAGCGCCAACCCAACCGCAATCGAGGCAGGCGCCGTCTCACCGGTCTACGAGCTCGAGAGCGTCGTGGCACGGGCCCACGAAAACGACCTGTACGTGATCGGCCGGCTTGTGATATTCCAGGACCCCGTGGCGGCGCGATCGCTCCCAGAGATGGCAGTCTGGGACGACGCCACCGGTGCTCCCCTCAACTCGAACGGCCAGTACTTCCTCGACCCGACAGACCCCGACGCCCGCGCCTACGCGCTGTCACTGGCAACCGAGGCGTGCGCAAGCGGACTCGATGAGATCCAGTTCGACTACGTGCGTTTCCCCGACTATCGACCCGAGTCCTCTCAGTTCGACGGTGGCGTGAGTGACACCGTCAGGGTCACGACCATCACCGAATTTCTCCACGAGGCTGTCGGGGTCCTCCATCCGATGGGGTGTGCCGTCGCAGCTGACATCTTCGGATTCGTGACCACCACACCCGACGACGGTGGGATCGGCCAGCAGTGGGAGGAAGTAACGGCCGCCGTCGACGTCGTTTCGCCAATGCTGTACCCGAGCCACTATGGACCGGGATGGTTCGGGTTCGACAATCCCAATGATCACCCGGCCGACGTGATACGGATGGCACTTGAGGATGGGATGGAGAGACTCTCTCGCAACATCGTGGTGCGACCCTGGCTCCAGGACTTCGGCTACAGCTCCGAGAGCGTGCGTTCCCAGATCGAGTCGGCGGAGGCGTTCGACCTCGGTTGGATGCTCTGGAACGCCCGGTCGGAGGTCACCGTCGACGCCTTGGACGCCGCCGAATGACCATGGCGGTGCAATTCGCACTACGCCGGTAGGACAAATACCATTCTGCTTGGTCCAAACGGAGAGCTTCTTGACCACTTTTGACACCGAAAGCCTCGAGCGTCTCGTCGCGACCGTCCCGTCGTGGCGGGGCACGCAGATGAAGGCCGCCTACAAGGTATACGACGCCCTGGCAGAGCCCACGGGCGCCGAGGAAGACTGGCGCTACATCGATTTCGACATGCCCTTCTCCGGCCTGGCGCCTGTATTCGAGCCGGGCGAGGCCCTCGATCCGGGGCCCTTCCTCGACGCCGTAGGTGCCAGCGCCGGCAAGGTCGTGATCGTCGACGGTCATGTGATTTCGACAGACACTTCTGCGGTCCAGGTGTCCAAGGTGTCGGAGATGGAGGAGGATCCTGGGCTGCGTGGCTCGGTGCCTCCGGATCACAACAAGCTGGCCGCCGCCCATGCCGCCTTCGCCACGGACGGCATCATCATCGACGTCCCGGCGAACCAGGTCGTGGAGGACCCCGTTGTCATCGACGTTCAGGCGGTGACTCCTGACCGAGCCAGCTTCCCGCATCTGGTGGTGCGGCTTGGCGAGAACGCTGAAGCCAGCGTCTTGGTCGTCTATCGCTCCGCGGCCGGCGCATCCCTTCTCATGGTCCCCGAAGTGGATCTGCGTGTGGGTGACGGGGCGCGGCTCAAGTATCTGGCAGTTCAGGGAATGGACCATGCCGCCACGATCGTCGTCCATCAGCGGATCCACCTGGGACGCGACTCGACATCACGCGCCGGCGAAGTGGGCCTCGGGGGCAATCTCGGGCGGCTCGACCTTGGGGTCGATCTCGACGGCGACGGGTCGTCGTCGGAGGTGGTCGGCATCTATTTCGGAGAGGGGACCCAGACCCTCGACTACCGCATGGTGGTCAACCATTACGGGAAGAGGACGTCATCCGATGTCTTTCTGAAGGGCGCGGTGGAGGACGACTCGCAGAGTGTCTTCACAGGTCTTCTTCGTATCGAGAAGGATGCCGAGCGGACCTCCACTTTCGAGACCAACCGCAACCTGGTCCTCTCTGAGAATGCCAAGGCGCAATCGGTCCCCAACCTCGAGATCCTCTGTGACGACGTCATCTGCGGTCACGCTTCATCAGTCGGGCCACTCGAGGAAGACAATCTCTACTACCTGCAGAGCCGCGGCCTTCGAAGAGAGCGTGCAGAGCGGCTGCTCATTCGTGGCTTCTTCCAGGAGGTCATCGACCGGCTACCCATCGAGAGTGTCGGCGATCCGGTGAGCGAGGAGGTCTTCAAGAGGTTCGTGACGGCGCAGGAAGAGGGTCGGGTCTCGTGAAGGTCGAGGTTGGTGAGTTGTCGACGCTGCCCCGGGAACGGGGCATCAGGGTCACTGTCGGAGAAGAGCGGATAGCGCTGTTTCGCATTGGCGAGGATATTTACGCCATCGGCGATGTCTGCTCCCATGCCGAAGCGTCTCTGGCCGAGGGTGAGGTTTGGGGAACGGAAGTCGAATGCCCCCGGCATGGCTCCGAGTTCGACCTGAAGACCGGCGAGCCGGGTTCGCTTCCCGCCACGCGCCCGGTCCCAACATACGAGGTGTCAGTCGAAGACGGCACCGTTTTTCTGCATCTGGAGGATTCATGACTGTCGCCCTCAAAGTCAGAGGCCTGTCCGTAAAGGTCGCCGACAAGCAGATCTTGCACGGTCTCGATCTGGAGATTCCCTTCGGCGAGGTGCACGCCCTCATGGGCCCCAACGGCTCCGGCAAGTCGACCCTCTGTCACGTCCTCACGGGCAAAGACGGCTACGAGGTCGAAGGATCGGCGCTTCTCGATGGCTCCGAGATCCTCGACCTCGACGTAGATGAGAGGTCGCGTGCCGGATTGCTGCAGAGCTTCCAGTACCCCACCGAGGTTCCGGGGATACGCCTCGAGGAATTCATGCTCGAGGCCGGCGATGAGCGTGGCATCGCTCGGGACGAGATCGAGGAAAGGATCGAGGTCGAGAGCGATAGGTTCGACATGGCCCGCTTTCTCGACAGATCGCTCAACGATGAGTTGTCCGGTGGGGAGAAGAAGCGATCTGAGATCTTTCAGATGGCCGTGCTCCGTCCCAAAGTCGCTCTGCTCGACGAGGTCGACTCGGGTCTGGACATCGATGCCGTCAAACAGGTTGCGGAAGCGGTCGAGGAGATGAGGTCTCCCGACAAGGGCATTCTCATCATCACCCACTACTCACGGATCCTCCGATACATGACACCGGACCGCATCCACGTGATGATCGACGGGCGAATCGTCGACTCCGGAGGAGCAGAGCTCGCCGAGGAGCTGGAAGCCGGCGGTTATGACTCCGTGCGCGACCGACTTGGAATCGAAAAGAAGACCGAAGACGTCGCAGCCAAGCCAGCAGACTTCTTCACCGAGACGCCCTTCGACCTCTAGGACTGCGATGGCTTCCCGGGCCGTTGCCGCCAAATGGTTGGAACAGCTGACCCATCTCCCCACCGCCAGCGGGCTCGAGCATCATGTGGTGGACTGGGTAGCTGACTGGGTCGGCCGTCGCAAAGACATCCGCCTCGATGTAGACAGCGGCGGGAACCTCCTCATCACTCAAAAGGGGCGCAAGACGAAGCCGTTGGTCCTGGCCGTCGCCCACATGGACCATCCCGCTTTCGTGGTGACTTCCGTGGATGGAAACGAAGCCGACTTCGAGTTCCGGGGTGGTGTGAACCCTGAGTACTTCGATGAAGCCGCTGTCGACTTTCCTCTCGAAGGAGTGACCGCCCAGGTCGTCTCGTACGACGGCAACTCACAGACCGGCGTCCTGGCCGTTGCTGGCCAAGGATTGGGCGAGGGAGCGATCGGCGTGTGGGACTTCCCGGAGATGAAGCCCGAGGAGGACCGCCTTCTGGCTCCGGCATGTGACGATCTGGCGGGGTGTGCTGCTGCCCTCGCCGCACTCGACCGGGCAAGGAAGAAGCCAGGCCTCCGCCACTTTGGGGTCCTTCTCACCCGTGCCGAGGAGGTCGGTCTGGTAGGTGCGACTCATGCCGCCCGCGAGGGAACGATCCCGGCCGACGCTCGTCTTCTGTCGATAGAGACCTCCCGCGCCCTCCCCAATGCTCCAATCGGCGACGGGCCCATCATCCGCATCGGCGATGCGGCCACGGTCTTCGACGAGGAGTTGAGCAACCGGGTCAGCCACGGGGCGAGAAAGGCAGGGATACCCCACCAGAGAAAGCTCATGGACGGCGGTAGCTGCGAAGCGACGGCTTTCGGCGTCTACGGGTACCGGGCAACCGGGCTGTGCCTCGCGCTCGGCAATTGGCACAACCGGGGGAACCTCGACGAGTTCGAAGCCGGCACCGGCGAGCCTGTTCCGATGAAGGAAGAGATCTCACTCAGCGACTTCCACGGTCTGGTCGACCTCCTCCTGGTCGCTGCGGTGTCTGTGGATGAGGAGACCGACCTGCGCCGCAGATTCGACGATCTCTACGAGCGCACCGGGGACATTCTCCTCAAAGACCGACTGCGATAGCCTCAGGGCAGAAAGATTGGAGAACCATTGGAGTACCGCACAGAGCGAGACTCGATGGGGGAGGTGAAGGTCCCCCAGGAGGCCCTCTACGGGGCATCCACACAACGTGCTGTCGACAACTTCCCCATCTCGGGGATCAGATTCGATCGCAGATTCATCTGGGCTCTCGGCCTGCTGAAGGGGTCGGCGGCGACCGTGTCAGGCGAGAAGGGCTTCATCGATGCGGTTTTGGCGGCTGCGATCCGACAGGCGGCGGACGAGGTGATGGACGGCAAGCTCGACGATCACTTCCCGCTGGACATCTTCCAGACGGGCTCAGGAACGTCGACGAACACCAACGCAAACGAGGTCATTGCCAATAGAGGCTCTCAGATCCTCGGCTCCGACATCCATCCCAACGACCACGTCAACTACGGGCAGTCGTCGAACGATGTCATACCCACAGCCATTCACATGGCAGCCGTGGCGGCAATCAGAGAGGACTTGCTTCCAGCCCTGAAGGTGCTCGCAGATGAGCTCGCAGCGAAATCGGTGGAGTTCTCCGATGTGGTCAAATCGGGCCGGACCCACCTGATGGATGCAACTCCTGTGACATTGGGCCAGGAGTTCGGCGGCTGGGCTTCGCAGGTGAGGAAGGGGATCGAGCGGATAACGGCCGCGCTTCCCGACCTCGAGGAGCTGGCCCTGGGCGGGACCGCCGTCGGCACCGGTATCAATGCCCCCGAGGGGTTTGCTTCTGCCACGATCGAGCTGATCCGGGATCGCTCCGGATATCAATTCCGGGAGGCCGCCGACCACTTCGAGGCGCAGGGAGGCAAGGACGCCACCGTGATGGCTTCCGGAGCCCTCAAGACCGTCGCCGTGTCCCTCTTCAAGATCTCCAACGACATCCGCTTCCTCGGCTCGGGCCCGACATCGGGCATCTCCGAGATCAAGATCCCTGCCCTGCAGCCGGGCTCATCGATCATGCCGGGCAAGGTCAATCCGGTCATGTCGGAGATGATGATGATGGTGGCGGCCCACGTCATCGGTAACGACACGGCTGTCACGTGGGGCGGCGCCAACGGCAACTTCGAGCTCAACGTGATGATGCCGATGATCGCTCACAATCTTCTCGAATCGATCCGGCTCCTGGCCAACGCAGCCGAGACCTTCGCCACCAGGTGCGTCAAGGGAATCGAGGCGAACTCCGACCGCGCTCGAGAGCTCGTCGAGAAGAACGCCATCATTGTCACGGCCCTCAACCCCCACATCGGATACGACAACGGTGCACGTATCGCCAAGGAGGCTGTTGCGACCGGCAGGTCGGTGAGGGAGCTCGTCCTCGAAGCCGGGCTCATGACCGCCGAAGAGCTGGACGCCGCGCTCAATCTCAAGAAACTGACAGAAGGTGGGATCGCTTGAGCGAGACGCTCAGCGTTGCCGATCTCCTCACTGGCGTCGAAACGGCGCTCCTCTCCACATATCCGGGGCCGGTTTGGGTGAGGGGAGAGATCTCGGGGCTGCGGAGGACCAATAGGGGGGCTGCCTTCTTCAAGCTGGTCGACTCCGATAATCAAGATCAATCGGTGGAGGTCGGCGTTCGGGGCCGGGTACTCGCCGAAATCGACACAGCGTTGAACGCAGCTGGAGTCGGCTCGCTTCGCTCGGGGATAGAGGTCCGACTCGAGGTGATGGTGACCTTGCGTCGCGGCACCTCCCTGGTGCAGTTGAGCCTGATGCGCGTCGACCCGGAGTTCATCGCGGGCAAGCTCGCAGTCGACCGTGAGGAGGTCCTGCGCAGGCTGCAAGCCGATCGACTCCTCGAGGTGAACGGCTCGCTGCCGATACCCCTCGTTCCCCTGCGGGTGGGACTGGTGACGAGCAGGGGCTCGGCCGCCCACGCCGACTTCCTGAATCACTTGAAAGCGCCCGGCTATCGATTCCAGATCTTGACGGCCGAAGCCATGATGCAGGGTGAGACATCACCGGAGCAGGTGATCCGGGGACTCGACCGTCTTGCCCGTGAGCCGGTGGACATGGTGGCCCTCGTTCGAGGAGGAGGGTCCAAGCTCGACCTTTCCACATTCGACGACGAGGGCGTAGCGCGCCGAATCGCTGCGATGCCTCAGCCAGTCATCACCGGTATCGGCCATGAGACCGATCGGAGCATCGCTGACGAGGTTGCCGCCGTCGCCGAGAAAACTCCGACGGCCGCTGCGGGGTGGCTGGTGACCAAGGTGTCCGACTTCGCAGGTCGCATCGACCGCGCCGAGGAATCGATACGAGATGAGTCTTCCAAGGCGATCGCGCGAGCCAACAGTGGGCTCAATCACCTGGTGGCGCAGATCGCGGGATCTCGCGAGGCTCTCAGGCGTCAGGAGGACGGCCTCTCCCACTTACGTGACTCCATTGTCGATTCGGCACGCAGGGGAGTGCAGAATCAGCGAAATGTGATCGACTCTTACTCGGAGCTGATCTCGACCATGGGGTTGGAGCGCACGCTCCGCCGGGGCTTCACAGTCGTGACGCGACCCGATGGCTCGGCAGTGCGGGAGGCCGCTTCGCTGAGTCGGGGCGACCGCGTGAGTGTGCGGTTTGCCGATGGACGTGTCTCGATGGAGGTTGAAGGCCGCGATGAGTGAAGTGGAGCTGACCTATCGGGAAGCCCTGGAAGAGTTGCGCGCCATCCATGGCCGCCTTCGTCAGGAAGATGTCGACATAGATCGGCTTCTCGAGGATGTCCAGCGAGCCTCCGACCTTCTTGCCTTTTGCCGGGAGAGGCTCACCGCGGTGGGGGAGCGTCTGGAAGAAGTGCTCACCGACTTCGACTGAACACGTTCCTCTCACAAAGGCCCTCGG
>ERZ869936.2075-NODE-2075-length-12411-cov-5.478148_pt1 | contig 12411 bp, 26 predicted proteins | sample MGYA00520876_ERZ869936 | MGnify/ENA primary metagenome ERZ869936 (study PRJEB32218, sample SAMN09650985) | biofilter metagenome | isolation source: enrty point of leading RO module | place: Saudi Arabia: Thuwal, RO plant located on Red Sea | collected 2016-02-17 ...
GCCCACTCTGCGACCGCCTCGTCGGCTGTGATCACGACAGGGTCCAGGCCCGCCCCCAAACCATTTATTACGGACGCCCAGTGGGCAATCATCCGTGATCTATTCCGCAATCCGCCGGCGTCCCCCAAAGGAGGGCGTCCGCGTGTGACACCACGCGAGTGTCTGGAAGGCATCATCTGGGTTCTGAAAAACGGAGCCCGATGGCAGGATTTACCAGAACGGTATCCCTCTCCTTCAACGTGCCACCGCCGACACCGCGAGTGGACCGAATCCGGAGTCTGGGAAGAAGCCTGGCGACGACTTCTTCGCCGGATGGATCGGCGAAACTTGCTGCACTGGTCGCATGCCGCGGGCAATGGCACGTTTTCGCCCGCACATAACCGGTCGTTGACGTTGGTAAGACCAAACGAGGCAAAGGCTGCAAGCTGATGCTGATGGTTGACGGTAACGGCGTCCCGCTGTCGATGTTCACGCTCGCCGCCAACCACGCCGAGGTCCACACGGTGGAAACGCTGCTCGATGTTCGGGTCTGCAAACGCATGCCCGATCATCTGCTGTACGACAAAGCGGCCGACGCGGACTGGCTTCGAGAGAGTCTCAAGGAACGCGGAACAGAACTCGTGTGCCCTCACCGCAGGGGACGCAAACGCAGGTCGACTCAGGACGGTCGAAAACTCCGGCGGTACCGACACCGATGGGTTGTCGAGCGAACCATCTCGTGGCCGCATAACTTCAGCCGCCTCGTCGTCCGATACGAATACCACGCACACCTCTTCGATGGCTTCGTTCAACTTGCCTGCCTGCTTATCATCCTCAACAGGTTTTGACACTGCCTCTAACAGAAACAGTGAAATGGTAGCTTCAATGATCCCAAAACAAGCACAAGCAAGCATATCACGATTCTCCCAAGACTAAGCTAAAATCACGTACTTGACAAAAAGCCAGAAAAGCAGACATGAGGAGGTGACTGCTGCAGATGAATAGAACGTAACGGGTGTAGCAAATGTCACCATTGATACAATACCCGAATTCCAAAACACCATCAACACGATGGCGAAAAGAACAGCCACGACAACCAAGCCGCCTGTTGCAACGATCAGATCCAATGGGCTCATTTTGTTCTCCAATTTTGTGGTCTATCTCGTCAGTACTGGGTAACCAATCCCAGTAGACTATCCCCAGCACAGTCTAGGTGTCAAGGATAGTTTCGAATTTCACTTCATTTTTCTGTCCTTTCCCGTCGTCTTGCGTGCTAAAGTTAAGGCGAACTAGTTTAGGGAGTGGCGTACCTCTCGTTCCCTGATGGTCTGTTACATGACTCTCTTCCTGTGGGCTAATGATTGTCTGCGGTTATTTGTGTCACGTCTGTGGGGAATTATCTCCAATATTTCTGAGCTGTCCACCCCACATGGGAAAAATACCACAAATTTATTCAGAATCTCTGTTCAGCCTACACGTGTATAGTTCCACCCCTCTAAAACCTCCTGTACCTGACCTGAACATGCTCTGAGAGGCCACAGAATGGCTTCTAACGCATTCTGATGCCCTACACGATACCTGACACCTGTAATCAATCAGATGCGATTCTGAGCTGTTCAGTGGCTTTGTACAGCACATGCACATTCTGTGCCTGGCATGGAAGTAATTTGAAATTATTTTTCCCTATTTTTATAGGGTCAAACGCATAAAACATGCCAATGAGACAAAATAGTTGATGATTTTTCCAACAGATGAGTCCTGTAATTTCGTATATACTGAACAGTGATCAGTGAAGTGTTCACTTGTGAACGGTGGAAGTGATCACTGGAAGACGTTCTTACAGTCTGAACGTCAGTTCAAATATACTGTTGTACACAGGTAAATCAATGATTACGTCGGGTGCTTCTGAAGTTGGGACTAGGTACACGTGGAATGGGCACGAGATGTTGCGAACACGAATAAGGGGCAAGTATGTTTGTCTGTCGTCAACAAACGGGAGGCACGCTGGTAGCTTTATCAACCTCATTGATACTGTGATGATACGTCCAGTTCCTGTACAAACGTTCTAGGGCATGCGTAAAAATACCCCAAGCAGTGTCAGGGAACCAGAGACACAGATACTTGGGGTATCGGAGCTAGTTTAGCTTCATTAAAATTGTGATGAGCCACAGTACTGTGCATGCAGCGGCCCATATCCGACGCTGGGTGTCAACTCCTTCGAACGTTGCAGGAAACTTAAACCCCGGTATCCAATTGTTAGCCAACAGAGCAAGAAACAGGGCGAGGAGTTTCAAAAGTAGGATAATAACAATCATGCCTGTGGCCTTTCTTTGATCCTGTAATGTGGTTGTCCCTTGGTGTCAATGACCATCATATTCTTGGTGTCGAGCCATCGATCGTTATGCCCATCGTACACCTGTAGCGTTTCCCCCCGATGTAGGGCGTACACCATCTCAACCAGATATGCTGGATCCGTATAGTGTATTTCGTGGGTTAGGTCATCACGTGTCATGGTCGGATTTCCTCCATTCTCTGAAGTCGGCCCACACGTCGCACAATACACGTCCGTACGTGTATAATGTACATAGCCCTATGAAAATGGCAACGTATACGATCGGTTCGCTGAACATTTGATGCGACCTAGAAATCAGCCAGAGTAACAACCAAATAGGCTGCGTTTTGAATACGCTTAGCTATACGGTTATCAAGTAGTTTGTTGATCGTCCTGCTAACTTCGTAGCTGGTAGTGATTATGTTCTCCAACGCAATCAAGTCAAGACGGAGCTTAGCTATACTGAACTGTTGTCCGGGATTCTTGATTAGTATTTGTGAACAGTGGTTGTACAGTAGCGATTTTCGTTCGGTCATGATTTGGTAAGTCTCGCGAAAATACGACGGCACATTGCTTGTCTGTGTTTGGGGTTGCTGCACCGTCCGGGACTCATTGCCAGCTCAAGCATGCGTTCGCGTGAACAAGGTGTAAATGCCACTCAACAGCCCGGTAGAAACCATTTACTAGCTTTTCGGTTTTCTGGGCTAGCTTGTAGGCCGCATGCATGTGTTCATATGCGTGCTTGGCCATTGCGTCTGTCTCGGATAGGTAGAATGCATCCTCTGGTACATCCTCAATTGGTGTTGGTTCCATGTTCAACGCGGACATGGCCGATATTAGCTCAATACCTACCCCATAGGCTGGGGCATCGTAGTCTATTCTAGGGTTACTCATTGCCCACCCCCGATCAGTTCTACCCCGTGATCAAGAACCTTTGCCCCGGTACGCTGGACCACGCCATCCTTACTCATTGTTGGGCCGGTTGTTGTGCGTCCCCTTACCCAGACATTGGGGAATAGTTCGCAGACCGTTTCACCGATTTCGTCAAGGTGTTGGGCCAAATCAGAGGATACGATCCAGTGCTCAAATGCTTCCCGCACGTGTGGACCAATTCGTTCTTCTTCGCAAGCTTCCCGCCATGCGGATTCGCTGTCTAGTTTGATAGCGTTTGGGCAACATTCAGCGAAACGTTCGTTGTCGATTTCCGATGTGTACGATAGTGGGTAATCCTGTACCCAATACGAGAAACCGTCAGGGGCCTGTAACGTTGCTGGTTCTGCCTGTTTGTTCAGCGTGTTAACGAACTCCTCCCATGCGTCGCGTTGTTCTTCGTTCAGGTCTTCCCAGCGTTCGTCTAGGGCGTTGTTGAAAGCGGAATTCACACAATCCCATGCTTCATCGATATCTGAGAACACACAACCGGGACCATCGGGAAGACAGCCGGGTAACGACCAATTCACTAGGTATGCCGTACGCTCATCTTCTGGAACGTACCACTCCACCCCGTCCCGCTCGACAATTGCACCGTCTGGCGATTCCTCACGTAGTGCAGATTCCCAATCATCACGCGACAAGATCGAATATAGCTCTAATTCATCGATTTCGAGTTGTTGCCATGTGTCTGGGGCGTTGGCAATCGTGTGTACCATTGACGATACACACGCGGAGACATCATTCGCCGTAAACAGTTCTGCGTAGTTTTCGCATATGATCCTGTATAAATCATCAAACTCCGCTGGACGCCCAACCGGATCGTTCCGCTCACTGTGAATTGTTATACCATTCTCAGATGTGCCACTGCAGTGGATAGTTTTACCGGATGGCCAGCATTGGATGGTTTTGACACCTGACATGTGTATAATTCCATGTGAGAGTGTGTGAGAGAAAGACACCCGCCCCCAGTCTCTCACCCCTAGGGACGGGTGCAGGGAACCTATTTGGTAGTGTCCCAATCTTTGCACGGTCGTCGGCTGATGTAGTGGTGTCCGTATGGGTCACTGAGCCGGTATTCCTTTATCATTTTATGAGCCTCACGGAAAGAATCGAACTCATCGACTGTTTCCAGTTGTCGTGTTTGGTAATCACGTCTTTGAATGTATCGTTTAGCCATTGATGTTCTCGTGAGAGTGAGAGGTGCTATGCGGCCGGATTATAGCGTTTGGTTGGAATACATCCAATCCAATATCCGTGATTTCTGTATTTTCGAGCAAGTTGTGGGTTCTTTTTTCGCATGCGTTCAAGGTGAATTGCGAACCCTTGACGGGTAACGCCACGAATAACCCAACGTGTCGGAAAGAACTGTTCAGGTGTCATCTTCGGCCTCATCGTGAGAGAAGCGAAAAGCCGAGAACAAAGAATTCCATAATTGTCTCACAGGTAAAGAATTGACACAAGATCGATTATACACGCGAGAACGGATAGCGTGCTGCCGGTCCAGAACAGAGACTCAAGGCGGTTGATGTTCATTGGTTTGCGTTCTGTTGTAGGTTGGGGGGTTCAACCATAGGTTGAGTTGTGGATTCTCAGCAACATTGTTGTACAGCCGTAATGCCGCTATTTCGTTGTCTGAGAGTGCTCCAATCAGATTGGGATCGTCACGGAGTACAGACAACAGATTCTCGCAACGCTCGATAAATGGGCGGGTTAAGCCTATACGAGATGTAAACATGATTACAACCTTTTCTTCTCGGAATTATCGTCGTCGTGTGCGAACGATAGCACGATCCGCCGGACTACCGTATCCGCGTGGCTGTTTCCGATTCCAGTCGATCACCGCTTGTCCGCACATGTTACGCGTTAAACGTCGACAATAGGCGATAGCATCGTCGATTGTCTCAAACGTTGCGCCAGTATGTTCCGTGCTGATTGGGGTACAAACGGCATAGCTTGAGCCTAACTTGTACACACGTGCGAACATCGTCTCTGTCGGGTGGTCAGTCTCGACGTGCAGGAAATATGTACGGTAGCCATCATCATCGTCGTCTACTTCAACCGATACCGCGTGTTCGTTTCGTTGTGCCATTTCCCATCGACGTTCGGCATCATCTTGCAACCATTCATCACGATCCCCCTATTCTTGTACGTCTTCGATGTATTCCTTTGCGGCTTCCATCGCATCACGTGCGGCAAGTCGGGCTTGTGTGCGTGCAGTCTTATACACGATCGCAGCGTATCCGGTCGGATGGTGCCAGTACCTTGATGCTCCAATATGGTTACCCCACGTTGGGGCCACTGCTAACCGCAACCGTTGCCAGTACACACGACATTTGTACCATTCAGCGATCGCTTCCATCACACGGGTATCCGTCTCGTGTTCGATATAGTCGGCATCGTCGATCAACTCACCTACGATGGCGATAGCTACCGCTTCACAATCAAGATTAACCTCCCAACCCTCATACATTCCTTGATAGTAGGATTCAGGGTGTAGATCGTGGTTCTGCCAAACATCAGACAAGACAGATTCGCAATCTGGCTCAACGATGCCAATCGATTCCAGTTGTTCGTTGACGTCACGGGCAAGATAGTCACGAATTGCGGATTGTTCGGCTTCCCACATTGAGCCACAATAACACGTGTCGGAGCAGAATTCACCGTATTCCGGATAATCGTTCTGCGAACACGCGTGACATTCACCACATTCCGGACATTCGTACACCGTACAATCGTCACAGTATCCGTCGTTATCTTCACTGCCATGATGCTCGCCACAACAACCACACGTGAACAGTCCCTCAATAGCCGATGGTCTGTCCAACACCGCCGCAACGAATGCTGTGACGATATACTCACCCTGAGCACGATACACACCGCAACGGGCGTTGTCGATGATGAATCGGATTGTGACTTCATCGTCATAATCAAGGGCTGGTATTGCGTCAATGAAGTCTTTTGTCCCGTCCGCACAATTCCCGGCTTCGATTGACGTTCCCGCGTTCAGTCTGGAATCAAGAATCTCGTGTAGGGTTTTTTCCCCGTTTAGATCGTGCCAGACTTGCTGGATGATTTCGTATAGATCGTTACACGTAACAATTCGTTCAAAAGTGGTCATTTGCTCAGCCTTGTGAGAGATTGTGAAAAGCTGATGTGAGTTTGCTTGTCAGATAGTTGCGGACTGTTCGTTACGGATTTCGCGTTTGAGCCAACGACAGAACGTTACAGCATGTTTGGGGGTGGGATTGGTGAATTCACATGGTGCATAGTCGGAACTGTATGGGATGATCCGGACGTCACCGGGCATATCTGACAACGGCTCGACTGTAGCCAGTCCGGAAAGAAGCATCCGGCAATAAGCTAGGGTAGTCATTGTCTCGTGTCCTTTGCGTTTGTGTCATTCACATCCAACACGTGCATCATAGTCACTGTATCGGGTAACGCAAGAGGGAATCGAAAGAAATCCGGAAAGAATCTAAAAGTTTTGAGAATGTGGAATTATACAAGTGAGCATGATGACTAGATGTATAATGTGCATAGACGTACAGGGGAAGGGGTTGGCATCATTGTGACGGTGTGTTGTAGTCAATTGGATTTCATACGTATCAAGATGATGACGAGAACAATCACGGATGATAATTTGTACAGTCTTGAATGGATTTGCTGACGGCGTATGTGGTTTTGTATACGTTATGTATTGCGCCTCACACATGTACAGCATGCACATAATAACATCTCCTATTCAAAAACCCCTATTTTTATAGGGTATTTCTACGCACCACCTGTAGGTATTGCGGACGATCGATCGACGTAAACCCTTATGGGGTAGGGGGATGGGTACCGGCTTTCAAACGAAATCGGGGGGTATGCGAACGGGCAGCAGTAGACCAACCTCCAATATTCTCAATATTCCCAATTCCCCATAGAGCCCCCTACCCCTATTTTCATAGACTAATACCCCCACTGTATAATATGCATCAATATTCGCTTACGTGTGGAATTAGTCACATACTACACCTGTAGTAGTTATAGACACACTGTCTTTAATGTGTGCGATTGAGAGATTCAGTCGGCTTATGAGACTGAATACAGACTAGTCCTTGAGCCAGATAGGACTAGACGGCACTGAGAGCGCCTACACGGGCCATAGAGAGCCTCTAATAGCAAATGAGGGGTAACCTACGTAGAAAGGTTACAGAGGCTTAGAGAGCGTCCTAGGGCTTCTGAGTGCCTAGGGAGGTGTATAATACCATAGAGCCTATTATACAGCAGGTTTTAAGACAAGAAGTCTGAAATGAAGCACTTGGGCCAAGTCCTCATATTTCTGTAGATGTCATCAAGCATTAGATAGCACTGTTTTACAGCCTCATCAATATATTTGACATGATTAGGAAGTAACTGGCCAGTAGCAGAACTCATACGAATAACAGTCTGGTCCTTATATCCTAGTAGTTTAGCTTTCAGATACTCCTCTTCAGAATAGCCCCATATCGAGTATAGGGCAGATTCTGGGTTTAGGTAGGATGAGTGGGTAAAAGAAGCATCACTACCAGCGGGAGTAACTACCCAAGTACAGTCATATGAGTGGGGTCTAACTGAGGTTGGCATCGATAAGTACCTTAGGCCACTTTCTAAACTTACAGATTGCTCTATCAATATACCGACATGCTGTTGCAGCATCCGATGCATGGTTTGTTACGTGGTTAGGGTATAGTTTACCGTTTGCACGTAACCTGTTGGACCTCACTTCTGCTTCATATCCTAACATCCTAGCCTGCAGGTATTCCCCCTCAGAGTACCCATACAACGAATAAAGGGCAGATTCAGGATTCAAGAAACAAGTACGTGTAAACGAAATACCTCCCTGAACCCTTGGATGCAGTACCCAAGTATTATCCAGCATGTTAGGTCTCAGATACGTATTCGTCAATCAGTACTCTGTAAGGCTCAGACAGCTCATAGAGTCCCCTATCTATAATAACAGCATCCCTATCAGCATATTTGTCACCATGTGACCTCATATGGTTAGGACACTGGCCACCGCTAGCTACCCTAGTTCCGTTCCAAACAGCACTTCTACCTACCCTATATCCCATCAGACGGGCGATAGAGTATTCCTCTCGTGTATAACCATAAACAGCGTAAAGAGCAGATTCGGGATTTACATATGTACTCCACCTACCCGCACTAGGTGGAGGGTTCTCCGCTAACCATAGAGCATTACAAGCTAAAGGTCTAATATACATTATACACATCCAGACTATCGGGGATATGCGGGGGAATACCCATCACCATTACAGTAGTATTCCCCCCTGCCAATCTTAGTCCAATCTTCAGATACCAGCCTCTTCACTGCCCATTCCTCAGGGGTATATCCATAGTATCCGTAGAGAAGAGCCTCTGGGCAGTTACTGAGTCTCCCCCAAGGAAGGCGGGTACGGTGTCCAGCAGAGCACAAGATCCACCGCCCTGCTTGGTGTACGCTAGGTTCTAATCTGACTGCGGACATAGTAGAGAAGCTTACTTCTAAATTACTGTCTCAAAAGGGGCCTATAAACATAGTGGGATTTTGTCCGTCCGTGACGACCGTTAGCAGTATACGCTCCTCGCGATATTCGGATAGGTCTTCTCTCGCCTGTGAGCTGCTTGGTCAGCCACTCTTCTTTAGCATATCCATAATACCAATAAAGTAGTGTCTCAGGGTTGGGTGCAAGTTCGGACACGACGGGATGCAATCCATCAGAATAAAGTAACCAACGACCCAAAGCACCTGTCCAAGGTTCAAGGTACACCTTAGTATTAGACATATTCAATATTCCTGCCGTTATCGTGGAATATACGAGAATTGCTACAATAATGACGACCATGCTTTGCAGAACCAAAATGGCCAGTAGACCGATAAGGGCCCCGGCGAATATGAATAAATCCCCCACTAAAACCAACTCCACCAAATCTATGCGCTACCTGCTCATTCTGTGTATACCCACTATACCCGTACAGCAGTGACTCAGGACTGGTGCTAAACTGGGGACCATGAGGGAATGTAGACGAATCACCATAAAGAACCCACATGCTGGGGTAATTTATGGAGGGCTCCAGTCTTGCATACCTACGTGACATTGTTCAGTAGCCTTTTAGACAGGTATTCTTCTTGGGAATAACCCCCAACATCAAAAAGAACACATTCAGGATTGAACCGTGCTCTTCTCTTCTTATGCAGTATCTGTGCTTTTGGCTTTCCCTTGAGAACTGATCTGCGGTATCCCACTCCCGACGGAGGCGTAGTCCCGAAGTAAAAAGAAAGCCAAATCCCTGTATATGGGCTCAAATAGCATTTTTGAATCCTGAACTTAACCACTTTTCACCCACCTGTCCTGTAGGTACTCGTTCTCTGTGTATCCCCACATATCGAATAACCCTCACTAAAACCTCCTAATCAAATTCTCTTCTTCACTCCAGCCTGATTCGGCAAACAGCACACATTCCGGATACGGAAATACCTGATCTCTGCACAGAATAAAAAACGGATCAGTGTCTAGATTAACACAATAGGCCACAGATATCTGATCGTAGAGGAGGGATGGCTCAGGACACCTACTCCAGTGAGTAATCTTTGTCTGTTTATCCCTGTACCGAAAAATCTTCATTGCGACAAAAACTTGGTTAATAGCTCCTCGCCCAGAGTCCACCCGTATTCTTCAAATAATACACATTCTGGGCTGAATTTGACACCTGCTGGGTTAACGTAGACCTTTCCGACGTACCTGTTGCTCGCATACCCCACACCCATGAGGTGACTGGGTCTACCAAAATATGCTACACGTGTGTTTTCACGGACCCACAGGGCCGCACTGCTGTAAAGCACCTGCAGTATTACTGTCTTAAAGATACGCACGAAGATCCAAACCTTTCCCCTAACTTCTCCCCATCTCTGTAACCCCACTTCTGGAATAGGGCACATTCAGGATTTAGGTAGTCCTTCTGACGATACCTCCAAACAGACCTAAAACCGGGACCGGGAAGGGTTCCGTATATTTTATACGGGGTACCTGTTTTGAAGTACATCCCTACGTACATGTGATGTATTCGGTTCAGGTTCTCCTTATTCATGTCGGTACCGAGCATCAGATACGTCTCTCCATTCGGGTAACAACCTCTACCTCTCCCTCATCTGGTAGCTCTGCCAAAGCATCTTCAGGACTGGAGTATTTTTCTGTACTCTCTTGCTTACACCAAGGCCGGATGCGATAATAGAGAACAGACCCGTCCAGCCACACCACCTTGATCAACGTGTGTATAATAGTAGGAGAAGTTTCACGAAGGGGAGGAATTGATACTGGTCTTACAATTGGAGGGTACTGTTCCTTTGGTCTGTAAGGCTGTATTTTGTATTTTGTGTTGGGGTCTTGAGGATAGGTTTGAGGTTCTCCTACTGTCATTGGTACTATTCTGTTGTGATCGATACGCATCATAACTCCTTTAGCTCAATCATCCGTATCACTGGAGTATTCTTAGGACTGAGCTTATTCATTAGTTCAACGTAAATCGAGGAGGAAAAGGTTTGTCGTCATTTCTGTCATTACCATCAGGAATGCTTAAAAAGTCCTGAATATCCTCAATCTGCTTAACCATTGAAGCCATGTTAGCAAGAACTACACCCGATGCCATAATGGGTTCAGAAATATTCTTCATACCGTTTGCTTCCCACTCCTTCGCTGCTGTGAACAAAGCAACGGCATTAAACATAACCTCATCTGAGGTCAGAGTCTTTCTAGGTTCAAACATCAAGAGCTTCTCCCCTTTCTTGCCACTTCAAAGACTCCCCGTACACAGTGTTGTCGGGGTCGGATTCCATGTTGTTCCATATGGCAGCATTCCTTCGCCTAACTTCTTCTGAGAGTATCATAAGCTGATGTGAAGTGATTAGCCCTGTCTCAGCAGAAGGGTGGTAGTATACACATCCGTCTGGCATCTCTACGATTTCTTTCCTCTCGTCGGCGATCTGCACAATCCTTTGTTCGTATTCTGACATATGCCACCTACAGAAGATTTTCAAGATTGATTTTTTCTAGAAACTGCACGCTGTACTCGATATGACGATTTCGTTTCAGTTCCTCAGTCAGTCTAGACCTACTGGGAGGAACGGTGGGGTATCTACTAAGTAGAGTCAGAATAAACACATGATCTTTGTTGGGATCAAACCCACCAATGAATATTCCCGCTGCTCTGGTTTCGGACAAGTACCTAGTTTCTACATACACCCACTCTTTTTCGTTTGTGATTTTGATCGACTGGATTGTCCAAAAATCAGCAGACTCGTCATCCAGCCTGACAGTACACCACATAGGCTGGTGTATTTTAGGTAAAGGATTGGTCAGTGTCAAGGTTGGCGTCTCATGTTCTTTTTCAAACAGAGAAAAAACACCTATTAGTGAACAAACTGCTATACAACACACTAAGCCTTTCATATGAATCCCTCAAAAATGTCTTAACATATTTTCAATCTGTGTGTACCCGTGCAGACCAAACAGAGCCGATTCTGGGTTTGTCCAGTATACGATGTTGGGTGTTTCTACCAGCATTTCTTGTAAGGTTATGGGTTTTAGACTTCTTGAAAAATACAAACGAGGACTATCTACAAACATGTACCACAAGTGGTGTTTAGTCTTGTTTACAATCCATTCATGCCCACAGGCTGTTATCTTTTTCCCAGTAGTTTCCACCCCAGTCCCTCCTCAGGTGCATACCCGTGTAGCCTGTATAATGTGCTTTCTGGATTAGTGAAGTAACACTCGTCTATATCTTTGTTTTGTGTAGGGCTATGAACAATTCTACTCCTACCCATCCATATGCTACTATTAGTTGTATGATAAATAACCCATAGGTAAGGATATCTATTACAGTTAGACCCGACATAGTGTATTTTCCACATCAGTGCGTGCCCTCCCAGTTATAGGCACATTTAGCCTCAGCGGGTGTAGGAAGCCTAAGACTGTAATACTCCCCAGCCTTAACTGCCATTTCTTCCATAACAGCCCGAACAATCAGACTATCCTCTGGGTAACAGGCAGTAATCAGTTCATCATGAATATCAGAAATCCACCAGAAGGGGACGCAGATATTTTTAAGGCATTCATGAAAAAGCAAGCAACATAGACTGAACACCA
>ERZ869936.2076-NODE-2076-length-12406-cov-18.404826_pt1 | contig 12406 bp, 10 predicted proteins | sample MGYA00520876_ERZ869936 | MGnify/ENA primary metagenome ERZ869936 (study PRJEB32218, sample SAMN09650985) | biofilter metagenome | isolation source: enrty point of leading RO module | place: Saudi Arabia: Thuwal, RO plant located on Red Sea | collected 2016-02-17...
CTGTTTGGCAAACACTTATAGTGAACCGGGCCCTCGCCATGAATAATCCGGGCTATAACCCCCAAGTTCTTGATTGATAAACCACGGATCCCGGTTTGAGGCCGATACGGGGACAGAGCACTCAAGGAATGGCGGTATTGGACAAAACAGGCCCGGTCTCGGGAAGAGACCGGGCCTGGGCAGGTTCGTCAGGCAGCAGCTTCTGTACGGGAAAAGGACGTCACCTCCGGGCGGCCGCCATCAACTGGCGGGCGGCGGCGGCGTAATCCAGCGTGATGCTGAGCACTTCCTTGTCGTAGAAATTGTCCGGGAAAACCTCGTCCTGGTCCGCTCCGTCCTGCGAATCCTCCGCCTCCTCGAGCGCTTCCGACTGGGCATCCCGAACTTCCGCCTCACGGTCGGCTCGCGCCTGAGCTTCGTTCAGCGAAATCGTCTTCCGGTTTTTCCGCTCCAGATAACGCGAGATCACGTCCTGCAGATCCTGGAACTCCTCGTCGGCGGCGACGCGCTGCTCGCTGCGCTGCTGCAGTTGCGCGACGAGATCCGGATTCACCAGCCTCCCTTGAGAGTACGGGGCGGGGTCAATGTGGTCGAACGGCAGCGCGTTGTCGAGGAACGCCTCCCCGAGATCGCCGTGATCGAGCAGGGACGGCAGCACGATGTCCGATCGAACGCCCTCATTCTGCGTGCTGTCGCCGTTCACGCGATAGAACTGCTGGATCGTGAGTTTCAGTTTGCCGCGATCCGCTCCGCGAACGAGCTGGAACAGCCGGCCGGGGGAGACGTCCATCAGATTCTGCACGGTCCCTTTTCCATGCGTCGTCGTGTCGCCGACAATCAGCCCGCGGCGGTAATCCTTGATCACGCCGGCGAAAATCTCGGACGCCGACGCCGACAACCGGTTGCACAGCACCACGAGCGGGCCGCTGTACATCACGCCGGGATCTTCGTCGTTGAGCGCGTGAATCCGTCCCCGTTCATCCTTGACCTGCACGACCGGCCCCTGATCGATGAACAGGCCCGACATTTCAATCGCTTCGCTGAGGGCGCCCCCGCCGTTGGACCGCAGGTCGATGACCACGGCGTCGATGTCCTCTCCGCGGAAGCTCTCCAAGACCTGAGCGACGTCGGCCGTCGCGCTCTTGAAGTCTCCTCCCGTCTGCGCGCCGTCGAAGTCCCGGTAAAAGGACGGGACATGGATCACGCCCACGCGTCCTTTGCGGCCGATGCGGTCCTCGGTGTCGATAATCTCGCCGCGCACCGCCTGGTCGGCCAGTTCGATCTTCTGGCGGACGAGGTCGTAAACCTTCGTTTCGCCGCCGTCCGCCGGTTTGACCCGCAGGCGGACGGTCGTGCCCCGCTCGCCGCGAATCAGCCGCACCACGTCGCTCAGCTTCATCTCGTAGATGTCGACGAGTTCACCCGTCTCCTGTCCGACGGCCAGTATTTTGTCCCCCGGCTGGAGGCGTCCATCCTCGTCCGCGGCGCCGCCGGGAACGATCTCGTGCACGATGGTGTACCCGTCATCGGCCCGCAGCGATGCGCCGATGCCGTCCAGGCTCAGGCGGAACTGAATCTGGAAATCCTCCCACGTATTGGGCGACATGTAGCTCGAGTGAGGATCGAACACCTGCGCGAGTTCCGTCAGGTACAACTCCAGCGTGTCGATGTCCTGGTTCTGGTCGACCCGCATCAACTTGATGTTGCGGTAACGCTTGTGCAGGTTTTCGCGGGCCTCCTCCAGTTCGGTTTCGTCCAGGCGGAACTGCAGCAGTTCTCGCTTGATCCACTTTCTCCACCGCTCGTTAAGTTCGTCCGGGGTGGACGCCCATTCGCGGTCGTCGGGATCGGCCAGCATCTCCTCATCGAGCGTGAAATCGTGCTCCGCATCGATCCATCGGTGCGCCACTTCGCACTGGGTCTCGACGCGCCGCGCGAAGACATCGAACACCTGGTAGGCGAAATCGACGTTCCCCTTCAGCAGTGAATCGTCGAGTGAGGTGCGATAGCGCTCGAAGGCCTCCACGTCCGACTTCAGAAAATAGAGCTTCTGGGGGTCCAGATCTTCGATATAGGCATCGAGCAGTTGGGCCGACGCCTCGTCGTCGATGGTCGGCTTGCTCAGATGAAACTGGGGAATCATCTGAGCCACCAGCTTCGCCGTTTCCTGGTCGTCCAGTTCCGACGAACAGAGCTGTCGGACGGTGACAGTTGTGACGGCGACGGCGGCGAGACCCACAATCAGCATGCGGGCCGTACGGGAGGGGTACTTCATGATTGATCCCATTCACCTCGAGGAAACCATTCGGGCGTCACTTCAGCGCAGGTGAGCCCCAGAACCTGTGAATGCTAGCGGAAACCGGCGATCACGGCAAGATGCGGTCTCGGCGCGCCTGTTCGTAAGCGGATGGAAAGAATGCAGTTGCGCGCTGTGCCGACGAAATCCCGGAATCAACCGCAAGCCGGAGAGGCGACCCACCGACTGTCGCCGCGCTTGTCCAGTCCCGTCAACAACGAAACTCCGGAGCACCGCGCCGCCCACCGGACGGAGGCAATTCACCTCGGCGAGGACTGACCACGCGTGACGGCGTTGCATTGTTCGGTTCGGCGTTTCGAGATTCTCTGGCGGACAGTGTCAGCCCTCTTTCAACTCGCCTCGAGTGTGAACGCACTCGGTAGAGTGTTCCCGAACGAAACGGACCAGCCGCGGCCAGAATGAGTCGTCATCTTGAAGCTGATAATAGTCATGCGAAAGGGAATCGAAGTGAGACTCATAATTCTCTTCGATGTCTGTCCAACAGGCGTCGACTTCCGCTCGATCAAACGTCGGCTCCGGAGACTCCCACCGTCTCCGGAAACAGGCGTGCTTTGATTCCAGTTCCCGGTTGAGTTGGATGACATGATTCAACAGTTCGACGTGCACGGCTGCTCCGATCAGCACCAGATCGTCCAGCGTTTCCTGGGTGAGCATGCCGCTGGAATTGGTCAGCCACTGATAAAATCCGCCGTTCGTCACCTCGAAATCGAGCGTTGAAAGCGTATAAACAGCCCGCAGGCAGCGCGGCATTGATTCGAGAACCTCCGAATCGGTCGGGCCCTCCAGCATGCCGCAACCGTGCTCGGCCAGCACTTCGGCAACATACGAATGAAGGAGGTCGCCGAGTTCGTCGTCACCCAGGGCTGCGATCAGTTCCGGCGTAATGGCGTCCGGAATGTTATTCAACGCTTCCCCGCACGACAGGCACGACAACGCCTGCCGCGAGACGTCCACGCCACAGTTCGGGCAATCGATCAGATCGGCCATCGCGTCGCCTTCAGCAGGAGCGGCCATTCATCCCGCCTGACACGGGTTGCCTTCGCCGCAACGGTCAACCCGTTCTGAGATGTAAAGGCTTACGAGTTCCCCAAGTGCGTCTCACCGTTCGCGTCGACCTTGGTCGCAGACTCCAGCGCGCCTCCCAGGTTGATCGCGGCCAGATCGATCGGTCGGGCCCACCGGGCCGCTGCGGTCAGATCGGCACGGCGGGCGTCCGGGTCTTCTTCGAGCATGGCCTCCAGCAGGCTGTAGAATTCGTCATCCAGATCGGAGCGAATGTCCTCCCGCGCCGGCATTGACCACCGGGCCCGTTCCTTCAGCAGCGCGCCGAACTTCGTGGCGGGAAACATCGGCCGGCCGGTCAGCATCTCATAAGCGATGCAGCCCAGGGCGTAAACGTCGGCGCTCGGGTCGCCCCGTTCGCCGGCGAGTTGCTCGGGCGCCATGTAGCGCGGCGTGCCGACAATCTGGCCGAACGCGGTCATCCCGGCGTCTTCGGTGAGACACCGGGCCAGGCCGAAGTCCGCGATCTTGACGGCGCCATCCTGCGTGAGCAGCACGTTCGCCGGCTTGAGGTCGCGATGCGCGATCCCGGCGGCATGCGCGGCCGCGAGTCCCGTCGCCAGCTGGCCGACCACCGCTTTCACGACCTCCACATCCAGCGGCGCCGCCTCGGAGATCACGTCCGAAAGCGACGGTCCGTCACAGATTTCCATCGCAATGAACGAAGTCCCGTAAGCGGAGAATTCGTCGTAGACCTGAACGATGTTCCGGTGACCCATGTCGCGGACGATCTGGGCTTCCTGGTGAAACCGCTGCGTCGCCATGCGGTCGAATGTCAAATCGTGGCGCAGCATCTTCAGGGCCAGACGCCGCGCGCGTCCCCGTTCGCTCGCCTCATAGACGATTCCCATCGCGCCCCGGCCGAGACGGCGGCGCAGCGCATACCGCCCGATCTGCTTGCCGCACAGTACGTCGATCGTCAGGGTGCCGACCCGTTCTGCGATCAGTTCGGAAAGCGCGATGCTCAGCCGCGGGTAACGCCCGGCGATGTGTTCGAAGTCCTCCTTGGCGATCGTGGCGGCCGAGCCGGCCGTCACCGCGATGACGTTGGCGCTGCGGACCTCGCGCGTGACGAGCCCCAGTTCGCCCACCACGGTCTGCCGCTTCAGCCGTGCAATGGAATGGACCGACCCCTCGTCGTCGAGTGTGACTTCAGCCTCCCCCTCCAGCAGGATGAACAGACTGTCGGCCGCCTCCCCCTGCTTCAGCAGCACTTCTCCTGCGTCGAATTCACGCAGGACCGCGTGCATCGCGACCGCCTCCCGGACATGGCGGGACAACTCGGAGAACGGACGCACCTCCGCCAGCAGGTCAGACAGCGTATCGGCTGCCAAGCCGTTCTCCGTGGAAGCAACGGCTGCCCGGCGGGGGACGGTCGCATGGCGCGACGCGAACAGGGAATGGATCGAGGACTCGGTCAACAGATCGTCCCGCAGGTTCGAGAGCCGGCGCCGGGCGTCGTCCGCAATCCGCGGGAATCGACGGGAGTACTCTTCGATCTCCGGAGCGCGGCCGTATTGGTGACGCAGGCAGAACTCGTGCTCGACCAGTTCGAGCAGTTCCTCATTCCCCCATGAGACGTTCGAGAACTCGCCAAGGTAAGTTTCAATCAGGGGGGGAGCAGCGTCGGGATCGTCGGCGGAGAGATCCCACCGCTGCTCCAGGTCGCGTTTGATGAGTTCGCACAGCGCCTCCCGCTGCTGCGGGGCATAGTTTCCGTCTTCAGGGAATCCGGCCACCGCGAGCAGGTCGCGAATCGAAAGCGGGTCTCCGCTTAACCAGGACTGGTCAAACTCGTCGATGATGTCGGAGAGGAATTCGTCCGCTGCTGACATTCCGGGCCCCTGGAATGGACGCGCTTGGTCACTGAAGACGACAGGTCGATTTCGAATGGCGATCGGCCGCCGGCGGATGCAGTTTTCCACACAAACAGGCGTTGGGGATTGTAACCGGTTGGCGGTGTGCGGGAGAATGGTGTAGTGTCACGATTCCCCGTTTCGGGGAGCCTGTCGAATCGATGCTGCCGACTGCGTGGACCGTAACGCCTCGGCGGCCGGAGCAGTCCGAACGGGGTGGAGAGCCGTAATTCAGGGGGCGGGCATGGCTGACGAGGGGCCGCTGACGGCAACCGAGGACTGGGACCGGCTGATCGCCGGACTGCAGCAGGGCGACGCGCTCGTTTTGCGAGACTTCTACGCGAACTACGGCCCTCACCTGCAGCGGATTGCCGACGGGCGCGTCTCCCCCGTGATGAAGCGTCGGTTCGATTCCGAGGACGTCATCCAGTCGACGTTTCGGACGTTCTTTCGCCGGGCTCAGGGGGGATACTTCCAGTTCGAAGATAACCAGCGGCTGTGGAACCTGCTGTGCGCCATCACGCTGACCAAGGTGCGGGAAAAGGTGCGGTTCCATCGGCGCAAATCTCGCGGGGTCGACCGGGAAGTCTCGCAGGATGGTGATTCGGACTCCGGCGAACGCGCCGCTTTCGACGGCGGGTCTGCCGAACAGGCTCCCAATCCGGCCGATGCCGTGGAGTTTGCCGATACGTTCGAGAATCTGATCGCCGGCCTGGACGCTGACCAGCGACGACTGGTCGATCTGAAGCTGCAGGACGTCACGAACGATGAGGCGGCGGAAGAACTGGGAGTCTCGGAACGGACCGTCCGCCGCATGCTGAGCCGCCTGCAGGAGCAGTTTGAACAACAGTTGCAACCGGATGCCTCCGCCTGAATCGCCCCGAAGCGAGTGGAAATGCGATCCCGGCCGACCATAATACTCCGGGACGCGCATCCGAAACCGAGGAGACACCGTGGTTACCGCGACCGACTCACTGATTGCACGGCTCGAATCCAATGTCTCTCAAGCCATTCTGGGCAAGGCCGACGCCATTCGGCTGGCGATCGTCGCCCTCGTCGCGGAGGGGCATCTGCTGATTGAGGACGCCCCCGGCGTGGGCAAGACCTCGCTCGGCAAGGCGCTGTCAAGAAGTCTCGATTGCGCGTTTACCAGAATCCAGTGCACCCCCGACATGCTGCCCAGCGACATCGTGGGCACGAACGTGTTCTTCCCGAACCGGGGAGAGTTCGAGTTTCGCCCCGGACCGATCTTCACCAGTTTTCTGCTCGTCGATGAGATCAACCGCACCACGCCGAGAACGCAGAGTGCGCTGCTGGAAGCGATGATGGAGCGGCAGGTGACGGTCGACGGCCGCACCTATCCGCTCGATCCGCCGTTCTTCGTCCTTGCAACCCAGAACCCGTACGAACTGGAAGGAACCTATCCGCTGCCGGAGAACCAACTCGACCGGTTCATGCTGTGTATCGACATCGGCTATCCCGACCGCGACACGGAGCGCGACGTTCTGAACAACCACCGCGAGGGAGAGCCGGTCGATCGCCTCAAGCCGGTGCTCAGCGCCGACGACCTCGCGACGGCGCAGCACGACGCCCGTGAAGTTCGCGTCGATGAGTCGATTAACGAGTATCTGCTCGATATCGTCGCCGCCACCCGCTCGCACGCGGAGCTTTCGCTGGGCGTGAGCACCCGCGGCGCGATTACACTGCACCGCGCCGTGCAGAGCCTGGCCTATTGCGAGGGCCGCGACTACGTGGTGCCGGACGACGTCAAACGGCTCGCCGGCCCCGTGTTGGCGCACCGCGTGTCGTGTCGCGGCATGATCCAGGAAGGCCAGCGGGAGCGGGCCCAAGCCGTCATCGCCGAGATTCTGGATACGACCCGGGTACCGGATTGACGGCGCCGCCGACCGTAGCGTACGCAGCCTGCATGAGCCGCCGCTGACTTATGTGCCCAGCACCCACAGCGTGAAGCCGCGGGCCTTCAGGCCCTTCTCCGCGAGCACCTGGCTGACGCTCTTGGAGTCGTCCTTGGCGAACGGCTGCTCCACGAGGACGCCGGCGTCTTCCTTGTAGAAGACTTTCATACGGCCGTCGACGATCTTGTCGATGATGTTGTCCGGCTTGCCCGTGGCGCGGGCTTCTTCGGTGAGCCGATCCCGCTCTTCCTGAACGACGGCCGGATCGAGATCTTCGACGTTCGTCACGGCCGGCTTCAGGGCTGCAATGTGCATCGCCACGTCGCGCAGCAGTTCCGGGTCGGCGTTCTCCCCCTCGGCCTGGAACAGCACAGCGGTCTTGTGATTGTGATGCACGTAGGCGCCGACCGGTCCGTCGACGCGGACAATCCGCGCGACTTTGAGGTTCTCGCGAATCTTGCTGACGGCGTTTTCGTACCGCGCCTGCAAGGTCGCCTCCCCGCCGGGATCGGGCTGCGACATCAACTCTTCGGGAGTTTCTGCGCCGGGGCCTTCGAGCAACTGGCGGGCCAGAGCCTCGCCCATCGAGACGAACTCATCGTTGCTGGCGACGGGCGCCGACTCGCACTGCATCTCGACCATCGCGGCTTCGCTGTTGTCGTCGCGGACGCTGACGAAGATGCGGCCTTCTTCGGTCGGATTGTCGGCCCGCTTCTCGATGACCTTACCGAACTGATCCTTGAGGATTTCGACGGCTTTCGCCTCGTCGCCGCCTGCTTCGGCCAGCGCCTTCTTGACTTCCATCAGGGGCAGACCGGTTTTCTCCCGCAGGGACATCACTGCGGCCGCGGTAATCTCAGCCATCGCTCGATACTCCTCTGACTCGTTGGGGACTTGCACCCTCGCGCCGGCAGTACCGTGCGTTGCAGAAGCCTGCCGGACGCCGTTCCGGCGGAATCACACGTCCCTGCTGGAGGGGGCGATACGTCGCCCGACGGCTATTTTGCGCCGGGCCTCTTGTAAGGACCGCTGTGGATTGTGGGGGTTCGCGGAGCGCGTCACCGGAACGAAGGAATCGCCTTCGGCTCTTCCGGTTCGTCGCCGCTTTCTTCCTTCTTCGGCAGCGTGGAAGTGCCGGCCGCGACGGCGTCCGCCAAATGATTGAGGATCAACTTGACGGAACGGATGCTGTCGTCGTTCCCCGGGATCGGCAGGTCGACCAGATCGGGATCGCAATCGGTGTCGATCAGGGCGACCGTCTTCACTCCCAGAGTCCGGCATTCGGCGATGCAGTTGTGCTCCTTGTTCGGATCGATCACGACGACCGCTTCGGGCAGCCGGTTCATGTCTCGGATTCCGCCCAGGTTGCGGCGGATCTTCCGCAATTCCCGCATCAGCTTCGATTGCTGTTTCTTGGAGTAGGTCGCCAGCTCGCCGGTCGACTCGAGCGTCTCCAGTTCTTCCAGCCTTCGCAGACGCGAGCGGACCGTGCGGAAGTTCGTCAACGTCCCTCCGAGCCAGCGTTCGGCGCAATACGGCATCCCGCAGGCGGTGGCGGCTTCGATGACCGATTCGGCCGCCTGACGCTTGGTCCCGACGAAGAGCACCAGGCTGCCTTGCGAGGAGACCTTCTGCAGATACTTCTGCGCCCGCAGCAGACCGCGGACTGTCTCTCGCAAGTCAATAATATGAATCTGGTTGCGACGACCGTAGATGTACGGCCGCATCTTGGGATTCCAGCGACTGGTCTTGTGACCGAAGTGGACTCCGGCTTCGAGAATGTCTTTAACGACGAGTTCCGCCACGCATCTGACTCCTGATGGACTTGCAGTCGGTCGACTGTTCACTACCCGGTTCGCCGCGCGCACGAACGGGGCGCTCGCGAAGCCGGAATGGTATCGAGCGTCGAGGTTTCCGTCAAATGATGTCATTCCGCCTTCAGGCCGGATCGTCTTCCCTCCGCCGACTGGAAGAACGTTCGAGGATGTGGTGAGATGGGACGAACTGTGCCGGGCCGTTGTCGACGAAAAAGCATCGGCCTTGGCGGATCGGTTCCGACTTTCCCTTCGCACCGAGGAGACGCTCCCATGTTGCACACCAAGTCTGTTCTGTGGCTCGCGTTGCTCGTTTCGGCCGTCGCCGTACCGCCCATGATCGCCGCCCAGCAGGATGAGGACGCCGCCGCAGCCGAGGAAGCTGAAGAGTCGCAACCGCGCGGCCGGCTTCCGAACCACTTCGGGAAAATCGGCGTCTCCGAAGAACAGCGCTTGAAGATCTACGGCATCCAGGCGGACTACAATGCCCAGGTGGACGAACTGCTGGCTCAGGTGGAGGAACTGCGCGGGGAGCGCGATGCCGCGATCGAAGCGGTGCTGACGCCCGGTCAGCGGGAACGGTTGAAGGAGCTTCGCGAGGAAGCTGCGAGAAATCGAGCCGCCCGGCGGCAGAGTGAATAATTCGCCACCGGACGCAAGTGTAGACTGCCCGGCATGAGCATGCCGCAACTGCCGGTCGCTGGTGATCTCGCTGCCGAGCTGTGGACGTTGTTGAACCAGGCGCCGCCGGGGCGGGTCACGACCTACGGACAACTGGCCCGCGCGCTGGGCGACGTCGCCGCCTCCCGGTGGGTCGGCGAACAACTGCTCCATCACGAGCACACGGCCGAATGTGCCTGTCATCGCGTGGTTCGCGCCGGCGGCGAACTGGGCCGTTTCGTGACGGGCGAGGTCGCCGACAAGCAGTCGCTGCTCGAGGCGGAGGGAATTGAGGTTCGGCAGGGCCGGGTGGATGTTTCCCGGGTGTTCGGCGATTTCAAGTCTTCGGCACCGCTCCGCAGCCTGAAGGAGTTTCAGGAGACGGTCCCGAGCCGGTTGACGCAGCGGCCGTCCGGCAGGCGGATTGAGACGGTCGCCGGGATCGACGTGGCATACGTCGCGCCCGGTGAGGCGGTGGCGGCGTGTGTGCTTGTGGACCGCGACTCGCTCGAAACAGTGTGGTCGACCACGGTCCGCGCGGAGGCGCGGTTTCCGTACATTCCGGGGTATCTGGCGTTTCGAGAACTGGACGTCATGCTGGAGGTGTGGAAGGCGGCCGCCCGGTCGGAGCACCGTGTGGACCTGGTGCTGATCGACGGGAACGGCATCCTGCATCCACGGCGGGCGGGGATCGGCAGTTGCTTCGGGCTGCTGGCGGGGGTTCCAACGATCGGAATCGGGAAAAAACTGCTCTGTGGACAGGTTGACCTTGAAGGGATGTCGGAGCGCGACGAACGCCCCGTCGTGCACAACGAGGAACTGGTCGGCGCGGCGCTGAAGTGCCGGGCCGATTCGCGGCCGATCTTCGTCTCGCCGGGCGATCAGATCGACGTCGCCGGGGCCGCGCGGCTGGTGCGGGAGTTGTTCGACGGGCATCGGTTGCCGGAACCGCTGCACCGTGCGGATCGGTTGTCGAAGGACGAGGCGCGGCGGTTGAAAACGTAGCGACAGGTTTTCAACCTGTTCGAAGACGGTTGCGTTCGCAATTACGGATTTAAGAATTTGGCGAGGCGGTCCAAGCCGGATTCGAGGATGTCCATGCTGGTGGCGAATGACAGCCGGACGTATCCCGGGGCGCCGAAGGCGTCGCCGGTGACGAGGGCGACGTGGGCGTCTTCGAGCAGGGCGGTGCAGAAGTCGCTGGAGTTGTTGACGACGACGGCGTTTTCTCCGAGGGGCTTGCCGAAGTACTCGCTGACGTTGAAGAAGGCATAGAACGCGCCGCCCGGATCGGCGAAGCGGAGGCCGGGGATTTCCTTGAGCCGGCTGAGGACGTACTTCCGGCGGGTGCGGAATTCGGTGAGCATCTCGGTCACGCACTCCTGCGGACCGTTGAGCGCGGTGACGGCGGCGTGCTGGCTGACGCTGCAGGGGTTGGAGGTCTGCTGGCTCTGGAGCTTGTCCATCGCCTTGGTGAGATCGGGCGGGGCGAGCGTCCAGCCGATGCGCCAGCCGGTCATGGCGTAGGCCTTGCTGACGCCGCTGACGATGATCGTGAGGTCCTTCGCTTCCGGCGAAAGCGACGCGAAGGAGCGGAACTCGGAGCCTTCGTAGATCAGCTTTTCGTAGATCTCGTCGGAGAGGACGGGGATGCCTTTCTCGACGGCGACGGCGGCGAGGCCTTCGAGCGTCTCGACCGGGTAGGCGGCCCCGGTGGGGTTGCAGGGGTTGTTGAGCATCAGCAGCCGCGTGTTGGGCGTGACGGCGGCGGCGAACTGATCGGGCTGGAGGCAGAAGCCGCTTTCCAGGGTCGTTTCGACGAGCACCGGGGTCGCGCCGGTCAGTTCGACCAGCGCGCTGTAGCTGACCCAGTATGGGGTGGAGATGATGACTTCGTCGCCCGGTCCGCAGAGGGCGGTGAGGACGTTGTGAATCGAATGCTTGGCGCCGTTGGAGACGACGACCTGGCTCGGCTCGTACTCCAGTCCGTGGTCCCGTTTGGCCGCGGCGCAGATGGCCTGCTTGAGGGCCGGGATGCCGCTGGAGGGGGTGTAGTGCGTGTGGCCGGCGTCCATCGCCTCTTTGGCAGCCTCGCGAATGTGGACGGGCGTGATGAAATCGGGCTCGCCGAGCGTAAATTCGTAGACGTTGACGCCCTGGGCGGCCAGTTCTTTCGCCTTGGCAGCGGCGGCGATGGTGGCGGAGGGCTTGAGCGTCTGGACGGTGGGAGAGAGTCGCATCGGAGAGCCTGTGTCTGGTGGTCGCCGCAGTGGTGACAGGGGTTGCGCGAAGCCGGTTCGCTGCGCCGGGCGATTCTTCAGTGCGCGGCGGTGGGCGTCAAGGGTCGATGGCTTATGGCTGATGGCTGGTGGTCGATGGCGGATGGCGGATGGCATTGAGGGGAGGAGCCGTGAATTGGGGGAGTGGGTTGGGTGGTGGTCATGAATGCTGTTTGACGATTGAGAGTTGTCGCGCAGAGTTGGGTCTGTTTTTCCCCGACGAAACGTCCAACCTTGCAAGGCTGCAGGGAAATTCGTGCCCCGGGTTGGGGTGGGAAGTGTTTGAGATGGGGTGCTGCAGGAGTGGTCGGTTGACGATGGATGGGCGCCGGCGGATCGCCCGTACGTTGTCGCCGATCGTTGATGGCGTTTCGTGCATGGATGGTGGCGTCCCCAGAATACGTCGGGACGTTGCGCCTGGCCGGCCGACACTCGACATTCCGCCGCTGGAACGCCGGGAACCGGACCTCAAGCGTCTGCCGTCTGCCCAGCGGGAGCGGAT
>ERZ869936.2077-NODE-2077-length-12405-cov-5.174980_pt1 | contig 12405 bp, 5 predicted proteins | sample MGYA00520876_ERZ869936 | MGnify/ENA primary metagenome ERZ869936 (study PRJEB32218, sample SAMN09650985) | biofilter metagenome | isolation source: enrty point of leading RO module | place: Saudi Arabia: Thuwal, RO plant located on Red Sea | collected 2016-02-17 ...
TCCTCTGGACGCGGCCGCGACAGTGGCCAAACCGTTCAGTATCGCCAGAAGCTGCGACCGGTCCTCTATGTTTGTGAGGCGATGGCTGCCTAGCTTCAAGATTTTTGCGGCCAACTCCGCCTGGCCTTCCTCCAAGCGGAAGATCATTGCGGAATTCACCAGCGCAATGAACGAGGAAGGCCCCACTTCCTCCGCGTTGAGCTGGGCTTCAACAGCTTCCGCAAGATCAGCGGGCAGAACATTTGGGCTGGATTCTTCGCCTTCCAAAGGCCCGGGGAAATATGGACGGGGAAACTCGCTAAGTGAATGAAGGCTTCCGGTCTCATCCCCTAGAATGAGACTATGCAGTTTGCTTCCGGCTATATTTTTCTCATGGTTCCTGCCTGCAAGCATTATGCGTCCAAAGAAATCCGCTTTGATTTGAGAGGCCGCTGAAAGATCGGGATTCCAACGCGGCTCCAAACGCATATCAGCGAGCGACTGAAAGTAGAAATACTCACCACGATTTTTTAAGGCCCAATCACAAAAGGAATCTATGTCGATAGGCGAACTCGCTATCTGACGATGGATCAGAGCGGCTTGCGATAAGGATGCCAGCCTCCGATAAAATGGGGGCGTACCCGATAGCACTCGATTTCGGCCCAATTCCCCGTCCACAAGAACGAACAGCGCCGACAAAAGTTTGAATCCGCTTGCAGGCCCGTCAACATCATCGTCTCGAATCTGTTCGACGAGCCGGATAAGCGATGATTCAATCTCAGGTCTTTCAGGCAGAACCTGCAAACCCACTTCTATCGCGCCCAATTGCGAAGTTCTATCTCCGCACTTTTCCAGAAAGCCAAAGACGCGCACGAGGTCATCAGAATCCAAGCCTTTCGGACTGATTTCAGATGTCAGCGCAGAATGGGATGAAAGGAACAGTCCAAATAAGAATCCGTCATACGGTCTCCACGACAACAGGCTGTTCAGGAATTCCTTACCCCGCCCGGCGGCGTAATCCCTGATAGACGAATTTCCGTCGTATACGCCCACAAGCCTTTCGAAGTATATACGCGACGGCGGAACCAAAGAAGATACGCGACTCTCCCCCTTCTCGATCTCAGCGCGTATCGCGCGCGCTGCATGGACCGGTGTAAGGCGAAAATCACTATGAAACCCATCGACTTCGTCATCTTCCAGTGCGCGGTCGGAAAGAATGCTGCGCCATGCATCGACAGCGGTAGCGGGCAGGTTTACATTGGACGCCGTATCATCAAGTGAACGCAGGCGCGTGCCGCTATCCGGCGAAAGCGCGGAAAAATCGGGCAGGATAAGACGTTGGTCACCACTGGAAATAGCGACAATTGGCAGCTGGCCTGCCTTGTGTTCCAGTTTCAGCTTCCAAGCCCGGTCAGCGGTATCGCGAATATCGATGGCGGCATCACCGGCGAAAAGCTTCCGAATAGCATCAAAAAGTTCGGAACGCTGGATCGAAATCCCGGAATCGCCAAAAGCAAGAACGGCGTCCGCGCGAAATCCGTACTCGTCGCGAAACTCCCGCCGGTCAAGCAAGCTCTTGCGTATCAATGGAGGCGCAAGCTCTAAAGCGGCCTGCGCCAGCGCGGCCCTGACATAGGGAGCGTTCGTCATGTCGCCTCCCCTTCCACCAGGTCCATATCAGCCATTTCTGAAATCTGTTTCTTCTGCCACTCGACAATCCAGCCATAAAGTTCGGGAAACTGCTCCTCCACGGGTGCCAGAACGTTGTCCTCCACCCATTCCCAGTACGAATTCTTGATGTCTTGTGGCACGTCGTTTGGAGGCGTCAGCAACATCAGGATATGTGCTCCTCGCCCCGTCTTGACGATATTGTCGCCACCGTCAGGACCGAGAGCTTGAGCCCAACCCCGTACATCGATCTGCTCAACAATCCAGTCTGAAAGAGCCGTCACGACAGGCAGGTCTGCACCGGGCTTCCACAGGTCTTTGAGCCCAAGAATGAACACCTTGAGCGTCCTATCAAGCCAAAACGCTTCCTTGGGGAGCTGAAGCCAGTTGCTCATACGGACGCGAAGAATGCTTTCCCGGATCGCTTTCAGTTCAGCCGTTTCAACAACCTTGCCCGCGACAACCGAGGAGTCGCTCAAATGCCAGGCAAGTTCGTCTTCACGAACCGGGACGAAGAAATACCCGGCGCGACGAAGCAGAGTCCTATACGCCGTATCCTCCTCAGGTGTTGTGGCACCGGTTGAAGCCAAGAGACCCAGTAGATCCAGCGTCGTGAATATTACAGCGTGTGCGCCGCCTTCCTCTATGTTCGCATGCTGATTTATGAATCTGTCGTCGATAAGCACCGAGTCGCATGTTCCAGCGAGGGCAAGCGCGCCAACAGTCGGGTGTTCGGATATCGAGTGTTTTTCCGGATCATCAAGCTTACGCTGTCGGCCGATCTTAATTTTTCCCGACTCAATTCGGATGCTGACAGCTCGTCTGATACGCTCTATCGCGTCGGTAGCCTTGTCGGAAATGGTTCCATAGGAAATGAGCGCGTCGCCTTGAGATATTTCGTCCGGCGACGCAACGGCTTTAAAGCCCGCGGCTTCAAGTTTTTCCAATATGCCCAGATGAAGGAAATAGGTCATTGACAAATCGTCCAGGTACAGCACGGCTCCATCCTGAATATCCGGCTGTTGAGGCCAGGGTTTCTCATGAAGCTGCAAATAGGCCCGCGCTTTCTTCTCTTCGTCGGCGGTGATTTGGCCCTTCTGTCTCAGTCTTTCTACAATGGATAGACAGCTGCTTATAACAGCGGCATGTTCGGTCAGATCGGCCTCTTCCACCATCAAGGAACCAAGCCTGTGCACCGGTGACGGGCGAACAACTACATGCTGCGTATTATCATCTTCTCTGGTCTTTTCCGCCTCCGCTATCAACATAGCGAGCTCATCGCCAACCTGAGCGGATAAATCGCTGTCGGCCACCGTTGACAGAACGAACCTCGCCAGAATATCCCTTGCCAGCAAATCACGTATTCGATGTGCATCGCGAATCCGGCTGGGCTGATGAAAGATTGCCTTTTGCTTCTCCTCAAATAGCCATACGAGAGTAGAATGCGGCACATGGATGGCGTCAAACGTGTCAAATGCTTTGTCCAAGAGGTTCAGGAAGCTGAGGGTGAGCAATGCTGTCGCATCAACACCAGTCGTCATCCCGGCCGTATCGAGCGGTGCCGGTTGACGCTGCCCGCTATAGGCCGGGATAGCGCTTCTGCGCCTCGGATCGCGCTCCGACAGGTTCGCCAGAGCGGGAAAAAGCATCAGATCGACCAGTGACTTGTTGAGGGAGTAGGCCGCAAGAAAGATCGGGATATTGCCTTGGCCCAACATCTTCCATGTTTCAGATTCCCGACGATCCCACTCCGGCTTCCGTTCGGCCAAATCCTTCAACGTCATCTTCTGGATGGGGCCTTCCTCGCCGGAAAGCTCAGCGGCCTTGTGAAGCCACTGTACAACCTTTTCGTCATCCTCCCAACCAGCTGTCGAAGCGAGGAAATAGGCGGCGGCGAGAACACCGGCGTCATCCTCGCCTTTAGATGCCGCTGCAAAGGTTAGGTCTTTAGCGTGAGGCGAGCCCAGATGATGGGCGAGTTGAGCGGCACCAATCAGATCCACTGCACTGCGCTGGTCCCGTGCCTGGTATTCAGCGGCGACAAACGCTGTCAACGAATGCCAATCGCCCAACGCAATCCCCAGATTAACCTGCAGCGCACGGTAGTATTGGTTATCCGGCTCCTCGCTGAGACCCGCCAATTCAGTTCTGGCCTCCAGAAGATCTCCCTCTTGGTATAAAGACCAGCAATAGGCCATTTGTAGAACCTTGGATTGCCCACGAAAGTCAGCCAATCCCCTAAGGAATTCAACAAGGCGCTCATTCTTTTGGGCTTTGCTCAGAGCATTCGCAAGTCTCTCGGCGTCGCGGACTGAGTGGGTTCTTTCAAACAGTGCTTCTCCAAATTGGCAGAGTTCCTCCCAGCTCTCTGTGGCGTCGAGCTCATCTGTCAGAGCCACGAGGTCGCTCAAGGAATCGGTTTGCTTGAACTGCGCTTTTCGAACCTCAACAGGGTCCGCCCCTTCTGCCTCTGCTATTATTCTCCTCAAGCGGGCTTCTTCGGCTTCGGATAAGCCCTCTTCCGACAGAAGCTGAAGTCGTTCATTAGCCCCTTCAGGCAAACCCGCTCGCGCAAGCGCTTCGATATGTATAAATCCGAGCGCCTTTTTATCTAGGTATCTGGATAGCTGATCGTGATGCCGGGCGATATAGTTCGCAACATCCCTTGGGGATTTCTGTACAAACGCGAGGGCAAAACGGGCGATTGCCGCATCCTGTGTAATTCCGCCGTGGAGTGCTATTTGTCGTTCAATCTCCCGCTCCACTGCGGCCAGGTCCGGTTTGATTCCGAATTGAAGACCGAGGGGGACAAGACGAAGGGCGGACTTCGGATCACGGAGATGAACCTCCAGTCGTTGCCGCCCGCTCTCGGCGGTTTCCGGGTCCCTCAGCTCAAGCCAAAGTGCATACTCATCATCAAGGGCTGCAATACCGGGACAGTTAAGTGGCCGCTCGATTTCCGCCGCCCCTACAAAGTGGCGTTGGGCTGTTCGACGCGATTCGATTGCGGTTGCGTCCGATGCCAATGGGAAACTTGCTGCTTCCAATGGTAACTGGTTCAGCACAACAGCGCGAAACTCGACGGGGACCGTGCTTAACAGGCGTGTGATGCCAACTAAGTGATACAGAACCGGCGTTTCCGTCAATTCCCGATCGTTTAGTGCATCGACGGTTTTCTCCGCATCTTCCCAGCGAGCCAGCTCTAACTGCCGCATCAAGAGGTAGTGCTTGCCCTCCGGGTCCAGGTCGGAAATTTCGATGCCCGCATCCTTGAGCCAGATAAGAGCACCCTCTGGGCCGTCATGATGTGCCACAACCATGAGTGCAGCTGAGCGCGCCGACGGTGATTCAATAGCCGCTAGCGCCGCAAGCGCCCCGCCTTTATCGCCCTTTCGAGACACGATGAATGCATCCGCGACCTCGATATCAGGGCCGGTTCCCAGGGTCCTCGCAACGTTTAAATACTCTTCCGCCTTTTCGAGTTCTTCGCTGGGAGACAAGAGGCGTGCGCACCAGGCCAGCGCACGGCTCCTGACCGCATCTGTACCGCCCGAGAGTTCTCCCTCGGTGAGCCGCCTGCCAAGTGCAAGCGATGAGCGGATCCTGTCGAATTCGCCAAAAAAACGTGACTTGCGAAGGATGTCGATTTCATCCTCGATTTTCTGATCTACAAGTGCTTTGGGAAAGTAAGGATGGGAGAAAACATCCGGCTGAACGCCTTCGAGGTCAGCGGAAAGTCGCTTTTGCATCTCTCCTTCATGCGTCTGCTTCCACCCCCGAAGCATCTCCGCCGGATAGGTTTCATGCTGTCCGTCAACGATCCCGTGGTGGTGGCGGCAAAGCAAAATCAGGTTCTCCGGAGCGTTGATCTCCTTTTCGGTAAGTCCGAACTTCCCTCTCGGACCGTCCACGCTGATTGCATAGATGTGGCATATATGCCCGGTAACAAGAGCGTCGGATTGTTCGGTGGCAGGCTCAATAAGTGTGTTCGTGCAGTCCGGATGCGCACACTGATTTCCACTGAGAGCAAAGAGCACCTTCAGTGTCTTTGGCGAATAGTAACGTTTAAGAGTGGATGCTTTTGTTTTATTTTCTGCCATGCTGCTTACAATGATAACAATACATCGTGCTGCTATAATACAAATAGTAGATTGCGCGATTTGCTGTCAGCCACTTGTCACAATCCGAACTGCGTCAAGTGCATTTTGTTTTGTCGGCTATGATGCGCATTCAATGTGGTCTCCGATTGCACTTATGCGATCTCGCGCCGGTTAACTTGCTATCACAATTTACGTATCAGACTCTTCGAGACGAGACATCAACTATTCCCACCGCAGAATGAAAACGCTCCCTTCTGTCGACAGCCTAGTAACCGTGATTCAGGACGGTCCGAGATCTCTCTATTGTGAAGGGTTATTCCACACAAGCTGCTGGACTTCTTCTTGAATGAGCAACGCAAAAAAACCTCGTCTCGTGCCGACGGCTTGAATCGAATATCCGCCTTCGCATCGTCTTCGCCTATTTGTCGTGGACGGTATAATTGTTTTGCGAGCCCATACCTTGGCTCAATGGGCCGGGTGACCGCTGCCTGTACTGTACCGCCAGTAAGAGCGTCGGAGACTTTCGCGATATGTGCCGCCCGTTCACCGGGCCTGAGTGATCTCTCGCGACCATGATGCCGGAAGTTGAGCCTGCCCCCCCTGAAGAGGGTCGCCAATTGCGTGTCCCGAAAACAACAAATTACTATTATATATTAACGGTTTAAGTCGTGGCGGGGCGGAAAGGATTCTAACCCTCGATACCATCAAGCATCATGTCATATAAGCTACTGAATTCGTTATAGAATTCGTCACGCCAGCAAAACGACGCGTGAGGCACCTCGACCAGAGTCGAAGCCGTCGTACTGCCCGCTCCATCCCCTTCGGGTGACAACGCAAACGTATCGGGGTTTGCCTAGTTGGCCTGGGCAGATGGGCTGACCGAAGCATGTCCCTTAACTCGGCGAGCCGCTCAATCGCGTCCGTCGCCGTACCACCAACATGGGCGTAAGAGACTTTCGCGGCAATTGCCGTCCTCTAGCCGGACCGGAGCAGTCTCAGGCGACCACAACGGTAGGAGCTACTGGGTAACGCGCGGAAATGTGGCGCGAATTTGGGCGCACCCTAGGAACAAAATATCTTTATATATCAATAGCTTATCTATGGCGGAGGGAGAGGGATTCGAACCCTCGATACGGTTTCCCGTATACACGCTTTCCAAGCGTGCGCCTTCAGCCACTCGGCCACCCCTCCGTCCGTGCATAGGCGCGGCCTTGGGCCGGGCGACAAGCGCCCGGTCCGCAGGGCCTGATGCCTGGGGACAGGTCCCTATAGCCAAGAGGCCGCGCCGATGCAACGCCGCGCGCCGGTTGGGTGCGACCAGGCCGGCGCCCACGCCGCCTTGGCGCCGGGCCCGTCGAAGATTACGCTGGCGCGCCGCACCCAGAAACCCCAGGTGGATATGATCGCGCGGCGCGCCAGGCCGCGTGCAAGGCCAGGAGGTCACGACTTGCGCTACATTCTCTGTGCCTTGGGCTGGATCTTCGCCCTCGCGGCCTTGGCGGCGGCCGGCTGGGCGGCCGCGCTTGGCGGTCCGGCCGACATCCTGACCCGCCCCTTGGGCGAGCTTTGGTTTCGGCTCCATCCCGGCAGCCTGAATCTGTCGCAGGCGGTGATCGAGCGTTACATCTGGCCGCCGCTATGGGACCCGGCAATCAGTAGCGTACTGCTCTCCCCGGCAGCACTGGTGTTCGCCGTTCTGGCCATGGCTTTTATTCTGGCCTGCTCTTTCAGGCGCCTTCGCGCGCGCTTCGCCCCCACGCGCTCCCGGTAGCTAGGCGTGTGCGTTTAAGGCCCGGCCCGATACCGCGGTTCGGGTTCGCGAATCAAGATTCACACATCAGGAATGTCAAATTAGCGAGCCCCCGCCACGCTCGACCGCGAGATGGTGCGGCTTCGCGTTGCGGTTGGATTCGCTGCGAAAACAACCCCATGAAACCACTCTAAGTTGTGCGCGGAAGGATATCGATAAGGAATAGGTTAAGGCGAATTTTACCTAACCCACTTTAGTATAACTCGTTGGATGCAAAGCTCTTTCGGAATTTGGCCGGACTGTGTCGGTCACAATCGCCGCGAGGGCGAGTTATTTGGATTGGAGCTTCATGTCATGACTGCGCGCCAGATTTTTTCCGCCACCGCAACGCTGGGGGTCGTACTTGCATTCACGCTCGCCAGCAATGACGCGGACGCCGCGACAAACCGCAAATGCCTGTTCGTCTCGTCATATCATCAAGGCTACGCCTGGTCGGACGGCGTAGAACGCGGCTTGCGTAGTGTTCTTGATAGGCACTGCGAGATCAAACAGTTCGACATGGACACCAAGCGGCACAAGAGCAAGGACGAGATCAAGGCCAGCGCGCTGCGCGCCAAGGCGCTGATCGAGTCCTGGCAGCCGGACATCGTGATCGCGGCCGACGACAATGCCGCCAAGCATCTGATCGTTCCCTACTACAAGGATCACGCCCTGCCGTTCGTCTTCTGTGCCGTTAACTGGACCGCGGATGAGTACGGTTTCCCATACTCGAACGTAACCGGCATGCTGGAAGTCGCGCCAATCCAGCCCAGCCTGGCGCGCGCCCTTCAGATCGTTCCCAATTTGCGGCGGGTTTTTTATCTGGGGGCGGACACCTTGACCGAGAGCAAGAATCTAAAGCGCTATCAGGATGCCGCTTCGAGCCTGGGCCTCGAGGTGACTCATGCCCTTGCCAACAGCACCGAGGCCTGGCTGGCGGCGTATGAGACTGCGCAGGACTATGACCTGGTGGTCCTGGGAAGCAACGCCGGCATCAACGACTGGGATCCCGATAAGGTGCGCGCCGGCGTCCTGCGGCACACGCGCAAGCTCAGCGTTACCAACATGGAGTGGATGATGCCGTTCACCATCCTCGGCCTCACCAAGGTGCCGGAGGAACAGGGCGAATGGGCGGCCAAGGCGGCCATCAGCATTCTTTCGGGCACGCCGCCAAGCGCGATCCCGATCGTCTCCAATAGCCGCCGCGATATCTGGGTCAACACCGGCATTCTCGCGGCATCCGGGCTCACGCTCCCGGACGAAATCATGCGCAAAGGCAAGAAAGTCGACGTGCCGCCGCCACAGTCGGCCGCCAACTGAAGGCGCGAAGACACCACTTGGCAAACAAGCACTTGGCCGGCGCGCAGTCCCAATGATGCGAGACCAAGTAGGTGAAAGGCTGTCCGGCGATTGACCAACACCGGTAACGTTCGTCTATTTCGGCCATGGGAGATCCTGGCTCTTGCCGGCGCTTCGATCGCAGCCTGTGCCGGAATGGTTCTGCTCGCATTCTGGATTGGTTTCTCTGAGGACAAACTCGCGTTCCATCAACGCGCCGAGAGCCTGGAACGTAGCGTCGCGCATAGGCTTGGAAGCATTGAAGCGGTTCTCACGTCACTTGTCGGCTTGAATCAGGCAAGCGACGATTTCCGGAGCTACGAGTTCTCCGGCATGACCCGAGAAATCCTAACCGCGTACCCGCAGATCGACGCGATCATGAAAGCGACCTTGATTCCAGAAGACACCCGCGAAGGTTTCGAGTCGTACATGCGCGCCAATGGATTCCCGCAGTTTAGTGTCATAGAGCAGGACTATAACACGACATACAAGCGAAGCCCCCAACGCACAGTCTATATGCCCATACGCGTGGTCGAACCGCTTGACCCGAGATTCGCAAGAGTCATGGGCTTCGATTTTTTGTCGGATCCCAGGCTCGCCCGGGCAGTCGAGCACAGCGTGTCGACCGGTATGGTCGTGATGTCCGACCCCCTTACACTCGACGGCCTCGGCCGCGGCGTATTCGTCATCAAGTCGACGTTCTTCGGGCAGAATGTACCGACTACGGAAGAGGCGCGGCAAGCCCATGTCAGCGGCGTGATTGCGCTGTTCGTCCAGCCGGAAAATCTGGTCATGGATTTCGACGTGGACAATGCTGACCTGGATCTTGAACTGATCGCCATTTCCGATTCAGAGGTGGACAGAGAGATTATCATTCACAGCGCTGCGGCAATTCGCGAGCCCGATATTCTGGGCTGGATGAAACCCTATGTCTCCTCCGCGCTCATCGCCTATCAGGGACGATCCATTCTCCTGCGCATCACGGGCGACCGCAGTATGGAGTCGATCAAAACCTGGTTTGTTGTTCTACTGATATCGCTTGGCGCCGCCGTTTGCGGATCCATCATCGTCGCTTTACGAAATCATCGATTGAACCTGCGGCATGAACACGAAGTGCAGCGCATTCTGCGGGATAACGAGCAACGGTTTCGCGACTACGCGGAGATTGCCTCCGATTGGTTCTGGTCGACAGACGACAACCTCCGGTTCAACTACTTTTCCAGCCGCCTGGCGGCCGCGACGGGACTAGATCCGAAGAAGCTCCTGGGCCTGACACGTGAAGAGATCGGCAATCTGGGCCCGGAAAACCCTGATGCGATCAAGCATCTGGAAGACCTTCGCGCTCACAGGCCGTTTCGCAATTTCAGATATGCGTACGAAACCGAAGGTGGCAGAAGCGGCTGGATCTCGGTCAGCGGCAAGCCTGTTTTCGACGACGATGGAAAGTTCTTGGGTTATCGAGGAACCGGCCGCAACGTAACGGCCGAGACCGAAGCCAAACGCAACTTGGAGCGCGCCAAGGAACAGGCCGACTTAGCCAACCGGGCAAAATCCGAATTTCTGGCGAACGTCAGCCACGAACTGCGCACGCCGCTTAATGCGATTATCGGGTTCTCGGAGATTCTGCAGAGTGAGAGCTTCGGGCCTTTGGGCAGTCAGCGGTATCGTGACTATGCGGCGGACATTTCCCAGTCCGGACAGCACCTTCTGTCGCTCATCAACGACATATTGGATTTGTCCAAGATCGAGTCCGGTGTCGAGGAGCTTTATGAAGAAGAGATCGACATCTCCGAACTTGTGCAGCCTTTAATGACACTGGTCGACCCACACGCCAAGAAAGCGAAGGTCGCGTTGAAACTCGACCTACAGCCGGAGCTTCCGCACCTTCTAGCAGATAAGCGCAAGCTCAAGCAGATCCTGGTTAATCTGCTCGGGAACGCGATCAAGTTCACGAGGACCGATGGTACCGTCTCGCTTATTGTTCGTTTTCAATTTGGGAGCGGCTTCGCGATCCAGATCGTTGACGATGGCATTGGCATTGCGTCCGAAGATATCCCACGTGCGATGACCAAGTTTCACCAGGTCGACAGCGACCTCAACCGTAAGTACGAAGGCACGGGCCTCGGCCTGCCGCTTGCGACGTCCCTGGCAGAGCTTCATGGTGGTACCCTAGAAATCGAAAGCGAATTGGGCGTGGGCACAACCGTGACCGTCAGGTTGCCCGATAGCCGGGCGGTGACCAGGGGCACGTCGCGCGATCGCGATTCCGGCCCGTCCAGAACCGCGTGATGACCGTCCCCTGATTTGATGCGCGCTTCAAGAGCGCACGCGCGTCATCAATGCTTCAAAAGCAACATAGCGCCACTACCCAGCAAGACCACACTGATAAGCTTTGTGTAAGTGCGCTGAGACATCTCCGCGTGCACCCGACCGCCACACCAAAGCGCCAAACCGGCGACCGGCAGGGCCGCGATCATAGTGACCAGGAGCTCGACGGAAACGAACCCGAATACCGCATAGGCGGCGAGGCGTATGGCGCCGTCGATCAGGAAATTAATGGCGAAGGTCGCCCGGAAGACGCTTTTCTCCAGCTGCCGCAGACCCAGATAGATAACATACAAAGGCCCGCCGGTGCCGAACAGCGCGCCCAGCAACCCTCCCAGAATGCCGCAGGGCACAGCCATGAGCCTAGGCCCGCGCAATTCCGGCAATGGCAAGAGCTGATAGAAGGCGTAGACGATGATGAAGCCGCCGAGCGCTTCCGCGAGAACCGCCGAGTCCAAGGTTTTGAAAAGAAACAGACCAATACCCACACCCATCAAGGTAAAGGGAACGAGCGGCAACTGTTCACGCCAGGCGACCAGACGGCGATTGCTCAATCCCTGGCTCGCCGATCCAATGTAGTCGAGAAAGACAACCACCGGCACGACGATCTGCAAGGGGAACATGAGGACCAGCAAAGGCACGGCAACCAGCGCCGATCCGAATCCGACGATCCCACGCACCATATAAGCGACAAATATGACGGCTGCAGCCCAGGCGCCCGAGGCAGGATCCAGTTCGAATGTCATGATTCCCTTGGCGCTCAGGAGTGTCGCACCGTTCCCGGTTCCATCTCGATGCTGTCGCCTTCGCGAACCCAAAGGCGCAGTAACAGTCTGCCCAGACCCTTCGACGAGTCTTCAAAGGCGCTGCGGGCATGGGAGACCTGGTGGTTGTTGACCAGCTCGATCTGTCCGGGCTCTAAGCGGAACGCCAGAGACCAGCCAGGCGCCTCGACCAGTTCCCGTAAAACATTCAAGGCTGCTTCGGATTTCTCGGGGATGGGCTCGCCCTTCAGTCTGTGGCCCTGGCGCATATAGTCGTCGTAGTACCGAGCCATGATCCCACCGCCGTACGGTGCGAATATCGGATGCCGGCTGCACGGCGAATCGCCCGGCGCGTGCTCGGCCTGCCGGTCCCACCACAAGGGTTCGTAGAGCGCCTCTAGAAGCTCGGGATGGCTGGCCCGCATCTCGTCGTGGGCCGTCA
>ERZ869936.2078-NODE-2078-length-12402-cov-8.525715_pt1 | contig 12402 bp, 5 predicted proteins | sample MGYA00520876_ERZ869936 | MGnify/ENA primary metagenome ERZ869936 (study PRJEB32218, sample SAMN09650985) | biofilter metagenome | isolation source: enrty point of leading RO module | place: Saudi Arabia: Thuwal, RO plant located on Red Sea | collected 2016-02-17 ...
TGATACCAGTAATTAACTGGCCAACCATTATCATCTGTTTCGTTTAACCATATTTCAATTGGATTATATCCATAAGCTCTTTCATGTGTACGATATATTGCACCTGCTGATAAACTAAACTTTTTACCAATAGGCAACTTAGCTCTAACTTCTGCTGATTTATATTTAAAATCAACTTTACCTTGTGCTCTACTTTCTAGTTTAACCATATGATATTTACCACTGTGCTTCACAAAGTATCTATGGTTTTTATATATTTCATCTCTTGATCTTTCTTTTTCAGTATGAAATACATATTCTAAACCTTTTACAGGTGAGTTAGTTGCAGATAAACCTACATTACTTTCTGTGCCATCATAGTATTGTTTACCTTTTACTTCGTAATCAAACCTAGCTAATTTACGTATACCGAAACCATATCTATAATCATAGTCATAATAATCTGTACCATCAACTACAACAGGTGGTGTATATAAATTACCATCAGGATTTGTTCTTACAAAGTAATCTTTTGGATTTTCTTTTGGGTTTTCTATGTCACCTGCTACATATATAGTTCCATATTTTAAGAAATCTTTATATATTTTTTCAAAAAGATTTTGTGAATTTAGTGTAAAACTTACTAAAAATAGTAGTAACGTAATTAATTGCTTCATTATTTATAATTTTTAAACATTAATTTATATAATAACTTATTCCAAGCCTCTTGTATTTTGTCTATTAATTTTTTTACTTTTTCTTTCATTTTTTATTTTTATTATATAGTTTACAATAACTCCACCCAACCATGTTGCTAATAAATCTTTAGCATCGAATTTACCATAGTCAGCATAGTCATACAGCTCTTTAGCAAATCCTATAGCAAAAGCAGCGCTTGTGGGAGTTAAATCCATTTTATGCCCTACCACTTCTGTAGCTGCTCCAGCTGCAAAATGATAGTATTTATCAGTTCCTATTGATTGTGTACTAGCACAACCCACAGTAACCACTGCAAAGAGGACAAGTATCTTTTTCACTCATTTTAAGGTTTTTTATAGTACTGTATTCTACCATCTGGTCTTTCTATTTGTATATAATCAACACCTAATTCACCTGATGGTTTACCTGAATTAGGTCCTGTTAATGGTATTCGTTTTGTAAAGCCCATGTTTTTAAACTTTCGAACATCATTTTTAAATTTATCTTTTAATTTTTCGTCTTCAGCTTCTTCTTTTTTAATAGTACTTTCTCTACCCCAATATGGAAGACCTACGTTCCAACCAGACCAACCAAGTAGTAAAGCAACTGTTTGCCATGTTTTAGTTTCTTCATCAAAGGCTTGACCTATGTTCATAGCTTTTCTAAGCACACGATCTAATGGTAAATTTGTAGTAGCAGATACTATTTGAGATATTGCTAAATAAGCAGGGTTGTCTAAACTCCAACCTCGCCTTTTTATTTCGTCCATGTTCCAGTCAAATGTTTTAGCCGCTGTTCTTAGTTTACGAACTTTAGAATCTAATACTGGAGAAATATCAAACACATTCCATACTGTATCTCTATATTGTGTGGTTTTCTTTTCTGATTCTTCAGCTACACGCGCTGCAACATTTTTAACTGTAGACACTATAGCTCCACCAAAACCTAATCCAAACAATAGTGAGTCAAGCATACCATTTGCAATACTAGCAGCGTTCGCTTTTTCTTTTTCTTCTGGCTCATCTTCAAATGCTAAAGCAAATAAAGCTTGTTGTAATCCATTAAACACTAAGTTTTGAACACCTACATAATATATTATACTAGATAAATTACTTAAATCACTTTCACGCTGAGTCATACCAGGTTTTTTACGCCTGTTATAAAGATCTTGTATAGACTTTTTAGTTTTTCTGTTATACTGCATTGTTACGTTTTGAAACGAAAGTATAACACGACCAGCAAAACTAGCTTGTTGCTGTGATATTCTAGCTGGATTGCTTGACTGTTGTGTTTCTTCTGCTATTGCATAAAAATCATCAAATGCTTTTGATTCAGCTTCTGCTTCTGTATATAATTTACCAGTTTCAGGATTAACTCTGTTTTGTAATGATTTTTTTCTATTTATAAAAAACGTAGCACCACCAGTAGCAATTGCTATACTATCCATAACTCTTGTAATAGCAAACCCTTTATCAAGTATGTAATTAATCATACCTTTTATACCACCTTGTTTACCAGCATCTGCGAGCTCTGCTTCGTTTACGTTTATTTTTAAACCATCACGTCTGTTTACAAGATAATCAGAGTTCATTAATTTTAATACTGTAGGAAAATAATCTTTACTTGTAAAAGCTTTTGCAGCATTATAAATATTATTATCACCCCAGTTTATAAAGTTAACATTAGATATTAACTGTAACAAACCAGATCTCATATTTAAAAACATAACCGCACCAACAGAACTGTTTAACCAGTCCATCATTTCGTTTACAATACGAGCACCACTTCCTACAAACACTGGTCTATTACTACCAGACTTCATTCTACGTAATGAATCAACTAATGATTCTCTAAATTTACTCCCGTATAAAGCCTCTATTTTATTTAAGTTTTCAGGACTAAATATAATATCAGAGTTTTCATTAAACTCAGTCATTAATTCTTTTCTATAAGTAGTATCTAATCCTCTTAATATGTCTGTTGTTATATCACCTGCTAACCAATTTTTAGTAGGCGCTGGATATTCTTTATTTTTTTGAACAAGCATTACATTATCAGCAAAAGGCAGTAATTCTAAATCACTTTCAACAGCTGATACTAACGCGTCTATATCTCTTTTTGACATACCTGGTATTTCCATGCCTTGCTTATTCCACATGTATACTCTAATAGCCTGTGATTTTGTATATGGTCCAACACCTATTTCTTGCATTAACGGGTTTTTACCGTTTTTACTTTTTAATGTTGGAAAAGCATCTTTTAATGCAGCAAAATCATTTGCTACTGTCACCTTAGCAGATAGTAATTCTTGCTCTGCTTTATTATAAGGGTCCATTAAATTTTCTTTAATAAACTGAGCGTGCTTATTACCTTGTTTACCTTTACCCATAAAAGCATACATCAATCCCATAAAATCATCAGCAGATGGTGTAATAGTAAATTGATTTATAAATCTTTTAAATATACCTTTGTCTTTTTGCTTACCTTCTAACCTTGCTCTAGCATCAGAATATCTTTTAAATGATTCTTTACCTGTAACTTCTTCTATTTGATTATTAAATTCAGTATCTAATCTTTTTGCTTTATCAGCTATAGCTATTTGAGTTTTAGATTTTACATCTATTTGGTCAAGTATTTTTTGTACTGTATCAACATTTAAAGCTGAATCATCTGCAAAATAAAAATCATTATAACCTTCCTCTGCTTTGCTTATAACCCAATCAGCTTTTGCTTGTGGAGATCCATCTTCTAATGTTATAATATTTTGTAAAGGTATATTTAAACCAATACTATCTAAAAACGTTTTAATACTTTGTTGAGCAGCGCCTGGTCTTGCAGTTACTACATATATATCTTTACTACCATATTTAGCTTGCTTTTTTAAAGCCTCACCTGCTAACGGTCCTTTTGGTGTAGATAAATCTACATTTTCAAAATTACTAAAATCAAATTCAGCTCCTTCTTCTGTTAAATTTTCAGCTTCTACTGCAAATTCACCTGCTGTTAATTCACCAGTTGTACCATCTGGCATTGTATATTTTACTTTTTCTTTTGTTAAAGCTAGAGTATCATCCATGTCAAAAGCACTTAAGCCTTTAGTTTCTTTATTTACTATTTGAGCATTTGCTTTTGCTTTTCCAGAATTAGATAAAATATCTTTTACCTGTTTAGAAGTTTTAGGTACTCTACATGGAGATGTACATCTTTTTTCTAATATATCTGTAGTATATTCTTGTATTGTTAAATTTGCTTCACTAGCTTTTACAGCAACATTTAATTCTGTTTTAAAAGCCTTAAGTACTTCAGATTTATTTACGCCTTGTATTAATCTAGTTATTGCTCTGTTTTGAACCTCAATAACATTTGGTACTTTTCTTAAATCTTTTTTTACTTTTACATCGTATGTTTCAGCAATTGTTTTACCAGTATTAGCCAAAACATATTGATTAGGGTTTATAAAACTGCCTTCAGTATATCTAATTAACGATCCTAGTCCTTGAGCAACTTGAGTTATACTGCCTTCTCTCAATCCTTTAAAAACCAAATCAAAAGCCTGATTCATTTTATCTTTTAAACCTACTTCTTTACTATTTAAAACAGCGTGTTCAGATGCTAATAAACCACCTTGCATATAACTACCTTTAATTACTGGAGCAATTATATCCATTTGATTTGTTAATCCAGCAAAAAATAATAATCTAGCAACGTTTTGAGCAGGCATACTATGTTCTTCGTCTATTAATGAATCAAAATCAGGTTTATTTGTATTAATATCTATAGGATAAAACCTTATAGGCGCATGAGTTTTAACTACATGCTTCATATTATTTCCAGCATCATTAATCATACTATCCCAAACAGGTATAGTTTCTATATTTTTCGCTGCAAATCTACCAATGTCATTAAACAAATCAATAAGAGTATCTACTTTTTTTGTTTGTTCTCTTTGAAAATCTTTAGATTTTATTTTGTCAACTATTCTTTGATTTAATTTTTTATATAAAGTTCTGCTGCCTTCACCTCTTTTTGGCTTAACACCAGGAAAATCATTATCAAATTCAGTAGTGTCCTTGTAATTAGTTCTTTTACTACTGACCATAGATTCTCTAAGAAGTAGTCTATATTTTTCTCTTTTATTTGGATCAACACTGTCTAAAAAATCAGTAATAGCTTTTTTTCTTAATTCTTTATATTCAGGATTTGATTTATTTGCTTTTTCAAATTTTAAAATTTTATCTAAACTAAAATCACCTTTTGCTCTAAAATCTATATATGATTCTATATTTTTTAAGTTAATTTTTTCTTTTGCTTTTTGTATTTTAGATTTTTTACGTTTTACAACAGGTTTTACTTCTTCTACAACTTCAGTTTCTAAAACATCCAAAGACTTATCCTCTAAGTTTCTTTTATCTAAATTATATTCTACTTCATCTAAAAATTGTTCCGCTGTTAGATCTGATCCTTTTAATTGTAATCTACCTTGTAAATCAGTCATAAAAGCTTGATCGCCTCTAAGTTCTTGCATTTGCTCTACCGCAATGCCCTCACCTAATACTTCCATTAATGATTGATGACGCTTTTCGTTATCTTTAAAATATTCTTTTATAGTTTCTAACTTAGCATCGGTAATAGCAGGTATTTTATAAACTGGTTTTTTAAAGTCAGTTCTTTTACCGTCTTCTATTTTAACTGTTGGTACTCTGTCAATTACTTCTATTTCAAATAATCTAGGAAATCTTCTTTTTAATTGAGCAACAGGTAGTGTAGCAATAAAGTCTTTTGTGATTAAACGGTCTACATTGTTGTTATATTGCTCAGTATTCCATCTACCAAGTTTATTTTTTAAAAGCTGTCTATATTCTTTTGTTTTAATTTGATCAACTATATTTTTAGCAACAGCTTTTGGTGATGTACTAACAGTAGCTACAGCTCTATTAATATCATCTTTAATCATTGTTGTTTGCTCTGATCTTACTTCTGGTGTAACATTTTCAGTTATTACTTCTAACGATGCTGGATAAACTTTTGCTCTACCAACTTCTGTAGGTGTTACATCTACATCTATTTCTTCTGCTACAACTTCTCTAGCTTCTGGTCTATCAAGAGTTGTTACATCTCTTTGACCAATATATTTATCATATATACCTTGTGCTTTTGGTGCAATATTTGCAGTTACAAATGTAGAAAAAGAACCTTGATCTGGCGACCATCTTTCCATTATACCAGCAAACTCTTTATTTATTTCAGCTATAGCATCTTCTCTAGCCATATCACCTTTACGGGTGTCAAACTTAATAGCAGCTAAACCTATTTTATTATATTGATCTAACAACGCTTCTACATCTACTTCTGCAGGGTTTTCTTGATATTGTCTAGCTAATTCATCTGCTTTAGGTGATGGTTTTCTAGTTGGTAAAACACCCATACCTACTGTTTCAGATTTTTCTTTTTCAAAAGCAGCTTTTTCTTCAGTAACTATTTCACCTAATCTATCGTTTATTTCATTTACTCTTGCCGCGTCTTTTTTTGTCAAAGCAGGATCACCAACTTCTTTTATTTTTTGCTGTAACTTATTTTTTTCAATCAATAAATTAGAAGCTTCAACATTTTCTTGTAATCCTAGAGGTTTTAACTGTTGAGTAGCTTTTGTTATATTGTTAAAATTATCTTGTATATTATTAGCTTGTTCTTGATTTATTTTGCCTAACTCTAAATCTTTTTTTATTTGTTGATCTATAATTATATTAGCATTTGGTACTTGAGCTATTTTTAATTCTTCTAAACTGCTGATAGGTGTTGATAATTCTACAGGTTTACTATAAACTTCAGAAAGATTGTTTACATTAAAATTAGGATTTATTTCTGCTATATTTTTATTGATTTTGTTTATAGCTACAGCTTCTTGAATACCTTGCTTTACTTGCATTACATTTATAGGTCCAGAATATGTAGCTCCACCACCTAAACCTTGTAAAAACGCATCGTTAACACCTTCAAACGGATCTTTACCGTTTATCATGTTTTGTGTTATCTGAGTAGCAACTTCTTCTATACCTTCACCTAATGCACCTGCTGGAGCTCCTGCTTTTTTAAGCGCTTGCTCATACATTTCAATTAATCCGTTTCTAAATATTTTTGATCCTTCTTGTTTCCCTTCTTTTAACAATATATCTTTATATACTTTACCTAAAGTTCCAGTACCAATAGCAGAAAAAACTGTTTCAGCACCTGCTAATCCTATTGCTTTAACTGTTAAATCAAACTCACTAGCACCTGGATTTTCTTCTCTTAATCTTTCAAGCTCAGGTCCTACAAACATAGGTGTTGAACCTGCTGCTAATCTTGGTATACTCGTGCTAGCTCCACCAGCCATCATACCTATGCTTACAGGCGCACTTTCAGCTAAACCACTACCTAATTGCTTAAAACCATCCGACCAATTACCTTTTTTAAAGTTTTCATAAATACCTTGAGTATCATAATTTTCATTATTCCAAATAGCTTGTTCCTCACCTAATTTTTCACTTTCTTTTTGATAAAAATCTAATAAAGCATTTGTTATACCAAACTCTTCTTTAAATTTTTTAGAACTAGCCTCAAATTCTTCAGGTAAAACACCTGCTTTTACTAATAAATTTTGAGGTAAAGAAAACAAATCGTAAAAACTTTCACCTAAACCAAACATCATTTCACCTAATGTTGTACTGCCTTTTGCTAAATCTACAGTTACTAATTTTTCTAAATAAGATTTTTTAGCTATTTTATCTTTTTCTATTTGCTCTCTATTAGAGCCGCTTCTTAAAGCTGTATTATGATCTTCAATGGCTTTATTTAACTCAATTAAAGTATCGTTATACATTTTAATTCTATTAGGAGCATCCATAGCATCCATTTCCATATCACCTCCAGATATTTGAATTAAATCAGCTTCTAGTTTATTTATATTTTCTTGAGAACTTTTAAAATCATATTTAGGTCCAACTTCAACCATTTCTCTAAAATAAGTTTGTGGGTTGTCGTATTCTTCTGGTATATTTATTTTTTCAAAATCTATATTTGTTGGAAAACTATAACTACCATCATTAACATATTGTTTATAAGCATCGTTAATAGCTTTGTCTAGTTTTTCATTTTCATCTATTGGTTCAGTAGCAGATTCAAAAGTTAATTTCATAGGTTTTTCTTCTACAACTTCTTCAACTTCCTCTTCAACTTGTGGTTGAGGGTTTTTCTTCTTCCATTCCTCTACTTTAGCATATATCTCTTCTTGAGATAAATTCTGATCTTGTAAAGAAATAACGTATTCTTGTAGAGTCATTTAACTTAATTTGTTATCTTGTAAGAACTTATCTGCTTTCGCTTTTTTACCTTCTTCTAAATCAAACACGGCTGCGTCAGCTTGTACTGTAGGTATTTGATTAACAGTAAATTGTTTTAAATAGTTATTCATAAAGTATTCTTTATATTTAACCATAAATAATTCTTTTTTATCTTGCATTAACGGCAGGTCTTCTTCATATGACCATGCTACAAAACCTGCATTAGCATTTTGAGCCATTTGATCATCTTCTTCTACACTTGTGCCAGCACCTATAAATACATTCCATGCTGCAACTACTGATTGTTCTGAACTTAATAAACCCGCTACTTCAGCATTTATAAATGGAGTTACTTTTCTTTCGATTTTATCTAAATCATATTTAAGTAGATTTCTACCTTTACCCATGCCTATATCTATAATCTCATAATCATAACTACCATCAGAGTTTTTTAACACAAATTCTTCTGCTATTTTAGCTCCAGGCATTAATTCACCTGTTTCTGGATTAGTTGAACCACCAGCCATTATACCAACTTCACTTAATAATCTAAGCATGTCTTTGTTTATATCTGGAGTTTCTGCAACTATATCTGTACCTGACTCTAATAAAGCATCTAATGCATCATTATTAATAATAAATGGTTGCTCAAGCATTGGTCCTTCAAATACTATAGACTGACTACCATCTGTATTTAAATATAAAGAAATATTATAACCATCGCTTTTAGCAAATGTAGGCTTACCTGTTAATATAGCATATGCAACAGCATATTTATAATCTTGATTAACATCATAATACGTGTCTTCTGTAATACTTAATTGAGATCCTACATTAGTAATGAAATCCATAGATTTTTGTGGAGCTTCCATTAAGTATTTTAATTGTTGATTTTCAGTGTAGCAAGTAGGATCAACACAAGTATTGTTTTGTATAGCAGTTTTTAGTTTAGCATATACTTTACCAGTACCTTCGTAAGCATTATCTAATATTTTAAAATTATAATCAGCGTGACTAGCAACATATTGCTTATTATAACCAAGTGCATTACTCTTGTTTAATTGCTTTATAAACAGATTAATTTTTATGTTTTTATCTTCCATTATAATTTATTTATGAATCATCACCCCATTTAGCACCACCTAATATATCAGCAGCACCGCTAATCGCTCCAGTTATTGCAGCTGTTTGATCAGCTCTTGCTTGAGCAGCAGCACCACGTAAAGCGCCAATTTGATTAGATAATCTATTAAGTTGTTGCATTTCTCTTTGTTCTCTTTGACGAAATACAAATTGCTCACCCGCTACTTCAGCTTGCTGTATTCTTTGAGCTTCAGCCATTTGCTGTCTTTGTAATGTAGCTTCACCTTGAGCTCTTTGTTTTTCATTTGCAACTTCTTGAGATTCAATGCTTGCTGCAACACCTTTTTTAGCTTGCAGCGCTGCTTGAGCTAATGCAGTTGCACTACCCGCACCACCACCTGTAGCTCTAATAGTATCCAATGTATTTGCTAAAGCAATATCTGTTTGCTCCATTTGCATTTCTGCTGCTTGTGTAGCAACTGATAAGCTTGCAAAAGGATTAGATAACATAGAGCTTAAATCCGTTACGTTTTCATAAGGATTTATTATTTCTTGTCTATTAGCTTCAAGTCTATCTAGTTTGCTTTGTAGTCTACCCGCTTCGCGCTCTCTACGTCTAGCTTCGCGTTTAGCTCTGCTTGCGCCAAATATTCCGCCTACGATACTAACCGCGCCACCTATAATTGCTCCTGCTGGCATATTTATTGTTTTTTATTATTAATTTTATTGATAACCATTATTCATTACGTATTCACTACCTACTGCAAATAATTCTTTTTCACCTCCTGGATCTGTTACTGAATCTGTTGCTATTGTAACTGTAGCAAAAAACCCTTTAATACCAGACATTGCTGATCCAAATACAATTTCACCTGGTCCTATAGTACTATTATTTACTAAATTAGCTACGTATTTATTTTCTTTTCTATTAAAACCTGCATAGTAAAAAGGTCTTACACTAGCATTTGGATATGCGTTTGGAGGATTAGCAGAATCATATTCACCTTGAGTATAACTATATACTTGAGCTGTTGTATCTTGAAAATCTATCCAGTTACTACTTGAAAAAGTTAAGTTTTTACCAGTTAAATCAGAAACAAAACTATTTATTTGCCAACCGTTACTACCTTCATAATCAACAGTTTTAAAGTTTTTAGAATAACCTACACTAGGATTAAATACAAATGTTATTGAACTTGGTTGAGCAGTAGTACCTGCTTCATCTTCATAGAAAAAGTTTCTAGTACCTGTAACTGAATAATGCTCGTACAATTTACCAAACTTTAAACTATAAAATTTATTTCCTAGACTTAACATTTGATCTGGCTTATAAGTGTAAAAGCTTGTCCAACCTTGAACAGTTTCGTCCCAAGATAATGTTTCATAACCAGATGCAAAAGTATATTCATTAGCTCCAGGTTCTTGTGTTGAAACCACATATTGTTTATTATATATATCCCAACCACCTATTATTTTACCAGTTAGTCCTGCTATTTTTATACCAGTATTAAATCTATCTCTAAAATAATCAATCATATTTGCTTTTGATATTTCAGCTATAGAACCACCTGTTAATTTTAAAACAGCATTGTTATTTCTATCTGTAAAATATTTTGCAGTACCATATACAGCGAAACTTTGAGGATCTGTACTTATACCATATTTGCCAGGGTAAGGTTGTATTGCTCCTATTACTAAATTAGAACTTGTAACAGCACCCCCACCTTCAGCAGAGTATATAGCGTCTTTATCTATTAACGCTCTATTTATTTTTAGTTCTTGAAATATGTTTAAATTTGTATCTTCTGCATAAAATTTTTGTATACTACCATTTGCAGGATCAACTGATTTAGTTATGTTTTCTGCAACAGAAAATACATTTGTATTGTTTATACCTGTTCTAGAGTTATAAATACCAGAATATATCATACTATTGCCTCTAATAGCTCCATTTGGCTCTTCTTCAACTAAATAGGCTTTCGCTCCTAATGAAACTGAAGTATTATTGTAGCCTCCTTTTATTCTAGCTTCTTCAATAACCCAATCATTACCAACACTACTACTCACAGTACTAGGATAACCACCTTTATCTTGTGGTATACCAGTTGAACCATTCCAAGAAGGCGTGTCTCCAAAGTCAGGGTCATTAGCATTTACTTTCTTAAGAAGAAATGTATTAAAATATTTAACTTCTATTACTGCTGGCATATTATATTATTATTACTTGTATTTATTAATTATTACAAACTGATAGCGGATCATTTAATGGTTGTTGAGTAAAATATACTAACCCAGCTGCAGACATACTTCTAGCACATATAGAATAAAGACTTCCATTGTTTATTATATTAGGTGTGCTAGCTGTAGGATCACCATCACAATCAGTTATTGTAAACGAACCTAAATTTGTACCATCATTTGTTGAGGCATATGTAAATGTGTAACAAGGTGTTCTATCTATATTTAATGTAAAAGTAGTAGTACAAGTTGCTCCACCCGCGTCTTGAATAGTTGCGGTGCACGCATAAGCTCCGTCTACCATATCATTTGGAGGATCGCCTCCATTGAAATAAAATTTACCTTGCCAATATATATTAACAGCTGCTTGATCTATTTTAACATAGTTTTCGCCAGATGGACCATAATCAACCCCGTCTTTTATAACTGTAATACTCCAAGTTAAATCTTTATTAGCTAAACCTGTTAAACCTATTGCTCCGTTTTGACCTTGCAATGTTTTAAAAGTACCATCAGCTGGATTACCAGCGTCTCCAGGTATCCAAGTTTCATTTGAAGCAGCGGTTCCACATGTTATCTGTGTTATTGGAGAACCACCAAATATTTTAGGAGGTTTATTTATTAAGGCTACAGGACTTTGACTTAACAAAGTTTCTATACCATTTGGATAATTTACTCTAAATATAAAATTAAATGTGTCTTTTGTTTCATGTTGATAACTATAATACATAGCATCTAACAATTTTACATTGTATTGACCGGGTAAACCAGGCGTTGTAACAGCATTTACTAATTCAAATTTAGATGTTACATCATTTGGTGGGTTATTAAAATCTTCTACTCTCTCTAATTGAACTTGTGGCGGAGTTGTAGCTTGATAATTAACACTGTTTCCAAATTGATCTAATATTTTAAAATTAGCGCTTAATATATTGTTATTTACAGCTAAATCTTCAGTAAACAATGACGCGTTAAAACTATCAATACTAACTGAATCCGCTGTTCCTCCTAATATTGCTTGATTTAATTCACTAATTAAACCAGTAGTAGTTGTTTCCCAAAATATATCTAAATTAGAATCAAC